>Ga0209536_100000419_pt1 | contig 68269 bp, 69 predicted proteins | sample DeeMarSeWOR28_12_FD_187461 | JGI IMG/M metagenome (GOLD analysis project Ga0209536, IMG submission 187461) | Marine sediment microbial communities from White Oak River estuary, North Carolina - WOR-2-8_12 (SPAdes) (version 2) | ecosystem: Environmental > Aquatic > Marine > Intertidal zone >...
ATATTCCCGGCACAGCCGCCGAATTCGCGGCGCATGCTGGGTACCAGGAAGGACACATTCAGGATGTGGACCTTGTCGGGCAGGATGTGGTTTTTGAACCGGTCGTGAAAGACCATGATGGTGTCATAGGCAAATGAGCCACAAATCAGGGCAGACATGCAATTCCTCTCGATAGTAACGGGGCTAAAATTATTTTCGGGCATTATGCACCAATTCGGATGCCCTTGGGCGAATCGGGGTCAATTTGACCCCTGTCAATGTCGCTCGCCGCATCATCGACAACAATGACGGCATAATTGTAAACGGGAGATTCTGATGTACCTGAAAGACAAAGCGAGTGGCGACCTGGTAGAAGTGCTGGATACGCAAGCGCTGTTTGATCCATTCAAGACCAGCATCCCGGGCCGTTTTCATGCCGGCGAGGAAATGCAGGAGCCGCAGGAATTCGAAAAGGCCAACCTGGTATTTCCCTCAGACGAGGCGCTCCCGCGCTGCTGGGTCGACGGCAACTATAAAACTGCAGGTTAGACAGGAGGCTGTCATGCTGGATCGAATCACGAGTCTGCTCGGCGATGAAGCCGACAATCTGTTGAATCATCGTTGCAAGACTATCGACCAATCTCGCCTGCACTTGCCGGGTGGTGATTTTGTTGATCGCATCCATGGCATATCCGATCGCAATCCTCAGGTCCTGCGCAACCTGCAGGCATTGATCAATCACGGTCGCCTGGGCGGCACCGGTTATTTGTCGCTGCTTCCGGTCGATCAGGGGGTGGAACACTCCGCCGGTGCCTCGTTTGCGCCGAATCCGGATTACTTCGATCCGGAAAATATCGTCAAGCTCGCCATGGAGGGCGGTTGCAACGGCGTCGCCTCGACTCTCGGTGTACTGGCATCGGTCAGTCGCAAGTATGCGCACAAGATTCCCTTTATCGTAAAGATCAATCACAACGAATTGCTGAGCTACCCCAACCGCTATGACCAGGTGTTGTTCGCCAATGTCGAGCAGGCATGGGAACTCGGTGCTGTTGCCGTTGGTGCCACCATCTATTTCGGCTCGGAGGAATCACACCGGCAGATCATGGAAATCAGTGATGCCTTTGCCCGTGCCCATGAGCTGGGCATGGTGTGTGTGCTGTGGTGCTACCTGCGTAATGATGCCTTCAAGAAAGATGGCACGGATTATCATGTTGCCAGCGATCTTACTGGTCAGGCGAACCACCTCGGGGTGACGCTGGGTGCTGATATCGTCAAGCAGAAACAGGCGCAGAATAACGGTGGTTTCACCGCCATTGGTTTTGGCAAGACCCACAAGAAGATGTATTCCGATCTCACTTCGGATAACCCGATTGATCTCACGCGCTACCAAGTCGCCAACTGCTACATGGGCCGCATCGGCATGATCAACTCCGGCGGCGCCTCGGGCGAGAACGATCTGGCCCAGGCGGTACGTACGGCGGTGATCAACAAGCGCGCCGGCGGCATGGGTCTGATCTCGGGACGTAAGGCATTTCAGAAACCCATGAAAGACGGCATCGAGTTGTTGAATGCGATCCAGGATGTCTATCTGGAACCGGAAATTACGATCGCATAACTGGCTAATCGCGGGGAGACAAATCACGCAAAAGTCCGGGGCAAATTATGTGCTAACGTAGTCGTCTCGACAATGAAACTTGAGAGGGGAGTAACAAACTTGAGAAAGATCATTAAGGGCGGACATACCGCGCTGACCTGGGTTCAGGATTTTGGTCTGTTGGTCATCGCGGTTTCGACCGTGATCGCGCTCGGGATAGAAATAGCGACCATGATCGAGCTGAAGCGCGTCGCGCTGGCTGATCTTCTGCTGATGTTTATTTACCTCGAAGTACTGGCGATGGTGTCGATCTATCTCGATTCCGGAAAACTGCCCGTGCGCATGCCGCTCTATATTGCCATTGTTGCCCTGGCGCGCTACCTGATCCTGGATATGAAAAACCTGGATACCTGGCGAATGCTGGGCGTAGCCGGCGCCGCCCTGGTCGTCGCCGTAGCGGTCCTAGTAATTCGTTACGGGCACACTAAATACCCGTATGAAAAAGGCGAGGATTCCTAGGCCTCAAAGGACAAGGCATTGGTCACCATGGCCAGGTTTCGATTAAAAGCAGATACCAGGCTGAGTACTAACCGGAAGTATCTATTCGTCCGTTGACGACCCTAAAGGAGAATTCATGGCACTAAGAAATATCCTAACAATGACGGCACTGGTCGTCGCGACGACGTTCGCGCTGTCGGGTCCGGCAATTGCTGCGGGTGGTGCAGGTGTCGTTTCGGCAGACCCGTCCAAGCACTTTGATCCCAAGGGTAAGGGGCCGTCCAGGTTCACCATCGAACTGCAGAAGGGCGTGCGCGCTACCCTGCCGTTCGAGGACAAGCGTGACTTCGAGGAAGCCAAGAGGGGCTTCATTGCCGCCCCTTCCTACAAACAAATCATGGCGGAGGCCGGTAATGTGGCCTGGGACATGGAGAGCTATGAGTGGTTGCTCCAGGACAAGAACTTCGACACCATCCATCCATCACTGCAGCGCCAGGCCATTTTGAACATGGCCTACGGTCTATATGAGGTATTGCCCGGCAAGATATATCAGGTGCGTGGCTACGACCTCGCCAACATCAGCTTTATTAAAAGTAAAACCGGCTGGATCGTTTTCGATCCACTGACTGCCAAGGAAACCGCCGCCGCCGCGCTGAAATTCATTAATGAAAAGGTAGGCAAACGTCCGGTGGTGGCCGTGGTGTATTCCCACTCACATGGCGACCACTTTGGTGGCGTGCGTGGTGTTGTTGATGAGAAAGATGTAAAGAGCGGCAAAGTGAAAGTGATCGCACCGGTCGGATTCATGCAGCATGCCGTGGCGGAGAACGTCTATGCTGGCAACGCCATGACCCGCCGCATGTTCTATCAATATGGCGTGCTACTGCCACGAAGCCCCTATGGTCATGTGGATCAGTCCATTGGTAAAAACACAGCCGCCGGTAATCTGGGCCTGATTCCACCCAATGTGATTATTAAGAAGGACTTTGAAACGCTCACCGTCGATGGCGTGAAGATGGAATTCCAGAACACCCCCGGCACCGAAGCGCCAGCGGAAATGAATACCTGGTTCCCGGACATGAAGGCCTTCTGGGCCGCGGAAAATATTACCGGTACCGTCCACAACATTTACACCCTGCGTGGTGCTGCTGTACGCGATGCGCTGAAGTGGTCGAAGAACATCAATGAGTCACTGTATCGTTACGGTGCCACGGCGGAAGTGATGTTCGCCTCGCACAGCTGGCCGCGTTGGGGCAACGACCGCATTCAGGAGATCATGCGCACCCAGCGTGACGTCTACGCCAACCTGAACAACCAGGTGCTGTTCCTGGCCAACCAGGGCGTGACCATCAATGAGATCCAGAATGTCTACAAATTGCCCAAGAGCCTAGAACAGAACTGGGCGGCGCACAGCTATCATGGTTCCGAGGCCCACAACAGCCGCGCCGTGGTCAACAAGTACCTTGGCTACTGGGATGCCAACCCGGCCACGTTGACTCCATTGTCGCCGCGTGATTCTGCCCCGCTGTATGTTGAAATGATGGGTGGAGCGAAGAAAATTATTGCCAAGGGCAAGAAACTCTACAGCCAGGGCAAATACCTGCACGCGGTGGAAATCCTCAACAAACTGGTTTTCGCTGAACCCAAAAATCAGGAAGCAAAAGATCTGCTGGCAGATGTCTATGAGCAGATCGGCTACCAGAAGGAAAGTCCCAGCGTGCGCAATAGCTTCCTCGCGGGCGCGTACGAACTGCGCAATGGCATCCCCAAGGGTGCTTCACCAAAAAGTAGCGGACCAGACATGATCAAGGCCATGTCCACTGATCTGTGGCTGGATTTCCTTGGCATTCGGTTGGATGGCTCGAAAGTTGAGGGCAAACATTTCGTGATGAACCTGATCACGCCTGACAATGGCGAGAAGTACATTGTGGAATTGAGCAATAGCACACTGACCAACATCAAAGGGCAGCAGGCCAAGAAGGCCGATCTCACCATCACCATTAACCGTTCCGACCTGGAAACGGTGATGATGGGGACTGCAACTCTCGACGAGCAAATCAAGAACGGCAAGGCCAAGCTGGTCGGCAACCGCGAGGGGTTTGATCTGGTCAGAAATTCGCTGGTCTGGTTTAACATGGGCTTCGAAGTCCTGCCGGGCACCGGCGGCACGTCGTTGACAGCGCCAAAGGATCCGTTCCAGCAGCCGGCACCCGCGGTGAACACAATCACTGACTGAGAAACCGAATACGCAGGAAGCTAACATCCGCATGCACCTGATCGGCTAAGCTGGCTTTGCCAGCTTTCGCCGACAGGTGATGCGGGCATTAATAGCACTCGCCAGGTCCGCTTCTGCCCGATAACGGATAAGTCTAGTGCTGGATCTATAGGGTCAGTCGACGATATATATCCGCGACCTTCAGCGGCAACTTCCGGACATCATCAATTATCGTGTAATTCACCGCGCCGTACATATGCGGCAGGTAGTCACGCGCCTCGTCATCGATCGTAATGCAAAATGAATGAATCCCCTGGCGCTTGGCCTCGATCAATGCCTGGCGTGTGTCTTCAATCCCGTAGTCACCGCGGTAGCCATCAAAGTCGTCGGGTTTGCCGTCGGAGAGCGTTACTAATAACTTGGTGCGGGCATCAACGTCATTGAGCAGCTTGCTCAGGTGGCGAATGGTGACACCCATGCGCGTATAGTCCTGCGCCTTGATACCGGCAATACGTTGCTCGACCAGTCGAGAGTAAGGCTCCTCGAAGGTCTTGATCCGGTACAGCTCGCAACGCTTGCGGGTCATCCCGGAGAAGCCGTAAATGGCATAGCGATCGCCGAGGATCTCGAGTGCCTGGCACAACAATACCAGTGACTCGCGCTCAGCATCGTTGACCCAGCCCTTGGTCGAGCCGCTCATGTCGACCATGAACATCACCGCGATATTGCGCTCATGGCGGTGCAGCTGCGTAAACAGTTGCGGCGGCATTTCCAGCCCCAGGCTGAGGTCGGTCATTGCCTGCACCACGGCATCAAAATCGATGTCATCGCCGTCCGGCTGGCGCTTTTTCAACTGGTTCTCACCGCGCAGCGCCTCAAACGCCTTGCGCAGGTGCTGCAACTCACCGTGATACTTCTTGAGGGTTTCGTTTACGAACGGTTCGTTATCGGGATCGACTTCCTGTTCGCGCAGTGCGCACCAGTCCTTGCGGTATTGGTGCCGCCGGTGATCCCACTCCGGGTACCAGGTTGCCTGGCCCAGGGCGCTCTCGCTTGTCGCATCAATCTCTGCCGCGATGGCTTGCGGGTCGTACTCGTTGTCACCCGCGGGTACCAGGTATTCGGTCGGGAAGCCGCCAAGGTCCTGAAAGATTGATTGCAGTAGCGCCTTCAGCTCGGGCGGGATGCCCAGGGCCTGCCCACCAAGTCCAAGCTGGATATCGAAATCGCCGGGCGTATCCGGTTTTACCGTGACCCGAACCTCGAACTGCAGCGAGCCTGCATTGGGTTGATCGTCTTCTTCGCCCACCGGTGCCGGGGCAGTATTGCGAGCGATCTCCGCCAGTGCTGATTGCAACGCGGCCTTGTCCTTTTCCATGCGCAACGCCATGGTTTGTGTGACCTGCTCCGGTTGCAGCTTCCCCTGATAACAAAGTGCTGTCGGCACCTCATCATTAATTACCTCGGGCAACAATTCGAGGGTGGTTTCCTGGCTGGCCCCCGCGCGTTGTAATCGCGCGATGATGCCGGACCAGTGCGCGGGGTAGCTGATCGAAGCGTCTGCAGCCTGCAATTGTTGCCAGGTGCGGTACAGGCCCGGCAGATCACGTGCGACGCAGGCGTTGATGCGAATTGCCTCCAGGGCATCGAACAAGTCGCGTGCGCTGTGCGGGTTGTCGAATGCGGCAAGCCGCTGTTCCAGCGTTCGGCCCCCGGCATCCAGCCGGAATGTGCCGTACCAGGCCTGCGCCCACAGGAATGAGGCAATGGCCTTGTAAAGCTGGCGATTCAGTCCGGGGTCTTCGAAGCGGGCGATGCGACGCGGCAGAAATAGGGTTTCGGTATCGGTGAAGGCGTGATCTGCGATATCCAGTTTCAGGCGGCGCCCGGCGAGACCATTAATATAGATGGCAAGCATACGGCTGGTCTCGTCGAAGTTGGCCGCGCTTGCAAGATTCAGGATTTCATCGGCATAGCGTTCGGGCCGTTCGAGAAAACCGGTGGCAGCATACAGGCCGTCCTGATCGTATATCTCTACCGCGTGTTCGGCCCAGGCCTGTACGTCGGCAAGCGGCATGTGTACGAGCGCGGTCGCAGCGTGCTGTACGAACTGGTAGCCCAGTTCCGCGTTGGTGTGGGCCAGCGATGTTGCGTGATGAATAACGGCATCCCGCTCCTTGTCCTCCAGGGTTGCCAATTGAGCGGCGGCGTCGCTCACTGTCCGCCGCGGCGACAGCACCGCTGCCAGCGGCGTGTTCAGTCGCCGCTCGATTTCATCTGCGAGGCTTGTGGAATTGGCCATATTACGATGACCTCGATGCCGGATTAAAACAATGAGGCGCTGAGTTCGTTGACCGCTTCCAGCATCTCCGGATCATCGGTCAGGGTTTCGGCGATGGCACTGCGGCAGGCCTCGGCCGGTTCGATGCCCGATGCCATCAGTTTAGCGGCGTGCACCAGCAAGCGGGTGCTGGCACCTTCTTCAAGGCCGCTGTCTTTCAGGTTGCGCGTCATGCCGGCAAAGCGCACCAGCTTTTCGGCCATGGCCGCGTCAACGCCAGTCTCGGCCATGACGATCTCGCGCTCCAGCTCCGGTATCGGGTAATCGAACTCAATGGCAACAAAACGCTGACGCGTTGATGTCTTTAGATCTTTCAGTACGCTCTGATAGCCGGGGTTGTAGGAGATGGCGAGACAGAAACTGTCCGGCGCACGCAACAGTTCACCGTTCTTCTCGATCGGTAACACTCGTCGGTCATCGGCGAGGGGATGGATCACCACCGTGGTGTCTTTGCGCGCCTCGACCACTTCATCGAGGTAGCAAATTGCACCGCTGCGAACGGCGCGGGCAAGCGGGCCGTCTATCCATACGGTTTCACCGGAAGTGATCAGGTAGCGCCCGATCAGATCGGCGGCAGTGAGATCATCGTGGCAGGCGACGGTAATCAGCGGTAGCTGCAGACGCCAGGCCATGTGCTCCATGAACCGGGTCTTGCCGCAGCCGGTCGGGCCCTTGAGCAGGATCGGCAAGTGGTTCTTGTGCGCGGCCTGGAATATCTCAATTTCCTTGCCGAGTGGCCGGTAGTACGGCTCCTCGGTGATGCGATATTCGTCGATCGGCAGTGTGTGGGCGTGGCTCATTTTCTGTTTCGAAAGAAGTGATTAAATCCCGGGCAATCCAAAAAGTTATCAAGCGCGTGGCGCTGGCCAGATTCCGCAACCCGATGCAGAAAGCATAGCTGACCGGGGGGCGGGAGGTCGACCGGATTGCTGCCAGGTAAAGATCGAACTGCAGAAAGATCTGAAATGCCCCGCAATAGCGGGGCTTTTTTCGTTTTTCGAGACCGAAAACGCAATTCCCGGGTTGCAGATCCCCCTGTGCCAACTATATTTTTTGTGTGACTCCGCTCACATAAAAATTATTACTCGTATAGGGAGATCCTCATGTATGTCCATCCTCTGGTTCGCTTGATCGCTGTTGTCGGCGCAGTGCTGGCGCTGGCCGCGTGCGGCAGCAGCCCGCATCTCAACGACGCCCCGGCAGACAAAAACGTATCGCTGGTTTATGGCTATATCGACATGGAGGAAGCGCCGTCGAAACTGCAGCGCGTTACCATGAAGAAGCTAAAACCCAAATCTGACACACCGTATTATCACTTCTGGGTGGTTGACGGCATGTTCTTTCGTAGCAATGTACCGCCCGGTACCTACAAGTTCACCGAGTTTGGCGGTTTCAGTGGCTGGAAGAATGTTGATTACACCTACAACTTTCCGTCGCAAGGCCGTGGTGCGCTTGACCCCGTCATTCGACGCCCCGGTGCGTATTACGTTGGTACCTACAAGTACGAAAAAATCAAAAAAGAAGGCTTCTTCGGCCAGGATAAATACGACCTGGCACCCGTGAAGTCGCCAAGCGAGAAAGAACTGCTGCAGAAAATGTTGCCTTACGCAAAGGATCCTCACTGGAAAGCGATGATCGAAAAGCGTTTGTCGAAATTGCGGTAACCGCCGGAGGAACAAAGAATGAAGACATTGCAAAAAATTCTGGCGGGACTTATTGCGATCACCGGGTTATCAGGTCTGTCGGGTTGCGTAAGCGAAATGGCGGCGGTAACCACCGCAGGAGAGTTGGGCCCGGATGATATCGCTATTGTCGGCAAGATCGAGATCGTTCCGCCGCTGGACAAATTCGATCAGTCCGGGCTGAAAACACTTGGCAGCGGCAAGTTCAAGGGCAAGGTCCAAATAGTATTCGATACGAAGCAGCCCGATCCGGATAATCCGAAGCCGGAGTACTCGGACAACATCGCCCAGGTTCCTTTGGGTGACGTGTTCGTGTTGCGTCATCGCAAGGCACCCGCCACCTACTATCTTGGTGGTTACATCCTGACCGAATCGCAGGCGAGTTATTCCGGTTACCAGGGCCGCAATGCATCGATCAGCGTCGGTACCATTCTGGTGCCGGGTGGGCTCAAGTTCCACACCGCGAACAAGACCCGGGCGCTGTACATCGGTACCATTCGCTACTACCGGGATGATTACAACACCATCACCAAGGTCCGGGTAATCAATCAATACAAGTCGGCCAATCGCGAGTTTCGCGAGCGAACTGGAGCGAAGTTCAATTTGCAGCGAGTTAAAACCACGCGCTTCAAAATGAAGCCGCTCAATCCCATGGGTGGCTAGTGACGGCCCGCAACGGCGGCTATGGCCAGCGGCAAACTTGACTGGAAATCTGGAAGAGCCCCTCACGAGGGGCTTTTTCTTTGGAGTGGCGGAGAAAACGAGCGCGTTAATGTCGTCTGGTCGTAGCCGGGGCCATCCGTTAACATGATCAGCACCCCTTATTCACTTTGGTCTGGCGATTGCGAGAAAACATGGTGGAGCCCCTGGACGCGCAACAGGCGATGGTACTGAAACCGGTGCTGGCCTTCCTGCATCAGCACGCGCCGTTTTCGCAAATGGCGGAGGACGATACCCACTACCTTGCCAGTCAACTGAAACTCTCTTTCTTCGCTGCGGGTGAGGCCATCGCCGGTCCCGAGCACGGCCCAGCCGACCGGCTGTTTATTATTAAACAGGGGCGCGTGCGCGGGGAGTCCGCCAACGGTCAGGCCGACAAGGAAGGTGCCTGGGAGCTGGTCGGGGGTGAGAGTTTCCCCATCGGTGCATTGCTGGCGCGCCGGCCGGTCAGTACCGTTCACCGCGCCGTGGAAGATACCTTCGTCTTCGAGCTGGCCCAGGACGCCTTCGATACACTGATCAGTCGCAGCCCGGAGTTTCACGATTTCTGTACCCGCCGCCTGGCGAGCCTGCTGGATCAGGCTGTGACGCAGGCACAGGCGGCCAGCGCCACCGCGGTCAGCGAGTTCGCCCCGATGAACGCGCCGCTCCAGTCCCTGATTCAGCGGGAACCGGTTACCTGCCGCCCTGATACACCCATACGCGAAGCACTTGAGCAACTGCACAACCTGCGTATCGGCAGCATTGTTGTGGTCGATGACAACCAGCATCCGGTGGGCATCCTCACCCTGCATGACGTGTTATCCCGAATAGCCCTGGCGGAACAGGATATTGATTTACCGGTGTCGGAGGTAATAACGCGTGACCCGATCTGGTTAACGCCAGACGCGCCGGCGCACGAGGCGGCGCTGCTGATGGCGCGCCATGGTTTCGGGCACGTCTGCGTGTTGGAAAACAAGCGGCTGGTCGGGGTGGTTTCGGAGCGCGACCTGTTTTCACTTCAGCGCATTGGCCTGGTCAGCCTTTCACGAGATATCACCCGTGCCGACAGTATTGATACCCTGAGTGAGCTTGCCGTCGACATCCAGCGGCTGGTGCAGCAAATGCTGGCGCAGGGCGGTTCGGTCGAACAAATCATGCGCATCATCACCGCACTCAACGATCATCTCACTCGCCGCGTAATAGTCCTGATCGAGGATGAACTGGGCAAACCCGCCGCACCTTACGTTTGGCTGGCGTTTGGCAGCGAGGGTCGACACGAGCAGACACTGGTGACCGACCAGGACAACGGTATTCTGTTCGATCAGGCGCCGGACAAGTCAGTTGAAGAAACGCGCCAGCAATTGCTGCCGTTTGCGCGCCGTATCAATGAGGCCCTGGATCAATGCGGCTTTCCGCTGTGCAAGGGCAACATCATGGCGAGTAACCCGGAGTGCTGCCTGACCGGCGAAGAATGGCGCTCACGTTTTGGCCGCTGGATTGACGGCGGAAACCCGGAGCACCTGCTTAACGCCACGATATTCTTTGATTTCCGGGCGATTTACGGTGATACGGCCGCGGTCGATGAGTTGCGAGCGTGGGTGCTTGAGCAAACCAGGAGGAGCTCGCGCTTCCTGCGCATGATGACGGAGAACGCAATGCGCAGTCGCCCGCCACTGGGTCTGGTGCGCGATTTCATTACCTCTTCTTCCAGTGAACATCCCGATGCCATCGATCTTAAAGTAAACGGACTTACTCCGTTTGTTGACGGCGCGCGCCTGCTGGCACTGGGCCACGCGATCGAAGATACTAATACCCTTGGTCGCCTGCGCGCCTGCGGCGAGCGCAACGTCCTGCAGCAGCGCGAGGTCGACGCCCTGATCGAGGCCTATACCTATATACAACTACTACGCATTCGGCATCAGGAAGAGCAGCGCAGCGCAGGATTGCCCGGGGACAATTTTGTCGAGCCGGACAAACTGAACGAGCTGGATCGCCGGATTCTGAAAGAAGCCTTCCGACAGGCGCGCAAGCTGCAGTCGCGCCTGTCACTGGACTACCAGTTGTGAGTTTTTTCGCTAGCCTGTTCGGCCCAAAACCCGAGTTGCCACAGGACGTGGGGCTGCGATTGCAGAAGTGGCAGTCGATAGAAAACAAAAGCGAGCAAGATGCGCTGGCCGACACGACCTTTATAATCGTTGATGTCGAGACCTCCGGCCTCAATCCGAAACGGGATCGACTGCTGGCTATCGGTGCGTGTGTGTTGCGCGGCGATCAGCTGTGGGCCGGCGCCGGATTTGAGCGAATTCTTTATCACGAGGAGGTCAGCAGCAAAGAAAATATCCTGGTGCATGGAATTGCACCTGGCGAGCAGGCCGCAGGACTACCGGTGGATCAGGCGCTGCTCGATTTTCTTGAGTTTGCCGGAAAGCATGTCCTTGTCGCATATCATGCGCTGTTCGATCGCACTGCGATTAACCGCGCTATCCGTGAGGCTTTGGGGATACGCATGCCCAATCGCTGGCTGGATCTGGCGCACCTGGCGCCCGCACTTTATCCCGAGGCGCGCATGCCTCTGGCCAGCCTGGATGCCTGGTTAGGCCGTTTTAATATCCAGGTTCACGCCCGGCACCGGGCCATGGATGACGTACTTGCCACCGGCGAATTGATGCTAATACTGCTAAAACGAGCACAACAACGTGGTTTTACCAAGGTAGGCGCCCTGTTGGCCGAGGCTGAGGCACAGGAGCGAACTTCGCTCTAATCTGGTGCATTTGGGGTGTCAAGATAGCCTTTTTTATGTATTCTGGAATGCACCCTGGGTGTACGGGTACCGGATGCGACAGGAATTGTCAGCGTCTTTAGCAGTATAAAAAATATAAAAAAAGTAATTAGCAGTAGTGAAAGTGAAGGGAGACACACTAGGTTGAGAAATATTTAACGAATAATTCTAACTAGGAGGAGCTTCAATGGCTACCGATACTGCTCAAAGGGAAGCGCACTGGCAAAAAACGCGCAACCTGATGATCATTCACCTGGTCATATGGTTTACATTCGCATTCCTTGTTCACTGGTTTGCACCTCAACTCAATAAAATCTCATTTCTGAATTTCCCGGTCGGTTTTTACATGGCGGCACAAGGTTCACTTGCTGTCTTTGTAATCCAGTTGTTCGTGTTCGCGAAACAGCAGGACAACATCGATAAAGAATTCGGCGTGGCAGAAGATTAAGGGGGCACACCATGGCTTTTAAATTCAAATCCGGGGGGTTCATCGAGAACCTTCCCAAGATCTACGGCCTCTACACCGGCGGCTTCCTTGCGTTCTTCGCGCTGATGGCGATTTTTGAACAAATGGGTATGGGTGCCGATACCATTGGCATCCTGTTTGTTTCTTTTACAATCGTTATTTACGCCGTTATTGGCTGGTTGTCCCGTACTATGCAGGTCGACGCATATTACGTGGCGGGTCGCCAGGTGCCACCGGTATTTAACGGCATGGCAACGGCAGCGGACTGGATGTCCGGCGCGTCATTCGTTGCGATGGCGGGTGGTATCTTCCTCGGCGGCCATGCATACCTCGCGTTCGTTGTCGGCTGGACCGGCGGATACGTTCTGGTGGCAACGCTGATGGCACCGTACCTGCGCAAGTTTGGTTGCTACACCGTGCCGGACTTTATCGGTACACGTTATGGCGGCAACCTCACCCGTATTTGTGCTGTCATTGTGCTTGTGCTCGCATCGTTCACTTACGTGACGGCACAGATCAACGCGACCGGTACGATTGCCGCACGTGCACTGAATATACCTTTCGAGGTCGGTGTATGGTTTGGTCTGCTGGGTATTCTGATCTGCTCCATGCTGGGCGGCATGCGTGCGGTGACCTGGACACAGGTGGCTCAGTACATCGTGCTGATCATTGCATACCTGATTCCGGTGTTCTGGATGTCCAATTCGCAAGGTTTCGGTATTTTCCCGCAACTTATGTATGGCGACGCGGTACAACGCATCATGGAGCTGGAACCGCAGATCGGCGTGGGAACACTGAAGCCGGCGGCGGATTTTGCCACCCAATTCCCGGGACTGAAGGCGTTGACCACGTTGCATGCCACCCCGGGAGAAGGGCCGCTGAATGCCTTCCGCTTCGTAACCCTGGCTGCGTGCATGATGATCGGTACTGCATCCCTGCCGCATATCCTGATGCGCTACTTCACCACGCCGTCCGTGCGCGCTGCGCGTGTTTCGGTGGCCTATTCGCTGGGCTTTATCTTCCTGCTGTATTTCACGGCACCGGCCCTGGCAACCTTCACCAAGCTGCAACTGCTGGATCCGAATCTGTCGACGTCGATTATTGGCAAGTCGTTCGCGGATGTGGAAGCTATCACCTGGATTCAGAAGTGGATGTCCATCGGCATGGTTGCAATCAAGGACTTCAATGGTGACGGCATTGTCCAGATCAACGAGTTCTTCCTCCGTGGCGATATCGTTGTGCTGGCGACACCTGAAATGGCCGGCCTGCCTTACGTAATCTCTGGCCTGGTTGCTGCCGGTGGTATGGCTGCCGCGATGTCCACGGCTGACGGCCTGCTGCTCGCGATCGCTAACGCGCTGTCGCATGATCTGTACTACAAGATCATCGACCCGCAGGCGGAAACCCGGAAACGCCTGATTGTTGCCCGCGTATTGTTGTTTGCGATCGGTGCATTGGGTGCCTTCGTAGCCAGCTTGAAGCTGACCGGTATTCTCGGTGCAGTGGCCTGGGCCTTCTGCTTCGCAATGTCCGGCCTGTTCTTCCCGCTGGTGCTCGGCGTGTGGTGGAAACGCGCGACCCGGGCCGGGGCAATCGCCGGTATGGTGATTGGTCTGGGTGTGGGTACCTGGTACCTGTACATGGTCAAGTGGGGCGGCATGGTTCCGTGGTATGGGCTGGATCACTTGCGCTTCGGCATCGTGGGTGCCACGGCCAGCCTGATCGCCATTGTCGTGGTGTCGCTCATGACCGAGGAACCTGATGCGGAGACACAGGCCATGGTCGACGAGGTTCGTATCCCGAGAGGCGAGACGATCCTGGGCTCGTCACACTAGCAGCACTTTAGTAACATGCACAGCCGGGGCGAGTTTCTCGCCCCGGCTTTTCTTTTTCGGAAAAATCAATTCTTGTTCAAGTTGGGAGCAACCGCATGACTCAAACTATTCCCCTGTGGGCAATCACAGTTGATTACATACTGGGCATGGTGATGTGGACGCTAATCGGGCGGTTTGGCATGAGGCTGTTTCTTCCCGAAGAGAGCAAGTTCTTTTTCAGCCGATTCTTTATCAGGGTGACCGATCCGCTGCTAAAATTTTTTAAACCGGTCACACCGGAATTCCTGATCGCGCCGCTGATTCCGCTCTATGTCGCGTGGTTCTTTTATATGACGCGCTTCTATTTGATGCCCTGGTTACTCGGCTACTCCGTGATGGGCATGCTCTCCTTTCCTCTTGAGAGTGAGCTGGCGCAGGGTGTCGCTTACCTAATCGGACTAATTGTTAACTAGAAGCCATCTCAATCATTGCCGTGCGTGCGGTCTAGCTGTTGGCGTGTAGTACTGCCTCGGCATCGAGATTGCGACGTAGATCACGGCGAATCTCCTGCCAGCGAAAGCGAACCGAATTTCTGACAATTTCCTCATCGAGTTCTTTCAGGGTGTCGACAATTGGTGCGCGGTGAACAAGCGTCGACGGACTCTCCGAAAACGGTGTCTCATCGTCGCGTACTCCACTCCAGTCGCAACCCGCCACCCGCGCAAGAACACGCTGTGCCTGCGTAGCGAACTCGTCACCCGCCTCGTCCGGTATGCCCGTGTCATCGAGAATCGATGTCACCAGTTCTTCCATGAGTGAGCCGACACTGGTCGGCGAGGCGCTGGATTGTTGCGCCAATAAACCTCCGGCATAGACTGTCAGATCAGACAGGCATGCGAGCCAGACGTACCACTTGGCGATGTTGAGCAAACGTCCAAACTCGCGCTCATCGAACAGCTGTGGGTAGAGCTGTCCTGCGCGCGTGCGCATGTATCCGTACAATGAGGTTTGCGCAACGAAACTGGCGCGGGTCTCAAGAAAATATTTGAGTCCGGCACGATCGATTACCGGTTTCTCCCGGCCCCGACCGAGAACGCCAAAATAGTCACGCAGCCCGTGCCACAAGTCCTGGATATGGCTCGCGAACCGACTCGCCCGTGTTGTGTCGTCGTGCATCAGCGCTGAAAATCCGTGTTGGTTGTCGGGTTGCTCGATTATCTCTTGTATCATCCTTGGCTAATATGCTCCAGAGAAAGCGGTTGCCGGCGTACCATTCTCGTGCTCCCGGTATATAATAATCTGCTCTGCAAAACGTCCCATTTACTCCGGTCTGTATCGGACCACAACAAGAACAGGGGGAGTCCAAGATGTCAGAAGTCAAAGTCTATGAGGTACCGGGCGAGATCGCGTCCAGGGCGTATATCGATAGTGCCAGGTACGCGGAAATGTACCAGCGCTCACTGGACGATCCGGAAGGGTTCTGGGCGGAGCAGGCTGACTCGTTTGTCGACTGGTATAAAAAATGGGACAAGGTCTGGGACTGGAGTTACGACGCCAGCGATTTGCATATCAAGTGGTTTGAAGGGGCAAAAACCAACGTCGCCTACAACTGCATCGATCGTCATCTTGAATCCCGAGGCGACCAGGTTGCCATTATCTGGGAGGGTGACGATCCCAATGACGATCAGAAGATTACCTTTCGGCAGTTGCACGAGCACGTCTCGAAACTGGCCAATGTACTGAAAGCCCGTGGCGTCAAGAAGGGTGATCGTGTCTGTATCTATATGCCGATGGTGCCGGAGGCAGGTTACGCCATGCTGGCCTGCGCGCGTATCGGCGCCGTGCACTCGGTCGTGTTTGGCGGTTTCTCACCCGAGTCGCTCAAAGACCGCATTCTCGATTCCGATTGCCGTGTGGTGATTACCGCCGATGAAGGCGTTCGTGGTGGCAAGAGTGTACCGCTCAAGGGCAATACCGATGAGGCCCTTAAAGGATGTCCGAATGTGCACACGGTACTTACCATCAAGCGTACCGGTGGCAATATCCAGTGGGACGACAAGCGCGATGTCTGGTATCACGACGCCATGGCCGAAGCGTCTGGCGATTGCCCGTGCGAGGAAATGGATGCCGAGGACCCGCTGTTCATTCTCTATACCTCTGGCTCAACCGGTATGCCCAAGGGTGTTTTGCACACCACCGGTGGATACCTGCTGTTTACCGCCATGACTACCAAGTATGTCTTCGATCTGCACGAAGATGATATCTACTGGTGTACTGCTGACGTAGGCTGGATTACCGGTCACAGCTACCTGCTTTACGGTCCACTGGCCAATGGCGCAACCACGGTGTTCTTCGAGGGTGTGCCCAACTATCCCGATGCCTCGCGCTTCTGGCAGGTGTGTGACAAACACAAGGTAACCGTTTTCTATACCGCGCCCACCGCGATTCGTGCACTCATGCGCGAGGGCGATGGTCCGGTCAAGGCAACGTCGCGCAAGAGTATTCGCATTCTCGGTACGGTTGGTGAGCCGATCAATCCGGAAGCATGGGAGTGGTATCACAAGGTCGTGGGCGACGAGCGTTGCCCGATCGTCGATACCTGGTGGCAGACGGAGACCGGCGGCCATTTGATCACGCCGCTACCAGGAGCTACGCCATTGAAACCGGGATCCGCAACACTGCCATTCTTCGGCGTAAAACCGGGCATTATTGATACCACCACCAACACACTGATCGAGGGTAACGGCGAGGCCTCGGGTGCACTGGTGATGTTGCAACCCTGGCCATCGCAGATGCGCACGGTTTACGGCGATCATCAGCGCTTTATCGATACCTACTTTAAAACCTATCCCGGTTATTACTTCACCGGTGACGGTGCGCGCCGCGACAAGGATGGCTACTACTGGATCACCGGCCGCATGGACGATGTGCTGAATGTCTCCGGTCACCGCATGGGTACCGCCGAAGTGGAAAGTGCGCTGGTATTGCACGATGCTGTTGCAGAAGCCGCGGTAGTGGGCTTCCCGCACGACATCAAGGGCCAGGGCATCTATGCCTACGTGACGCTGGTAAAAGGCATTGAGCCCAGTGATGAGTTGCGCAAGGAGCTGGTGGATATGTGCCGCAAGGAAATCGGCCCGATTGCCAAGCCCGATGTCATCCAGTGGGCACCGGGGCTGCCAAAGACCCGCTCCGGCAAGATCATGCGCCGCATCCTGCGCAAGGTCGCGGCACACGAGGAAGACACCATTGGCGATACCTCAACGCTGGCCGATCCGTCGGTTGTTGAAGATTTGATCAAGAATCGACCCGGACAAACCAAGGAAAAATAAAAATGAAAATAATGCAGATCGCAGGAATGGTTGTATTGGCCGTCGCGAGCGTGGCGGCACAGGCGAAATCAATAACCTTATCGACGCCCTCGGGCTACGAGGCGAGAGCCGAAGTGCACGACGCCAAGGGAGAAGTGAAGGGCGTAGTCATTATGCTCCATGGTAAAACCGGGAACCCCGGCGCCTCGCAGTACGATGGCTTTTATCGTACGTTGCAGAAAGGCGGATACACCGTTATCGCACCGCATATGCCCTGGTCCGGATTTGACGGTACCCGGGAACAGGGCGTCGAGGTGATCAACGCAGCAGTAGAAGAAGCAGCGAAGTCCAGTAGCAAGATTGTCGTTGCCGGCCATAGTCTCGGCGCGGCCGTTACCCTGCAGTATCTCTCCGATTCACCGTCACCCAAGGTTAATGGTGGTGTACCCATTGCACTAGGCCATTCGCCCCACATCTCGCGCAAACTCGCCAACATTACCGGCGCCAGCGTAACCACGGCAAGAAAGATGGTCGCGGACGGCAAGGGCGAGAAAAAATCCAGCTTCGCAGACCTGAACACCGGCAAAAAGGGCGAGATCAATACGACTGCCAATATCTACCTCACGTTCTATGATCCGGAAGTTTATCCGGATATCGAGGCAGGTCTGGGTAACGTCAAGCTGCCGGTACTATGGATTGCCGGCAAGGATGATCGCCTGACCGCGGTGTACGATACGCGCAACCTGTTTTCCCGGATCCCGAAAAACCCGAAAAGTGAATACCGGGAAGAAGAAGGAAAGCATAAAAGTGTTGTGGCCAAGCAGGCGCCACTGGTTGTCGAGTGGCTGGACAAGCTCTGACGGGCCAATCGCATATATTTTTGGCTTTCAACCTATTACGCACATGATCGAAAACATAAAATCAAAATGACAAACAAAAATACAAATTCAGTCATGGCCCTGAACGCGCAGTTATATGATGCCGGTCTGCTGGACGATTTCTACAAGGCAGCTTCCAGAAAAGATAGAACCGAGATGATTTCCCTGTTGATCTCGATCGAGATCAACATGGCAGAAGCGGAAAAGACTGCTGACGCGGTACTTGAAAGCCCGGCATTCATTTGATCGTGGCCATAGGTTAGCTCCAGGCAGCGGGCGGGACCAATTCAGGCATGCTGCGCAGCATAGCCACGAGAGTAATAGCAAACAACACAAAACGGGGGGCGATGATGGCGGAAGAGCTTGCAATAGAAGGAAGATACCAGGTGGTATTTACCGGTCTTGTTGTTCGCGGCACCGAGCCTGCTCGCGTCAGAAATAACTTTAAACAGCAATTTAAATTGCCGGATGAGCAGCTGGACAAACTGTTTTCCGGTCAGAACATTGCAGTAAAGAAAGATGTCAGTTGGCACGATGCGCAGCGGTACCGGGATCTCATGAAAGGGCTGGGTGCCTTGTGCGAGATTCTCCCGCTGGAAGAACCCGGACCAAATGAAACCTCAACAAAAAGTTTTCCCTGCCCCAAGTGCCGCAACCTGCTTTCCGGCGACATCTGCAGGAGCTGTGGTTTCGACGTTGGCGCCTACCGTAAACAAATGCGTGCCAAGGGCTATATCGAACTATCCGGCACGGGTTACATCAGGGAGCGCCGCGACGGCGAGCGACGGGCGGGCGAGGATCGTCGTGATGGCGTGCGCTTTGAAGACGGTCGCCGTGTCGGAAAGGACCGCCGCAAGTACGAGACCGGGTGGGACGATAACTAGAAGTGCGGTTTTTCCGGGGCGTCCTGGAATCGCTTGATGCTCTCCAGAATTTCCTGCTTCGCCACCTCGGGCCCGGCCCAGCCGGATAGCTTTACCCATTTATTGGGTTCCAGGTCCTTGTAGTGCTCAAAGAAGTGGGCGATCTGCTCCAGCAACTGCGGCCGCATTTCGTCCGGTCCTTTGACGTCACGATACAGCGTGCACAGCTTGTCGATGGGTACAGCCAGTACCTTGGCATCCGGCCCCGATTCGTCTTCCATCTTGAGCATGGCGATCGGCCGGCACTCGATGACAGAACCGGAAATCAGCGGATAAGGTGTAATCACCAGCACATCTACCGGGTCCCCGTCTTCGGACAGAGTGTGGGGTACGTAGCCGTAGTTACACGGATAGTGCATGGCCGTGTTCATGAAGCGGTCGACGAACATCGCGCCGGTATCCTTGTCCACCTCGTACTTCACCGGGTCCGAGTGAGCCGGGATTTCGATGATGACGTTGATGCTTTCGGGGAGTTCCTTGCCGGGGCCGACGCGGTCGAGATTCATGGCGCTGTCCTGCTGGTTTCCGGACGCGGCATTATACCTGATATATAAGGCGAATCTAATATAGGGTTTGCGGAGTGCGCGCACGCCCGGGAGTCCGGGTATGCTTGGACAACCATTTGACTGGAGTGATTGCGAGATACCCGGGTGAGCAGTTTTGCCGACCATTTCTCCGGCCACGCTGATGACTACGTCCGCTATCGGCCGGACTATCCCCAAGCGCTGTTTCAGTGGCTCGCCGGTATCTGCCCGGCAAGGCGGCTGGCGTGGGACTGCGCCTGCGGTAATGGTCAGGCCGCCGTGGCCCTGGCGCATTATTTCGATCGCGTGATCGCGACCGATGCCTCGGAGAACCAGATCCGGAATGCGATCCCGGCGGCCAGTGTTGATTATCGTGTCGCCGCCGCCGAGCAATCCGGTCTGGACAGCAATTCGGTAGACCTGATCACGGTGGCCCAGGCCCTGCACTGGTTTGAGCTGGAAGCATTTTTCGCCGAGGCACGCCGGGTGCTGAGACCCGGAGGCGTTCTTGCAGTTTGGTCTTACGGGCTAACACGCGTTGATCCGGAAATCGATGCTGTAATTCACTACTTGTACAGCAATCTGGTTGGGCCCTACTGGCCAATGGAACGGCGGCTGGTGGAGACAGGCTATTCCGACATCGCCTTTCCTTTTAGCGAGATCGCGCCAGAAGATTTTGCCATGAAGGCCGAGTGGACACTGGATGAGTTGCTTGGCTATTTGCGGACCTGGTCCGCGGTCAAGCGCTACCTGGCAGACCAGGGCAGTGATCCGGTAGCGGACGTTGAGCCGGCACTGAATAAGTTATGGGGCGAAGACCAGTCACGCAAAACCATTCGCTGGCCACTCAAGCTGAGAGTGGGTAGGGCTGACTAGACCGGATCCCGGTCTTTGCCGCTTTCCTTCAGCGCACTGTGTTTGGCCGCGACGATTTGGTCGCGTGGCACATAAATCAGGTTCGCGATCTTTCGGATAAAGTGCTCTTCGTAATTATCCAACCGACCATCGGCGATGGCGACCTTCCACAACATCTCGATGATGACGGCCTTCTCTTCGGGGGTGCAGGTCTTGTTGATGATCGATGTGAACTGGAAATAGGAGCTCATGTCTCGCGCCTCTTCCCTGGCTAATGCCATCAGTTCCTCCGTTTCGTTCGCCGACAGTCCCAGTTCGCTCTGAATGGTTTTATGGATGGCCTCAATTTCCTCGGGTTCGCTTGAGAAATCGATGTTGGCCATTTCCAGCAACAACGCCGCCGTCGCAATGCGCATGCGCTGGTTGTAATGACTGGCGCCGCCGACCGAGTCGGTGCCTGGGCCAATGCGTTTATCAAAATATTCTGTAATACGCTTTATCATTATTCTTTCTTGTCAGGTCCGCTCTCGGGGTTTTTGCTCCGGGTATCGTCGTCGTCCATCAGGATCTCGTGGGCCGGGCCTTCCAGGTCATCGAACTGGCCCGAGCGAACCGACCAGAAAAAGATCCAGACAATGACGCCGACCAGAATCAGCGCCATGGGTATCATGAAATAGATTATTTCCATCGCCTACGCATTCCCCGTCGTTTTGCTACGCCGCGTCAATCGCAACGCGTTACCGACCACCAGCAGCGAGCTGGCGGACATGCCGATCGCGGCCATCCAGGGGGCAACGTAGCCCGTCGCCGCCAGCGGCAGTGCCACCAGATTGTACATCACCGCCCAGGCAAGATTTTCCCGAATGATACCCATGGTTTTTCGCGATACCCGTGTCGCCGTCTTCAGGTGAGGCAGTTGTTGCGACAACAACAGCATATCGGCGCTGGCCGCGGCGATGTGGGCGCCGGAACCCATGGCAATAGACAGATGGGCGCCGGCCAGGACCGGTGCATCGTTCACGCCGTCCCCGATCATGGCGACGATTTCGCCACGCTGTTGCAACGCACGCACATGGGCCAGCTTGGTATCGGGCGTCTGGTCCCAATGCACATCGGTAATACCCAGATGCGATGCCACCAGATGGGCGGCCATTTCGTGGTCACCGGTCAACAGGGTGACCGCCTTGCCCGCTGATTGCAGGTAACGCACCAGTTCCGCCGCGCCCGGTCGCAATTCGTCGCCCAGGACGATTGCCGCCTGCACCCCGGCACGATTGGCGAGCCACACCACCGTACGGCCACTGGCCTGCAGATTCGTGACGGTATCCGCGTCAATGACGGTGCGCGCCTGTTGCTGGATAAAATGAATACTGCCTATCCACCATGGCTCACCATCGAGCTCGCCGGTAATGCCGCCCCCCGGCGTGTTCTGCACCTTCTCAAACCGGGGCAGTGACGCCGAGGTTATTGCACAGATAGCGCGGGCAATGGGGTGTTCCGAGCGTGACTCGAGCGCGGCGGCGATGGTCAGCAGTTTTGTTTCATCCAGTTCTGCAAGCACTCGCACTTCGAGCACGCGTAGTTTGCCGAGGGTGAGCGTGCCGGTTTTGTCGAAGATGAAGTGGTTGGCGCGAGCCAGAGTTTCCAGTGCGTGACCACGCGTCACCAGCAAACCCATTCGGGTCAATCCGCCAGTCGCGGCGGTCAGCGCGGTCGGGGTCGCCAGGGACAGGGCGCAGGGACAGGTGACCACCAGTACGGACACCAGAATGGGTAACCACTTGGCAGGTTCGTGTTGCAGCCAGTAGACGGCAGTGATGCCGGCGAGAATCAGTACACCGAGGACGAACCAGGCGGCAGTGCGATCCGCCAGTTGCGATACCGCCGGTTTCTCCGTCTGCGCGCGATCGAGCAGGCGCAGGATCGATGCCAGCACGGAGTCTTCACCGGTGCCGGTTACTCTGATGATGAGTGGGCTTTCAAAGTTGATACTGCCGCCAATCACCTTGTCACCAGGTTGCTTGCCAATCGGGTCCGACTCGCCTGTGAGCAATGACTCGTCGACACTGGACCGTCCTTCGACGACTTCGCCGTCCGCCGGCACGGTATCGCCCGGCGGCACCAGCACCCGGTCGCCATTGACGAGTTCGGCCACGCTAACCGTTTCTTCGCGATCGCCGTCCGTACTGAGTCGCGTCGCCACGGCTGGCGCGGCGTGCACTAACGCCTGGCCCGCTTCGGCAGCACGCTTGCGTGCGACCAGTTCGAAGTAGCGCGCAGTCAGCAAAAAGAACACGAACATCGCCACCGAGTCGTAGTACACATGGCCGGACTGCTGCCAGGTTGCCCAGGCAGAACCGGCAAAGGCTATGGTGATACCGAGCGATACCGGCACATCCATGCCCGTTTGCCGGTGGCTCAGGTCGCGCCAGGCGGCGCGGAAGAATGGCGCGGCGGAATACAACAGGATCGGCAGGGTGATGCCGAGACTGATCCAGGAAAAGAACGACCGGAATTCGGGTTCCATGCCGTAGAAATCGCCGGCGTACATGGACACTGCCAGGATCATGATCTGCATGCCCAGCACTGCCGCGACGCCGAGCCGCTTCAGCATTGCGCGTCGCTCATTCTCGATCAGGCGCTCCTGGTGGCTAGGATCATAGGGATGGGCGACGTAACCAATGTTATGTACTGCTTCAAGAATCTGGCTCAGCTGAATCCGGGCGTTGTCCCATTTCACCCGCGCGCGATGGGTGGCGTAGTTGACCTTGACGTCGAGCACACCCGGCAGGGCGGCAATATGCCGTTCGTTGAGCCAGACGCAGGCGGCACAGGTAATGCCCTCTAGGATCAGCGAGGCCTCACGAACTGTTTCGCTCTCGACATGGACGAATGTTTTTTGTACCTGCGGGTGATCATAGGCACGTGCCTGACGCAGAAATTCCGGGACCAGCTCCTGGCCGGTGGGTGCGTTCTCGGTGCGATGGCGATAGAAGTCGGTCAGACCGTTGTCGACGATCGCCTGCGCCACTGCCTCGCAGCCCTTGCAGCACATCGGCCTGGCCTCGCCATCAATGCGGACATGGAAATCGCTGCCCGGTGGCACGGGCAGTCCGCAATGAAAACAGTTGGTATCGCTGGTAGGCGGCATGGCGGTGGTCGAAATAGCAGCAACAGGCTGGTTGATTGGCCCCGGGATTGTACTCGTCACCGAACCCGGCGTCAGATCACCGATGTTTAGTTGATTTAAGTCAAAGCGGCTCCACCGGATTGACGCATAATTCTGGTGCCTGCTTGGCAGGAAAGGTAGAATTCTGAAATATTAGGGATTGATAATATACTAATTTACTCGGTTATTTGGCCCGTTTTTTACAACGCGTCCGGAGTCCGGGTGAATTAATTTCCGTAGCAACCGACGCGTTTAACAAGTCTAACGAACCTTAAGCACACAGGAGAACGGGGCGTATGGTACTAGAGCATGTGTGGGGCTTGATCACCCATCCCAAAGAAGAGTGGAAAGACATTCGCGAGCAGCGATGCAGCGTGACCCGCTGTTACTGTTCCCATGTCTTGTTTCTGGCAGCGATCCCCGCGGTAGCTGGCTTTATCGGTACCTCCCAGGTGGGCTGGTCTGTCGCCGCTGACCTTCCGGTCAAGCTTGAAGTCGATAGCGCTCTTCGTATTGCAATCGCGTTTTACTTCGCCATGCTGGTGACCGTCTTTGCTATCGGTAAAATGATTCACTGGATGGGTCAGACCTACGGCGCCGAACAAACCCTGCCCCAGTGCATTGCCCTCGCGGCCTATACCGCCACCCCGTTGTTCCTGGTTGGCGTGCTGATGATTTACCCAATTCCCTGGCTCGATTTCCTTGCCGGGATTATTGCTCTTTCCTACACCGTCTATCTGCTCTATCTCGGCCTGCCGATCATGATGGAGGTGGATCAGGACAAGGGCTTCCTGTTCTCCAGCGCCGTACTGGCGGTGGGCCTGGTAATGTTTGTCGGACTGATGGCCACCAGCGTCATCCTCTGGAGTACGGGCATGGGCCCGGCGTTTTTGCGCTGACCATCGGGCGCTACCGAATCTTTTTCAGTTTTAGTCATTAACTTTCAATAATAATCGGGGGGCAAATGGCCACTCAGGATACTTACAACTACACGGTGGTTCGGCAGTTCTCTGTCATGACCATTATCTGGGGCATCGTCGGCATGCTTGTCGGTGTGGTGATCGCCGCACAGATGGCATGGCCGGTGCTGAACTTTGATGTGCCGTGGTTGACTTTTGGTCGACTGCGTCCGTTGCACACGAACGCGGTGATCTTCGCCTTTGGTGGGTCGGCATTGTTTGCAACGTCCTATTATATAGTCCAACGCACCTGTCACACGCGCTTGTTCGCACCCGGGCTGGCGGCGTTCACGTTCTGGGGCTGGCAACTGGTGATTGTGCTCGCCGCGATTTCCCTGCCGCTCGGTTTCTCCACCGCCAAGGAATATGCCGAGCTGGAATGGCCTATCGATATCCTGATTACTCTGGTGTGGGTGTCCTACGCGGTCGTGTTCTTCGGCACCATCATCAAGCGCAAGGTAAAGCACATTTATGTCGCCAACTGGTTCCTGGGTGCCTTCATTATTGTGGTAGCGGTACTGCACCTGGGTAACAGCGCAGCACTGCCTGTCTCCCTCACCAAGTCCTATTCTGTTTACTCGGGAGCCCAGGACGCCATGGTGCAATGGTGGTACGGCCACAATGCCGTAGGCTTTTTCCTGACGGCTGGCTTCCTCGGCATGATGTATTACTTTATCCCCAAGCAGGCCGAGCGCCCGGTTTATTCCTATCGTTTGTCAGTGGTCCACTTCTGGGCGCTGATCTTTACCTACATTTGGGCGGGCCCGCATCATCTGCATTACACCGCACTGCCGGACTGGACCCAGTCAGTCGGCATGGTGTTCTCGCTAATCCTGCTGGCTCCCAGCTGGGGCGGCATGATTAACGGCATCATGACCCTGTCCGGGGCCTGGCAGAAACTGCGTTCCGATCCCATTCTTCGTTTCCTGATTGTTTCCGTGTCGTTCTACGGCATGTCGACCTTTGAAGGCCCGATGATGTCGATCAAGACGGTGAACGCGTTGTCACATTACACCGACTGGACCATTGGCCACGTGCATTCCGGTGCGCTGGGCTGGGTAGCGTTGGTTTCCATGGGCTCGATGTACTACCTGATTCCGCGACTGTTCAATCGTGAGATCTACAGCGTGAAACTGATTGAGGTGCACTTCTGGGTGGCCACCATCGGCATCATTCTCTACATCACCTCCATGTGGGTCTCCGGCATTATGCAGGGGCTGATGTGGCGTGCGGTGAACCCGGACGGCACCCTGACTTACAGCTTCGTTGAAAGTGTGCAGGCGATGCATCCGTTCTACATCGTCCGCTTCCTCGGTGGTGCGTTCTTCCTGTTGGGCATGTTGATCATGGCCTACAACGTCTGGAAGACCATCAAGGGCGCAACCCCGGCCGAAGCCGCCATTCCGGCACCGGCGCATTAAGGAGGCAGAACCATGAGTGCACATGAAAAAGTCGAAACGAATCTGGGTCTGCTAATCGTTCTGGTGATTGTGGTTATCAGTATCGGTGGCCTGATCGAAATCGTTCCCCTGTACTTTATGAAGTCAACGACAGAGCCGGTGCAGGGTCTTAAGCCCTACACGGCGCTGCAGTTGTCAGGCCGCGATATTTATCAGCGAGAAGGTTGCAATACCTGTCACTCGCAGATGATTCGGCCATTCCGCGCCGAGACGGAGCGCTATGGCCATTATTCGGTGGCGGGCGAATTTGTCTACGACCGCCCGTTCCTATGGGGCTCCAAGCGCACCGGCCCGGACCTGCATCGTGTTGGTGGCCGCTACTCCGACGAATGGCATCGTGTCCATCTGACCAATCCGCGTGACGTGGTACCGGAATCGATCATGCCGGGCTATCCATGGCTGGCGGAAAATCCGGTAGATACCAAGCACATTCAGGCAAAGATGAGCGGTCTGCGTGTTCTCGGCCATCCCTATAGCGACAAAGATATCGAGGACGCGCCCGAGCAACTCAAGGGCAAGACCGAGATGGATGCCATGGTGGCCTATCTACAGGGTCTGGGTCGCTCACTGACGAGTCGGAGGTAAGAGATGGACAAACTAATGCTGCATTCCATCTGGACCGTCGTGCTGTTGGTGGTATTCGTCGGTATCGTATTGTGGGCCTGGAGCGGGAAGCGCAAAGAGGCTTTCCGTGAAGCCGCCAACTTACCGCTTGAAGACGAGGAGTATGTCGACTCCTCAAAGAATTCGGGGGACAAACACCATGGCTGATTTTACGAGTAATTACTGGACCTGGTATATCAGCGTCGGTGTCATTGGCGGGATCATTTTCTGTTTCTGGCTGGTCTGGTGGATGTCCAGCGGACACTCTGGCGAGGGCGAGGGAAAGCCAACCGGTCATGTCTGGGACGAGAACCTGGAAGAGTTGAACAATCCGCTACCGAAGTGGTGGCTGAACATGTTCTACATCACGCTGGTCTTCAGCATAGTTTACCTGGTGTTGTATCCGGGGCTCGGCACCTGGGCCGGCGTACTCAAGTGGACCTCGACCGGCCAGTACGATCGCGAGATCGCGCGAGCCGATGAGCGTTTCGGCGCGATCTATGCCGAGTACATGAAGCAGGATATCGCGAGCCTGTCGCAGAACCAGGAGGCAATGAAAACCGCGACGCGCCTGTTCATCAACTACTGTGCGGTTTGTCACGGCTCGGATGCGGCCGGGCAGCCCGGCGGTTTTCCGAACCTGCGCGACACCGACTGGTTGTATGGCGGTAACCCGGCGCAAATCGAGAAGTCGATTCTCGACGGCCGCCAGGGCGTGATGCCGGCCTGGGGCCAGGTATTGGGCAAAGAGGGCCTGTTCAACGTGACTGAATACGTGTTGAGCCTGTCCGGTCGTGCTGGCAACGTGAACGCCGCCGCGGTGGGTAAGGAAAAGTACCAGCAACTGTGTGCCAGTTGTCATGGTGCCGACGGTAAAGGCAATTACGCGGTGGGTGCGCCTAACCTGACGGATGACATCTGGCTCCATGGTCGTTCGCAGAAATCGGTCATGGCGTCGATCGACAAGGGTCGTCAGGGCCGCATGCCGGATCACCGCGACTTCCTCGGCGAAGACAAGGTGCATCTGCTCGCAGCCTACGTTTACGGTCTGTCACAGGGCAGGTAGGCAGCAATACCGGTCTGGCGGGCAGGCATTGCTTGTCTGCCCGCCCGGACTTCGGTAGCTTACGGGACCTCCCTGCAAACTGTGAGTCTTTCGGAATATGCAGACACCAAAGATCCAGCGAGTCATCGCAATCATGTGGCCATCATTTTTAATGGCAGGCGTGGCAACGATACTGTTTTTCACTGCCTTCGATCCGCAGGCATTGCTGATGGATACCCGATTCGCCGATCTCAGTCGTCTCGGGGCCTATACCATCGGGTTTTTCCTGTTTTGGGCCCTGACATTTTCCTCGTGTCTCTTAACCTGTTATTTCCAGCGTCCCTGCGCGTTTCGCGGGGAAACTGAGAACCGGGCGTAGCCGTCCACAGAAATTTTTTGTCCTGAATCAAGGGCGAGATCTCAACCCGATTGTAGTATTAGTTATTCTTTATATTAGAATTGTCTAATTATGACGGACTCGAAAAGCACATCACCCAAGGGGCAAAAGCCGTCCGGCGCGACAGAAATGTCGTTCTACGCCAAGCACGAAAAGATCTACCCACGTAAGGTAACCGGCATATTCGCCTTCTGGCGAACGACAGGCGTTTTTGTGTTGTTGGGTCTGTACTACGCCGTACCGTGGCTCAGCTGGGACGGCAGACAGGCTGTATTGCTGGATTTGCCGGGCCGCAAATTCTACATCTTTGGCCTCACCCTGTGGCCGCAGGACTTTTTTTACGTCACCGCGTTACTGATTATCGCGGCACTTTCGCTGTTCTTCTTTACCGCCGTTGCCGGCCGCCTGTGGTGTGGTTATGCCTGCCCACAGACGGTCTGGACCGAGGCATTTCTGTGGATTGAACGCAAAATCGAGGGCGATCGGCCCAAGCGCATGAAGCGGGATCAGGCGCCGTGGACCCTGCAGAAGCTGATGGTGAAGGGTGCCAAACACAGCGTCTGGATCATATTCGCGTTGTATACCGGGTTCACCTTTGTCGGCTATTTCACCCCGATCAAGGGCTTGTGGGAAAAGATGTTGATCTGGGACATGGGCGCCTGGGAAACCTTCTGGATCTTTTTCTACAGCTTCGCCACCTGGGGCAATGCCGGCTTTATGCGTGAGCAGGTGTGTATTTACATGTGCCCGTATGCGCGCTTCCAAAGCGCCATGTTCGACAAGGATACGCTGATCATTTCGTATGATGAAAAGCGCGGTGAACCGCGTGGCTCACGCCGAAAGGACGAAGACCCGAAAGGAAAAGGCCTCGGGGATTGTATCGATTGCACCATGTGTGTGCAGGTCTGCCCCACCGGTATCGATATCCGCAATGGCTTGCAATACCAGTGTATCGCCTGTGCGGCCTGCGTCGATATCTGTGACCAGGTCATGGAAAAGATGAGTTACCCCAAGGGGCTGATTCGCTACACCACCGAGCATGCCCTGCAGGGCGGCAAGACCCATATCCTGCGACCACGCCTGTTTGTTTACCTGGCACTATTGATGGTGGTGATGGGCAGTCTGGTGTATTCAATGGCTACACGTATCCCGCTGGAGCTGGACGTTATTCGCGACCGTATCGCGCTATATCGCGAGAACAATGAAGGCCTGATCGAGAATGTCTATTTACTGAAAGTGATTAACCTGGATAACAAGGCGCATCAATATAGTCTCACGGTATCCGGAATACCCGACCTGCAACTGGATATCGGCAACAACCGGATCGCAGTCAGCCCTGGCGAAGTTATCGAGCTGCCGGTGCGTCTGGCAGCCGATCCAACGGACCTGAAAAAACGTTCAACCGAGGTCCACTTTCACCTGCAAGCCAAAGACAGCGACAAGCTCAAGGTGGATGAGGCCGCTCGCTTCCTAGGCCCCGTTAGCCGCTAACCGAGATGAAAACCATGGCTGAACCCCGAAGCTGGTACAAAGAGCCTTATGTCTGGCTGCTGATTGCATTGCCTCTTTCCGCAGTCGTCGCCGGTTTCTATACGCTGTATCTTGCCATCGTTTCCGATGATGGTCTGGTTGCCGACGACTACTACAAGCGCGGCAAGGAAATCAATCGCGTGCTCAAACGCGACGAGGCAGCGGCCAATCTTAGTCTTTCGGCCAACACGCAGTTTGATTACGATCTTGGCAAGATCGTGGTTAATCTGAATAAACAATCCGACTATCAGGCACCCGATCAGCTGTCCCTGCGATTGCTGCATGCAACCCGTGCCGGGTTTGACCAGGCGCTTGTTCTACAGCGACTGCCGAATGGCAATTACTTCGGGCTGTACAAGTCATTGGTTCCCGGGCACTGGCATCTTCAGCTTGAAACCAGCGACTGGCGGCTGACCGGACAGATGAGTATTCCGGCGGAAAGCGCGGCATCGCTCACGCCCAATCTCAGCTAGTCACTCGTTCGCAATACTTCACCATGACGCTGGAACTGTCGCTGGCCACCGCCTTCTTTACCGGTTTTCTGGGTTCAACCCATTGCGTCGGGATGTGCGGTGGTATCGTTGGCGCACTGACCATGGGGATTGATCCCTCGGTCAGGCAATCCCGTCTGCAGATGCTGCCGTATCTCTCGGCCTACAATATTGGCCGAATCACCAGCTATGTCGTTGCCGGTGGGCTCGCCGGCTTCATCGGTCAGCAATTCCTGAACGCAACAACACCCGATGTGTTTGTGCCGGTTGGCCACTACGTATCGGCGTTCTTCATGATTGCCCTCGGGCTCTACCTGGGCAACTGGTGGATGGGCCTCACCTGGCTGGAAAAGGCCGGCAGCCACGTGTGGAAGCGGATCGAGCCGCTAGCCCGGGGACTGCTACCGATTCGCTCGGCAGGTAATGCAGCACTGGTGGGCCTGCTCTGGGGTTGGCTACCGTGCGGGATGGTATACGCCATGTTGTCCTGGGCGCTGATGTCCGGCGGCCCGCAGCAGGGCGCCTATATCATGCTCGCCTTTGGTGCCGGTACCCTGCCGATGTTGATGGCCATGGGCTCGATTGGCGCCTGGCTCAGCCGCAGCGCACGCAACGCCCGAATTCGTAAACTGGCGGGCGCCATTGCCATGGCCTTTGGTATCTACAGCCTGATCGTCGGTGGCCACGCGGGACATAGCGACCATAGCGGCCATGAGAATCACAGTGGCGCGCTCAGTGGTCCGTATATGTAGTGCAACGCACTGGTTCGGGCAGTTTTAATCCCACTCACCAAAATCTGGCAGAGAAATTCGATGTGAGTAACGCCGCGCCGTTCTGGAAAGCCAAATCACTGGATGCACTCAGTGATGTCGAGTGGGAGTCGCTCTGTGATGGCTGTGCACGCTGTTGCCTGGTCAAGCTGGAAGACGCTGACAGCGGTGAAATCCATTACACCAATGTTGCCTGCAAACTACTCGATACCGATACCTGCCGTTGCACTGACTACCCGAACAGAAAGAAACTGGTCCCGACGTGTTTCGTACTCACTGCCGCCACTATCGCTGATTACCCGTATCTGCCCGAGACCTGCGCCTATCGTCGGCTGTATGAAGGTAAAGAGCTGCCGGAATGGCATCCGCTTGTTTCTGGCAGTCCCGATTCAGTACATCGAGCCGGGATTTCGGTACTCGGTAAAGTCGTATCAGAGGAATATGTTCATCCGGATCAGCTGGAGGACCATATTGTCGATTGGCCATCGCAAGGTTAGCCCTTTCCGGCTACTATTGTTCCTGGAGCATATCCCGTAACAGCCACATTACGCCCGAAGCAAACAGTCTTCATCCAATTCGAAACTGATCCTTTTGGTTCAAGGTGCCACACCGGCACGGGTAGTCCTGTCTCGTGCCGTTGCACGAAGGAGTAAGAACAATGGAAGGCCTCAGTGATATTTGTATCGTCGGCATCGACGAAACCCGTCCGCCTCGAATTCGCAAGGAACCCTATATCGATATCTTCTTTAAACTTTCGCACCAGGCGCCGGAAGAGTGGTGCAGGGATTTCAACAGCCTGTTGACAGACGAGCTGGGCAAACCAAGCGTCGACGAGAAGGAAGGTCTGTTCATCGATGCCTGGGTCAGAACGCCGGATGAAATCGCAGCGCTTCTGGAAATGTTAAAAGGTAAGGTCGCCGAGTGCACCCGGCAGTATATCGAGCGAGTTGAACGCTCCATCCGAGATGCCAGCGCATCTGATGCTTCATTGGCTGGCGAAGAAACAGGAGAGCAGGGACGACTGAACAAGATTATTGCTGCACTGGAGTTTGACGAGGCAAGTTAGGTGCAAACCCCGCAGAAACAAAAAAGCCCCGCATCGCGGGGCTTTTTTGTTTGAGTCAGAAAACTTTTTTATTTCTTGCCTTCGTAGTTGAAGCTCTGACCGGCGACGGTGGCTTCATACATGAGCCCACCCTTTTCCATGGTGAACACCGCGACACCGCGATTGAACGAAGCTTGCGCGGCGGCACCGGCCGTCACCGCGACCGCAGAAACACCTGCGCCGAATTTCAATTGGCCGTTGGTAAATTTGTCAAACGTGCCCTTGTTCTGGAAAAAGATGATCTCGCTGTAGGCCTGGCCTCCCAGCTGAAAGCCGACAGAGACCTGAGTCAGCTTGGCAGTGCCGATCTCGGCGCCATTGCGGTAGACGTACCCCTTGCCGTAGGCACCACCAATACCGATTCCGCCCTTGCCGACAGTGGGAAATACTGCATAGGCATAGGAACTCTTGAAAAAGGAGTCAATGCCCTTGTCCTTTTTCTTGAAAGAGCTGATGGTGGCCTGCACTTCCTCGGTACCCGCCGATGCCGGGAGAGCAGGCAATAGGACAAGCATCAGGGCCATGAAAAATCCTAGTATTCTCGTCAACTGTTTCATTTTTTCAGTTCCAGGTTGTGCTGTGGGGTCCACCAATATAGCCGAAGCGGGATACAGGAAAAAGCCCGCCGGTCGCCAGACGACGGGAACAGGGCAAGAGTATGGGAAAATCAGCTGGTCAGGCACCGTTAAATGTCGCAGACCTTCAACTACCGGGGTGATAAGCGGTAAGGTAGGAATTCACGCGAGTCGGTATTTCCGCAAGAGCGAATCATGGAGGCAGGCTTATCAAGGCTATCATCTTCACCGCGTACGGCTCACCTGATGCGCTTCAGCTCGTTGAGGTAGAAAAACCCGTACCTAGGGACGACGAGGTGCTGGTCAGGATACATGCGGCATCCATCAACGAATGGGACTGGGCAATCATCCAGGGTATCCCGTTTGCCAATCGCATGGAGACCGGCCTGTTTCGCCCCAAAAAACAACGACTCGGCGCCGACGTCGCCGGATCCGTAGAAGCCGTGGGCAGGAATGTGACACGCTTTCGCCCCGGCGACGCCGTATTTGGTGACATGTGCAAACGGGGTTGGCGCGATTTTCCGGAGTACGTCGGCGGCGCGTTCGCCGAATATATCTGCACAACCGAAGATTTGCTTTTGGCAAAACCCGAAAGTCTTTCCTTCGAGCAGGCGGCCGCGTTGCCGCAGGCAGGTGGGCTGGTCATCCAGGGGCTTCGTCGCGGCGGTGACATCCGGCCGAGGGAAAAAATATTGATCAACGGGGCGTCCGGTGGCGTCGGTACGCTGGCGGTACAAATCGCCAGGTTGATGGGAGCCGAGGTCACGGGCGTGTGCCGTACGGAGAAAATGGACGCAGTGCGATCATTGGGTGCTGACCACGTTATTGATTACACCAAAGAGGACTTCACCAGAAGCGGAAAGCACTATGACCGTATCCTTGATGTCAAAGGCTATCACTCCATTTTTGATAACCGGCGGGCACTCGCACCGAATGGGTCGTACGCGACGCTTGGTGGCGGTAGTGGCAGTATCGCCCAGACGCTATTACTGGGCTGGCTGGTCTCAATGATAGGAAACAAAAAATTGAGCCTTGTAATGTACAAATCTAACCACGGACTGGATTACCTGCTGGAACTAGTCGAATCCGGGAAGGTAAAGCCGGTCGTCGACCGGATCTATCCATTGAGCCAGACCGCCGATGCGTTTCGATATTATGCGGACGGGCATGCGAAGGGAAAAATTGTTATCACCATGGAACAATCCGGAGGGGCTGCATGAAGGCAGTGGTCTATACACGTTATGGTCCACCGGACCTTCTTCAGTTAAGGGAAGTCGAGAAGCCCGTTCCGAAAGACAATGAGATTCTGGTAAAGGTCCATGCAACCACGGTCAACCGGACCGACTGCGCCACTATCCGGGCGATTCCCTTTTTTGCGAGAGTGGTGACCGGCCTGTTCAAACCCAAAAAACAAACCCCGGGAAGCGAATTCGCCGGCGAAGTCGAAACGGTTGGGAAAAACGTGTCGACGTTAAAGGTGGGCGAAAGCGTGTTCGGTTTTGACGATGCTGGTTCGCGCGCTCACGCCCAGTACCTGGTGATTCGCGAAGAATGCGCACTACCGATACCGGAGGGTATGACCTTTGCGCAAGCCGCACCCGGTTCCGAGGGTGCGCACTATGCCTACAACTTTATCAACAAGGTGGATCTTAAGCCGGGGGATGCCGTTCTGGTAAATGGCGCGACCGGCGCGATCGGTTCGGCCGCGGTACAGTTATTAAAGTCACTGGGTGTAAACATCACCGCGGTTTGCGCTGGTGAAAACACGGAATTGGTCAAATCGCTTGGCGCCAGTCGAGTGATTGACTACCGGAAAGATGACTTTACCCGGGACAGCCAACAGTACCACTATGTGTTCGATACTGTTGGCAAGAGTTCGTTCTTCAAGTGCTTCAAGCTGCTCAAGCCGGGGGGCGTTTATATTTCCTCAGATCTTGGATATCTCGCCCAGAACATCTACTTGCCGCTCATTACGTCATTGATCAAACCGCTGCTGGGCGGCAGAAAGACAGTCTTCCCGGTACCCGTTAATCTCCCCGGCAGCCTGCGGCTGGTAAAGCGTCTGATGGAAGAGGGTGAATTCAAGGCGGTGATAGATAAAACTTTTTCGTTGGAGAATATCGTCGAGGCGTACAGTTATGTCGAAACCGGGCGGAAGAAGGGAAATGTTGTTATTAACGTGCAGCACAACAATTGAAGCGAAATGATCAAGCTTGCCATTAACGGGAGAACCGTCGAGGTTAAGAAGGGCTCGACATTGCTCGATGCCGCCAGGGAAGCAGGTGTGCATATTCCTACGCTTTGTCACTATCCACGTTTGCCGTCCCACGCCGTCTGCCGCATGTGTCTCGTGGAAGTTCAGGGAGAAGCCCGGCCGCAACCGGCCTGTGTCACGAAGGCGAGAGACGGAGATGTCGTAGCGACGGACTCCAGCGATCTGAAGGAATTTCGAAAAACCAATACGGAATGGTTGCTCGCGCGTCACCCGAACGACTGCATGCGATGTGAGGTCAACGGGTCTTGCCAGTTACAGAAACTTGTTAGCGAAAATCAGTGGCAGGACCGCTGGGAAGAGGTCCCGATGGGTTCCGCAGAACACCCGGAGCATCGACTGACCGACCACACATCGCCGAGTATCTGGCGTGATCTGTCAAAATGTATTGAATGCGGCCTGTGCGTCGAGGCGTGTGGTGAGGCGGGGCAACAGCAATATGTAATCGGTTTTGCCGAGCGCGGGTCCGAGCGCTTGCCCGTCACCGTTTTCGATAAATCCCTGGCTGATACCAAATGCATCTCCTGTGGACAATGTACGCTGGTGTGCCCGGTCGGCGCCCTGATCGAGACACCACACTGGCACGATGTGCTCCATACCCTTGATACACGCAGACGTATTTCAGCCGTTCAGGTTGCGCCGGCGACACGCATTGCCATTAGTGAAGAGTTCGGTATGAAACCCGGCACCGTCAGCACGGGCAGAATGATCAACGCCTTGAGACAGCTGGGTTTCGACTACGTGTTTGATACCAATTTCGGCGCTGATCTGACCATCATGGAGGAAGGCACCGAGTTCTTGGGGCGCCTGAAGAACACAAAGAAACAGTTACCGCTTTTTACATCCTGTTGTCCGGGATGGGTAAACTGGGTCGAGATCAACCGGCCGGATCTTCTGCCACACCTGAGCACAACCAAATCGCCACAGCAAATGCATGGCGCCCTTACCAAGCGAGGCGTGTTCGCGCACTCCCTTGGCGACGAGTTCGCTGAGGGCGAGGCAGAACCCTACGTGGTCAGCGTGATGCCCTGTACCGCCAAGAAAGATGAGGCCGTTCGGCCGGGCGTCTCCGGTGATATCGACCACGTGCTGACAACGCGCGAACTGGCCAGGATGATCAGGGCGCGCGGTATCGCCTTTAACGCGCTGCCGGAAGAGGGTGCATTCGACAACCCGCTGGGTGAGAGCACAGGGGCCGGCCAGATCTTTGGCGCTTCCGGCGGCGTCATGGAGGCGATTGTACGTACCGCGTCCCATTTCATTGGCGAGGAGAGCTCGCTTCCGCTGGAATGGCATCAACTCCGCGGTGTAAGCGAGGGTGTGAAGACGGCCGAGATTCCCGGTATCGGCAAGGTTGCCATCTGCAATGGCATCGCCGCAGCACAACGTATGCTGGAGACAGAAACCTGGCGGGATGAGTATGTCGCGATCGAGGTCATGGCATGTGTGGGAGGCTGCCTGGGCGGAGGTGGCGAACCCAAATCCATGGATCCGCTGATCCTGGAAAAACGCATGCAGGCAATTTATGAAATAGACAAGTATGCACCGCGACGGCGCTCGTACGAAAACCAGGATGTTCAGAAGTTGTATACCACGGAATTGAAGGAACCGAATTCCGCTCAAGCTCATGCACTCCTTCACACCAGCTATGCCGCGCGCAATTCCAGCCGATTGCTGTTGATGCGGTTTCTCGATTGTGTCGACCGGCGTGATGGCTCTGGTGCGGCCAGCCTGTTCCATCCGGAGGCGTTGTGGTCAACGGCTTCGCCCATCGGCGACATCCAGGGCGTCTCGAATATCGAATCGTTAATCAATTCGGGGTTGCCGCCGCGTAAGTACGGGCCGGCATATGACCGACACCGGATGGAATCCGCCGCGGATGTCGATGATCTCACCGTTGTGACGCCCACCGGCGAGCGATGCCGATTCAGGTTGGAGGTAGACTCCCTGCAAGAAGATAGTGGTGGTCAGGCCCGGACGGTGATTCGAAAGCTCGTGCGGGAAATCCTGTAGGTCGTTGGCGTCACTGAAAGGTTCGCTGATTGCCGAGAGCCGCACCCGGGTTCAGCCGCAATTTTCGCCAATATCAGCAGCAATAGCGATATGACCCCGCTTTCCAGGTACTTGTATTCTTAATTAGTTATGTTGGAAAAAACGGCTCTCTAGTCCCTTTTCCCAGGTATTTCAGTCTGTTGGCGCACCTCTTCCGGAGTCCGGTTCCCCTGGGTTGCTCCGCCGGGGCCCTTTTTCGGCGTTTTTTGCCTCCGGAGGGAACCTTTCAGGATTCTCAGGTGTGTAGAGAACTACCAGCGAAGAATTAGAACGAATGTCTCGCCACCAGCAACGATTTTACGTTCAGAGACTGAATTCCAGAGGAGAGCCGGTACCGGCTTACGGGAGAGAACAATGTTGTTAACACCGCAATGCCTGTTTATCGGAGTTGAGCGACGTGATCAGGACGTGTTTACCAAAGCCGCAAACGCCTTGTTTGAGAGCGTCGATCTGAAATTTTGCGACAGTAACTTCGCTGCCCTGAATTGGGTCGGAGAAAATCAACCAGACCTCATTGTCATAGATGACCGGCAGTTCAATTTCGATTCAGATCCATTGATTGGCAAATTGCTGAAACTGCCGCATTGTGCGGATACGGCCGTACTGGTCACGGTCGATTCCGAGCGTATCTCCGATCATGCCCGAACCAGCCATACCGGTGTCATCGATTTTATTAGGCAACCGCTCAATTATCCGGAATTGCTGCAACGCCTGCGCATTTTGTCCAGCTTGATCGAGAACCGGTGCCAGTCACTATCCGGAAATGACCGTTACCCACTCACCCTGGACAACTCGCGAGTAGACTCGAACCGGTCATTTCTCGATCAATGTTACGAGAAAGATACGCTGATGCGGCTGGCAAAGGCAGGGGAATATCGGGACGAAGTCACTGGCGCCCACGTTGCGCGTATCGGTCTTTTCAGCCGCCAAATCGCCACCGCCATTGGCCTCGACGAATTGCAGTGCGACGTCATTGAGCAGGCGGCGCCGTTACATGATATTGGCAAGATAGGGATACCTGACAGAATTTTGCAGAAGGCCGGTAAGTTCACAGACCAGGAACGTGAACATATGAAGTCACACACCATCATCGGGCATGAGATTCTGAAAGAGAGTCCTTCAAAGTACCTGCAAATGGGGGCGGAAATTGCCCTGTCGCACCACGAAAAATTCGATGGATCAGGCTATCCCTTTGGATTAAAGGGTGAAGATATTCCGCTTTCCGCCAGGATCGTTGCGGTCGCGGACGTTTTCGATGCGCTGACCTCGGTAAGACCTTACAAAAATGCCTGGTCAGTGGAAAAAGCACTGGATTATATGAAGCATCACAGGGGCAGTCACTTTGATCCCGACTGCGTTAACGCATTTGTGGAAAATTCATACAAGAATGTTAGCCTGTAGCGGGAAACACCTCGCTATTGGCATCAAACATACTATTTTTAAAGGGGTGTCATGAGAAAACAAACGACCAGAAAATCTGGCGACAAAAGGAGATGTTCCAATCAACGGCGCGAACAAAAATGCCTCGGAATTCGAAACACTGCTTCGGCCCCACCTGGATAGTCTTTTCAGGCTGGCGTTTCGATTTACCGGAACCGAGGATCGCGCCGAGGATTTGGTACAGGACGTTCTTATCAAGCTTCTACCGAAAGTCGCGCAATTGAAAGAAGTTGATAATTTGCGTCCGTGGCTTGCCCGCGTGCTTTATCGGCACTTTATAAACGACACCAAGAAATACATACGCTCGCGCGTAAAGCTGGCAGCAGACATGGGTATGAGTCGCGGGCCGGACAACGACTTGCTCGACAACCCGGCAGATACCGATCCCGGGCCGGTCGAACACCTGGAATCCGAGCAGAGTCGGGCAGAGTTACTTGTCGCATGGGATCAGCTCAGCCCCGATCACCGCGCGGTACTGGCGTTGCACGATGTTGAGGAATACACGGCGCAGGAGCTCGGGGAAATGCTGGATTGCCCTGTGGGCACGATCAAATCACGCCTTCATCGAGCACGTGAGCGGTTGAAGGACCTACTCTCCATGGAACCTTTTGACGCCGAGAGTTGTGTAAGTAGTCATAAGGACATAATGCCATGAGCAAGATGATGAATTGTAAAATTGGTTTAAACGTGATGGATGACTACCTGGGTGGTTACCTGGACGAGGACATCCGGCAGGCGCTCGAGGATCATCTTGGGCAATGCGCTTCCTGCCAGGCCCGCTTTGTCCAGGACCAGGCGCTTCGCCAGAGATTACAGGCCCAGTTAACCGGTCAGCCGAAGGCGGGATTTGCTGATCGTGTGCTGGAGCGTGCGGTCGAGCATCATCAAAACAAAACGCGCCATCACTGGTCGTTTATCGGTGGCGCAATAGCGGCAAGTTTCGTTATTGCGATTACATCAGTTTTGTTGCCTCTCGCGCCTCAGCAGGACCCGGATTTGGCCCGGCAGACGCTCGCCCTGCACCAGGTAACGCGTGTCGCTTTGGCGTTTGAGTCCCGCGAGGGCCTGAAGGGCGCCACCATTACGCTGCATCTGCCAGATAATGTGGAGCTCAGCGGTTTCTCGGGGCAGCGCAAGATCAGCTGGAAAACCGATATTGATCGGGGCACAAATTTACTGGCACTTCCCGTAATGGGGGTCGCCGCGAAGAACGGGCTGCTCGTTGCCCGCCTTCAATATGGAAACAAGAGCAAGGAATACAAGGTCGAGTTGAATGTCCAAAACCCGGATGTGAATGGTCGGCTGGACCGTAAAAGAGCAGTCGTAATTTCGCGGGCAAATTTTTATTCCACTGGTAGTGCACTGTCGACCGGTCGCATGGATGACAAGGAAGGTAACGCTTAATGAACGTTAAACGACACATTCGAAATCTATTGTTTACGGGTCTGCTGATAGGCAGCAGCGTGGTGTATGCAGACGACGATCTGGATGTCACCATGCGTATGGTTCCACCCGGCGTGGAACTTCCTGACGCAGTGACCAAGGTCATTACCCTTCCAGCTCATACACCTGACGGTGCCGAGACCCACGCCCAGCAGGGGCTGGATATGGCTAATGACGCTCGGGGGGGTGTCGAGCTGCCCCAAATAGAAGTACCCCGGATAGAATTGCCTGAGCAAGCGAAAGGCCGTGGAAAAAAATAGCGATTAATTAGCAACAACAATCTCATTTGAAGCGTGTTTTGCACTTGTCGGTGCCGGCCAATCGGCTGGCGCCTTTTTTTGGTTTTTGTTCTCCCCCTAAATACCCTATAATTTTCCATCTTTACGCGTTCGACCTTCGATCCGTAAGTCGTACAGGGAAGGTCATAGATTCCGGGGAGGCCATTCTTGCTGCTCAATTGCCGTGGTCTTCATCATTCGGTAGCAATCCTTGTCGCGGCGGCTTCCCTTCTCTGCTCATCTATTCTTCATGCATCCGAACAGTCTGAATATAGTATCAGGCAGGGAGTAGCAGCCTACGAGGCCGGCGAATACCAGAAGGCACTCGAATACTTCGCTGAGGCCGTAAGGCTTGGCGCATCCCAGGCCGCGCTTTATTACGACATCGGGGTAACGCACTACAAACTGAAGCAATACGATCAGGCGGACGAGGCATTTAGAATCGTGGCGCAATCACCCAAATGGGAACCGTTAGCACTCTACAACCGGGCGCTGATCGCGTACCGCCAGAACCAGCTCGAGCTAGCTAACGAATACGCGACGAAATCGATCAGCTTGAGCAAAAGCCCGGGGCTGGTTGCTCAGAATTATCGCCTGCTCGATCGACTTGAAAAAGGTAACCAGGGTTATCCATCCTGGTCCAAACTGGTCTATTTAGGTCTTGGTTACAACGACAACGTTTTGTTTACGGAGGCCGGCGCTTCGTCCATCAGTGGCGAAGGCGATACGTTCGTAGACTTTGTGGGTAGATTGAGGCGAACGTTTGGGTCACCGGATTCCAAAAAACTGAAGTTTCTTGTGCAGGCAAATCTGCGCGATTACCGAAATTTGAATGAATACGATCAAATGGGCTTACGTAGTGGCCTTGAAAAGGAACTGGGACATCCGAATAGTGCCGTGGGAGCTTACCTGGAACAGGTTTTGCTTGATGGGAAAGGTTATGAGTTCATTACATCACTTGAATATAGACAAAAATTCGCAAGCAACGGGAAAAGCCCACTTGAACTGAAATACAGTTTTAATAATTACTCCATGTTGGACAGTAACTATGCGTTCCTGGGTGGAGTGCTTCACCGGATCCGTCTGGAAAAAGAAAGAAAACTGGAAGCGGGTTCATTCGAGGCCTACTTCCAGGGGGAATACAATGACCGGGAAGATCAAACAGTCTCGGGAGATTTCTACAGCTATTCGCCTGTGCACCTTGGTTTCGGGGCAATCTACAAGAAAAATCTGTCTTCCCGTCGGTTGGTTTCAGGATCCGTGTTTCTGCAAGGGAGTCGTTTCCAGGATCCAGATGTGCGCAGCGGCCTGGCTAAAACCAGAGAGGACGGGTTGCTTGAGTTTCGTCTTGATATAATCCACGTATCGTCCACGAGATGGGTCTACCGTGCCAGTTACATGGGTACCGTCAACAGTTCAAACTATTCCGAGTTTTCTTACGACCAGAACGTTGTATCCGTCGGGATTTTCAAATCTTTCTAGACACTATTCTTGGTCGATTGCCAGTTCTTCCAGCATCAGCTGAATCGGCTCGGCACGACCACGAATCGGGAAATAGGTGATGGTTGGTTTTCCGGAATCGACCACACAAGTGTCTCCGCATGCGGCTTTTGACCCAATTTTGGTTGAGGATTTTACCGGAGTATAATGTGGTGACACTCCAGCCCCCAGAGGTTAACCACGATGCACCCGTTATTAAAGGTACTGCGCCTGATTATTTTGTTCACATTTACCTGGGGCATCATTGTTGGTGGAACGGTTGGTGTGTTCTTCCTGGTGCGCGATACGCTGACCAATCACAATACCGAAATTGCGGCGATTGCTACCGTAGTTTTTCTCTTTGCCTCTATCCTGGTCGGCGAGAAAGTGGCGTTTATGGTCAACTGTATGCTGGCCCGGCTCTCCAACCAGGACCCGCCTGCTTGCACCACCAAGGGCGATAGCCCGGCGAGCCCGAACGAATAGCGGCATCATCCCGCACTACCCGTCGGAGATTTCCCGCTAACCCAGAGCTAGCACCGGCCTGCCATTGCCATTCCCGGCACCTGTCTGTGATCCGATTCTGAAATTTCCGTGTCAAAAAAGCGGTAAAGATGAAGAAGCATGTCAGATATGGCAGAATACAATAGAAATCACTGAAAAATATTGCTCCACTGTTTTATTTGAACAGCCGACGAATGTGCTTACCTGAAGTGCAGTGGAGTACTCGGAGTTATTTTGTTTTTTATTTGGGTAATAAGTCGAGCTGCCCGTTTGGGCGCACGTCTGTTCCTTCTACTTCCCGGGCACAGAGAGTTACGCCTGCGCGACCCAAAATCCACATCACCGATTTACTCATTGCTCGCTTTCCCGGCCGTCGCGCTGGTATTGATGGCGCAATCTGCGAATGCAGCCAGCCTCAGTCTCGAAAGCGATAGTGAGATTGCGACTGCCGGTTTTTATCAGCTGTCATGGAAAATTCCCGCTCAAGGCGACCAGATTGAATTGCACGAGGCCCAAGATCCGGCACTGGCGGATTCCCGGGTCCTTTACAGAGGCCCAGATCTCGCGCGCGCTGTCAGCGGCAAGTCCGACGGCGATTATTTTTACCAGGTTGTCTCGTTAAGCGGCAAGGAGCGAGACGCCAGCAATATCGTCAAGGTGACTGTTGCCCACCACCCGTTGAGGAACGCCTTCCTGTTTTTTGTTATCGGTGCCCTGGTGTTTGTCGCGATTCTGGCAGCAATCCTTTCGGGCAACCGCCGGGGGAGCGATCAATAGTTATGAAGATGCTGGCTATCAACCGGGAGCGTTTGCAGTCCGACATCGAGGCCCTGGCCCAGATCGGTCGCAAGGAAGACTACGGTCTTTATCGTATGGCGTTTTCCGAGGGCGATCTTCACGGTCGCGAGTGGTTCAAGAACAGAATTGCTGAAGCCGGTCTTGAGCTCTATCAGGATGGTGCCGCCAATATTCATGCGCGCTTCGAATGGGATGGGGCGACTCCTTCCGTGATGATGGGTTCGCACCTCGATACGGTACCGGGTGCCGGCCACCTTGATGGTGCACTCGGCGTCCTGGTAGCACTCGAGTGTTTACGCTGTATCAAGGAAGAAGATCTGGAGCTGGACTACCCGCTGGAGGCTGTTGCCTTCAGCGACGAAGAAGGCCGGTTTGGCGGCATGCTCGGGTCACAGGCCGTTTCCGGGACACTGAGTCCGGAGTCAATTATTGCAGCGGAGGATCTCGATGGCGTCAAGCTAACCGAGGCGATGGAGGCAGTAGGTCTGAACGCCATGGATGCGCTGCACGCAAAGCGCAGTCCGGAATCGGTTCACGCCTTTATCGAACTGCACATCGAACAAGGCCCCATCCTCGACAACATGGGAATCAGCCTGGGCAACGTTGACGCCATTGCCGGCTTGTTCAAGTGGGACGTTAGCCTGATTGGCAAGGCCAACCATGCAGGAACCACGCCGATGGATATGCGTAACGACGCGTTTATGGGGCTAAGTGAATTCTCCAGCGAGATACAACGGATACTGGATGAGAACGGTAGTGCACGCAGCGTTGCCACGATCGGGCGTGTTGAGATCAAGCCCGGGGCAGCAAACGTCATTCCCGGCAGTGTCAATTTTTCGCTGGAATCGCGCGATACCGAGCAAACGGTACTCGACGATCTGGCTAACGCTTTTCGCAAGGCATTGTCCGCGATTGCACGTAGACGAGGCCTGATGTTCGAGTTCAAGGTGCTCAGCGAGATTGCGCCGGTCAAAAGTGATCCGGGGGTTATCAAGACTATCGAGAATGTCGCCAAGTCGCTCAATATCCCCTTTCTGCAAATGGCCAGTGGCGCTGCCCATGACACCCAGTTCATGGCGCACATTACCCGGGCCGGCATGATCTTTGTCCCGAGCAAGGATGGCCGCAGCCACTCCATTGCCGAGTGGACAGATATGGATGACATAGAGAAGGGCGCAAATGTGGCGTTGAATGCGTTATATCGAATTGCCGGAGGCGGGTTGTGAGCGACTACAAGAAAACGGATCTGAAAGATCTGGATGAAAAGTACCTGCATATCGACCCGCTTGAGGAAAGTTACCGCGAGTCAATTACAGAGGCGCCGGAAGTTACCGAGTCGATCGAGCAGCACAAGACTGCGCTGTTGGTGATTGATCTGCAGTACCTGGACGCGGCCCCCGGGCATGGCGTATTTGCCGATATTGAAAAATCCGGCGTGCCGAAAGAATCGCAGGAATATTATTTTAAAAGGCTTGATCACGTTGTTTTGCCAAATGTGCGAAAGCTGCAGGACCGTTTCCGCGACGCCCACATGGAGGTTATCCATACACGCATAATGTCGATGACCAGGGATGGGCGTGAACGCAGCCCGGGCCACAAGCGTCTCAACCTGCACGCGGCCCCGGGTTCAAAGGAAGCCGAGTTTTTGCCGGAGATTGCACCAAAGGGTGACGAGATCATTATTAATAAAACGGCAAGTGGTGTGTTCAACTCCACCAATATTGAATTTCTTTTACGCAATATGGGCATCACCGGCCTGTTTATTTGTGGTGTCTATACCAATGAATGTGTTTCCACCACGGTGCGCGATGCCAGTGATCTCGGTTTTTACACCACGCTGATCAATGATGCCTGCGCAACGGTAACGCCGGAATTGCACAACGCTACCATCAGTACCATCAAGGATCGCTACGCCAGGGTGCTCACTACAGAAGAAGCGGTAAAGGAAATCAAACGGGTAGTCTGAGATGAATAGCGTGAATTCTGCAGTACTTGATGCGAATACAGGCTGGTTGATTCTGGCGCTGTTCAGCGCACTGTGGATTGCGCTGGGCTGGTTCTGGGGGCGCAAGGCCAGGCAACTCGATGACTACATGCTGGCGGGACGAAACGTCGGGCTGGCGCTTGGTACCGCTACCGCGATGGCAACCTGGGTAACCAGCAATACGACCCTGGTAGCGCCACAATTTGCGTTACAGCTGGGCATCTGGGGAATGCTGGGCTATTCACTCGGCTCGGTCGGACTCATGCTGTTTGCGCCCATGGTGAAGCGCATTCGCCAGCTGGTCCCGCACGGGTATACCAGCGGTGACTTCATCAGAATGCGATATGGCACCTGGACCTGGCGTGTGTTTCTGGTCATATCGATGTGCTATGCCCTCGGGTGGCTAATCAGCCTGGGCATGGCTGGTGGTATCCTGATTCATGCGTTGACCGGCATTCAGTATGAATTGGGGATGACGGTTATCTTGGTGATTTGCGTGAGTTATACCTTACTGGGTGGGTTGCGCGCAGTCATCGGCACCGATTTTATCCAGACGTTACTGATACTCCTCGGCATCATCATTCTCGCGGTATTGACCATAACCGAGATTGGCTTCGATACCATGCATCAGAACGTACTGGCAGAAAGGCCGGAGCTTTTAAACCTGCTGATGCCGGCGGCGATTATGTTCCTGTTCAATAATTTGCTGTTTGGTATTGGCGAAATTTTCCATTCCAACGTCTGGTGGTCGCGCGCATTTGCTTTCCGGGAAAACGTTGGCTTCAGGGCGTACCTGATTGCCGGCATTGTCTGGGCACCGATTCCGATTGTTGCCGGCTTTATCGCCCTGGCGGTTCCATCGCTCGGACTTAACGTGCCCGCAGCGGACATGGTTGGGCCGATGGTCGCGGCAAAACTGCTCGGTTTTACCGGTGCGGTGATTGTATTCATCGTCGTATTTTCCTCGCTGGCTTCCAGTCTGGATTCCCTGCTGGCAGCAACCAGTGATCTGATTTTGCAGGATATCTATCGGGGTCATATCAATCCCGACGCCAGCGACGAACGGCTGCGCATCATGGCAAAACGAATCATTCTCCTGTTGGGTGTGCTGACCTGGATGATCTGCCTGCCACGCGTTGCGACGCTTGGCAGCCTGCTGCAATACCTCGGTGCATTTGTCGCCAGCACCATTTGGCCGATTATCGCGGGCCTTTACTGGCAACGGACCAACGCCAACGGTGCACTCCTGGCAATGGTACTGGGCACTGTTACCGGCATCTGGGCCTATTTCGCCGTCGGATTTTACGTTGCCGCCCTGGTATCAGCAGCCGTTTCCATGCTGATCGTTGTCATCAGTACCTGGATTCGGCCCAGTCACTTCGACTGGACGAGACTGGCGAGCGCTACAGGAGCGGACCGATCATGACGATTTCACTTTTCGCATTTAAGCTGGTAATTACCGCTGCGTTGGCAATCACAGTCATTTCGCCAATTGCGCTTGTTATATTCTGGATCAAGGACTGGAAAGACAGAAAGCTATGGTAAAAAAACTGCACCCCAAACTGAAAGAGCGTGTCGATCAGGATGTATGGGCCGAAGGTATTGAGCAGCCGGTCGCACTACTGGAGCTGATCGAAGAACAACCCGGTGTGATCGCCGAACTCGCCGGCCATTCAGTTATATCCTCCCGACAATTCTCGCGGGAGCAGATCGTGCAGCTCTGTCGTCTGGCAGCCAAGTACGAGGCGCAACAGATTTTCAGTCAGTTTCCGCTGACCGGTAAGATTTTGATCAGTGCCTTTTATGAGCCGAGTACGCGTACACGGTTGTCGTTTGAGAGCGTCTGGCACCGCCTGGGCGGCGATACTATTTCGATTACTGATCCGTCTACGACCGGGATCGCCAAGGGTGAATCGCTCTCTGATGTTGCGGAAATGATGAATCACTACGGTGACGTGGTGGTTCTGCGAGACTCAAACAATTCTGCCATTTACGAAATGCTGGAGGCATTGCGCATACCCATAATTAATGCCGGCAATGGCACCGATGAGCATCCGACCCAGGCACTGGCGGATATTTATGCGGTATTGAAATGGCGTCCCGCCCTGGCCATGAACGAGACTGCGGAAAAAGACAAGATGACTATCGGCATAATTGGCAATCCGGGGCGCATGCGTACCGTTCGTAGTCTCCTCCTGTTTCTGTCCAAGTTCAGTGATGGAGTTCGCGAGGTCATTATCGTTAACAACTCCCCCGAGCCATTCTCGGACGAGCAGAGGGAAGAGCTGGAGAAAGAAGGTCTGTCACTAAGGGTGACCAATGATCTTGATGAGAACCTGCCAGAGATGGATGTGGTTTACATCAATGCTATCGCGTGGGTTGGCGATAGTTATGAAGAGCATGGTATCGAATACAAACTGTCCACGGATTCTCCCCTGAAAAAAGACGCAATTATTCTTCACCCGCTGGCACGTGGCGAGGAATTGGCTACCGATCTGGATCGCACTGACCACAATTGGTATTTCGCACAGGCGCGTGGTGCCGTGTTTGTGCGCATGGCGCTGATGTCCAGCATCATGCGCTTCTGAATATTCGAAATTAAGGAACTGGTTAAGACTTATGTGTGGTATCGCAGGTATTTTCAATCGTAGTCCGGAGCATGCGGTCGACCCGCAACTTCTGGTGAACATGGCCGCTATCCAGTATCACCGCGGCCCCGACGGTTTTGGCTATAAAGTTTTGCCCGACAAGGGCGTTGGATTCAGTCACGCACGTTTGTCAATTATCGACCTGGACGAGAATCGCGCGCGGCAGCCGTTCGTCTCTGATGATGGTTTGTTGCTGGCGCATAATGGCGAGTTTTATGACTACAAGCGCCTGCGCGCCGAATTAACACTGGATGGTGCGCGTTTCAGCACCAAGAGTGATTCGGAGCTGGTGTTGCATCTCTATCCGCGACTGGGGCTGGAAGACGCGCTGGTGCATCTTCGTGGCGAGTTTGCGTTTGCACTTTACGACAGCAAACATGATCGCCTGATGCTGGTGCGAGACCGATTCGGGATCAAGCCACTCTACTGGACCGAGACCGACAATGGCGTGGTCTTTGGATCGGAGCTGAAGGTGCTGTTTGCCCACCCGGACGTAAAACGCGAGTTCGACGCAAAGGGCGTCTATCACCAGCTAATGCAGACAATTGTTCCCGGCACCACGGCGTTCAAGGGAATTCACCAGGCAAAACCGGGCCATGTGCTTACCTTTGAGAGAAGTCACGGCAAGATTCAGGTGCGCGATGAAAAGTACTGGGACATGGATTTTCCACTGATGAGCGAACGTGTAAAACAGGATCGGGAGGATGAGCAGTACTACATAGACGGTGTCCGGAACAAACTGCTTGAGGCCTTGCAGTTGCGACTGGAGGCAGATGTACCGGTTGCCTGCTATCTGTCCGGCGGTATCGATTCCTGTTCAACACTGGGCATGGCCGCTGCCAGCCAGCAGTCACCGGTGAAGGCGTTTACCATCGGTTTTGATGACAAGGACTATGACGAAACGCCCATTGCCATGGAAATGGCGGAGTCCGTTGGTGCTGATCAGGATGTCATGCGCCTGAACGCCAGTCATTTGTACGACAACTTTGTCGAGACTATCTGGCATACCGAGCGAACAATCTACAATACCCTGGGCGTTGCCAAGTTGTTGATGAGCCGTCATGTGAACGAAGCCGGGTACAAGGTAGTTGTAACCGGTGAGGGCTCGGATGAGCTGTTTGGCGGGTACCCGGCGTTTCGACGAGATATGTTCCTTCACGGCATGGATACGCTGTCTGATGCGGAGCGCGCGGAATGGGAAAGCCTGTTGGCCGAAGGCAACAAAATATTCAAGGGCGCGATGCTGGCAGAGAATGAACTCGATGATCCGGCACTGAGCGGCCTGGTAGGATTTACACCCTCGTGCCTGCAGCCGTGGCTGGCGTCGGCCCAACACGTGCAAGGACTGATGAGCACGTCGTTGCAGAAAGAAGTAGCAGGCTATCAGCCAGGAGCGGCGATCGCGGATGCGCTGGATGCAGACATGCTGGAGGGACGGCACCCACTGGACAAGGCGCAGTATGTCTGGATCAAGACCATGCTCGAGGGCCAGATTCTTACCTGGGGCGGTGATCGTGTTGATATGGCCAATTCCATGGAGGCTCGCCCCCCTTTCCTCGATCATCATCTCGCCGAGTTTGCCGCGCAAGTGCCGCCCACCATGCGCATCAAAGGACGCACCGAGAAATATGTTCTGCGCGAAGCAATGAAGGGTGTCTTGCCAAAAGTGCTCTATGAGCGGGAGAAGTTTGCGTTTATGGCACCACCTGCCCATACCGATGAAGACAAGTGGACGGCAATGAAGGCGCTGGCAGATGAGTATTTATCGGACGATGCGATCGACGCTGCCGGTTTACTGGACAGCGAGGGAGTGAAGGCATTGTTTACACTGCACGAAGACAAGAACACCAGCGCGTCGACCCAGGTGCAACTGGATGCCGTGATCAACCACATGATCGGTGTACAGGTCATGCACCATCACTTCGTCGCCACTAACGTTCCGGAACAGGCCAGGCAAAAAGCTGACTCACTGGGTTGGCGCCCCTAGACAGGATCGCTGCTGTGACAGCGAGCTAAAACAGAAATCAGGCGTGAGCCAGATTAACGAAAAATACGATCCAGCACGCGATCAAGCCGCCCGCTGCAAGGTGTTGAGAGCGGCTTTTAAACAGTGCAATCAAGACGCGAAACAGAACTAACCCTGCCACCAGCACAATAGCGCCCTGCCACCAGGGAAACAGGTAAAACGCCAGCCCCGGTGCCATAAATATGCTGAATACACCTGCCAGTTTTACGTAGGAGTTACCCCTGAGTGACGGCTCAATGAACCAGACTCTGGGCACGGCAAATTGCTCATAGGTCACGATAATGAATCCAAATGTGACTATGAGGGTCAGGACGACCAGCTCGAGATACGCATCTATCATTGTTGTAATTATGGTTGTGCTCCCTGGGCCAATTATACTGGAATCGCGGCCGGAATTGCGCGCAAAATGAACCCGGCAGATCAGGCCGGTCAGAATGGAGGTGGTTCATGGCATACGATGAGGGATTGTCACAACGCATCAGGGAAATGCTGGAAAACGAGCCGTGCGTTGACGAAAAGAAGATGTTCGGCGGGCTCGCGTTCATGGTGAACGGCAATATGTCGGTAGGGGTGACCAATGCTGATTTGATGGTGCGCGTGGGACCGGACGACTATGAAGCCGCGCTTGCCGAGCCCGACGCCCGACCGATGGATTTTACCGGCAAACCGCTGCGTGGATTTGTCTATGTCGACGCCAGGGGCTACGAGTCTGATGAAGCACTCGCCAGTTGGGTGAACAGGGGCGTTAACTATGCCCTGAGCCTGCCGCCGAAGTAATTAATACAGGCAGCGCTGACAGTGGAGATGAACTTGAGCATGGCGTGTTCGATTCCTGTTTGACCGAGCGAGTTGATGATGCTGGTACCGCAAACATCAGGCACTGAAAAATATAATGGTTTTGCTAATCGTTAAAATCCTGTTTCTGCTGTTGCTCGCCAATGGCGGACCAGTGATCGCCAAGCGCCTGTTGGGTGACAGGCTTTCCGTTGCAGTTGATGGCGGGAGGCAATTTCCTGACGGCCGGCCATGGTTCGGTTCGTCGAAGACCGCAAGAGGAATCATCGTTTCGGTCGTAATCACCGCGCTCGGTGCCCCGATGATTGGTTATCCCTGGCAGATCGGTGCGTTGTTCGGCATCGCTGCCATGGGCGGTGACCTTGTGTCCAGTTTTATCAAGCGCCGCCTCGGCCTCGCGCCAAGCAGCAGGGCAATCGGTCTTGACCAGATTCCGGAGTCGGCGCTACCAATGTTGGTATGCTGGCAGGCGCTGGGCCTGACGCCAGCCATCGCCATGGTTGTTCTCGTTGTATTTCTTGTCGGCGAACTGCTGTTATCAAAACTGCTGTTCCGCCTAAACGTTCGCGATCGTCCGTACTAGCGATAGAGTCGATGCTTCTTGCGCGATGTGGTGCCGTGGAAATACTTGTAGCGGAAAATTGCGTCCAGCCCGTGGCAGTCGGCACAAACAAAATTCTCGCTGTTTCGAATTCTCAGGAAACTGTTGTCGACAGTACCTTCCGTATTTTTGCCCGGACCTTTTGCCTTTACCCCCGCTGACCACTGGTGGGGCTCGTGACAGGTGACGCAGGTAATTTTTCCTGTTTCTCCGGGCTTGCCATGCTGGTCATAGACCGGCAGGTTGTTGTTGCTGGACGGGCGAAATCGTTTACGTTTATCTCCCGACCACACTGATACCTGCTTCGGATGTGTTGCAGACGGTGGTTGCTTGTCCGCTGCGACGCCCGTGTCGCGATGACAGCTGCGGCACAACTGTTCCACCTTGTCCTCGCCGCTGCCCAGGGTTTGCGCCCAGATGCGAGCACTGTCCGCGGCATTGTGCGGCACATGACATTGGCCGCAGGGCCCCGATTCCTTCACGCCTTGTCCGAGAACATTGGTACTACGGGCGGCAGTAACACGCATATCGTGATCAGTACCGTGTAGCCAACGCTGATCAGCGTGGCAGTTCAGGCAAAGTGCGCTGTCGCCGGCCACCGTGTCACGCAGGAAGCTGGTACGCGTATCACCCTCCGCCTCGGTGGACAAACCTGCGCGACTCCCTGGTTGTTTCGGATCCCACTGATGCGGATTGTGGCAGCTGGCGCAATCGACGTTGCCACCGTGGTCGACCCGTTCGCCATCCGTGGCAAACATCGGCAGTGTTGCATTTTTGATCGGCTTCCCAAGTGGGTGGGAATGTACACCGGTGAGCTTTGATTCGGCAGAGCCCCCTTTCTGGTGACAGTCTCCGCACATGCCGGCGATCGCTGTATCAGCCTTCGCCTGCTTTCGGGCCCAGAGATTGGTCGCGTTTGCGTTGTGGGGGGTATGGCAGCTACGACAGACCTCAATACCCGTGTCGTGATTTTTGTCAGCAGGCGTCTTCTTTTTCTTTTTTGCGCTGGCGTCGACGACATTGGGATTGTGCTTCGAATGCATTACCGAGCGCTTATCAACATGACAGTTGATACACAGCGCACTGTTGGCGCCAACGGTAATGCGCAGGAAGCTGTTCTGGTCGTCGCCTTCAAGTTTCTTCGGATTAGTGGCCGCAGCGGTTTTCGTTCCCGGTTGCCACGTGTGCGGGTCGTGACAGCTTCCACAGCCCACGCGATCACCTTTCGGGCTTCGCTGGCCGTGTTTGTCATATAATGGCAGGGACGTTAGCGGTTCATCCTTATCAAGCAGCGATGAATCACTCTTCCATTTGCCGTTCACGACCTGAATACCCAGTTCTGCAATACTGGCGCCAACCGGGTGAGTGTGATCCCCGATCGTCTTTTTGTGCGCCGGTCCTTTCTCGTTGTGGCAACCAAGGCAGCTGGCAGCCTGCGGCAGTGCCCCCTCGGCGCGTTCACGTGCCCACAGTGCCGGGCCCTTGGCGTTGTGCGGTACATGGCAGGCGCCACAAGGCCCGGACTCGGCGGCGGTATTGCCATTGCGATTGACCACGTCGGGAGCCATCAGTGACATGTCGTGCTTGCTGCCCCGTACTTCGCGCTTGTCGCGATGGCAATGCTGGCACAACTCCGAGTTGTGGTTGTCCATCACCAGCATCTTTTTGCCGGGTGCGCCATGCGGTTGGTGGCAGGACTGACAGATCACGCTGCCATCCCTGGCGAACTTGCCACCTGCCTGTTTCAGCTGCGTCGTGTCATGCGGCGCCTGCTTGAAGATCGGGTGATTGCCTTCTTTCGGGCCGGTGGCCTGGTTCAGGTGACAGGCAAGGCATAGTCGAGAGTCGACATTGTTCACGCGCATGAATACCGGCGACTCCTGCTGTGACCAGGACACGCCGTGGGCGGTATGGCAAGTGCCACAGTAGACCTTGCCGTCATCATTGAGGGGAAACACCGTTTTGCCCTGTGATGTCGGTATTTTGATCCGACTGGACGGTTTGACCCCGACCGGATGGGCGTGGCCCTTGTTCAGCCAGTTCTTGCGCGAATCGAGGACAAAGCCGTCGTGGCAGGAAAAGCACATTCGCTCGGTGCTTGCCACATCCTGCTTACCAGTGTTGACCATCGGTTTCGGGTCATAAGGAATCAGCGTACTAACATCCTGCCGCTTGAAGTCGTTGAGCCACATGATGTGGCAAGTGGCACATTCGCGCTGGGAGGAAAATTGCCTGGCGGCGTGCGCATGGCCAATGACCAGCAGCATCAGGGCGGCGAGGACAAGTCCGCGCCCCACTGCTGGAATCCGCTGTTGCCCCTTGCCCGGCATGCTCTCAGGGCTCCAGCTGGTAGACAGAAACCCGGTTCTTCAATACCTCGGCAACGTACAGGCGGTTGGTATCATCAATGGCGATGCCGGCCGCGGAAATAAAGCGGTGAGGTGTGCCGCCGGTGCCGAGAACGTGGACGAACTGGTGGGAATCATCGAATACCTGCACCACGTCCATGTAGCTGTCGGAGACATAGATGCGTCCGCGCCGATCGATGGCAATCCCTTTTGGTCGAACCGATTGGCCGGGCAATACGCCCCAGCCGCTGAATTCCAGCACATACTTGCCGGCGGCATTGAACACCTGCACACGTGTATTGAAAACGTCGACCACATAAACACGGCCGTCGTTAGCGGTGGTAAGCGTCGCAGGGTAACGGAACTCTCCCTTGTTCACACCTTCGCCGCCCCACTTGCCAAGCAGCTTTCCGGTGGCGGCGTACATCATTACCTTGTGGTTGCTATTGCCGGTGACGTACACGCGCTTGCCATCGGCAGACGCGGCCACATCTACCGGATCTACCGGCTTACCGTTGTCCTTAACATCGAAGGCCAATTCGAATTCGCCATCCGCAGAAAATACCTGGATGCGCTGGTTGCCCTTGTCTGCGACATAGACGCGACCGGCCGGATCGGTGCACACGCCGACAGGATCAAGAAATTCTGCCTGTTTGCTGCCACGCCGACCGATGCTGCGCACCGGCTTGCCACGCCGATTGAAAATCAGCAGGCGGTGATTGCCGCCATCGACGATATAGATATTTCCGTCGATACCTATAGCGACATCGGTCGGCAGGGAAAGCACGCCACCGGCGTCACGGGTAATACTAAAGAGCGGGCGAATGCTCTGGGTGGCAATCGGTGGCGCAGCACCAGCAGTAATAGTCGTCAGCAGCAGCGCGACTGCTAGCGCAACCGCCGCAACACGCACACCTGATCGTTGGCTACTTGGTGTCATACATCTGCTTCCACCACTGGCGTGGATCATCGCGTACATCTGCGCCGGATTTCTTGCCCCCCTTGTCACCAGTAAGCGTCTCGATTGGCGGAATCGATTTGTCGGACCTCAGCAGGTTGGGCATGTAGAACTCACGATACTTTTCAACGAGGCCGATAATATTCAGGCTGGTCAGGTCGCGCATGCGCTGATCGGAGAAGCCCAGTTTGCGGAACGGGATGTAACTGCGGTTCTCGTCGGTGTGGCAGCGCGAACAGAAGCGGCCCTTCGGGCTGACGATACGGTGGAAGGTCTTTTTCACCGCTTCGCGGTCCCGGTCCGAAAGCGTTTCATGAATCGCGCTGAATTCCTTGGCCTCCGGGCTATCGGACGTGATCTCGAGCAGTATTTCCGGGCCCTGGTAGGTACTGTAGGCAACGATCTTGGAATAGTAGTCGTCGGTCTCGATCAGGTAACCGCTGTTGGGGTCAACGTCAGTACCGAATTTCGGTCCCTTGGTTTCAATGCCGGAATAGTTCAGCCAGCGCAACGTCATCGTCTTCTCGGGCACCTTGCGGGCGTCGGCATGGCAGGTGAGGCAACCGGCGAACTGCGTATGCATGTTCAATATGGTGCGAATCATTGGTTCTTTTGAATGCGGATAATCGCCGTGGCAGAAGAAACAGACATTCTTGTTGCCCAGCGTTGGTTTGAGCTGTTCCGGATAGTTGTGGAAGTGCCGCAGGCGTTCGGCGCTGCGGCCTGCCTCCAGCTGGCTCAGCAGTTTCGGCGGCTCCTTTTCCTCGAACAGGCCGAATCGACCGGTTAGTGCGGCAAACAACGAAAGTGCCAGCGCAAGAATAATGCCAAGCAGGATGGTTGCCGTGACAAATGCCTCCACCGGGTGGTCACGGCGCATTCCGGAGATGCTGAAGGGATCGCGCTTGAATCCGCCCGGGATACGCGCCTTGTGATCCATCAATATCAGTATGGCGATGCCGAGGAAGAAGAACAGCAGCACCGCCGCGACGATGAGTACCGTGCTTGTTGTTCCTGTGTCATGCATGAGTCGAATTCCTCCCGCTTCTAGTGCTCATGGGTAAGCAATACCCAGATCACGTGAATGCCGAACACCGTCCAGGCCAGGACAATGAACAGGGTGGTATAGGCAAATAGCTTCTGCCACAAATTCAGCTGCTTCATCATGTGGTGGCAGGCTCCGCGTCCGCATCGGGTACCAGTTCCCGGCTCTCCAGCATATCGATCAGCTCCTTGCGTTCCTCCGGCACTTCGACCAGGTTGCGTAGGTACTCAAGGAAATGTTCCTCGATCTGGTGTTCACGCGTGATCTTGCCGGTCAGGAAGGTCCACTGCATCGGGAACCGGCCAGGTGCCAGGTGCACGTTGTACCAGTGCCAGAACGCAATCACGAGGAGTGCCAGCAGCGCCTCGTGGGGATGCGACAGGCGCATCAGTTCCTGCCAGTGCGAGGCGATGGCTGCGGGCAGGATTCTTGCCCAGAATTCAGGGAACAGGAACGCCGTGCCCGATACCACCATCACCAGGTTGCCAAAGGCGGCGGCGAAGTAGTGGATCTTCTGCTTGTAGTTAAACTTGTCCATTTCCGGGCGCTGATCGCGTTTGCCGGCAAAGTAGGCCATGTCACCCTTGAAGTCCCGGATGTCTTTCCACAGTGGCAGGATCGTGCGTCGGATGTCGAAGGTGCCGGCACGAATGCGCCAGACCGTACCGAGGGAAATAGTCAGGACGTGATAGACCATGGAAAAGATCATCACCACGGCGATAGTGCGGTGAATAATACGGGTGACACTGACACCGCCGAGCATGGAGTTTAGCGGGCCGGACCAGAAAGTCTCGAAGAAGTGAATCGGTAAACCGGTGAACGCCAGTGTCAGAAACGTGACGAAGGTCAGCATGTGTTGAATGCGGATGTGTACCGAGTAGCGATACAAATCCCCGACAGGATTCGACACGACATTTTTATACAGCAAAACCCGGTCGTCAGGCATGGCTGCCACGGCTTCTTCAATCTGCGCCCGGTCAGCATTGCTGACCTTGTTCTGACGCATTGAGGTTTCCAGGATGTCCCGGGCTTCGGTGCTAAGTTTCATTTTTGGTCCAGTCTCCTCTTACCGTTTTTATCCTATACCACCCGATCGCGGCCGCGCTTGCTCTTGCGCCACCAGGACGAGCCATGTTTCAGTCGCCAGCCAACGCCATCGCGGCGGCGGCCCCAGGTCTCGAACAGGGACATGGCCACCAGCGCGACGATGACCACTTCGCCGACTATGTTGTAAATTTTCTCTGCCCAGTGGCGGAAAAGATTGTCGTCGGCATGGCTGGTCGGGTGCGGATCAATCGCCGCATAATTCTCGTCAGCAAAGGTGTGGCAACGCTGGCAGGTTTCCACCTTTCGCTCCGGGCTGACCGGCGATTTCGGGTCACGCGACGGGCGGATTTCGTGCACGCTCTTGTAGTAATTGTCGTAGTCCGCGTGGCAGTCAAGACAGTTTGCAGTCTTGGTAAAGCCCTTGGCGGTCAGCTTGCCGTGAAAACTGTCCTTGTAGGAATCGACGGCGAAGGCAAACTTGCGACCCAGTTCGCGGCCCTCCTGCTTGGCCAATGTCAGATGTCGATCCACCATTTCCTTGTTGCCGTGGCAGGATGAGCACAGCTCGATAATTTGTTCAGGGGTGCGTCGCACTTCCTTGATGCGTCGACTGGTGTGGCTGTACCACTGGTTTACGAAGCTGCGTTTTTCGTGGCACAACACGCAACGATCAGTAATCTGCTTTGGCGGCAAATCTTCATGCGGATTGTTAATCGGGTTGGTGTGACAGGTGATGCAATAAGGCTTGTCCGCATCGCCACCTTTCGCGTTTTTGCCACGACCATGGACGCTTTCTGAATAGGCCGAAACGATCGTCTTGTGGCTAAAGGGTTTGCCTGTCGCAGGATTCTTGATGGAATGACACTCGGTTGAGCAGGTTACGCCGGTTTCCACCGGATCATGCGGCAGTTTCTTTATGTAGGTGTGGCAGTCCCGGCAGGGAACGTTTCTGTGCACGGTCTTGTTGAATACATGCGGGATGACATAGTAGGAGCGCAATACCCCCTCGTCGGTAATGCGTCCCATCATCGGGTACTTGTGGCACATGAGGCAGCCTTCATCATCGGTCTCGGCAGCGCTCGCCGGAAGAACGAGCATGACGTAGCACAGCAGGACCGTAACGAGCCCGAGCAAAATGCTGTTCACGAATGAGTACGGGTTGGAATGCGGCTGATGTCGTTTCATAGCACAGGCCTATTTGTCATGACAGTTAGCACACATCTGTTGCATGCGTAGTCGTTTCGGGCTGCCAGCCCCTTTGGCGGCTGCCCCGGTCTTGATGACACCCTTCTGGTGCGGGTTATGGCAGGTACCGCAGAATATCTTTCCCGATCCAGGTGTCAGTGGCAGGACAATGCCATTTTTCTTCGCCATTCTTTCCATGTGAGCGACAAACCGCCCGTTCGGTTTAACCAGGTGATCCGGTGGTCCCTTGCCACTGACCGAGAAGGTGCCGCCCGGGTGCGGTTGGTACGGGTGACAACCAATACACATACTGGACAGGTCTTCCTTTTCGTTGAAATCGACCTGGTCGAAATGCGTCGCGTTTTTCAGTTTGGCACCATCTTCGTGGCAAATCAGACAGGTGTCCTCCCGGACCTTGCCCGACTTTGTCAGCTGATCATGCGGGTTCAGGCGTCGATACTGTTTGGCGTCGTGACACAGGTAACAGATATCGGTTCGCGTCTTGTATGGCCCTTCGCGGAAAAATCTTGGGTTAGTCAGCTTCTCGTTGGCGCGTTTAGGCAAGCAGGTCATGGTCAGGTCGTGACAGGTGCGGCAACTGACCCGGCCCTTTTCGATGGCAATAGCTTTGCGGAAACTGGCAGGCATGCGATTCAGCATCTTCTGATCGACGCGCATGCCGACAGGATGAATATAGCTGTGTGATGAGATGGTCTCATGACAGCTATTGCAGAGTTTTTCGCTGCGGGTACTGCGCAGATACAGCGACTGTTTTGTTGGCGTTTTCGTATGACAGGTCTGGCAGGCGCCGGGCTGCCAGTGAGGATTGGCGATCTCGGGTCGCGACGCAACCTCAAGCGCTGGCTTGGCAGCGCTCGCCGGGCTCCGACTCTGTTGTACAGACTGCTTCGGCACGCTTGTTGGCTCCTGTGCGGATACGGTTATGGCCGAAAACATCGCTACGGTCAGGCCCAGCAAAATCAGACGAATAGCGCTTGCTGTGGCTGACATGATTTCTCCCTACCGTTAACGATGCCTTAGTGCCAAAAACCTTTCACTGATCGATATCAATAATATCCCGGCCGTGGCTCCGGCTAGTTCATGCCACCACCGCCCATGCCACCACCGCCCATGCCACCACCGCCCATGCCGCCGGGATACTCCTTGGGATTGTGGTTCTGGTTATGGCAGGTCAGGTAGCAGCGACCGGAGAAGGTGCCGGTCGACTCGAATCGCAGGATGCCGGACGAACTGGGGCTAACCACGGATCGATCAAAATTGATCAGCTTGCTGTTGTTGGTGCTGTTGCCTTGGGTACCGCTGATGCCGTGCGGATCGTGGCAGACATTGCAGGGCGTGCTCAGATTTCCGCCCATGCCACCCATACCGCCACCGCCCATGCCACCCATACCGGTGATGTGCAGGTTATGGCGGCTGAAACTCTCGTTGCCCAGGATGCTGTTGCGATCGTGGCACTGATAACACAGGGCGTAGGCCGAGGCACTTTCCGGTGTCGGATCGTTGGTCAGGTACTGGCGCTTGAGTATTGGCTCAAAGCTGGATCCGTGGGGCCCGTTAGGACCGTTGCTGTTGTCATTGTTGTGGCAGTCAGTGCACTTGATCGTACTGCTGGTATTCAGCGGTGAGATCAGACTGGGTACGTTCTGGTTACGCCCGGGGCCCGCTACAGGGTGGAACGACGGGTTGTTGGTCGTAAATTCCAGGCGTGTGTTGGTCTGGGAAATCTGCCGGTTGGTCCGGGGCGCCGGCTTGCCACTGCTGCTGCTGTGACAGCGGAAGCACAGCTGATATTCGCTGTTGATGGTCGACATCACCCCGCCACTGATGTTGATGCCGCGTACGCCGGTCAGCGGACCGGGCGGGTTGCCCGAACCACTGCGAGCGGCATGCGGATTGTGGCAGTCAACACACTCGACATGTCGCGGGCTATTGACGATCGCCGACTCGTTGGGCGAATGCGCGCCGGTCCGCATCGAAATCGGGTGCTGTGAAAACTTGTTGAATTCATTTTCGATGTTCTTGCTGGCGACATTGCCGTTGTGACAGACGAGACAGTTGTCTTCTTCCTGCACATGTTTGAGCAAACGCTGTCTGCCCGGTGCACTGTGCGGCTGATGGCAATTCAGGCAGGCATTGTCGCGCACCGTGGTCCACTGGGAATTGGGCCATGGATTCTCGCCACTGCCATTCCATCGCTTTGTCGAGGTGCTATGTGCCGTCTGCGACCAGTGATTCTTGTCGTGACACGAAGTGCACAGCCCGGAACGAATATTGTTTTTGACCAGGAACTTGCCGAAGCTGTTGTCGTGCGGGTCATGGCAGGCGGTACATTGCAGGCGGCTATTGCTGTCAAGTTTGACATCGCTGGGCAGGCTGCCGGGATTAACCAGTTCACCGTTCTGATTAGCGAGCGTGTTGTTGTAGGTAAACGAAACCGGGTGGTCGTCCGACAGGTCCGTGCCGAGGCGTCCGGGCCCACTGGGCATTGTGGAGATCCCGCTGCGCATACTGATATTGCTGCTGCGGCTGAGTACTTCACCCAGTGCGATGGTGCCGTCGTGACAACTCAGGCACAACAGCGAAGCGCCGGTGGGCTGTCCCGGCGATGCCTTGGCCGTGCTGCTGGAGTAAGGGGTATACGAACCACCCGGATCCCGACGGTTCCACAGTGGACTGTTGGGTGATGCGTTGTGCGGCGTGTGGCAGAAAATACATACCTGGGATTCCTGTGACGCCCTGACCGAGCCAGGTCCCGAGACCGAGAGGTTGTGCTTGGTCGTCACCACGCTTGCACTCACCGCGAATGGCAGCGACAGCAATAGCAGAACAAGGAAGGTATGGTAGCGCGTCATGATGCCTTCCCCCCGGCGGGCCGAAAAACCTGGATCCGGCGATTGTGGGAATCGGCGACATATATTTTCTGGTCGTCACCAATGTAGATACCGGTCGGCAGCCAGAACTCGCCATCGGCGCTCCCCTGTTTGCCGAGGTACAACAATAATTCTCCGCGTGAATCGAAGATCTGAAGCGCATGGAACAGTGCGTCGACAACATAAATATTGCCGGCGGAGTCGGTGGCCACGCCCTTGGGACGGGACATGTAGCCGGTGGCGTTGCCAAGTTTGCCGAAGCTCCGGAGATATTTGCCGTCTGCATCGAATGTCTGGATACGAAAATTGAGTGAGTCGGTAACCAGCAATTCACCTTCAGCCGTTCGCCAGAGCATGGTCGGATAGTTGAAACCGGCGGCTGCGTCGCTGCGTTGCCCTACGGACTGAATCAGCTTTCCCGCTTCATTAAAAACAAGAATCCGGTGTGAGGCCGTATCGGCTACATAGAGATTGCCGGTCTGCCGATCAAATGCAATGCCCGTGGGTTGTTTCAGCGGGGTGTCGAGCGCCATTGGCTCTACGAACTTGGCTTTGGCAGAGGCAACAAACACACCTCCGAGAATGGAATCGGCAATGTAGACCTTGCCGTGTTTGCCGCGCGCCAGGCCAACCGGTGAAGGGAGGGGCTGATCCTTGGTGCGCCGCAACAACGCGTGGCGGCCGCGGCGCGTATCGAAGCGGTGCACGGCCCTGGCGCCCGGATCCCCAACATAAATGACGCCGTTGGTTTCGAGCACCGACATGGGGCGAATCAGCTGGTTCGATTCGCTACCGGTAAAGATCTCGCCAATCCTGCCGAAAATCCCCTTTTTGATACCGAGGTCCTTCGGTTCGGAAAAGCTCTGGACGAAGGCGATGCGCGCCTCGGCCGGCGGTGCCGGCCATACGAGTGGTTCATTGTCACTTGCCTGTAGCGGTGCGGAAATAATCAGACAGGAAAAGGCGAACCCGGCCGCGAACCGTGGCAGGTGCAAAAATCGGTAATTGTGCGCCAACAGTTTCACAGTATCTCCCGCGTGACAAAGAAGCGCACAAGGATACGATCACGCTCGTAGGTTCCCTGCAATTCGCGACTGGCGCGGGCCTCGGCGCTCAACAGCAATCGTCGTACCCGCCAGGACAGGGTGGCGGCACCGCTGACCAGTTTGCGTTTTAGCGAGCCGCCTACATCCTCCTCTGCATTGAGCTCCGCGGTCAGATTGGAACGGAACCAGGGACGTGAACGGAACCTCAGCATGAAGCCGCGTAAATCAACATCCTCATTGGAGCCAATGTTGTCAACATGGACGCGACGAGCAGAGAGACGCAGGGTACTCAGAAACGGTAACGGCATTTCGACATAGGCGTCGATGCTGTCGCGGATATAGGGGGAGATATCCTGCTCGTAGTTGTCGTAAACCACTTCACCGCCAATATTCATGTCGTTTGTCAGCGGCATATCGGCACGGGCGCCGGTGGTCCAACTGGTTCCCGTATTAAGTGGCAGCGTCGGAAGACCGGAATTGATCGTCGCCGTCGAGTTGTTCAGGCGCGCATAAACATTGTAATACTGCTTCAGTGACCAGCTTGCCTGAATATTCTGGGTAAACATCGAGTAATCGACCGTACCGCCGGTCTCGTATTCGTAGTCCACCAGCACCTGCTGGCCGTCGAGTATGGAGCCGGCGGCCAGGCGCTCGATTTCCGTGCGCGAGCCAAGAACGATGACGCGATAGTCGACACCCTCGACATAGAGCTGAGTGCGGCTGGTATTCCAGACATCAATTGTCGCAACGACGACATAATCATTGGCAAGTGCCACACCGGTCGTGCCAATCAGCGTAATCAGTTCGCCAATCACCGGTACCTGCGATGCTGCTGCCTGGCGATCCCTTCGGTCGTATCGTGCACCGTAACTCAGGCGCATTTCACCGGTGGTAACGCCCTTCGTATACCGGATATTGCCGCCGATGCTTTGCGCAACCTCGGTGAGCCCGGTGGTGCTCATGTCGTCGAACCGGATATCGGCACTCTGATTCAGATTTTCTGTGGGACGATCGTTGATACCGGAAATCAGCGAACGGTTGTTGGTTACTATGTCGTTGTCCTTACTATCTACGTAATTCAGACGGTAGTAGGAGTCCCGTGTATCACTATGGTACCAGCGCAGGTCAGGTGTAAAACGCAGGTCCTGACGTTGCAGGTAGCCCAGGGAGTTTTCGAAATCCTGGTCGAGAAAGGAAATGACAGTGTGCAACTGTGCCTTGCGCGCCTCGCCAAAAATAAACTTGGTGTCGTAGTTGAGCGTATCGCTATGGCTGGTTGTTGGCAGGATCGGGGCACCGGTACTGCCGCTACGCGACTCCTGTTGATTGCGTTGCCAGACAAACTGGCCATTGCTGTTGGCACCCAGGCCGTGATCGATACGGAACGAAACCTGGTCAATTTCGTCATCGACGACCTGATCAATACCTTCGCCCTGCGAATTCGAGCGAAACGCCTCGATACTGTAGTTCGCAATGGCGCCCGGGCGGCGCAGCGCGGCGTTAAAGCCTACCTTGTTGTTTTCCTGCAGGAAGCGGCTGGTGGTGCTGGTGTATACCGAGGGGTTCAGGTGTTCGTAGTAAACCGAGAACGGGTAGGGCTTCTGTTCCAGAAAATCCAGGTGAGTCGTCAGGTTGTAGAGGAGATCATTGCTGCTATTGCTAAGCCCACCCGAGGCGACATTTGACTGGACCAATAGCGGGCCGCCCCCAAGCTCAACCTTGAGGAGATTCGGGTGATAAACGTAACCGTTGGCTCGCAAGAAAACTTCACCTTCATTTGTAGAGCGGGTTTCACCGGTTTTAGGTAGACCCTGTGTGCCGCCCATCTGTTCATCAAAATAGTGCCGGAACGCAATCTCGCCTTCGAGGTCGGTCAACCGAAAGGCTGCAATCTCTTCTGCCCAGACCGGGGAAGCCAGCAATGCGACCAGCCCGGTGATGCTGGGGAGGTGCCATTTTTTGCCGGCGATTGTCATTCCGAGTTAGCTCCATTGTTTCCTTAACCCCGCCGAACCTCTTGTCTGTCGGAGCACTGTTGTGGTCTAGCGAGCTTCGCCCTGCTCCTGCACCGCATTAGGATAATCCAGTCCACGGATCTTGCCGAAACCATAAACGTTGACCTTGTTCACGCCGAACTGGCTGGCGACGAGGATGATGTATTCAATCTGAAAATCGGGCGACGCGTACTGTTGAAACAGTGGCGCGTTGGTGTAGTCGATGACGACCTTGGTCGGCAGGTTGATATTGCTGCGGCGGTCCCCTGGTTCGCCAAAGAACAACAACAGCTTGCCGTCCCGATTCAGGACCTGGATATTCTCAAATGCCGCGTCAACGATGTAGAGCCGGCTGTCCCGGTCGATCGCGATACCTTTCGGGCGGGCGAATTTGCCCAGCCCGCTGCCGACACTGCCGAAATGGCGTAAATATTTGCCATCGGCGCTGAATTCCTGGATTCGATAATTGCTGGTGTCCGAAACAAACAGGGTCTTGTCAGGACTGACCGCCAGGTTGGTCGGGTGATATAGCTCGCCCGGCTTTGAGCCTGTCTTGCCGAAATGCTTCAGTGCCTTTCCGCTTTGGCGGTCGAGCACGTGGATTCTGTGGTTGCCAACATCGGCGACATAAATGCGGTTGTCAATTAACGCGACATCCGATGGCTTGAATTCATTGGTCTTTCCGTAGGCGCGGACGAAGCGATCGTTCTGGTCATATACCAGCACCTGGCCGCGACCGGTATCGGTGACAAATTTGGTGCCATCGCTGTCAATGGTGATGTTGATCGGCTTGCGCATGACGCCGGCGCCGTTACCGGCAACAAAACGAAATCGCTTCAGGTTCAGGTCAAACACGCCGTACCCGGGCCCGCGGGTATCAACGACATAAATTTTTCCGTCATGTATGGCAACCCCGTAAGGTTTTTCGATGAGTCCCGTATCACTTTGCGTATCGCCCGCGACAAATTCCGCCAGGGCGCTGGCTTTCTTGCCAAGATCATCCTGGGTAGTGAAAGTCTTTAGAAATTGTATCCGTGGCGGGTTCGGCAGCGATGGATAGAATATGGGCTGGTTATCGTCTGTCGTTGGTGCGGTGGCGCAGCCGAACAGAAATACCGGCAATGCGACGATGAGCCAGATAACGCGTGGCAGGAAAATGGTGTGGTAGGAGGATCCCCTTAACATGACTTGTATCTTTATCGTTATTATCCACCGCAGCACTTACCGGCGTCCCTGCCAGGTTGGCTGATTCGGTGTAGCAGTTGCCCCGGTCTACTGCTTTCCGGGGCAACTACCTCGGTCATAAGGCTACTTGTTGTGGCAAGTCAGGCAGATTGCACTGCCGGCTTTGCTCACCTTAAGTAGAGGCTGGCCATTAGTTCCAGGTACGGTATTGCTGTTGTGCACATCATGACACGATACGCACTGTACCTGGCCCCCGATCAACATCGTTTCGGCAATGGTGCCAGTCTTTTCCTTGTCTCCTCCCAGACCGATGGTAACGTTGGTTGTCGCCGGATTGTGGAGGCCGCCATCCGCACTTGCCAACGCGCTATCAAAGGTAAAAGAGATCGGGTGATCATCGCTCAGGTCGCCACCTGCACCGACAACGGAGGTTCCTGTCATGTTGTTGGTACCAGTGTTACCGCCAAAGCTGTCAATCGCGACTGTGCCATCGTGACAGGACAAGCACAGCTTGGATGCGCCAGCCGGCTGTCCGGTTGAGCCATTAAACGTGGGACTGCTATAGGTGGTAAACGAGGTGGTGGTGATCTCATGATTCCACAATGGCGCTTCGCTCACGGCCGTATCGGCATTGTGGGGCGTATGACACGCGACACAGATCTGGCCGGAACTCCAGCCTGATGCGCTAAAGTCATGAGCCGATCCGGTGATGGTGCCTGCCTGAGCGGAAAGTGAAGCGAGGAACAGTAAACTGCCGCTGGTCAACGCTAATACCTGACGGTGCAGGTTGGTCAATCTCTTGTTTTTCATTTTCTCCTCCCTTCAGATCGAAAATGGGTTAGTAAAATTGTTTAATTGGTATTCCATTACCAATCTTTCCCTGATCCGTATACTTTCAGAGTTTGTACCCGATAATATTGATTTGAATCAATCGAAATTAACGAAAATTTTGATGTTGATATCAATTCAATCGATAAGTTTTGTTGTGTAACTAAAGTTACATACCGGTACTTGGTAAACAGTTATTCTTCCCCGGTTTACATACTCAAAATGAAAAGGGCCGGACAAACGTCCGGCCCTTTTCGCGTCGACATCACGCAAGCGGCTCAGGAGTTGATGATCCCGCTTTCGACCAGCGCGTCGGCCAGTGATGTGGACACAATGCCCCCGTCGAGCCGTTGCTGCATTTTCCCGCCCGACAAATTGATTTCGCGATTCCACAGATACCGCATTTCCACCAGCCCGCTGAACATGGCGTTAAACGGCGTCAGTATTTTCAGAACGATCCAGGGGAATTTGCCGAACTTCACCTTTTTGCCGGTCACCTGCTCGATGGTCCTGGCTATATCGGCAAAGCTTGCCCGATAGCCTGCAAAGTGGAACACGCTGTAAGGCTCAAGCTTCTCTTTTGTTGCCACCAGCTCCGCCGTCGCTCTCGCTGCATCCGGCAGGTAGGCCCAGGTATGGACAAGGTCCTTTGGGCCGGGAACGGTGAGTGAATAGCCATCACGGTTTTTCTTTACGATATGTCCCATCCAGGAGCTGGGTGCGTCGGCGGCGATAAAGTCGCCCATGCGTATGATGATCACCCTGGCACCACGTTCGCTGGCGAGCCTCAGGCGCTGCTCCATTTCCCTGCGCATGTGGCCCCGAGAGGAGACCGGGTGGATCGGCGACCGCTCGTCATACTCGGGGCCGTCAGCCGGATCAAAGACGTAGACGTTTCCCGGGAAAACGATGGTCTGGCCGTTTTCCTCGGCGACCACAGCCGTGTTTTCCAGGAGCGGTAGCACCACCCCCTGCCAACGATAGTTAGGCGGGTTCACGCCGTAGACGATCAGGCCCGCACCTTTTGCCGCGCGGCGCACGTCGTCGATGCTGGCGGCATCGCCCTGGACGACGTCAGCGCCCTGAAACCGGGCCGGGAGCCGGGCGGGATCGCGCAACAGGGCGCGTATGGCCCAGCCCTGGCGTGCCAGCGCCTGTGCCACGTGACCGCCGAACCCTCCGGTGATACCCATTACTAGTGCTGTTTTCATCTCATCCTCCTTGTTTGGTTGCCAGATCTGTCGGGTGTGATGGAGAGTATGGCTATACAAATATGGATGTAGAATAGAAACAAAATTATATACACTATGCATATATGAATAACATGGATTGGGGATTGATACGCTCTTTCCTGGCGGTTTCGCGCCTGGGCAGTGTCTCGGCCGCTGCCCGGGAACTGGCCGTTTCCCAGCCCACCGTCAGCCGGGAGATCCAGGCGCTGGAGAGTGCCACCGGTCTCAACCTGTTTCGGCGCACGACCCAGGGGCTGCAACTTACCAATGAGGGGCAGGCGCTGGTCGATGCCGCCAGCCGCATGGGCGAGGCGGCGGATCTGTTTTCACGCCAGGCATCCGGACTGTCCGTGGAGCTGGAGGGCGACGTTCGCATCAGCGCCAACGAGATCGTGGGCATTTATCTACTGCCGCCGGCAATTACCGCGTTTCGTGAACAGCACCCGGGCGTGCATGTGGAAATCGTGATCTCCAATCGTGTCAGCAGCCTGAGCAAGCGCGAGGCTGATATCGCCATGCGCATGTTTCGACCGACCCAGCCGGATCTGGTGGTGCGGCGACTGCCGGACATGGAGCTGGGTTTTTACGCCCATCGTGACTACGTGGCGAAGCATGGCGAGCCCTCCTCGATCGAGGATTTTCAGCAGCACACCGTGATTGGTTACGATGAGAGCATGGAATACATCGAGGCGGCGGCCAGGCTCGGCTACACTTTTGTGCGAGACAATTTCGCCCTGCGCACTGATCACATGCTGGCCCAGATCCATCTTGCGCGTGCCGGGGCAGGCATTGTGGGTACCCACGTCGAGCTGGCAAAACACTGGCCGGAACTGGTGCGTATTCTGAAATGGGTGCCGCTGCCGGCGCTGGAGTACTGGATCGTTTGCCACCGGGATGTGCAGTACAATAGTCGTATCCGTGAGCTGATGCAGTTTCTGGCAAACTGGTTTGCTGAAGATCCGTATCGCGGATTGGTACTTTGAAAATTTTCAGCACCCCAACGACCCATGCTTGAAAATTATTACGGTTTGTTTCTGGAGGTATTCTTATGAAACGTGTTCATCGCCTGATTTCGACAGTCTTGGTTCCGGTTACATTCCTGTTGCTCGCAGGATGTAGTGCCATCGAGGTAGGTAACGATTTCGATATGCAGGCCTTCGAAAACAGGGTTAAACAGAATGTTTCTACCAGGGTCGATGTTAAGAACTGGCTGGGCAAACCGGGGAGTACCGGTACCGTCGTGAATTCCGATGGTAGCCGCAGGGAAAAATGGGTTTACTTTTACGGAACCGGTAGCGTCAGCGGCAAGACCCCGGCCACCATCAAGATGCTTGAAGTGCAGTTCGATGACAGCGGAAAGGTTACCAGCTACAACTGGTCCCGGTAGTCGAAGATCACGTCACGGTGCGCCAGCACACGCCTGTTGTCCAGACTGACTACGTTAGTGGAACGCGCGGTAAGGGAATACCTGGCAGACCTGCCATCGCCGCAAAAAGAGATTTGCCGCAAGGTCCGCAAAATCATT
>Ga0209536_100000420_pt1 | contig 68263 bp, 52 predicted proteins | sample DeeMarSeWOR28_12_FD_187461 | JGI IMG/M metagenome (GOLD analysis project Ga0209536, IMG submission 187461) | Marine sediment microbial communities from White Oak River estuary, North Carolina - WOR-2-8_12 (SPAdes) (version 2) | ecosystem: Environmental > Aquatic > Marine > Intertidal zone >...
CCCCCCCCGGCGCCAGCAGAGCCTCGATCCGCGCGACGCTGGCTGCCGAGAGACCCGCCCGTCCCCCCACCCGCCCCAGCGCAGCGGTATCGACCAGGATCAGATCGTGGGAAGGCTCGGTCGCCGCGATGAGATCGTCGAGGTTACCGACCTTCACCGACAAGCGATCGTCGGTTCCGATCGTGAGCTCCGTCCCGAAGAACTCTCTCCCGAGCTCGACCGCGGCCGGCGTCCGCTCCAGCACCTCGACGGTCGAACCGGGGTGTTCGCGCAGGATGGCCCGCGGTGCCAGGGATGCTCCCCCGCCGACGATCAGCACGCGCACGGGGTGCTCGAGGCTGGCCATGAAGTCGCGCCATGCCCGAACGTCCCAGGGACGCTCGGGCTCGACGTCCAGGGGACGACGCAGGCGCACGTACTCGTGATCCACGAGGGTCCTCTCCGCCACGTCTGCAGCAGGCAGGCGCACCTCCTCCACGCGCACCTCTCCCGTCGCGGTCGACCGGCGAGCGCGAACTTCTCTCTCGGTGCGGAAGTTCAGCACCTCTCCGTATAGCATGCCTCCGGCCGACAGCATGACCAGGCACGCGACCAGCAGCGACCCGGGCATGGGAGCCAGAGGAAGCAGGAACGCCGTGAGGATGAACCCTCCCGCGGCTCCGACCGAAGCCGGTGCCGCGGGACTCGACAGCCGGGAACCCGGGTCGCTCTCCGCAGCCACCGACATCCCGCCAAGCAACGCCCCCGCACCGTACAGCGGGAGGCCCGCCAGCACGGCGAGCCCGAGCCCCTGGCCCAGAGCGTCCTCGCCGAGCATCGGCACCAGGCTCCACGCTGCGCCGAAGACCGTGGCGAGTAGAAACGACATGAGGCAGAACAGCCATCGCCTCCGAAGGCGATCCACCAGACTCGGATCCGGACGCGGCGCCGTCCACAATCCTCCGGCGAACGCGAGTCCCTCGGTGGCGAGGATCGTGGTCAGCGAGCGCATGAACCCGGTCCCGCCGTACAGCAGCACGCCCAGGGCGACCTCCGCGGCAAGCCCTGCACTGGCTCCGACCAGCAGCGCGGGTGCCCATTCGAACCGTGGTGACCGGAGGTGCGGCTCCGATCCGGGACGGCTCACGGGGCGGTCGGGGAGAGCCGGCCCCGGTGAAACAGAAGGGCGGGTCGGTCCCCTGCCGAAGCCCGGAGGACATGGCCGACCACGATCGAATGATCGCCCCCATCGAGCACGGCATGCATTCGACATTCCAGCCAGGCCGTGGTCTCCTCCAGGATCGGAACGCCGTATTCGGACGCGCGCCACGACACGTCGTCGAAACGCCCCTCCGAAGGCTCCGACGCGAAGCGCATGGCCAGATCGGACTGGCCGGACGAAAGGACGTTCACGGCAAAGTGTGACGCGGCCACGAGTCGATCGTGCGAGGTCGAAGTGTGCCCGATGCAGACCAGCACGAGCGGAGGCTCGAGCGAGACCGACGTGAACGAGTTGACGGTCAGGCCATAAGGCTGGCCGTCCTCGTCACATCCCGCGACGATCGTAACGCCCGTCGGATACGAGCTCATCACCTCTCGCAGCGTCGGGCTATCGTCTTCGTGCACGTCCATGTCAGCTTGATCGGCGTCGGGGCGGCGCTAGCTTTGGCCTTGGGAGGTTCGCGGCCGCACGCGAACCCGAACTGATGCCCAAAGGCTTGATGCGAAAGCACTTACTAGCGATCGCGCTCATCATAACCGTGGCCCCGGGCTGCGACAACGTGGGCTGGGGGGGCATCGACTTCGAAATCGGTCCACCTCCCGACTCCGAGGTGGCGCCCGTGGTGGAGGAAGAGCCGGAGGCCCCGCCCCCTCCGACCCGGGCGATCGGGCCGGTCCTCCTCGCCGGGGTGCGTGACGGCGAGCGCGCGGACTTCGTGGTGGTAGGCGAGGTCCGACCCGATGGACTCGGCCCTTTCCCGGACCCGAGCTTTCCGGAAGACGCAGGTCAGCTCGCGGAGATGGCGGCGCCCGGAACGGAGTGGGTCGTCTTCTCCGAAGGCGTCCGGGTCGGCCGTCTCGTCGTCGAGCGTTCCGGCCCTGCGGCGGAGTTCTGCGGGGCACGGACGGCGATCTCCGGCATCGTCGAGCTGGTCCCGAGCGCCGCGGACGCCCAGAGACTGCTCGCGCTTCCTCTGGAGTGGGGAGCATCCCGACCCCGGGAGGCGTATCGGGAGATCGATCACGTTTACGACCAGCGGGTGACGACGCTGAGCATCGCCAGTGAAGCGATCCCCCGATACGGCGCGCGGTGGCCCGCCCTGGGCGTTCTCGACGCCCGTGGACACATCCAGGCGTTCCAGCTCCGCAACACCCCCGGCCAGTCGGTGGCGGCCACGTTCATCGTCGACGATGCGCTCGCCGTGGGAGCACCCGGACAGAGAGCCTATTCCCTGTTCGTCATCGGACAGGAGGAGAACGGCCGTTACCGCGAGGCGTTCACCTGGTACCGCAGCGTCGATGCCGAGGGGAAAGGGGCACCGCGGTACTTCGATCACCTGGACTGGAACAACGACGGGACCGACGAGATTCTCCTCGACGTGTTCGGGGCGAACGAGCGCTGGTTCGCCGCCTTGAGTCGGGCGGACGGAGACTGGACCCGCTCCTTCGAGGACTCGTGCGAAACCGACGACCCTTCGGAAGAAGCGTCGGCACCGGACGATTCCTCCGGCGAATGAGCCGTGGGGGACCGGTCGTGGCCCCCGGGGAGCGGTGACGGCGGGGCTTCGGCGAAAGAGCGGTCAGTGCGGTGCGGCAGCTACGGCTTCCTCGCGTAGCACGACGTAACTGTCGTACCGACTCCGCTCGATCCGGCCTTCTTCCAGCGCCTGACGAACCGCGCACTCCGGCTCGTGCAGGTGGGTGCACCCGCGAAAGCGACATTGCGCGGACAACGGTATCAGCTCCGGGAAGCACGACGAGATCTCGTCCGGGGGCATCGACCAGAGCGCGACATCCCCGAAGCCGGGCGTATCCGCAACGCGACCGCCACACGCCAGCGGGATCAATCTCGACCCGACCGTGGTGTGCCGGCCCGTCCCGGTCTTCTTCGAAAGCCCCCCGGTGCGCAGCTCCAGATCCGGCTCGATCGCGTTCAGGAGGGACGACTTGCCGGCTCCCGAGGGACCGATGAGGGCAGAGGTTCCGGCGCACAGGAGCTCCCCAACCGCCTCGATACCCTCGCCCGTGACCGCACTGGCGACGACCACGTCGTAGCCGATCGCCTCGTATTTCGCGACGAGCTTCTCCGCCGCATCGCGCGCGCCGTCGAGATCCACCTTGTTCAGCACGAGAAGGGGATGCATCCCGCTCGACTCCACCAGCACCAGGAGCCGGTCGATGAGCTGACTCGAGGCCCTCGGCTCCCGGAGCGCCACCACCACGAAGACGCGGTCCAGGTTCGCCGCGAGGATCTTCGCCACCCTGGCACCACGTCCACGACGCACCAGCTCACTCCGCCGCGGCTCGACCTCCTCGATGGTCCACGCTTCACCGGACCTCGAGAGGTCGACCCGATCACCGATCACCACGCGTCCGCCGGTCCGCGCCTCCCGCTTGAGACGACCCCGGAGCGACGCCTCGACGAGATCTCCCGAATCCAGCGCGACGACGTACACGCCTCCACCCGTTTCGTATACGGTCCCCGTCGCCGGAGGGCGGGCCCGGTCATTCACGGGTGCGCTCCTCGGCCCTTCGTTCGGGGCGCGAAAAGCCCCCGCCGAGGACGAAGCCTCGACGGGGGCCGAACGAGCTCACACCCGATCACACCAGGCTGGCCGGCACGGGCGCCTATGCGGCGAACGACTCCAGGGCGTTGCCCTTCTCGCCTTCCCGCAGACGCCGGAGTGCGCGGTCCCTGAGCTGCCGGATCCGCTCCCGGGTCACGCCGAGCATGTTGCCGATCTCTTCGAGCGTGTGCTCGCGCTCGCCCTCGAGTCCGAAGTAGAGACGCAGCACCTTCGCGTCCCTGGCCTCGAGCGTCGAAAGCGCATCCGTGATCGTCTCCGTCAGCAGCCGGCCCTCGACCTCGACTTCGGGCTCCGCCGCCTCCTCGGTGATGAAGCGCTCCACGAGCTGCGAATCCTCGGAATCGCCGATCGGCGCGTCGAGCCTGATCTCCGCGGCGTTGAGCGTCTGCAGCGACTCCACGAGCTCCGGAGTGAGGTGCGTGGCCTCCGCCAGCTCCTCGGTGGAAGGCTCGCGCCCCTTCTCTTGCTTGAGGCGCTCCTTCTCGCGGAAGATACGCGCGAGGTCGCTCGCCCGATTCAGCGGGACGCGCACCGCCCGACCGTGGTTGGCCAGCGACGCGAGGATCGCCTGCCGGATCCACCACACGGCGTAGCTGATGAACTTCACGCCCTGCTCCGGATCGAACTTACGGGCAGCCGTGACGAGTCCGACGTTTCCTTCCTGAATCAGGTCGGTGAGGGAGACGCCTCGGTTCTGATATTTCTTCGCGACGCTGATCACGAAGCGCAGGTTCGCGCGTGCAAGCTCCTGGATAGCGTCCTGGTCGCCCTGCTGCGCCCGGGCGCCCAGCTCCTTCTCTCTCTCGGGCGTGATGAGCTCGTGACGGCTCACGTCCCGCAGGTACTGATCGAGCGCGCTCTGCTCTTCGACACTCGCGTCGAAGCCGGCGAGAAGGTTGCCCTTCCCCCTGCGCTTGCGTCGCTTCGTGGTCGTAGCAGTTGCCATGTAATCTCCTTCGAGGCCCCCGTTCGACACCCGGAGATCCAGGCGTGTCACAGGGACGAGACATTCTTTCGAGGCGGAAGATCCTAAGCCGTCTAGGATCGGGGGTTACTCAACATCTGTCAAGATGCCGCCAATCATTGTGTACACTGCACAGACCACATCTGTTTCCCCCGGCCTCGGGGAATGACCCCGTGCGGGCATGATTCCTGTAGTCAAGGCGCAGGACCCCGTTTTCGATCGAAACTGGTAACCCTCATATGGGGCGCGGTTCCTCGCCGCGCCACCCCCCGCGGCGAATCCGAGATTCCGGTTGCAGGCCTTCGGACGCCCCGTCTACCTTTGCCGACCTTGCATCCTCCCGACCCACGCGTTCATGAGCACACCACCGTGCCGAGCCCCGTTCAGGTAACCGGGTCGTCCGACACCGGTCAGGTACGGAGACGCAACGAGGATGCCATCGCGTTGCTTCCCGAGCATGGTGTGGCGGTCGTCGCCGACGGGATGGGCGGCCATCCGGGTGGGGACGTCGCGAGCCGGATCGCCGCCGACTTCACGGCCGGGGCGCTGGCCGACGCCGCGGCCTCGAGTGGCTCCGCAGGTGCCTTCGCGGGATCGATGCTGCCCGCGGTCGAGCGCACGGTCGTGCAGGCACATCATGAGATCCGGGCGCGCGGCACGCAGGAGCCCCACCTGTCGGGCATGGGCACCACCCTCACGGCGATGGTCGTCGATCCCGCATCGCACGCCTGGGTGATCGGCCACGTCGGGGACTCCCGCGCCTATCGGCTACGCGCAGGCAGCCTGGAACAGCTCACCAGAGACGACACCTGGGTCCAGCAGCAGATCGACAACGGAATCATGCAGCCGTCCGCAGCGCGGCACAGCCCCTACGCGCACCTGCTCACGCAGTGCCTGGGACTGGAGGAGCCTCCGGCGCCCCAGGTCATCGGTGGCCGAGGCGAGCCCGGAGACGTATACCTCCTTTGCACCGACGGGTTGGTCGGCATGCTCGACGACGAAGCCATGGCCGCGATCCTGACACGGCACGCTCCGGCCGGGAGCGCCGACGATGCGGCCGTTCGGGAGCTGCTCGAGGCCGCGAACCAGGCGGGGGGCCACGACAACATCACGGCCGCGCTCATCCGCCTCGTCTGACGCCAAGTCCTACGCCGCCCCCACGGGACGCGTGATCCGGTCGAGGACCTGCTCCACCGCGAGCTCCCTCCGCTCGAAGGTGAAGACGCGCAGGACGCGCGTCGTGGTGTAGAGCTGACGCGCGACCTTGGGCAGGTCCAGGATGCCCTCGGCGCCCTCCATCCCGAGCCTTCGGACCGAGCCGTCCCTGCGCTCGATCAGCACGTCGACCTGAAACATGGCTGCCTTGGAGGGGAAGTCGATCACTACCTCGCCGGGCTCGAGTCCGAGCTCGGCCGCCAGGTCGTCCTCCACCGCACGCTTCCAGGGGGAGTCCCCAACCGCCCAGTCCTCCACGACCCGCCCCGAGAGGTCCGCGGCCGTCAGCTCCAGTGCACGCTTGGGCAACCGTCGCCGCCGCAGCGCGGGGAGCCAGCGGCTCCCGATCCGGTCGGCGATCTCGGAGTCCTCGTCCAGCACGCGGCGGCCGATCTCGTACAGAAGCTCCTCGTCCGTGGGTCCGACGAGCTCGTCCGAATCGATCAGGCCGGCGCGCACGGACTCCTCGACGATCCGCTTGTAGAGAGCCGTCGCGGAGCGCACGGCGTGATGCCAGTACACGTTGCGGAACATCTGATACTTGGCGAAGAGCAGCGACTCGAGCGCCGCGACGGCCTTCTCGTGGACGCCGACCTCGTAGTCGCCGGTTTCCGGGTCCTGCACGAGCAGGAGGCCCTGGAGCAGCCGAGAGACGTCGACCTCGCCGTAAGGCACCCCGCAGAACCGCGCGTCACGACGCAGGTACTCCATCTTGTCGAGATCGAGGCTTCCGGACACGAGCCCTCGCAACGGAACCTCGCTCTCGCCCCGGATGAGCTCGGCGATGCGGTCCGCCGCCGTGAGTCCGAGAGGCGCCAGCGCGTCGCGCAGGGAAGGCGAGGAGAAGAACTGTCGGCTGATCTCCTCGTGATGCGCCGGAAGGTGCTCGGTCTCGAGCTCTTCGAGCGCGTGCGAGTAGGCGTAATGGCCGATGTCGTGCAGAAGGGCCGCGTACGGCACGAGCTCCTCGCCCTCCCAGGCCTCGGGCGGCACTCCTCCGCGCTCCCTCAGGAGTCGCAGCGCGGTCCGGGTGAGATGGTAGACGCCCAGGGCGTGATCGAAGCGCGTGTGGGTCGCACCCGGATACACGAGGTGCGCGAGGCCCAGCTGCCGGATGTATCTCAGGCGCTGGAACTCCGCCGTATCGACGATGCGGACCGCCGTGGGATCGAGTCGAATCGACTCCCAGAGCGGGTCCCGAATGAGCTTGTCCGAGCCTGTCATCTCCATGCCTCGCATTCTACGGACTCGGTCGGGCGGCCCGAATACCGGAACAGGCCGCTTGGCGACCTGGAAGGTCGCCTTCTATCTTCCCGAAGAAATAGCGAAAGCGCCACCCCTCCCGTCAGGACGGATGCACGCGAATCCGACGCTACGAGAGCACGTCCGGGCCAGCGCCGAGAACCGCCCGGGCGTTTATCGCATGTTCGGCCCGAGCGACGAGCTGCTCTACGTGGGCAAGTCCGTCCGTGTGCGCTCGCGCGTTCTCTCGTACTTCCGCGCTCCCAAGGGGGAGAAGGCCTGGGAGCTCATCCGGGAGACGTCGCGGATCGAGTGGGACTACATCCCGAACGAGTTCTACGCGCTCATTCGCGAGATGAAGCTCATCCAGCAGTGGCAGCCGCGCTTCAACGTGCAGCACAAGCGGAGGCGGATCTATGCCTTCGTCAAGGTCACGGCGGAGCCGGCACCCAGGGTCCTTCCGGTCACGCGCGTCGCGGAGGACGGCGCGACCTACTACGGTCCGTTCCCACGTGTCCGCAGACTCGCGCACATCGTACGCGAGCTCGCCCAGGTGCTCGGGCTGCGCGACTGCCCTGGCGCGACGCCCGTCTTCTTCGACGACCAGCTGGAGATCTTCGGCTCGGGCCGGATCCCCTCCTGCGTCCGTGCCGACCTCGGCACCTGCCTCGCACCCTGCTGCGGCAGACCCACCTCCGTGGAGTACCACGCGGCGGTGAATCTGGCCCGGCGGTTCCTGGAAGGACGCGCCGAAGAGCCGCTCGCCGAGCTCGAGGCGCGCATGAACCAGGCCGCCGCCGACATGAACTTCGAGTACGCGGCACTGCTGCGCGACCGGATCGAGCGGCTGCGCGGCTTTCGGGACGAGCTGGTCGCCTTCCGGGGTACCATGCAGGATCTGAGCTTCGTCTACCGGGTGCCCGGCTTCGCCGGCGACGATCGCATCTACCTCATCCGGAGGGGGCGCATCCGCCGCGAGCTGCGCTACCCGAAGAGTCGCGCCGCCCGCACACGCGTCGCCGACGCCATCGACGAGGTGTACGGCGAGCTCGACCTGGGGCCCGGCGCTCTCGCCCCGCAGGAAGCCGCCGAGATCCTGCTCGTGGCCCGGTGGTTCCGGCTGAAGCCCAAGGAGCGGAAACGGACCGTGCGTCCCGACGTGTGGTTGAAGGAGAGAGGGCCGCAGTAGCGAGGACGTGAGCCGTCAGCGCTCCACGTCGTACTTCAGCAGCACGATGCCGGAGTCGAAGGTCTCGGAGCTGTGGAGCCGCAGGGGAGCCGGGTTCTCGCTGCCGGGAAGCAGGGGGATGCCCGCTCCGAGAAGCGCGGGGATCACGCCGACCTCGACGCGGTCGACCAGGCCCGCCTCAAGCAGCGCCCGAAAGAGGACCCCGCCGCCGAACAGCCATATGTCCTTGCCCGGGCGTTCCTTGAGCCGGCGAATCTCTCCGGCGATGTCGTGCGAGACCACCGTCACGCCCGGGTGGGACGCAGGCACCAGCGTCTTCGAGACGACCACCACGTCCCTTTCCTCCAGCAGGCGCGCCCCCTCCGGGCTCGCGGTCGTCGTCTCGTAGGTGCGCCGTCCCATCAGCAGGGTATCGATCTTCGACAGGAAGCGACCGAAGTCGATCCCGTCATCGACCGGTATCCAGTCGTAACCACCGTCCTCCGTGGCGATGAACCCGTCGAGGCTCATCGCCACGGAATAGCGGATGCGACGCATGGGGGCTCAGCCGCCGGGTGGCGAGCCGATCACACCGCGTTCGTCGAGCATCCGGCCTACCTCGGGCTCAGCTCGAAACGCACCGCGGTCGCCTCTTCGATTCTGCCTCGCGAGTAGAACACCGGGTGGAATTCGTCGTTCGCCCACCGCTGGAAGAGGTTGCGATAGAACGGAGACCGGACGTCGCCGCTCTGACCGGGCGTGTTCATGCCGACCGCGCGATCCCAATCCCCGGTGTCCACGATGATCCGGAAGGAGGCGCCCGAGGTCTGATTGTCACCATTGCCGGTCTGATTCACGGTCGACCCGTATCCGCCCCTCGGCGCCGGTCCGACCTCGAGCATCGCGCGGGTCTCCGCATCGACCGCGTTGCCCAGCGGGTGCCGCAGATACGCGTGGTGGTTCTCGGGCTGACCGTACTGCCACGCGCGCATGTCGGCGCCCAGCTCGTCGTCGAGTGCGTCGAGCGCGGCGTCGAGAGACGACAGAAGCAGATGGTCTCGGGCGGCCATCGGATCGTCTCCCAGCGAGCCGGGCGGCACCACGATCGTCTCGATGACCTTCTGGAGTGAGAGATTCATGCTCTGGCCGGACGGCACGAGGGCATCGCGAACGAACCGCCGCAGCTGAGCTTCCCACTCGGTGTAGATCGCGGCTTCGACCGATCTCTTGTCGAGAACGAAGTCCCATCCGAGCAGGCGCTGCCGCACCTCTTCGAGCCGTCCGCTCGCCTGCAGGTCGTCGAGGAGCGGCACCAGCTGTCGAGCCGGAATCGAGAGCTCGTCGGTCTGCAGGCGCATCATGTCCGCCATGGAGAAGCGTGTGCCGCCGCCGAGCACCTCCACGATGCGCAGCCAGCGATAGGGATCCGACCAGCTGAAGCCGACCGCGTTCATGAACTCGTAGTCACGCGGAATCAGGTCGTTGTTGGCCGTCGCGAAGTACCCCTCTGGGGGATCCACCACATGGGGCTTGGCGATGATCGGCAGATAGCCATCCCACTCGTAGCGCCCGTCACCGGGCACGGGGACGAGCCCGCTCCAGTCTCGTCGTACGGGAGCGATCCCGACCGACTGCCAGCCGATCGTTCCGTCGCGCCCGGCCCACACCATGTTCTCGCCCGGGATGTTCGAGTAGCTGCAGGCCTCGCGAAACTCCTCCCAGGTCGTCGCCTGATCCATTCGGAGCGATGCGAGATACGGCGCCCCTCCGATCTCCATCCACGCGGCACGCACGGCGTAGGCGAGATTCCGGTCTCGATCTTCGAACACGACCGGGCCATGGCGTGTGTACTTCAGCGTGGCCGTGTAGGAGTCACGCCCCTTCACCGGGATCTCCTCGGTGATGACCGTCATCGGCTCCCACGTGCCCCTGTAGCGGTACTCGTTCGGGTCGGACGGATTCGTCTCGTAGACGTAGAGGTCCTCGCCGTCTGTCGCGAACACGGTGAGCCCCCAGGCCCCGTACTCGTTGTGCCCGATCGACACACCCGGCAGGCTCGGCTCGCCGCCGCCGATCACGTTCCAGCCCGGGCCGACCAGGTGGACCCAGTAGCGTAGCGACGGCGCCCCCTGGGCCCGGTGTGGATCGTTGGCCATCATCGGAAAGCCGCTTTCCGAGCGACTCCCGTCGACGACCCAGTTGTTGGAGCCGATGTCCTGCTCCACGTCGTACGCGACGACGCTCGATGCCTCCTCGGCAGCCGCCTCCAGCATCGCAAAGGCGTCGGCATCCCCTCGGCGGTCCGGCACCACGATGTCCTCGGGCTGGAACCGGACCCCCCCGCGGAAGGCGTCGTAGACCCCCAGGATGTCCTCGGACAGCGCCTCGCCGTCGACCGCCGGATCGAGCTCGAGGAGCGGGTCTCCCGGGCCGAACGTCGACAGCGCTTTCACCGTCTCGGCTCCCATCGCTGCCACCCGGCGCCCCGTCGACAGCTCGGCCCCGATGTTGCCCAGCAGTCCCTGGTGCCGCGAGATCACCACCTCGGGCGTCCAGTAGCCCGGCGTGATGCCCAGGAGCTCGAACTCGATGGTCAGGAGGCTCGGGTCCTGCTCCGTCCGAGCGATGTACGCGTTGATCCCGTCGACGTACGCGTTGATGATCGCGGAGCCCCGGTCATGATAGTGGTTCAGCTCCTGCTCGAGATCGCGGCGAAACTTGAAGAGTCGCGTCCCGATGTCGCGCTGGAGCTCGCGCTCCCCGAGGATCTCGGCCACGGTCCCCGTCGCCTGCCGCCGCCAGAGCTCGAGCTGGAACAGCCGGTCGCGGGCCGCGTTCCACCCCTGCGCGAAGAAGAGATCGTGCTCGGTCTCCGCGTAGATGTGGCTGATGCCCCAGTGGTCCACCAGGATCTCGACCGGCTGGTCGAGACCGGGAACCTCTAGCGTGGTCGACTCCTGTGCGCCGACGAGCGAAGGAGCGAGGACGATCGCGAGCGTGAGGCCCGTACGGCTCAGACGTCGAAGCGCTGCGAGCATGACATCTCCATTCTGAAGGTGCGACCCGTCAGCCTAGGGTCGACCCCCACGCCTCACAAGCCGTTGCACACCCCTGCCGTGCCCCGTCAGCTTGCCCGGAAGGGACGGTACCAGACAGCCAGGAGAGGCACGCATGGTGAGGCAGGCACGAGGCTCCGCGGCGCACGGCACGGACGCGCGCACGCTTCCTTCCGCCGCGGGTCGTCTGAGCGTCCTGTTCGCCGCGGCGCTCGCCGCCTGCGCACCCGACTCCACCCCACCCACCGCGGAGGCCTCCCCGGAGGTCCCCCGAGTCCCCATCGACGAATACGCCACCCGCCGGCAGGCCATGCTCGCGACGCTTCCGGACGGCATCCTCCTCCTGCACGCCCGCGCGACCGAGAAGTCGATGGAACAGTGGGGCTTCGTGCAGGACCCGACCTTCCTGTACTTCTCGGGCCTTCCCGAAGCCCCGGCGGCGATTCTCGCGCTCGACGGTCCCGCCGGCAGCGCACACCTCTTCCTCCCGCCGCCTCCCGCCTCGTTCGGGATGCAGGTCGAAGACCTCACACCCCCCACGGGACCGGAGACCGCCGAGCGCTACGGATTCGACTCCGCGCGGAGCTGGGACGACTTCGTGCCGTGGGTGGAGGGTCGGCTCGCCGACGGAGTTCGGACCCTGTATGTCGACGAGTCACGCAACCCCGAGCCTCGCGGCGTACCGTCCCCGATGCCTCCGGTCGCCGGCCCGCGGACGCTCTGGCAGGCTTCGCTCGAAGCGACGTTTCCGGCGGCCCGCATCGTCAGCGCGAAGCGTGCGATCACGGAGCAGCGCTCCGTGAAGTCGGACCATGAAGTCCGCATTCTCGAGGACAACGCGCGTACCACGGCCTACGCGCTCCTGGCCGTGGCCCGGCGTCTCGAGCCCGGAGTACGACAGCGAGAAACCGAGTCGACGGTCGTCGCCGCCTGCCTCGACGAGGGAGGAGAGGGACCATCGTTCTGGCCCTGGACGATGTCGGGCCCGAACGCCCACGTCGGGCATCTGGTCGAGGCCTTCTTCCGATACGACCAGGGGAACCGCGACGCCCTGCCCGGCGAGCTCGTGCGCGTCGACATCGGATGCGCCGGCGGCCTCTACGGGGCGGACGTGGGTCGGACCCTCCCGGTATCCGGCCGCTTCACGCCAGGGCAGGCCGAGGCCTGGGACCTGCTCGTAGCAGGCTACCGAGCCGGACTCGAGGCCATGGCGCACGGTGTCCCGGTGCGGGACGTGCGGGCCGCGAGCATCGAAGCCGTGCGCGCTGCAGAGCCCTCGCTGAGAACAGACGAGGGTCGGGCGGCTGCGGCGACGATCCTCGGGGGCGGAGAGAGCACGTGGCACATTCACGGTGTGGGCATCGACAGCGGTGAGGACCTCCCGGAGGTTCTGCGCTCCGGGATGGTCGTCGCCTACGAGCCCGGCTTCTCGATCGGTGAGGACGCCTACTATCTCGAGGACATGGTCCTCGTGACGGAAGGCGGCCACCGGGTGCTCAGCACGGGTCTTCCCTACACGGCCACCGAGATCACAGCCGTCATGGGCGGCGGCTGACGAACGTGCGAGCTACGCTTCGTAGACCGTCCGCCCCCCCACGACCGTCCGCACGATCGCGATCTCCTTGATGCGATCCGGATCCACGTCGTAGGGACTCTCCGCCAGAATCACGAAGTCGCCCAGCTTCCCCGCGGTTATGGATCCCTTGACGCCTTCCTCGTGCGAGGCATACGCGCCGTGCGTCGTGCAGATCTTGAGCGCCTGATCCAGCGTGACCCGCTGACTCGGCCCCCACACGCGGCCCGAGAAGTCCTTCCGCGTGACCATCGACTGCAGCGCCATGAGCGGCTCGTACGGTCCGGGGCTGTGGTCCGAAGCGGGCGCGACGGGAATACCGTACTCGACGAACGAGCCGTGGGCGAACATCCACTCCATCTTCTCTTCCCCGTACTCGATCCACTTTTCACCGTGGTAGTGGGCGTACGTGTAGAAGGGCGCGGGGATGTAGCCGCCGTCCGCGATCCGACGGAGAAGGTCGGGGTTCACGAGTGAGCAGTGCTCGAGGCGGTGCCGCGTGTCGTCACGGGGATACTCCCGCTGCATGCGCTCGTAGGCGTTGAGCACCATGTCGATCGTGACGTCTCCGTTGGCGTGGATCGCGACCTGCCACCCACCCCGGTGCGCCTCCTCCACGACCTCGTGGATCTCGTCCTGCGTCATGGTGAGGATGCCGTAATCGTCGGGCCGCCCGGCGTAGGGCGTGCTCATCGCCATCGTCCGCTCGGATGCCGATCCGTCCGCGGCGTATTTGACTGGTCCGATGCGAAGCCACTCGTCGCCGAAGCCGGTGCGGATGCCCGCGCTGTGCAGCGCCGGGAAGGTGCCGCCCCTGGCCATCAGGTTCATTCTCAACGTCAGGTCGCCGGCCGCCCGGGCGTCCTGATAGGCGACGTAGTCCGCTCTCGACGTGCCCGCCTGGTGCACCGAGGTCAGCCCCGAGGCGTTCATCTTTCGGCAGATCACGCCGACGCCGCGCGCACGCTCCTCGGGGGTGGAGCCGCTCGGTACCTGGAAGTAGCCCCGAGCCCGCTCGGCGACCTTGCCGGTGAACTCCCCGTTCTCGTCCCGATAGAAGTGGCCTCCGAAGGGGTCGGAGGTCTCGCGCGTGATCCCGGAGACCTCGAACGCCCTGGAGTTGTACACCCCGGTATGGCCGCCGCGATGGCCGACCACGATGGGGTGCTCGGTGCTCACCGCGTCCAGGTCCTCACGGTTCAGCGGGCGCCCTTCCTCCTGCTTGGTGTCGTCGTACATGAACCCGACGATCCACTCGCCGGGCGGCGTGTCGGCCGCCCGCTCACGGAGGGCTGCCTGGATCCGGGCGATGCTTCCCAGGTTCGTATTCACGTTGCGCAGCTCGTTCAGCCCCGCACCGGAGGGGTGAGAATGCGCATCGATGAAGCCGGGCACGACGGTGGCGCCCGCCGCATCGATCACGGTCGTATTCGCCGAGGCGAGATTCCGGACATCGGCGTTCGAGCCCACGGCGACGAAGCGCTCGTCCCTGATCGCGAACGCCTCGGCCGTCGGATTGTCGTCGTCCTGCGTGAGCACGTTGCCGTTCACGACCACGAGATCGGGCACGACCGACGCGCCCGAGCTCGAGGCGCACCCCGTCGTCAGGCCTGCGGCCGTCGCGGCCGCCCCCAGTCCGAGGAACTGTCTGCGATCGAACTCCGTCATGGTTCCTCCTTCGCTTCTAGAAAACCGGCCCGACGGTCTCGCGAACCGATTCGAGCTCGGCGACGGCCTCGTCGTTCGGTCTGGTCACGAGACTCACCAGCACGCAGACGATCAACCCGGCGAAGAAGCCCGGTATCATCTCGTAGAGATCGTAGAAATCGGCCTTGAACGCACGAACCCACACCACGGTCACCGCGAATCCTCCGATCATTCCCGCGATCGCGCCCTCACGTGTCGTGCCCTTCCAGAACAGGGAGCACAGGACGATCGGCGTGAAGGCACACGCGATCCCCGACCAGGCGAAGAGCACGAAGTCGAAGATCACACGCACCTCGAGGAGCGCGACGACCAGTCCGACCGCACCGATGACCACCGTCACGCCCTTTCCCATGAAGGAAAGCGTGCGCTCCGAGGCATTCGATCCGAGTGACTTCTGTACGACGTCCCGCACGACCACGGACGATGCGAGGATCAGGAGCGAGTCGACGGTCGACATGATCGCCGCGAGGACGACCACCAGGAAGATCCCGGTGAAGAAGGCGGGGAAGAGCTCCGCGCTCATGATGGGCAGGATGGTCTCCGGGTCGTCGAGAATCGGGAAGAGGGTCCGGCCCGCCATCCCGCCGAAGACCGCACCCACGTCGAACCCGATGACGCACAGCACGGCCCAGAAGCCGCCGTCCACGATCTGCTTCTGATCGCGCGCCGCCATGAAGCGCGTGAGCAGCTGAGGGGAGCCGAGAAACGCGAGCCCGATCGCCACGGATCCGGCGGCGCTGATCACGCCGGCCAGGGTCAGACCGTACGCCCCCATCGGCTGAAGGAGCGCGGGGTCCTGGGCCCTCAACGCGTCGATCATGGGACCGAACCCACCGGCGGCCGCCACGCCGACGACCGGAAGGGTCACCAGGCATCCGAGCATCAGGACGCCCTGCAGGAAGTCCGAGTAGGCCACCGCCTTGAAGCCACCGACCGTCGTGTAGAACAGGACGATGCCGAGCCCGATCCATACGCCTTCGGTATAGCCGGTCCCTAGGAACGAATCGAAGGCCTTGCCCGACGCGGTGAGCTGAGCCGCCGTGTAGGCCATCACCATGCTCAGGATGATGATCGCGGACAGCCATCGGAACGCGTGGCTCGTGTCGCGAAAGCGCTCGGTCAGGTAGTCCGGCACCGTGATGGCGTCATAGCGGTCGGTGTACTCCTTGAACGGGCGCGCGACCCAGATCCAGGCGCAGGCCACGCCGAGCACCTCGCCCATGATGATCCAGAACGCGTGCACGCCGATGGCGTACCCCATGCCGGTCAGACCGAGAAGGAGCCATGCGCTCTCACCCGTGGCGTTCGAGCTGAACGCGATCACCCACGCCGGCAGCTTCTTTCCCGCGACGTAGTACCCCTTCAGGTCGCCCGACTCGCGGCCACCCCAGATCCCGATCGCCAGCAGGATGAGGAGGTATCCCACGACGACGCCGAGAATCGTGGCGGATGTCACGGCGACGACTCCGTACGGCTCGCATCCGTGGCGCTCTCGTCGGAGCCACGCCCTTCAGCGGCCGCAGGCGAGGACCCGCTACCGAGCCGGCGCGCGCGCTGCGCGCGCACGAACGCCAGCTCGAGACCGAGACCGAGTCCTACCGAAACGGCCAGCAGGACCCAGGCATCCAGGGGAAGTCCGGTCGATTCCATGGCCGCGAACGTGCGCACGCCCCAGGGGGCGGGCAAGCCCGTCCTTTCGATGACCGCTCTCGTCCGGTCAGTCCGCGCATCGGTCGATGGCCCGCCCCAGCTTCTCGATCCCCTCCGCCATCTCCTCTTCCGAGATCAGCAGGGACGGTCCGATTCGGATCACCGTGCCGTGGAGACCTCCCTGGCCGATCAACACGCCTTCCTCGCGCGAGAGCGCCATGAGCTTCCGCGTCCGCTCCATGTCCGGCTCCTTCGAGACCGGATCCTTCACGATCTCGATGGCCTGCATCAGGCCCATGCCGCGGACGTCACCCATCCACGGGTGCCGGGACTGCATCTCCAGCAGCGCCGCTCGCAGCTGATCCCCACGCTCCCGGGCGTTGTGCGGCGCATCGTGGTCTCGAAGCTCGTCCTGGGTCGCGCAGAGCTGCGCCATCGATACCGGGTTGCCGCCGAAGGTGGATATGGTCTTCCCCTTCCATGCGTGGGCGATCTCGTCGGTGGTGATGGTGGCCCCCACGGGGGCCCCATTCGCGATCCCCTTCGCCATGACCATGATGTCGGGCTCGACCCCGTGGTGCTGGATCCCGAACCAGTGCGTGCCCGTGCGGCCGAATCCGGCCTGGACCTCGTCGATGATGAGAAGTCCGCCGTAGTGCCGGATCACCTCCGCGGCCTTCTCGAAATAGCCCGCGGGGGGCACCACGTATCCCGCCACGCCCTGGATCGTCTCGGCGATGAATGCCGCCGGGCGGCCGTTCGTCGTCGTGACGATGACCTCTTCGAGGTCGGCCACGAACTTGTCGACGCACGTGTCGTCACACGGCTGCCTGAACGGGCAACGATACGGGTTCGGGCTCATCGCGTGCTTGATCCCGGCCACCGGCGTCGCCAGTGGGCGCCACCCGGAGTGGGCCGTGACGCTGGTCGCCATGAACGAGCGTCCGTGGTAGCCCACCCGGAGTCCGATGATCTCCGATCGTCCGGTCGCCAGGCAGGCCATCATGAGGGCCGTCTCGATGGCCTCGGTGCCGGAGTTGCTGAAGAAGGTCCTCTTCAGGCTGTCCGGAGCGATGTCCGCGATCTTGCGGGCCGCCTCGACGTGGACCTCGTTGGCGTACAGCGTCGAGACGTGACCGAGCTTCTTCATCTGGGCGACGGTCGCGTCGATCACCCTCGGGTTGCAGTGCCCGACCGACGTCGTGAGGATCCCGCTGAAGAGGTCGAGGTACTCGTGCCCCTCGGGGTCCCATGCGCGGACGCCCTCCCCTCGCTCGAGAACCAGAGGCTCCTCGTACAAATGGAGCATCGACGGGAGGAGGTACTCGCGCTGCCCGTGGATCGTCTCGGCGCTCGTTACGCTCTTGGCCAGTGTCGGTGCGGTCATGATTTCAGCCCTTGGGCCTGTGGTGGGGATCCGCGCTGACGTCCGTCCAGCGCGAGATCACGACGCGTTGATCCGTGTAGAAGGAGATCCCGTCCTTTCCGGCCGCCTTCAGGTCGCCGAAGAACGACTGCCTCGAGCCGCCGAACGGGAAGAAGGCCATCGGCGCTGCGACGCCGATGTTGACGCCGATCATGCTGATGCCGGCCTGATACCGGAACTCGCGTGCAGCTCGCCCGCTGGTGGTGAAGATCGAGCATGCATTTCCGTACCGGCTTTCGTGCATCATCGCGATGGCGTCCTCGACGGTGTCGGCACGGTTCACGGCGGCGACCGGCCCGAAGATCTCCTCCGTGCCGATCGACATGCTCGGTGCGACGTCCTCGAAGACCGTGGGTCCGACCCAATAGCCACCCTCGAGGCCTTCGACCTCGGCGCCCCTGCCGTCGAGCGAAAGCGTGGCGCCGTCCGCGACGCCCTGATCGATGAACGCGCGCACGCGATCGCGGTGCGCCGCCGAGATCACCGGTCCCATCTGCGTGGCCGGATCGAGTCCGTCCCCGATCCTGATCGACGCAGCATGATCCAGCAGCCGCTCGCGAATCTGCGCGTGCGCATCGCCCACACCCACCACGACGCTGCCGGCCAGACAACGCTGGCCGCTCGAGCCGAAGATCGAGCCGGCGCAGGCATCCAGCGTCGCATCCATGTCCGCGTCGGGAAGAACGATGAGGAAGTTCTTGGCACCGCCGAGCGTCTGCACGCGCTTGCCGCTCGCCGCTGCCCGCGTGTACACGATCTTGGCGACGTTGCTCGAGCCCACGAAGGACACTCCGGCGATGTCGGGGTGATCGCAGATCGACTCGACGGCCTCCTGGCCACCGTGAACGACGTTGAGAACGCCCTCCGGAATCCCGGCCTGCTCCGCGAGCTCGACGATCCTCTGATGGGTGAGCGGGTCCTGCTCGCTCGGCTTCAGCACGACCGTGTTTCCCGTAGCCACGGCATAGGGCCAGAACCAGAGCGGGATCATGACCGGGAAGTTGTAGGGCGTGATGATGCCGAACACCCCGATGGGCTGCCGCCACGACGCGCAGTCGATTCCACGCGCGATCTCCTCGACGGTGTCCCCCATCATGAGCGTGGGAACGCCGCAGGCGTGCTCGACGTTCTCGATTCCCCGCTGCACCTCCCCCCGAGTCTCCGCGACGATCTTCCCGTGCTCCTTCGTCAGCTGGACCGCGAGCTCCTCCTTGTGCTCCTCGAGAAGCATCTTGAAGCGAAAGAGGATCCTGGCGCGCTCGGGAGCCGGAACGGAGCGCCACGCGGGAAAGGCGGCTTTCGCCGCCTGAACCGCCGCGTCGACGTCCGCCGCGGACGAGAGGGGCACCTGACCGATGACCTCTCCGGACGCGGGGTTCGTGATCGGTAGTGTATCCGCGGCAGACGCGGCTCTCCAGCCACCTCCGACGTAGTTCTGTACAGTCGTGCTCATTCGGGTCGTGCCTCGTTTCGTATCGTTCACTGCATGCGCGGGCTGTCTTTCGAGCTCCGCACGGCCGGTTGACACTCCGGCCACGGAGCGGGCTGGCCATTTCGTCCGGTGATGACCGTACGGCGTGTCCGGTCCACGAATTCCGGATCCTCGGCGGACAGGTAGACGAGCGACGCGGTGAGGACCGCGTTGTTCTTCAGGTCGTCCCAGACGAGCTTGTCGTACGTGTCGCGGTGCGTGTGCCACGTGTGCGACCCGTAGTCCCACGACAGGGCCCCGAGGCTGAAGCCCGGGGCTCCGTAGCACACGAACGACGCGTAGTCGGAGCCGCCGCCCCCGGGGTTGCCGGGCAGCTCCAGCTCGACGTGCTGCGCGACCTCCGCGGGCACCTGAGCCATCCAGCGCGCAATCGACGGTGCCGCACCGACCAGTCCCTGCGCCGACAGACGCACGATGCGGCCCGTTCCGTTGTCCTGGTTCCAGAGAGCCTGCAGGCCGTCGACCACCTCCGGGTGATCCTCGGTGAACGCACGGGAGCCGTTCAGCCCCTGCTCCTCTCCATTCCAGAGCCCGATCAGGATCGTCCGCCTGGGCTGGGGATAGGCCTCCCGGAGAATGCGCATCGTTTCGAGCATGAGGACGGAGCCCGACCCGTTGTCGGTCGCGCCCGAACCGCTCTCCCAGGAATCGAAATGCGCCGAGAGCATTACGTACTGATCGGGCCACTCCGTCCCGGGGATCTCTCCAATCACGTTGAAGACCGGCACCTCGCCCAGGTTCTCCGCTTCGGCGGTGAGGCGGAGAACCGGCTCCTGCCCATTGGCGGCGAGACGGTGCACGAGCCCGTAGTCTTCGCAGGACAGCTCGAAGGTCGGGCTCGCGCGGTTGTAGGCATTGAAGACCCGGGTGGTGCCGTACGAGCCGGGCCACTGGGACGTGATGATGCCGGCCGCGCCCGCCTCTTCGATCTGGGCATGAAGGTCGCGCCCCCTGGGATCCGTGGACCCGCTCATCTGGAGGCTCCGGCTCCAGCGGGCCTCCGCCGCGGCTCGGTCCTCCGCCATGCGCTCACCCGACCCCTCCATCGCGAACTCCGCCCACTGCTCGTCGGCGCGACAGGTCGGCTCCGGGTACGAGAGCATCACCCACCGCCCCTCCACCGTCTCGAGGAACCGCACCCAGTCGTCCGGAGCGTCGATCTCGGGCAGGTAGGTCACGCCGCCCTGGACCGGACGTCCTCCGGTTCCCGGGCTCCACGCGAGGATGCGCCCTTCGAGGGATCGGACTCTCGGCTCGATCAGGTCGACGTGGCTCACTCCACGGTTCCACCCCTCCCACGTGCCATACTCCTCGAGGCGCGCCTCGATGCCCCAGCCCTCGAGCGTCTCCACCGCCCAGGCCTGCGCGCGCTCCATCCCGGGCGACCCGGTCAGCCGTGGACCGATCTCGTCGAGCAGGGTCTGCGCTAGCTCGGGCATCCGCGAGCGCTCCATCCCCTCGATCCAGATCCTCTGCAGCACCGGGTCCTCCGTCGCGAACCTCTGCGCCCGAAGCCCCGACGGAACCATCACCAGGGCGGCGACGGCAAGCCCGGTCAGCACGATCAGCTTTCTCATTGCGTCCTGTTCTTCCTCGTGGTCGGCCGGGGGTGCCCGCCGCTCGTACGCCTCAGCGGGCCCCCTCGATTGCCGGGTTCACACGCTCCATGATCTCGCGAAGTCGCCCGTGCGGCAGCGCGGGGACCGTGTACCCGTTGATACCGGTCACCGTCTCCGCTGCCAGCATCGCATTCAGAATCGCCTCCTCGGTCGCATGCACGGAAGCCGAGATGAATGGATTCAGCGCATCGTTCGGAAGCATCTCCAGGCTCACCGTCTCCTCACGCTCGCCCGCTGCCGCTCGGTTGGCCGTGCTGAAGCCGATGAAGATGTCTCCCGACCCGTTGTAGCCCATGCCGCCGATCCGAGCGAGCCCCATCGTCGTTCGCGTGACGAGACGCTTGATCTGCGTCGGAAGGAGCGGCGCGTCGGTGGCGAGCACGATGATGATCGACCCCGCGCCCTCCGGCGTCGGATCGAGCAGGCCATCGCGTGTCTGCCAGACTCCGCCGCCGTCCGGAGCCCGGGCCTCCGACCCCCGCTCTTCGACGCCTTCGCACCAGGGGACTCCGGCGCGACGCGACTCCGGCGGCACCGTCGGATCCGCGTAGCAGCGACGCGGCTCCGGCATCAACGCCCCGACGGGAACGCCCGCGATCCGGAGATCGCGCCGCGCGCCCTGATTGCATTGCACCAGCACCCCCACCGTGTAGGAGCCGACCCGCCGGGAGGAAGATCCGATCCCTCCCTTGAAGGCGTGGCAGGACATCCCGGTCCCGCTGCCCACCGCACCCTGCTCCACCGGACCTCCACGGGCCCCGTCGAGCGCGGCGAAGACGTGCTCCGGCTTCACGTGAAAGCCGTTGATGTCGTTGAGGCTCCCGTCGTACGTCTCGGCCACGACCGGCAGCGCCCAGAGGAACGTCGGATCCCGCCGCCGCATCCAGTCGATGACGGCATCCCGGACGACCCCCACGGAATGCGTGTTGGTGATCAGGATCGGTCCCTCGAGGATGCCCGAGTGCTCGATCCAGGTCGTGCCCGTCATCTCCCCGTTGCCGTTCAGGCTGAACCAGGCTGCGAACACCGAGTCGCCCGCCTCCCGACCCCGAGGCAGGACGGCGGTCACGCCCGTGCGCACGGGCCCTTCCCCGACCACGAGCTCGCCCTCGCCTTCGACGATCGTCGTGTGACCGACCTCGACTCCGGCGACGTCGGTGATCGCGTTGAACGGTCCCGGCTCACCCTCGATCCGCACGCCGAGCTCCCGGGCCTCCGGCACCTTCTGAGCGCGGAGCATCTCGGGCGCGAGCGGACCGGCGAGAACGGCCCCGATCGCGACCAGCACGGTCGTCGGAGGCCTCAAAGGCCCGCCAGCTTCTTCACGCGATCGAACTCCGCCTTCTTCACGGACTGCACCGACAACCGTCCGTACCGGACCAGCTCCATGTCGGCGAGCTTCGGATCGTCCCTGATCTCCTGAAGGCTCAGCGGCTTCGCCACGTCGTCGATCTTCGACAGGAACTCCACGTCGACCATGAACCACCGTGGGTTCTCCGGATCCGACTTGGCGTCGTAGTACTTGTGCTCGCTGTCGAAGGCGAAGTGGTCCGGATACGCCTCTCTGCAGACGCGCGCGATGCCGACCACGCCCGGCGGCTTGGCGTTGGAGTGGTAATAGAGGACCTCGTCGCCGACCTTCATCGCCCGCATGTTGTTGCGCGCCTTGTAATTGCGCACGCCCTCCCAACATGTGGATCCGTCCCGCTCCAGGTCCTCGATCGAGTACACGTCCGGCTCGGACTTCATCAACCAGTACTGCTTCGCCATATCCGCTTCAGGCTGGGGGTCTGGGAGTCTCGGGACGCCCATTATGGGGTCGGCGCGGCGTGACCGCGAGGCTGGCCGAGGCAACGCCGACGCCGCTCTGCGAACCGCAGCGGCACGCTTCAGGCAGGCCGCCTGCCCCCGATATCGACGCGGATGTCGCGCCACGCCCCACGGCGGAAGACGACCACGCTCAGCGTTGCCCGCGTGAAGTGCCCGAGGACGATCGCGAGCCAGATGTCCACCGGATCGAGCGTCGAGAAGGTCTGGATGCCGAAGCACATGCCGAGGGGGATGATGATCTGCGAGATGATCGAGATCCACATCGGGCTCTTGGTGTCTCCGGTGCCCTGCAGGCCACCCGTATATGCGAGCGCCACCGTGATGAAGAGCCCCGACACCGACAGGTAGCGAAGAAGCTCGACGCTCAGGTCCACCACGATCGGATCGTCCATGCCGAAGACGCCCAGAAGCTCGTTCGGAACCAGCAGAAACGATGCACCGATTCCGGCGGCCAGCGACAGTCCGAAGCCCGCTGCGACCTGCACGGACTTGGCCGTTCGATCCGGATGCCCCGCCCCGAGGTTCTGGCCTGCCACGGCAGCTGTCGCCCCCATGATCCCGACGGACGTCCATGTGATGAACGAGAAGAGCTGCGTGTAGCTCACGACGTAGGCGGCCTGGGCCTGCGCACTGGCCGCCAGCGAGCCGATGAATGCGAGGAGCAGCACACCGCCCACGTTCATGGCGACGCCCTGGATTCCGGTCGGCAGGCCGAACCTGAACAGCTGTCGAATGATCTCCCAGTCCGGTCGCCAGCCCATGCCGCGATGGAAGGTCACCACCCAGGTCCCCGAGAAGAGCCGCACGAGCGCGTAGATACTGATGATCGCCCCCGCGATCACCGTTCCCATGGCCGCTCCGAGCGTGCCGAAGGCGGGGATCGGACCGAGCCCCCGAATGAAGATCACGTTGAGCACGATGTTCAGGAGCGTCAGGACGATCCCCATGCGCAGCGGGGTCTGTGCGTCACCCGCCGATCGCAGCGCGCCACCCAGCATGAAGAACATCAGCATGCCGAACGAGAAGACGAACATCGTTCGCAGATAGGGGAGCGCCTCGGCCTGGACTTCCGGGGTCGCGTTGACCAGGTCGAGAAGGGTCGGGGAAACGACCCACCCGATGGGCGCCATGACGCAGACCACGAGGAACACCGACGTCAGAAACGCCTGATAGACGGTCCGGTTCACCTTCTCGGGCTCGTCGGCTCCCGTGAAGCGCGCGACGAGCACACCCATGCCGGTGAACAACGAGCTGATGAATACGACGACGACGAGGAAGATCTGCCACGCCACCCCGATCGCCGCGTTCCCCGTATACCCGACGTAATTGCCGACCATGGCGTGGTCGACGAGCCCCTGCAGCCCTCCGATGATGTTCTGCAGCATGGTGGGCCACGCGAGCTTCCACACCGCCCCGCGGATCGGACCTTCCACGATCGAGCGATCGAACCGCCTGCCCCTTCGGGATGGCTCGGGGCTCGGGGAAGGCACCGCGGGCGTCGTGCCCGCGGGAGGTGGGGAGCCCGCGTGCCCGCTCACGTGCGGGTCTGCGGGCCCGTCCGATCCGTCGGATCCCGGTCGCTCCCCGTCACCCGAGCTTCTCACCCGGCACCCCACCGTGCTTGGCTCATCGTCTCGAGCCGGGCGCGTCGCTTACCAGACCAGGTGAAAGCGACTCTGGCGCCGATAGGCCCAGTGCCGCTCGCCGTCTTCGTCCAGATACGCCTCCTCCTCCTGCCTGCAGGAGGCCGGCTTCCCGCCCCACTCCGGGATCTCCGTCGTCGCCTGGAGCTCGATGGAGTGCCACACGTTGGGAAGCATCACGGCGTCACCGCGGACCGGCACGCCTTCCTGCGCGTCCCATCGTCCGATGAGCGGGCCTGCCCCGTGCCCGTGATCACCGATCGGATGTGTATAGACCGTGCCGTCGATGCCCTCCGCCCGCATCTGTTCCAGCGTGTTGGCCAGCACCTCGTTGCCCGTGAGGCCCGGCTCCATGTGCGACAGCAGGATGTCCTGGAGGCGGTTCGAGTCGGCGAGGCATCGCTCGAGCCCCTCCGGCACACCGCTCTCGCCCTCGCGGAGGACGTACCCCAGGTGTTGAGTGTCGGTGTGAAGATTCATGGCGACCACCCCGAAGTCGGTCCACAACAGATCGCCGCGCTGAATGACCACGGGGCCCTCCGAGGGCACGTCTCCCTCCCGCTGGACGTCCACGGACGTCTGGAACCACGTGGTATAACCGAGATCCTGAAGCTTCTGGCGCATCCACCAGACGACATCCTCGGTCGTCGTGACGCCCGGCGTGATCACCGAGTTCGAGAAAGCCTCGGAGATGAGGGCGTGCACGCTCTCCTGGATCTTCCGATACCGCGGCATCATCTCCGGGAGCCGGAGAGAGATGTAGTTCATGGCCAGGCGCGGCTCACGCTTCACCCGAGCGGCGTACGTCTCGCCGAGCGCCTCGAGGAGCGCCTCCGCCTCACCGGCGTGCAACCCGTCGGAGAAGGCCCACACGGGGTCGATGTTGAGGACGATGTTCTCGGGGTCGCGATCCTCGACCAGCTCGCGGAGCAGGTTCCACTGCTCGTTGCCGACCAGCTCCCCGGTGGGCTGGGTCGGCGCGGGCCTGGACGACCGGAACGCCTGGAAGACCCCACCCTGGCTGGTGCCGCCGAGGGCCAGACGCTCGAGCGTTCCGTCGTCCTGACGGGTGATCACGTAGATCGAACGCCGACGCGCGGCGAACGTCGTCGGTGAGGTGATCGACCAGAAGACGGGGTCCTCCGCGTACTCGCGCATCGAGAGGATCCACATGCGCACGTCGTACTCTTCCATGAGCGCGGGCAGCACACGCTCCATGCGCGTTTCGAGCCACACCTGCTGCTGCTTCGCCTGCTCGCGCAGCGTGGGCAGCGGGTGGTACCGGGCCGGCGCTCCTTCGGGGACGCCGGCAGGCGCCTGGGCTCCGACGCCAGGCGCGCCGCTCATCAGAAGGCCGAGAAGTGCGAGGGCGAGCCAGCCGCGTCGGGGACGCGTCGAAAGGTGTCGGGTGGTCATGGGCAGCACGAGGCGAGCGTTCGAAAGGAGGCTAGCGGTCGAAGCTAACCGCGGACGCCGCCGAACGGCCATCCCGACCCGACTGCACGGAGGGCGTCCTTTCGGTGTTCACGCCCCCGACCCGGGGTCGCTCAGCGGCCGACCACGATCCAGATGCTCACGGCGACCCCGATCGCTCCGATCACGCTGAGCAGGATCCACTCGAGGACGCTGGCCTCCTGCTTGCCCTGCTCGCCGTGGAACCACGCCACCACCGTGGCGGCCGCGATGCCGCACGCGGACAACGGCAGGCTCAGGTCGAAGAAGACCTGGTCGAGTCTGCCCCGATCCACCAGGTCCGCGACGAAGCCGAGAAAAACGGCTGCCGCGCCCACCGCGCCGATGAAGATCTGCGGTACGCGTCGCTTGAAGAGCTGCTGGAGGTCCGCACCTTCCTCCACGCTCCCGCTGCCCTGGGCCATACTCGAGGCCTGTGGCCCCGTGTGCCCGGCCAGAATGCGCGCGGCATCCGCTGCGCTGGGACGATGATTGGGCTCCCGATTGAGGCACCGCTTCAGGAGATCGGCGACATCCGCATCGATGTCGGGCCGGAGGGACCGCAGGTCCCTGGGCTCAGCCGACAGATGGGCCGTGATCCACTGGGTGTTCGTCCTCGCCTCGTAAGGCCCCTCGCCCGTGAACAGCTCGTAGCCCAGCACACCGACACCGTACATGTCGGCGAGCTCCGTGAGATCCTGATCGAGCAGCTGCTCGGGGCTCAGGTAGCGCGGATCGCCGACCATCTGCCCCGTCTTGGTGAGTCGCGTCGCCTCCTCGCTGCCGGTCGCGAGCAGGGCCGCGATACCGAAGTCGGTGAGGTGAGCGGACTCGGACTCCTCGTCCCAGAGGATGTTCGCCGGGCGCACGTCGCGATGGACAATACCCTGGGCATGGGCCGCAGCCAGGGCCGACGTCACGTCGTGCAGCACCTGACGTGCCAGGTCGGCGGGCAGCCGACCCTCGGCCTTCAGGCGCTCCTCCATCGTCCGCCCCTTCACGAAGCGCATCACGAGGTACGGAGTCTCGTCCGGCAGACGTCCGAAACGGAAGACCTGAACGACGTGCGGATGAACGAGCGAGGCGGCCGCCCTCGCCTCACGCTCGAAGCGCCTCCTCGCAGTCTCGTCGTTCGCGCGGCCCGGAAGGAGGACCTTCACGGCGACGAGCCGCCCGAGCGCCTTCTCCTTGGCGAGGTAGACGGTCGCCATGGAACCCCTGCCGAGACGCCGAATGATCTCGAAGTCCTCGCCAAGGGCGTCCTTCAGGGCCTCGAGCGCCTGCGAGTCCGCGTCGCGGCGCGCGCGCTCTGCAGCGGAGGGGGCGTTTTCACTGTTCATCGCGAGGCCACGTTAGGCCGGCCGATGGGCCGCGACAAGCCGGACGAACTTCCGCACCACCACTGGCCTACAAGTGAACGGGATTCGTTTTGACGCGGGAGAGAACCCAGATGTCGGCTCGGACAACGGTGATCGCAGGCGTGCTGGCACAGATCCTGGCTCAGATTCTGACGGGCTTCGCGCTGCTGGCGCACCTCTTCGCGTGGGCGGACGCCTCCGTCTGGGTCGCGGCCCCCCTGGGCGCCGCGCTCCTGGTTCCCTTCCGTCACGATGGCACGCTCCACGACCGCGCAGTCGGGAACTTCGGCGCGGCATCGGTCGTGGCCGGCATCTTCGCATGGGAGCTCATGCTCGGCGGGCTGGACGGCGTCCTCGGCGGAGCGCCGAATCCGGCCTCCGCACCGTTCACGCTCCTCACGCTCGTCGCGGCAGTCCTCTTCAGTGCAGCAGGTGCCGCGTTCTGGCTTCTCCGAGAGCGCGGGGACGCCTGACCTCCCCATGAAACGACGGCCGGCGCCCCGGGAGGGCACCGGCCATCGCGATGTCGCTCAGATCGAGGCTCTCGCCGGCTCGTGCCGGCGGGCCCGGTCGGTACGTCAGCGGGGGCCCGCGGCCACCACCTCCGCGGACACCTGATCCGCGAACTTCTCGAAGTTGGACTTGAACATCCCCGCGAGCTTCGCGGCCGCCTGGTCGTACTCGGCTCCGTCCGCCCACGTGCTGCGCGGCGTGAGCACCTCGTGCGGGACGTTCGGTACCGTGGTCGGCACGGCGAGTCCGAACACCGGATCCGTCACGAACTCCACGTCGTCGAGGTCACCGGCGAGCGCCGCGTTCACCATCGCGCGCGTGTAGCCCAGCTTCATCCGACTTCCGACGCCGTGGCCTCCCCCGCTCCACCCGGTGTTCACCAGCCAGACCGTCGCGCCGTGCTCGCGTAGCTTCGCCCCCAGCATCTCGGCGTACACACCCGGGTGGCGCGGCAGGAAAGGTGACCCGAAGCACGCGCTGAACGTGGCGACCGGCTCCGTGACCCCCCGCTCGGTGCCCGCGACCTTGGCCGTATACCCGGACAGGAAGTGGTACATCGCCTGCTCGGGCGTGAGACGCGAGATCGGAGGGAGGACTCCGAACGCGTCAGCCGTCAGGAAGACGACGTTTTCGGGGTGTCCGGCACGGCCCGGAATGACCGCGTTGGGGATGTAGTGGATCGGGTACGAGGCCCGCGTGTTCTCCGTGATCGATCCGTTGTCGAAGTCGATCTCCCGGGTATCCTCGTCGAGCACGACGTTCTCGAGGATCGTCCCGAACATCTGCGTGGCCTGATAGATCTCCGGCTCGCCCTCGGGCGAGAGACGGATCGTCTTGGCGTAGCAGCCACCCTCGAAGTTGAAGACGCCCTCCGTGCTCCACCCGTGCTCGTCGTCGCCGATGAGGCCGCGCGACGCGTCCGCCGAGAGCGTCGTCTTGCCGGTGCCCGAGAGACCGAAGAAGAGCGCCACGTCACCCCCGTCGCCCACGTTGGCCGAGCAGTGCATGGGGAGCACGCCGGCATCCGGAAGGAGGTGATTCAGCACCGAGAAGATCGACTTCTTGATCTCTCCGGCGTACCGGGTGCCCGCTACGAGGACCTCTCGTCGCCCGAAGTTCACCATGATCGCGGTCTCCGAGCGCGAGCCGTGCCGCTCCGGATTCGCCTTCAGGTGCGGGGCATGGAGAACGGTGAATTGCGGCTCGAATCCGGTCCGCTCGGACGGGTCGAGGCGCAGGAACATGTTGTAGGCGAAGAGGGCGTACCACGGGCTCTCGCTAACCACCCGCACGTTGATTCCGTGCGTGGGATCCTCACCGGCCCGGGCATCGTGAACGAAGAGGTCCCGGCCGTTCAGGAACTCCACCACTTCCGCCCGGAGAGCGTCGTAATGCTCGGGAGAGACGGGGACGTTGACCTTCCCCCAGTCGACGGCCTCCTCCGTGTGCTCGTCGCGCACGACGAAGCGGTCGTTCGGCGACCGCCCCGTGTGCGGCGCCGTGACGGTCGAGATGGCGCCCATGTGCGCGAGGCGGCCGTCGCCACGCGCGAACGCTTCCTCGTAGAGGCGGGCCGGGGACAGGTTCCAGTGGACGGCGCCCGTCGGCTCCAGGCCGTGGCGGGCGAGGCCGCTCCCCTCGATGCCAGCCATCGTGGGCTCCATGGTTTCGCTAGTCATGAACATCTCCTGCACATCGCGCGGCGGGCCCGATGCGACGCCGCCCCGCGCAGGTCTCCAGAATGAAGGTGCCCCGCCGCAAGGGCGCACGGGGCGGGGGCTAAATGTTACCCTTTCGGGCCTGCCAGTCCACCGAGGCGATCGTCGCCAGATTCAGCACGTCCTGGAGCGAGGAGCCCCGCTGCAGCAGGTGCACGGGCTTGGCCATCCCGAGCAGGACCGGGCCGATCACGTCTGCCCCTCCGAGCTTGTCGAGGAGCTTGTACGACACGTTCGCCGCCGACAGCCGGGAGAAGACGAGCACGTTCGCAGGGCCCGAGAGCGTCGTGAACGGGTAGACCTGCCGGAGCTTGATCGCGTCGACGGCGGTATCCGCCTGCATCTCTCCGTCGATCTCCAGCTCCGGGTCCATCGTGTGCACGAGCTCCACGGCACGCGATGCCCGAGCCGCCTCGTCGTGCCGAGACGACCCGAAGTTGGAGAAGGTGACGAGCGCGATGCGCGGCTCGATCCCCAGCTCTCTCACGAACCCCGCGCTCTGCACTGCGATCTCGGCCAGTGCCCGGGCGTCCGGCTCGATGTTGACCGTGGTGTCGGCCAGGAAGAGCAGCTCCCTGTCGGGGAAGGCCACCATCTGCAAACCCGCGACGCGTCCCATCCCGCCCACGGCGGGCCCGATCACCTGGAGACAGGGTCGAAGCGACTCTCCATAGTTCGCCTCGATGCCCGACACGAGCGCATCCACCTCCCCGGCTTCCAGCATGCTCGCCGCGAAATAGATGGGCTTGAACAGATTCCACTCGGCCTCGGAGAGGGTGAGCCCCTTGCGCCCCCTGCGCTCGAAGAGACTCCGCGCGAAGGCCTCCCGCTCGGCTTCCCGATCGGCCGCGTAGACGATCTCCACACCCTCGAGCTCGACGCCGAGCGCCTCCGCCTTCTCTGCGATGCGGGGCGGCCGACCCAGAAGAACCGGGTGACAGATACCCTCCTCCACCAGCTGGGCTGCGGCTCGGATGATCGTGTCGTTGTGCCCTTCCGGGAACACCACGCGAGCACGATCGCGACGGGCTCTCGTCGTCATCCAGCGCATCACTTCGCGCCCCGGTCCGAGACTGGCTCGGAGACGGTCTCGATACTCGTCGAGGTCCACCGCCACCCGGGCGACGCCCGATTCCATCGCCGCCTGGGCGACCGCCGGCGCCACGTGGAAGAGCACCCGGTGATCGAACGGCTTCGGGATGAGGTACTCACGCCCGAAGGAGATCTCCGATCCTTCGTAGGCGCCGCGGACCGTGTCCGGCACCTCCTCTCTGGCCAGCTCGGCCAGAGCGCGTGTGGCGGCCAGCATCATTTCCGGGTTGATGCCCCGAGCCCGGACGTCGAGAGCGCCGCGGAAGATGAAGGGGAAGCCGAGAACGTTGTTGACCTGATTCGGATAGTCGGACCGTCCCGTGGCCATGATCGCATCCGTGCGGACCTCGGCGACCTCCTCGGGCAGGATCTCCGGGTCCGGATTGGCCAGGGCAAAGATGATCGGATCATCCGCCATGGACGCCACCATCTGCTGCGTGACGAGCCCCTTCACGGACAAGCCGACGAAGACGTCGGCGTCCACGAGCGCGTCCTCGAGGGTCCTCCGGTCCGTCGCGACGGCGAACGGGGTCTTGTACTCGTTCATCCCCTCTTCACGCCCCTCGTACAACACCCCCTTCGAGTCGCAGACGAGGATGTGATCCGCGGGCACGCCGAGCCGTCGGAAGTGCTCTGCAGTGGAAAGCGCGGAGGCTCCGGCCCCGCTGAACACGACACGCACCGCATCGATCTTCTTGCCGACGATCTCGAGGGCGTTGATCAGCGCCGCCGCCGCGATGATCGCGGTGCCGTGCTGGTCGTCATGGAAGACCGGAATGTCGAGCCGCTTCTTCAGTGTCCGCTCGATGACGAAGCAGTCCGGGGCCGAGATGTCCTCGAGGTTGATCCCCCCGACCGTGGGCTCCAGCAGCTCGCAGAAGCGGATCACGTCTTCCGCCTTCTCGGAGCCGACCTCGAGGTCGAAGACGTCGATCCCCGCGAAGCTCTTGAACAATACCCCCTTCCCTTCCATGACCGGCTTGGCCGCCATGGGCCCGATGTTGCCGAGGCCCAGAACCGCGGTTCCGTTCGACACGACGGCCACCAGGTTGCCGCGGGCGGTGTACTTGAACACGTCGTGCGGGTTCTTGTGAATCTCGAGGCACGGCTCTGCGACACCGGGCGAGTAGGCGAGCGTGAGGTCTCGCTGGGTGCCTACCGGCTTGGTGGCGACGACCTCGATCTTTCCCGGGCGTCCCTCGGAATGGTAGTCGAGGGCCTGCTGTCGGCGATCGGCCATCTCAGCTCTGCTGGCGGGGGGGATTCCAAAGTCGGGGGGCTCATCCTACGCTCGCCGTCGGCGGAGTCCAAGCGCGGCGGCCTCCCCTCGAGCTCCGTCGCACCGATACCTTGAAGCGAGCACGGTCCTCTGCCAACGCTTCGGCTCGCCTGTGATGACCTCGATCGCGATCGATCCCCAGCTCCTGGCGCTTCCCCCTCTCGCCATCGCTGCCGGGGTCGATCTCTACCTGACCCTTCTGCTTCTCGGAGCCGCCCCCACGCTCGGGCTCGGACCGGACCCGCTCCCCGGTGCCCTGTCCGACCTGGACTCGGCGAGCGTCCTGATCACGGTGGGGCTCTTCTACCTTCTCGAGTTCACTGCCGAGCGCTTTCCGCAGTCCGCCATCGTGTGGAACGCCTTTCACGCGATCATCCGGCCCGTCTCGGGGATGCTGCTGGCGATCCTGCTTCTCGACGGTCAGCCACCGACCGTGGTGGTCGGCGGAGCCCTCGTCGCGGCTCTGATGACGTCGGCGGCCCACGGCGTGCGGAGCGGGGCTGCCGTGCTTCGGTGGCTCGGCGCAGGCCTGCGCGTGCCGAGGCTGCTCATCACCCTGGTCGAGGACGCCGTGGTCATCGGCGTCGTGCTCCTCACGCTGTACGCTCCGAGCCGAGCCGTGATCGCCGCGGGGCTCGCGGCCGTCGTGGTCTCGCCGCTCGCGCTCTCTCTCCTGCGCGCGTTCGAGTACGCCGTCCTCCTCATCGTCGGGCGGATCTTCGTCACCTTCCGCCAACGCCGATGGCGAAGCTTCGACGAGCTTCCCGCGTGGGCATCCGCTTCGCTCGAGGGCGACGACGTCTTCGCGCCGGGCGGGGCGCTGCGAGGAACGCCCGCGGGCGCCTACAAGCTGCCCGGCGGCCCACGGTTCGCGATTGGGTGGGTGGTCATCCGCGGTGGCGCGCCCGTGTTCGTCTTTCGTAGCCGCCGCAGGACCGGTCGAATCGACCTGGGCTCGCTACAGGCCCGGAGCATCGCGGAGGCCGACCTGTTTCGCCGCGTCGACCTCGCGGGTGAGAGCGGAAGACCCTTCCTCCTGTTCGGGCTGGGCGGGCCCGGTGCCGAGAGCCTTCGGGCGGAGTTCGACGTCCCCGCGGGGCCGACCGCGACAACGGCTTGAGGGGCCAGCCACGTCGTTTCCATGACCGGTCACGGAAACCGCTGTGCCCGTTGGGGTTGCGGGCTGAAAAAAACCTTTGACCCGGGAAACGGACACGTATACATTCGTTTCCACCCTGAAACATTTAGCGCTGGCCTCCCCGAACCCTCTTCAGCCGCATCGCGGCCGCAGGATCGGGGCTCGTGCCCAGAGGCCAGCCCATCGACGACCCGCAGACTGAGGACCGGATCAACGAATGTTTTCTTCCTCTCGTGGCCTGGACTCATTCGACCAGTACCTGCAGGACGTAGAGAAATACCCCCTCATTCAGGACCCGAAGGAAGAGCGTGAGCTCGCGCGCCGGGCGCGCGTGGGTGACAAGGAGGCCGCGGAGCGCCTGGTAACGGCGAATCTCCGCTTCGTGATCTCCTATGTGAAGAAATACCAGGGCCGCGGGCTGGGCCTGGCGGAACTCGTCTGCATCGGCAACGAGGGGCTTCTCAAGGCCGTCAAGAAGTTCGATCCGGACAAGGGAGTGAAGTTCATCTCCTATGCCGTCTGGTGGATTCGGCAGACGGTGCTGCAAGCGCTCGCGGAGCAGACGCGGTCGGTCCGCATTCCGCTGAACCAGAACTCGAATCTGGCGAAGCTGGCTCGAACGAATACGGCGCTGACACAGTCCCTCGGCCGGACGCCGACGGACCAGGAGATCGCCGACGAGATGGAGGAGCCGGTCGAAACGATCCGGGCTCTCCGTCGCGTAGCGGCCTCGGAGCTCTCCCTCGACGCGCCGATCGACCGGGGAGATCGAGACAGCGCCAGCTTCGGCGAGCGGTTCGCCGGAGCGGCGGCGGCCGACATCGAGGAGGACGTCGAGGCGATCGCCCGGCGGGAGTTCCTCGAAGGCATGTTCGAGAGCTACCTCACCGAGCGCGAGCGCAAGATCCTCTACCTCTACTACGGCCTCGACGACGGAGAGGAGCGGACACTCGAGGAGATCGGATCTCTTCTCGGCGTCACGAGGGAGCGGATTCGGCAGATCCGGAACCGAGCCTTCGAGAAGCTGCGCGAAAGCCCGCACGGCGAGTCGCTGTCGGGCTTCTGGAACGCCCACTAGCCACGGCCGCTCCGCACTGCGCGAGGTCTCCGGGGGTCCCGTCCGACAGGACGGGACCCCCGTGCTTTTCGGAACCGCCGGCACGATCGGGACGTAGGAACCTCGTGCGGTTCAAGAAGCCATCACGTCATATCGCGATCGGCGTCGCATTCGTGCTCGCGACGACCGCTGCGTCCGCCGTCGCCCAGGTGAGCACCACTGCCGGCTGGAACGACGACGACGTCCTTCGGTTGGTGCGTCGAGCCCAGGACCTCCGCCAGTCGGATTCCGTCGACCCGGACTTCCGTTCCTATACGGCCGAGGCCCGCGGGTACGTCTACTTCTTCTTCGACCGACCGGACTCGGTCGATCAGGTGCTCGTGAAGGCGGACCAGGTGGCGCTCGACGTCTGGTGGCGCGCACCGAACCACACCCTTCAGACGATCGTCGGTCTCCGCGACGAGAAAGTCCTGCCGACGGACATCCGCTATCACCTCGATCACCTGACGATCGTTCAGGACGACTTCGGAGACCGCATCGTGCTCGGGGACGGGGACGAGGTGTCCGCCGTCGTTCACCCGGTAGCACCCGGATCCGAGAGCCACTACGACTTCCGTCTCTCGGATTCCCTTACCATCTCGTACGCCGGCGGGACCGAGAACGTCCGTGTCTACGAGGTGAGTGTCCGTCCCAAGGACTTCGGGACCCCCGGCTTCGTCGGGAGCGTCTATCTGGATCGCGACCGGGCCGCCATCGTGCGGATGAGCTTCTCGTTCACGCCCTCGTCGTACGTGGATCCCTACCTGGACTACATCCGCATCTCGTTGGACAACTCGCTGTGGATGCAGCGCTGGTGGCTGCCCTACCGGCAGGAGGTCGAGATCCGCCGCGAGATGCCCTTCTTCGACCTCCTCGCCGGCAGCGTGATCCGCGGGAAGTACGACATCCGCCGCTACGAGTTCAATGTGGACCTGCCGCCAGACGCATTCCGGGGGCGGTCGGTTCGGTCCCGCTCCGTGGCGGAGCGGCAGGCGTTTCCGTTCGAGCGCGGACTCTTCGACGACCTGGAGGAGTCCGGAGGTCTCTCGGCCTCGCCTTCCATCGACGAAGTCGAGACCCGGGTGCGGGAGGTGGTCGAGGACCAGGTCATGAGCGGGCTGTCACCCGTCCGGCTCCACGGCGCTCGCCTGTCGGACTTCGCGCGGTACGACCGCGCCGAAGGCGTATTCGTCGGGGCCGGTGTCACCCTGCAGCCGATCCGCTCCGTGCGCGTGCAGGCGACCGGCGGATATGCATTCGGGCGCGAGCGCGGCTCGGGAACGTTACGGATCTCCGACGCAGGCGGTCTCCGGGGCGGATGGACTCCGACCCTCGAGCTGACTCTCGACGCGCTCGGAGACATCGGCGGCAATCCGGGCGCCACACTGCTCGAGAACACCATCACCTCGGCGGCCGGTGCCCGGGACTACCTCGACCCGTATTTCCGCCGGGGCATCTCGCTCTCGCTCCGGTCCCGCAGCGAGAAGGCGTGGACCCTCCGGATGCGGTTCGAGTCACACCGGCAGGCGAGCGACGTGGTGTCGGATGACGGCGATTCCGGCTTTCGACCGGTCCGGAGCATCGAGGAAGGCGAGCTCGGCGCCGTCGAGCTCGGGGCCACCTTCGCGTTACCCCTGGCCGGACGGGCACAGCTCACGGCCACGGGCGGGCGCCTCGGGGACACCGACTTCGCCGCGCTCGACGGCGACCTTCGGTGGCCCGTCGAAGATCCCCGGGGTCGATGGACCGGTGAGGCGTCGCTCAAAGCCGGAGCGGTGACTTCCGGCGCCCCCGCCCAGATGACGTACCTCCTCGGGGGCCGACACACGCTGATGGGTCACGAGTACCGCCTCTTCGCGGGGCAGGCATACTGGCTCGTCCGCGGCGAGGTCACCGTTCCGGTGCGCCCCCCCTGGCTCGGGGTCCGAGGCTTCGCAGCGCTCGGTTCGACGTACCTGCGTGAAGGCACGCTCCCGCCCGACTGGTCCGCCAGGGACTCTCGCGGGCTGCGCGGCACGATCGGCCTCGGACTCTCTATCGGGTGGGACGCGCTACGGTTCGACGTCGGCCGCGCCGTGTGGGGCACGGGCTGGGAGGCCATGCTGTCCGTCGCGCCCGAGTTTCGCGCCTGGATGTAGGACCGGAGAAGGGCCCGGGGACCGTGTCCCCGAGCCACCACTTCTACGCTGCCCGGTCGAGCGCCTCGTCCCCCGAGGCCTTCGAGCTCAGGAGCACGACCTCACGAACCATGATGTCGGCCGTGGGAATCACGACCCCGTCCCTCTCGTAGGAGTCGTACTCGAGTCTGCCCTCCACATAGACCCGGTCACCCGTCCGGATGTAGTCCTCCGCGAACTGAGCCTGACGGTTCCAGAGTGTCAGACGGTGCCAGTCCGTCCGTTCCTCCCCGTCCGAGCTCGCCGGAGCCCTTCGGTTCGTGGCGATCGAGAAGTGCGCGACCTTGGTCCCGTTCTTGGTCTCCTGGATGTCCGGATCACGTCCGACGTTTCCGATCAGGGTGATCTTGTTCACGGACCGGCTCATGGGATCCCTCCGTTCGAGTGCATCGACCCGCGTCCCCACGCGAGTGCGTGCAACGACGATCGGGGGCACGGCCGGGCGTGGGCATGGCGAGAGAGGACCGACGTCCGACTCTCAGCCCTTGCACTCGTACCAGTTTCTTCCGACTCCCCACTCGGCAAGGACCGGAACACGCAGCTGCACGGCCCGCTCCATCCGGTCCACGACCAGCTGGCGTACGTCGTCGACCTCGGCGTCGGGCACCTCGAGCAGCAGCTCGTCGTGAACCTGTAGCAGAATCCGCGTCGAGGTCCCGAGCTCCTCGAGTCCGAAATGGACGTCGATCATCGCCTTCTTCATCATGTCGGCCGCCGTGCCCTGGATCGGTGTGTTCTGCGCCACCCGCTCGCCGAACTGCCGCATGTTCCAGTTTCCCGACCTGAGCTCCGGAACGTAGCGTCGCCGCCCCATGAGCGTCTCCACGTACCCCGTCTCCTTCGCCATCTCGACCTGCGCGTCGAGGAAGTCCCGCACGCCGCTGAAGCGCTCGAAGTACGTGTCGATGAAGGCGCGAGCCTCCTCCCTGGAGATCCCCAGCTGGCGCGCGAGCGAGAACGGTCCCTGTCCGTAGAGCGTCGCGAAGTTGACGGTCTTCGCCTGTGCGCGCTGCTCCGGGCTCACGTCTTCGATCGGTACGTCGAAGATCACCGACGCCGTCTGGCGGTGGACGTCGATCCCCTCCGTGAAGGCCGTGACGAACGCTTCGTCTCCCGAGAAGTGCGCGAGGACGCGAAGCTCGATCTGAGAATAGTCGACGCCCAGGAAGACGTGCCCGGACGCCGCGACGAACCCCTTGCGGATCTCTCGACCCAGGTCCGTTCGGATCGGGATGTTCTGGAGATTCGGGTCGCTCGACGAGAGTCGACCGGTAGCCGCAACGGTCTGGTTGAAGCTCGTGTGGATCCGCCCGGTTCTCGGATTGACCAGCTGCGGCAGCGCATCCACGTACGTGGAGCGGAGCTTCTCGAGCTCTCGATACTCCATCATCAGCCGCGGCACGTCGTGCCCCATCGCCGCGAGCTCCTCGAGCACGGACGCGTCGGTCGACGGGCCCGTCTTGGTCTTCTTCAGGACCGGCAGCTCCAGCTTGTCGAAGAGCACCTGTCTGAGCTGCGGCGTCGAGTTCAGGTTGAAGTCCCCACCGGCCAGCTTGAAGATCTCCTCCTGGATCTGATCCAGCTCACGCTTGAGCCTCGATCGCATCGTCCGGAAAAAGCCGTCGTCGATGGCGATACCGGCGATCTCCATCTCGGCGAGCACCGGCACGAGCGGCATCTCGAGCTCGGACATGAGGTCGGCCAGCCCCGCTTCCTGCAGTCGGACGTCGAAGTGGTCCGCGAGCTGACCGGCCAGATCCGCGGTCTCGCAGAGGTAGTCGCGAGCCCGCTCGACCGGGGTGTCCGCGAAAGAGATCCGGCTCTTTCCCGACCCTGTCAGCTCCCCTCGATCGATGGGCTTGTGCGAGAAGACGTCCATGGAGAGCGTCTTCAACTCGTGTCCTCGTCGGCCGGGGTCGAGCACGTAGCTCGCGATCATCGTGTCGAAGACCATGCCGGCCAGCGACACGCCGGCCCGGGACAGGGCCAGGGACGCCTGCTTCAGATCGTGACCCGCCTTGGGCACCTGAGGATCCTCGAGAAGCGCTCGAAGCGCCTTCATGGCTTCGTCACCCCAGGACGGCAGATTGCGCGGCCCGCCCGGAGTGGAGTCTTCGAACGTCAGCTCGAAGGGCTGGCGATGCCCGACGGGCAGGTACCACGCCGAGCCGCCTGCAACGGAAAGGGAGAGTCCGACGAGCTCGCCCCGGAGCGGGTCGGGGTGCGACGTCTCCGCAGCCACCGAGAGGCGTCTGCTCGAAGGTTCCTCCCCCGCCGCCGCACCTCCACCGATGGTCGAGCGGATCCGCCGGACGACATCGAGCAGATCCTCCGCCGTGTCGACGACGGTGTACTCGACCTCGCCCTCGTCGGAGTGCACGTGGCCCAGGCCGTGCGTCCCGCCATCGGCAGCCTGCGCAGCCAGCGCGAACTGATCCGCGAGGCTGCGAAACTCGAGCTCCACGAAGATGTCGCGAAGCGCCGCGGCATCCGGCTCATGCACCTCGAGCGCCTCGAGATCCAGCGCGATGTCCAGATCGGTCATGATCGTGACGAGGCGCTTCGACATCCGCACGTCGTCGGCATTCTCGGCGAGAGACTTCGCCGCTCGAGGCGGCTTGAGCTCATCCGCGTGCTCGATGAGCGCCTCCACGTTCGGATGCTGCTTCAGAAGCTCGACCGCGGTCTTCGGGCCGATCCCCCGAGCGCCGGGGACGTTGTCCGAGGAGTCTCCCACCAGAGCCAGGTAGTCGGCGACCTGGGACGGAGGGATGCCGAACTTTTCTGCCGCGTTTTCCTCCGTCACCCATTCCGCCGCGACCCCCGTCGCTCCCCCTCGCCCCGGATTCATCAGATGGATGCCGGGCCCCACGAGCTGGTAGAAGTCCTTGTCACCCGACACGATCACGGCTTCGAGCCCGGCATCCCGAGCCTGCACCGCGAGCGAGCCGATCACGTCGTCCGCCTCGTAGCCGTCGAGCTCGACGACCGGGTCGTGGAATCCTGCCACGATGTCACGAATTCGCCCGAGGCTTTCCGACAGGTCGTCGGGCATCTTCTCCCGAGTGGCCTTGTACTCGGGGTACTCCTGGTCACGGAAGGAATCACCCGCGTCGAAGACGATCGCGAGATAGTCGGGCTCGAACTTCTCGCGGATGTCCAACAGGAACCGCGTGAAGCCGAACGGGGCCGAGGTGTTCTCGCCGGCCGAGTTCGTGAGGGGCCTGCGTATGAACGCGAAGTACGCTCGATAGATCAGCGCATACGCATCGATCAGGAAGATCCTGGGCTTCGTCTTCGGAGGGATCTGCACGGAGAGCGGGGATCGTGGATTCCGGTGAGCGCGAACGAGCCTAACGCAGTGGGTGTGCAAAGAGAAAGGCCTCGCGACCCGGAAGTCGCGAGGCCCCTCGGGACCTTTTCCGACCGATGCCTTCAGGCGCGAACCACGTTCGCCGCGTGTCGGCCCCGCTCGGATTCGCGGACTTCGAACTCCACCTCTTCCCCTTCGGCCAGGGTGCGAAACCCGTCGGACTCGATGGCTGAGAAGTGAACGAATACGTCTTCACCGTCGGGCTGCTCGATGAAGCCATACCCCTTCGAGTCGTTGAACCACTTCACGGTCCCTTTCATGCGGCATACCTCCGACTGCCGAGTCGACTGACGCCATGATGCCATGGCAGTATTCCATCTTGGGCACCATTTCGCGCCGTGCGCAAGCGATGGTACCGGGAAGCCAGCAATGGCGTCACTCTGCAGCCCCGGGAGGCGGCGAAGAGCCCGCAGGCGCCCAAGACCGACAGCAGGCTACTGGTCGTCGTAGAGTGCGCGGTACAGCCCCAGATTCCGCCGCACGCTCTTCACATACCCGCGCGTCTCCGTGAACGGAATCCGTTCGGTGAACCGCAGCGGGTCGTTCGCTTCCGGGTATCTCCGCCAGCGCGTCGCCCGCGTCGGGCCGGCGTTGTACGCGGAGAGCACGAACGGAAGCTCGTTGTCGTAGCGCCGGCTCATGTCGACGAAGAAGGCCGCTCCGAGGTGAAGGTTCACCTCGGGCCTCGTGAGCGACTCCCGGGAGAATCCGCTGGGGCCGTGCGCTCGCGCCAGCTCGGCGCCGGTAGGCGGCATCACCTGCATCAGCCCGACCGCGCCCGCGTGGCTCACGATGTCGGCCTTGAAGGCCGATTCCTGCCGGATGATGGCCGCCATCATGAAGGGGTCGATACCCCACTCCTCGGCCTCACGACGTACCAGCTCCCGGTAGGGGAACGGATACGTGACCTGGAGAATCTGCCGATCCCAGCCACCTTCGTCACGCAGCAGCGCCCATCCGAGGTTGATGCCGTCGATGGTTCGTCCGCGCTCGATCAGCGCCTCGGCAAGCCGAAGCCGCGGTCCGCGCTGATCTCCCGCCCGCTCTCGCAGGCGCGAGACCTCCGCATCCGCCCCGCGGGCCAGCCCGGACTCGGTGAGCAGGTCGAGGCGGGCCAGGCCTTCGCCGAGCCAACCCGGCTCCGTGGACTGCAGCCCCTCCGGCACATCCACGTCGAACGGCTCACCGAGCAGCTCGGCGGACATGACCGCATAGTACTCCACCGGCTGGCTGAGAACGTGCCGAAGGTGCGCCGCCCCTGCCGCCGAGTCCCCCAGCTCAAGACGGGTCCGTCCGGCCCAGTACGCAGCCTCCTGCCACCGCCGACCGGTCGGGAAGTCCTCGAGGTACTGCTCGTAGACCTCCGCGGCCGCGGCCCGATCACCTCGGCGCAGATGGATCTGACCCGACCGCATGCGAGCCTGCCCGGCCAGCGCGTGCGTTCGCACGTTCTCCGCGAGGAACGCGTACCCCTCGAGCGCCCGGTCCAACTGACCCCGCGACTCGGCATTGTTGGCCTGACTCCACGCGACCTGAGCCGCTTCATTGCTCGACGGATACTCCTCGAGTAGCCATCGCCGGAGCGTGCTCACCTGGGCAGACATGCCCTGCCGCCCTCGAAGCTCCGCCCAGACCTCGAGGTTTCGGGCCCCGATCCGTGGATCCTCCGTGGACTCACGTAGGGCCCGGAACTCCTCGAGCGCCTCGTCCTGTCGGGCTCGCACCGTCGACATCAGACGAGCTCTCTCGAGCCGGCTTCCCTCGGGAAAAGCCACCCCTTCGGAATCGGCCAGCCGCACCGCCCGATCGTAGGCACGGAGCGCCCGCCCGCCATCCCCGGCCCGGTCGAGAACGCGAGCCAGCTCGAGCGTGCGCGCGTAGCCCTGCCCCCCGAGCTCGGAAAGGGCCTGAGCCGCCCGGGTCCGCGCCTGGCCCCGCGCGGTCTCGAAGCCCTCCAGTAGAAGTCCGGCCCCGGAGGCGGTATCACCCGCCGTCACGGTCAGCCGCCCGAGCTCGACGGTCGCGGCGGCCCGCCGCTGACCGTCATGTCCCTCGCGAAGGGCTCGAAACACCGTCGCCGCCGCCGCAGAGTCCCCGGACTGCAGCCGTGCATCCGCCTCCGATCGCCACAGTGCGCGGGCCGCGGCAGGCTCGATGGCGTGACCGGCGAGCGCAAGGACACCGTCCGCGTCGCCCTGCTCTGCCGCCCACAGCGCCAGCTCCGTGGCTGTCCAGCTACGCACCACCGGGGCAACCCGAAGCTCGGTCAGAGAGGCGAGGGCCTCGTCCTCGAGCCCCGCGTGCCACGCCGCCCGCGCGCCCCGGGCGACGGCGGGAATGCCGTCCGCGGAGGTAGGACCCACGCGCGCGGCGAACTCGGCGTAGCGTGACGCGGCGGCGTCCCACCGCTCGGCATGCTCGAGGGCCCGCGCCAGAAGGTAGAGACCCTCGGAATCCTCGACGTCCGCCAGCCAGGGCTGACCCTGGAGCAGTCGCAGCACTTCCGGCCAGTTCTCCCATCCGGCTTCCGCTCGAGCGAGGAGCAGTCGGTCGACCGGGCCTCGCTCCTCCGCGCCCTCGGCTCGCAGCACGAGCGCGGCGTGCCAATAGCGACCCACCGAAAGCTCGTCCAGCGCGCTGTCGGAAACCGTCGCGGCCGGCACCGGCACCGGGTCGGAGTCGCGCCCGACTTCCGTCGTCATGCCCGGGAGCCCGAGCAGGGCCAGCGCGACGAGAGTGGGACGGAGCTTCATGCGACGGTGAATGACGATAGGAAGGGGGGTACCGCATCCCGCTCGGGACACGGGTGTTTACTACAATACGCTCCGCCGGGGTGCGAGTGCCAGAGAATCGGCCCGAGCCCCACAAAAAAAAAGGGAGGCCGCCCCGAGGGGCGGCCTCCCGAACCGAACCTACCGTTCGATGAACGTCAGCCAGCGCGCCCCGTTTCGATCGCGTGGAGCGTGTCGACCATCTTCTGGGCCGACTCCTCCATGTCGATGACGAGGCTGTCGATGCGCGCCACGAAGTAGTTGTGGCCGACGGACACCGGGATCGCGATCACCAGACCCGCGGCCGTCGTCAGAAGCGCGACCTTAATACCACCGGCCACCAGCGTGGCCTCGACCTCGCCGGCTGCCTCGATCGACTGGAACGCGATGATCATTCCGATCACCGTGCCCAGGAAGCCCAGCAGCGGGGCGATGTTCGTGAGCGTCGCGAGAACGACGAGACCCTTCTCGAGCTTGCTCATCTCGATCAGGCCCTGGTTCTCGATGGCCTTCATCACGCGCTCGGTACCCTCCTCGTGCCGCTCGAGTCCCGCGTACAGGATGTTGGCGGCCGGAGAATCGGTGTCGCGCGTGAGCTCGAGGGCCTCGCGGATGCGCTGCTGCGTCAGGAGCTCGTCGACGTCCTTGAGGATCGACTTCGTCTTGGAAGCCTTGGCCGTGAGCGTGATGAACTTCACCACGATGACGATGATACCGAGGCCGAGGCAGAACGCGAGAGGCCACCGCATGAAGCCCATACCGTCCCAGTTGACGGCCATCTGCTCCTGCCAGGTGAGCTCAGGAGTGTCCATGCCCGGGATCTGAAGCAGGGCGGCGTACAGTTGCACCAAGGGAAACCTCCAGCCGGTGTCTTCGGTCAGGTTCGTGACAGAGCCCTTCCAACCGAAGCTGGAAGGGCGGGGATAAGAGGCTCGCAACATGGTGCGGCCCCAAAAAGGTGTCAACCCCTTCTTCGGACCTCGAAATCCTGATGGTGACAGGCCGCAAAATGGCCCCGCGTGTCCCCCTCCATCACAGGGAAGGCGCTCCGACAGGCCTCGTCCTTTGCCGGATGAGGGCAACGCGGGTGGAAGGCGCACCCGGGGGGAGGATCGCTCGGGCTCGGCACGTCCCCTTCGAGGACGATCCGGGCTCGATGCTCCCGTCCTGCCGGATCGGGCCGCGGCACTGCGGAGAGAAGGGCCTGCGTGTAGGGGTGTCGCGGCGTCGCGTACAGGTCCTCCGACCGCGCCACCTCCACGATCCGGCCGAGGTACATGACGGCCACCCGGTCACTCACGTGCTCCACGAGAGCGAGGTCGTGGGCGATGAAGAGGTAGGTCAGCCCGAGGTCGCGCTGGAGATCCTCCAGGAGGTTCACCACCTGCGCCTGGACCGACACGTCGAGGGCGCTGACGGGCTCGTCGAGCACGAGAAACTCCGGCTCCACCGAAAGCGCCCGGGCAATGCCCAGCCTCTGTCGCTGCCCTCCGCTGAACTCGTGGGGATACCGATCGATGTGCTCCGACCGAAGACCGACGCGCTCGAGAAGCTCGACGGCCCGATCCCGTCGGTTGGGACCCCCGAGGCCGTGCACCTTGAGCGCCTCCTCCAGCATGGCGCCGACCGACATCCGAGGATTGAGCGAGCCGAACGGGTCCTGGAAGACGATCTGTACGCGCCGACGCAGAGCCCTCAATCCGTCTCGGTCCAGAGACCGCACGTCCACGCCGTCGAACCGGACGTCACCGGAGGTCGGCTCGACGAGTCGCAGAATCGACCGGCCCGTGGTCGACTTGCCGCATCCGGACTCTCCGACCAGGCCGAGCGTCTCCCCCCGCCAGAGGTCGAGGCTCACCCCGTCCACCGCCTTCACGTGCCCCCGGACGCGTCCGAAGGTCCCTCGCCGAATCGGGAAGTGGGTCTTCAGGTCCCGCACACGGAGCAGAGGCTCCGCGGAGCGGTCGATCGATTCGACCGGCCCGGTCCGGCCGGATGGCTGTCCCGCGCTCACGGCGACCTCCAGCAGCGCACGGATCGGCCCGCGCCCCCGATGGTGACCAGCGGCTGCGGCTGTTCGCACCCTTCCCCGGCGAGCGCGCATCGATCTTCGAACCGGCACCCGCCCGGCCACGCGGTGGGGTTGGGGACCGTACCGGGAATCGAGCTCAGACGCTGCCCGGGGTCGTCGACCGACGGCAGGGAGTCGAGGAGTCCCCGCGTGTACGGGTGGCGCGGATCCGCGAAGATCTCGTGCACGCCACCGGTCTCCACGACCTGGCCCGCGTACATCACCACGACGCGGTCGCACACCTCGGCCACGACGCCGAGATCGTGCGTGATCAGCAGCACCGCCATGGCATGCCGCTCTCCCAGCTCGGCCAGCAGATCCAGGATCTGTGCCTGGATGGTCACGTCCAGCGCGGTCGTCGGCTCGTCGGCAATCAGCAGCTTCGGCTCACAGGACAGGGCCATGGCGATCATGACCCGCTGCCGCATCCCACCCGACAGCTGATGGGGGTACTCGTCCACCCGCTGCTCGGGGTTGGGGATGCCGACCTCGGCGAGCAGGCGTACGGCCTCGGCCCTCGCCGCCCTCTTGTCCATTCCCCGATGCAGACGCACGGCCTCGGCGATCTGATTGCCCACCGTGTACACGGGGTTCAGCGAAGACATGGGCTCCTGGAAGATCATCGCGATCTCGTTGCCCCGCAGAGCCCGCATCCGACGTGCGCTCACCCCGACCAGCTCCTCGCCTCCGAAGCGAATCGAGCTGCCGTCCTCGATCTGCGCCGGCGGCTGCGGCAGGAGGCCGAGGATCGAGAGCGAGGTCACGGTCTTTCCGCAACCGGACTCTCCCACGATCCCGAGCGTCTCACCCGCACGGACCTCGAAGGAGACGCCGTCAACGGCCCTCGCGATCCCCTGATCGGTGTAGAACCAGGTCCGGAGATCTCGAACGGAGAGGAGCGGCTCGCCCCCCGCTTCCGTCCTCGCCGATCCGCCCGCCGGGCCCGTCATGACCGGAGCTTCGGGTCGAGCGCGTCCCTGAGCCCGTCCCCGACGAGGTTGAAGGAGAGTACCGTGAAGACGATCGCGAGGCCGGGGAACGTCGACAGCCACCATGCGTCGAGCAGCTCGTTGCGGCCGGCGGCGACCATCTGACCCCAGGACGCCGTCGGGGGCTGAACGCCGAGCCCGAGAAAGGAAAGACCGGCTTCGAGGACGATGGTGTTCCCGATCCCCAGCGTGGCCGCGACGATCACGGGCGCGAGCGCATTCGGGACGAGGTGCCGCAGAATGATCCGCCTCTTCGGGTACCCGAGCGCGGCCGCCGCCTGAACGAACTCCCGCTCGCGGAGGCTCAGGATCTCGCCCCGGATGATGCGCGCCGTGCTCGGCCAGAGGGTCAGGCCGAGCACCGCGACGATGAGGAAGATCGAGGCATCGAAGATCGCGATGATGGTGATCAGCAGGATCAGCCGCGGAAACGAGATGATCATGTCGACGAAGCGCATGATGGCCCCGTCGACGATCCCACCGAAGTATCCGGCGACGGCACCGACGAGCGTGCCGATCGTGACGGAGATCCCCACCGCGACGAAGCCGATCGTCAGAGAGATCCGAGCCCCGTAGAGCAACCGCGACAGCACGTCCCGGGCAAACTGGTCGGAACCCAGCGGGAACTTGCCGAGCGGCGGGAGGAAACGCTCTGAGACGATGTCGTACTGGAGGTTCGGCGGATGCGGGGCGACGAGCGGTGTCACGAGCGCGATCAGATACAGCGCGACGATGAGAATGAGGCCGGCGACGGCCGTCCGGTTCTTGGAGAACGCCTTCACGGCCAGATCCCACTGGCTCACGCCCACGACCTGCTGCTCGTGACTGCTCCGGACATCGCGCATGGACCACGCCCAGGACACGACGAGGCCGATGATCACCGTCGCGAAGGCCAGCTGCTCGTCCCACGAGCCCGACACGGCGGCCACCAGCCGCTCGTGGCGAAGGAGCAGGATGGCGATCATGCCGAGCCAGGTCAGCAAGGCCATCGCACCCGCGCCCCACCGTCCGGAGAGGAGCTGGGGCAGTCCGGGAAGGACCAGCGACAGGCTGCGGCTACTCATAGCGGATTCTCGGGTCCACGACCGCATACAGGATATCCGCCACGAGGTTGGCCAGCACCACCATCGTCGCGAAGAAGAAGGACCCGGCCATCACGAGCGGATAGTCCCGCTGGAAGATCGCACCCACGATCGCTCGGCCCATCCCCGGCCACGCGAAGATGGTCTCGATGAATACGGTCCCGCTGAACAGAAAGGGCAGGTAGAGGCCTACGAGCGTGACGATCGGGATGAGTGCGTTGCGCAGGGCGTGCTTGAACACCACCACGCGCTCCGGCAGACCCTTGGCATGGGCCGTTCGCACGTAGTCCTGGCGAACCACCTCGAGCATGCTCCCCCGCATGTACCGCGCGATTCCGGCCGTGAGGACGAGCGCCAGGGAGAGGGTCGGAAGTGCGAGGTGTCGGACGCGGTCGACCACACGGCCCGTGAAGCTCAGGAACTCGTAGTCGGTGCTGACCGTCCCGGACACCGGAAACCAGCCCAGCATCAGACTCATGACCAGAACGAGCATGAGCGCGAGCCAGAACGAGGGCATCGAGTAGAAGAAGAGGAGGGCCACGCTGAGGCCCGAGTCGAGTGCCGAGTACTGACGGACGGCCTGGACCGTCCCGAGGACCACGCCGAAGAGGAACGCGACGAAAAGCGCGGCCAGGGAGAGCGTCACCGTGTTGGGCAGGAAGCCCAGGAGCACGTCACGAACGGGTCGCGTCTGCGAGAACGAGTACCCGAAGTCGCCGGTGAACATCGCGCCGAGCCACTTCACGTACTGGATGTGAAGGGGTTGGTCGAGTCCGAAGTTCCGGATCATCTGCTCCCGGAACTCCCGCGTCACCCCCGGTCCCACGATCAGGTCGATGGGGCTGCCGGGCGCGAGATTGATCAGGAAGAAGATGATGGTCGCGATCCCCAGGACGAGGGGGATCGCGCCGACGAGCCGGCGAAGGACGTATTTGGCCAATCAGCGACTCGCCGGATCCAGGTACCAGTCCTTGACGTTCAGCCACTCACCCCTGGCGTCCATCTGAACACCCATGAGCCGGGTGCTCACACCGTCGAGGCGCTCGGGGAAGTAGAAGAACGTGTAGGGCTGCTCCTCGATCAGGACTTCCTGGTATTCGGCCCAGAGCGCCCTGGCTTCTTCGCGGTCGACCGTGCGCCCGAGCTGAACGAGCAGGCGGTCCATGTCGGCATTGCGCGTCCCCGACCAGGCGAAAGGCTCGTCGATACGCTCCGAATGGAAGAGGTCCGTGTCGTCGAGCTTGAACTCCACGACCCAGCCCATCACGACGCCGTCGAAGTCGCGCACCTCGGGCGTATTGATCTGCTGGAGCAGCGTGGCCCACTCCACAACCTGCGGCGTGACCTCGATGCCCACCTCCGACAGCTGCGCCTGCATGATCTCGGCGATGTCCTGCCGCTGCTGGTTGCCCGTGTTGTACTTGATGGAGATCGAGAGGGGCTCGCCAGAAGCGTTCTCCCGGATGCCGTCCCCGTCGCGATCGACCCAGCCGGCCTCCTCCAGGAGCGCTCGAGCTCCGTCGGGGTCGTACCCGAGTCCCGGCGCATCGGAATCGTAGGCCCAGTGGAACGGCGGCACGCTTCCGTTGGCCACGGTCCCGTATCCCTGCAGGATCGCCTGTACGATGCTTTCCCGGTCGGTGCCCATCGTGATCGCTCGCCGGACCCGCGCATCGGAGAGCTGCGGCCGACGGGCGTTCCATCCGACCAGCACGTAGTTCCGGAACGGGTAACGGAGAAGCTCGACCTCGGGGTCGTCGACGATCCGCTGAGCCTGGTCGGGAGCGGGCGAGATGTAGACGTCGATGTTCTGCGTCAGCAGCTCCGCCAGCAACGTGGTCTGCTCGGGGATGATGCGGTAGACGTACCGGTCCAGGAACGGTCGGCCGCCGAGCGCTTCCGGGAAGGCCGGATTCGCCTCGAACACCCATCGCTCCTGCGGGCTGTGCGACCAGAACACGAACGGGCCGTTCCCCACGGGGCACTGCGTTCCGAACGGATGCTGCTTCAGCTCGGCCGGTGGCACGTCCCCGAGGAGGTGCTCCGGCAGGATCGCGACGGTTCGAAAGGGATCGAGGAACTCCGCGTGCGGCTCCATGAGGACCCGTACGGTGAAGTCGTCGAGCACCTCCACACCCTCGTCTCCCTGCACGTAGTGGTTCCAGAAGGCCGCGTTCGGGAACGCCGTCTCCGGATTCGTCACGACCCGGTAGGTGAACGCCACGTCGTGCGCGTCGGTCTGCTCGCCGTCGTGCCAGTAGACGTCCTGCCGGATGTGGAAGGTCACCGACGTGTTGTCCTCGGCTACCTCCCAGGACTCGGCCAGGTACGGACGCGGGTTGGCATCGACGTCGTAGTCGACGAGCGTCATCAGATTGACGAACTGCTGGTGCTGAGTCGCGCTGTAGTCCGACGAGACCGCCGCGTTCATGCCGTCCGCCATCTCGCCGATCGTGCCCACGACCGCCGTGCCGCCGAACCGCGGGTCGTCCGGGGTCGGATTGGCCTCGCGAGCCTGAGCGACCCAGGCGTCGACCCTCGGGAGCACGTCCTGGCAGAACGCCACGTTCGGCACCGGGCGCGCGCGCGTGCCACCGTCCCCGCCGCAGGCGGACAAGACGGCACTCGCCGTGATCGCGAAGACGGCTCGAGCCGCCGCAGTGCGCGACAGGGATCTCATGAATTCACTCCGATCGGGCATGGAAAGCACGGTCGGGGCTAACACTCACCTTCGGAGCCGCCCCGTCAACGACGCCATGTCCACTCCGCACGACCGTACTTCGACTCGGCCAGCTCGTGGGCAGCGTCGACCTCCTCGGGCGTGTAAGCAGATTCCGTACCCGTTCCACCGAAGCAGCGAGTCAACGACCGCGCGACCGCCTCGACCACGTCGCCAGGATCCACCGGCCCGATGAGCTCCGACAGCGTCGCCGGCTGCGGGAACGCGTCGGCGCCGGGCACGACCTCGGCCAGTCGGGTCTGATCACCGGACAGGATGATGGAGCCGTGCTGAAGAAGCGCGTGCCCTACCCGAGCCTGCGCGCTGCCGACCAGCTTGCGCATACCGGCGACGACCTCGCCGGTCGACGGCGCCTGAAAGCACGGCCCGGCATCGAGGGGACGGACCTCGCCTCCTGCCCCCTCCTCGCTCCCGGACGCGACCACGCGGACCTCGGCACCGAGGGCTCCCAGCGCCTCGGCAAGCGCGACATTGATCCGGCGATAGGCCTCCCGGACTCCCCCGAACGTCCGCACCGGCGCCACCACCGCATAGGTGAGCTCGTCGTCGTGAAGGACGGCCCTGCCGCCCGTAGGGCGACGCACCACATCCAGCTTTCCGGAAGCGGCGGGACCCTGGCTCACGCCCTTCAGGGCCACCGCCCGGACCGGCTCGTTGCGTCCGAACGAGACCGTCGGGCGCGACCACCGGTAGAGCCGCAGGACCGCGGACCCGGGCGGAAGCCGCCTGGCCAGAGCCTCGTCCAGGGCCATGTTCAGCGGCCCCGAACGTGGCGGGTCGACCAGCACCCGCAGCGGCAGGGCCGGATCAGAAGTCGTAGGAAGCCCCCGGCCTCATGACCTCGACGTGAGCACGCTCACCCACCGCGGCTGCGAACGCGTCGGCGTCCTGCTCGATGGGAGGCCAGGTGTCGTAGTGGCAGGGGATCACGACCTTCGGCTCGATGAACTCGACGGCGGTCACGGCGTCTTCGGGGCCCATGGTGAAGCGGTCCCCGATCGGGAGCACGGCCACGTCGACCTTGCCCTTCAGGAGCTGCATGTCCATGAGCAGCGCCGTGTCCCCCGCATGATAGAAGCTCTGGCCCGAGCTCAGGCGGATGAGGAAGCCCCCGGGCACGGTGGTGAAGGCCTCGGCATCCGGGAGCTGGACCATCCCGCCGTGTAGCGCAGGAGTCATCTTCGCGTACCCGAACGGGTAATGCACGCCGCCGCCGATATGCTGGGGACTCGCGGGGAGCCCCTGATTCTCCATGTACGACGCGATCTCGAAGGAAGCGATGATCGTGGCACCGGTGCGCTCGGCGAGCGGAATCGCATCCGCGACGTGATCCTGATGACCGTGCGTCAGGAGGATGAAGTCCGCCTCGATGTCGTCCAGCGAGCCTTCGAAGCTCGGGTTGTCCCGGAAGAAAGGATCGATGACGAGGTGCGAGCCGTCATCGGTCTCGATCGAGAACGTGGCGTGTCCGTGGAAGGTGAGTTTCGCCATGGCTTGTATCTCCGTTCACGACGTTCGAAATCGGATCCCGTCTTCGGCGATCCGTCAGTCTCCACCCACTCCCGCATACTCTTCGATGGGAGGGCAAGAGCACACCAGGTTCCGGTCTCCGTACGCGTTGTCGACGCGACGAACGAAGGGCCAGAACTTGGACTCCCTCGTCCAGGGCGCCGGATACGCCGCCTGAGACCGGGGATAGGCGTGATCCCACTCGTCCGCCGTGACCATCGCGGCGGTATGCGGAGCATTCTTGAGCGCGTTGTCCTCCGCATCGGCGATACCGAGCTCGACCTGTTCGATCTCGGCCCGGATCGAGATGAGCGCGTCCACGAGTCGATCGAGCTCCGGCTTCGATTCGGACTCGGTCGGCTCGATCATCAGCGTGCCGATCACCGGAAACGATACGGTGGGCGCATGGAAGCCGTAGTCGATGAGCCGCTTGGCCACGTCCTCCTCCGTGATTCCGGTCGCCTTCTTGAGCGGCCGGAGGTCCACGATGAACTCGTGCGCGACCAGCCCCTCCGCACCCCGATAAAGGATGTCGTAGTGCTGCTCGAGCCGCTTCGCCATGTAGTTCGCGTTCAGGATCGCGATCTCCGACGCGTGACGGACACCGTTTCGTCCGAGCATCGCGATGTAGGCCCACGAGATGACGAGGATGCTCGCGCTGCCCCAGGCCGCTCCGGACACCGCGCTGATCGACTTGTCTCCGCCGGTCTCGTGCACCTCGTGACCGGGAAGGTACGGCGCCAGCTTCTCGTTGCAGCAAATGGGGCCCATTCCGGGACCGCCACCGCCGTGCGGGATCGCGAAGGTCTTGTGGAGGTTGATGTGACACACGTCCGCGCCGTAATCGCCCGGACGGGCCAGGCCGACCTGCGCGTTGAGGTTCGCACCGTCCAGGTACACCATGCCGCCGTTCTCGTGGACGATCCGGCAGGCCTCGACGATGCCCTCTTCGAAGACGCCATGCGTGGACGGATACGTCACCATGAACGCTGCAAGACGGTCCGCGTTCTGGCCGGCCTTCTCGCGAAGATCGTCGAGGTCGATCGTACCGTCGTCCGTGCTCTTCACCACGACGACCTTCATCCCCGCCATGACGGCGCTCGCGGGGTTGGTACCGTGCGCAGACGACGGGATCAGGCAGACGTCGCGGTGGTGATCCCCTCGATCCTCGTGGTAGGCACGGATCACGAGCAGGCCGCTGTATTCTCCCTGGGCACCGGAGTTCGGCTGCAGCGACGTCGCCGTGAAGCCCGTGATCTCGGCCAGCCACGTCTCCAGATCGGAGAAGATCCGGCGATATCCCTCCGCCTGCTCGACAGGTGCCGACGGGTGGAGCTTCCCGAACTCCGGCCACGTGACGCCCGCCATCTGCGACGTGGCATTGAGCTTCATCGTGCACGACCCGAGCGGGATCATGCTCGTGTTCAAAGACAGGTCCCGGGATTCGAGCTTGTGAAGGTAGCGCAGCATCTCCGTCTCGGAGTGATGCCTGTTGAACACCTCGTGCTCGAGGTACGGAGAGGTCCGGGCCGCCCATGACGGGAGCGCCTCGGCACCACCCTGCGCCGCGAGATCTCTGGCCGAGAAGCCCGGAGCCGAGCCGTCGTGGAAGACGGCGAAGAGATCGTCGACGTCCTCCGGGAGCGTCACCTCGTCGAGCGCGATCCCGATCGTACCGTCGCCGAAGTCCCGCAAGTTGATGCGGCGCTCACGCGCCGCGGCCAGCACACGGTCCGAACCGCCTTCGGCACGCACACGGATCGTGTCGAAGAAGGTCTCGGTGAGCACCTCGTGTCCGAGGGCCTCGAGGCCCCGGGCGAGCACGTCGGTGAGCGCGCGTACCCGCTCCGCGATCCGGCGAACGCCGTAGGGCCCGTGATACACCGCGTACGCGCCGGCCATGATCGCGAGGAGGACCTGGGCCGTGCAGATGTTCGAGGTGGCCTTCTCGCGACGGATGTGCTGCTCCCGAGTCTGCAGCGCCATCCGGAGCGCCGGGTTGCCGTCCGCGTCGACCGACACGCCGATGATCCGCCCGGGCAGCTTGCGCTTGAATGACTCGCGAGCCGCCATGAAGGCCGCGTGCGGACCTCCGAAGCCCATCGGGACACCGAAGCGCTGGGAGTTGCCCACCACCACGTCCGCGCCCCACTCCCCCGGCGGAGTCAGGAGAGCGAGCGAGAGCAGGTCCGCAGCGACGACGACCATCGCGCCCACGTCGTGAGCCCTTCGGGCGAAGTCGGAATAGTCGATGACCCGCCCGTCGGTCGCCGGGTACTGGAGCAGGACGCCGAATACGTCCTCGGACAGCTCGAACGTCTCGTGGCTTCCGACCACCACGTCGATGCCGAGAGGCCATGCGCGCGTCCGTACGACGTCGATGGTCTGGGGGTGACAGAGCTCCGAAACGAAGAAGGTGTTGGCATCACCCTTCGCCTCTACGTGAGCCAGATGAAGCGCCTCGCCGGCCGCGGTCGCCTCGTCCAGAAGCGACGCGTTCGCGATCTCCATGGCCGTCAGGTCCATGACCATGGTCTGGAAGTTCAGCAGCGCCTCCAGGCGGCCCTGCGCGATCTCCGCCTGGTACGGTGTGTACTGGGTGTACCAGCCGGGATTCTCCATGATGTTGCGGAGAATCACCCCGGGCGTGTGCGTGTCGGCGTATCCCATCCCCAGATACGATCGGAACACCTCGTTCCGGTCCGCGATCTCGCGAAGCCGGCCGAGCAGCGCCGCCTCGGTGAGCGGCTCCGGGAGGTCGAGCGATCCCTCCATGCGGATGGCCTGCGGGACGACCGCGTCGACGAGTGCGTCGACGGAGTCGTAGCCGATCGTGTCGAGCATGACCTGCTCATCGGCAGGGCGGGGGCCGAGGTGGCGGGCCTCGAAGTCGGGCGATGGGTCGATCTGGGTCATGGGGCTCTAAGTCAGAGGGCCGCGGCTGCCCCGTAGGCAGGCCGCGGCCCGATCGGTCGAAGGTCGACTGGCGACCGGGGTCAGCTGATGTGCTCCGCGTAACTCGCCGCTGTCAGGAGCGAGGATACCTCGTTCGGGTCGGCGAGTTTCAGCTTGATCATCCACCCCTCGCCGTAAGGATCGGAGTTGACGAGCGACGGATCGTCGTCGAGCGCGTCGTTGACGGCCACGACCTCTCCCTGCAACGGGCAGTAGAGGTCACTGACGGCCTTCACCGCCTCGATCGTCCCGAACACGTCCATGCGGTTGAACGACGTGCCACCGTCCGGCAGCTCCACGAAGACCACGTCGCCGAGCTCCCCCTGGGCGTAGTCGGTGACGCCGACCGTGAAGACCCCGTCCTCGTCCGTGGCCTTGAGGTACTCGTGCTCCTCCGTGTAGTACAGATCGCTCGGAATGTCGGACATCGTCTCCCTCCCACGAGATCTTCGGAACCGCCCGCGAACGGCCCCGAAGGGTACCGTCACCGGCAGGGAGCCTGACGATACGGGGTTTTGAGCCTCGGTCAAGCCTCCTACTTTTCCGCCTCCCGGCCCCCGTCGCAACCCGGATTCGCAGGGCTCATCCATGGAACCCGACGCACGTTTCGACGAGCTCGTGGCCCCGCTTCGCGACGACGTGGTGTCGGGCGCGTCCGACCTGTCACGGCGGGCCGCGGACGTCCTTCGTCGCGCATCGGTGCGCATTCCGGCCGGCTCGCTCGAAGAGCTGCGGTGGGGTCTGGGCCAGGTCGCGGCCGCAATCCTTGATGCCCAGCCCGCGATGGCTCCGATGGTCGCGCTCGTGCGGGACGTGCTCGTGGCCGTGGAGCGGGCCGACTCTCTGCAGGACGGCCGACATGCGGCCGCGCGGGCGGCCGACCTCTTTCGAGGGAAGCTGGAGGAGCGGGCGACGGCAGTCGCCGGGGCCGCCCTGCCCATCCTTCCGGTCGGTGGAACCGTGGCGACCCTGTCGTCCTCGGGGACCGTTCGGAGGCTCCTGGAGTCGGAAGCCGCTCCCAGGGGGATCTCCGTCCTCTGCTTCGAAAGCCGACCGATCCGGGAGGGGCGGATACTCGCGTCCGCCCTCGGCCGGGCCGGAGTCGAGGTCACCTACGCGGTAGATGCGGCTGCGCACACGCTCGTGGCCTCCTGCGACACCGTTCTGCTCGGGGCGGACTCGATCGGAGACCTGGGCGTCGTCAACAAGATCGGATCCGCGGCCCTGGCGCACGCCGCCCGCGGGTCGGGCGTCCCGGTATACGTCCTGGCGGACCGGACGAAGGTCCTGCCACGCGGCTTCGTGCAAGCCCTGGACGACGACCGGCCGGCGTCGGAGGTGTGGGACGCGCCCGCCGGCGTTCGGGTCTGGAATCGATACTTCGAGGCGCTCCCGACTTCCGTGGTGACCGCCTTCGTTTCAGAGGACGGCATCGAGACCCCGGAGGACCTCGAGCGCCACAGGGAGGCCCTGGAGCTGCCGCCCGGCTTGAGGGCGTGGGCGGCGTCCCGGGCGGGCGGTACCGAGACTCGGCCGCCGTGATCGTCGATCTGCAAAGCGGAAGGCCCCGCATGTAGATTGGTTGAATACGCTCCAATGCGCCGGAGTGCCGAAGCCCCCCGACCACTCGAGCAGGATTTCACATATGTCGACCCTTCTGACCTCTGCCCGCCCCGCGCTCACGGATCTCACCGAGCAGGAGCGGATGTTCCAGGAAGCCGTCCGCGACTTCGCAGCTGCAGAAGTCGCCCCGAAGGTGATGGACATGGATCGCGAGGCTCGCGTGGAGCCGGGCCTGATCGACGGGCTCTTCGAGATGGGCCTCATGGGCATCGAGATCCCCGAGCAGTACGGCGGCACGGGAGCCGACTTCTTCACCTCGATCCTGGTCGTCGAGGAGCTGTCCCGTGTCGATCCGGCCGTATCCGTGCTCGTGGACGTGCAGAACACGCTCGTGATCAACGCCATCATCCGTTGGGCAACCGACGATCAGAAGGCCCGGATTCTCCCGCGCCTGGCCTCGGATACGGTGGGTGCCTACGCCCTGTCCGAAGCCGGCAGCGGCTCCGACGCGTTCGCCCTCGCCTGCAGGGCCACGGCCGACGGAGACGACTGGCTTCTCAACGGGCACAAGCTCTGGATTACCAACGGAAACGAGGCGGGCTTCTTCATCGTCTTCGCGAATGTCGATCCGGAGGCCGGCTACAAGGGCATCACCGCCTTCCTGGTCGAGAAGGGCCAGGACGGCTTCTCGATCGGCAAGAAGGAAGACAAGCTCGGCATCCGGGCCTCGTCCACGACGGAGCTCGTTTTCGAGAACGTGCGGGTTCCTCCCGAGAACGTGCTCGGCGAGGTCGGGGTCGGATACAAGATCGCGATCGAGACCCTGAACGAGGGGCGTATCGGCATCGGTGCCCAGATGGTCGGGCTCGCCCAGGGCGCACTCGACCACACGGTCCGGTACGTTCAGGAGCGGGAGCAGTTCGGCCGCCCCATCGGGCGGTTCCAGGGGGTGCAGTTCCAGCTCGCCGACATGGCGACGGAGATCGAGGCCTCACGTCTCCTCGTGTACAACGCTGCACGGCTCAAGGACGCCGGACAGCCGTTCGTCACGCCGGCGGCGATGGCCAAGCTGTACGCGTCCGAAGCCGCGCAGAGGGTGGCGTCGACCTGCATCGACCTGCATGGTGGGTACGGCTTCACGAAGGAATACCCGGTCGAGAAGTTCTACCGCGACGCCAAGATCGGGACGATCTACGAGGGGACGTCGAACATGCAGAAGCAGACGATCGCCAAGGCGCTCATGCGATGATGGTCGGTCTGACTACGAGCCTCGCCGTGACGTTCGGCGTCGGGGAGGCGGTTTTGGTGTTCGGCATTCTGGTGCTGCTCTTCGGCGCGAAGAAGCTGCCCGACCTGGCCCGCGGCCTCGGCAGCGGGATCCGCAACTTCAAGGGTGAGCTCCAGGCGCCTCCGGACGACACGGAGGACGAGGACGACCGCTGAACCCCGTCGCCCTCTCCAGCGTCGCGATCGTCCTGGACCACCCGAAGGACATCGTCAACATCGGCGGCGTGCTCCGCGTGATGAAGAACTTCGGGCTCGACGACCTGCGGCTGGTCAACCCCGACGAGTTCGACGCCTATCGCCTCGAAGGAATCGCGCACCGCACTGCCGACCTCATCGAGGCGTGCTCCATCCACGAGTCGCTCGACGATGCGATCGGCGACGCAACGTTCGTCGTCGGGACGACGGCCAGAGCCCGGACGGCGGGACGGACGTACCTCCGCGCTCGGGATGCTGCACGCTCCATCGGTGAGCGCATCGTGGAGGCGGACCCTCCCGAGCGCGTCGCGATCCTGTTCGGTCGTGAGGACCGGGGCCTGACCAACGAAGCCCTCGACCGGTGCCACGCGGTCTCCATCATCCCGACGGTCCCGGAGTATTCGAGCCTGAACCTCGCGCAGGCGGCGCTGGTGCTCGCCTACGAGATCTTCCTCGTCGTCGACGGTGGCCTCGAAGAGCTCCCCCGCGGGCGCCGGGCGACACGGCCTCCGACGCAGCAGGAGCTGGAGCAGACCTTCGACGCGATCGCGGACGGACTGAGCCGTATCGACTTCTACAAGGCGCGGAAGCCCGAGGCGGTGATGCGCACCCTGCGCACGATCATCACGCGCGCGGATCCGGACCTTCGCGAGGCTCGCCTCCTGGCCGCCGTCGGGTACGAGATCGGCAACTATCTCGATCGTCGTGCGGGGGCTCCGGGCGAGGATCAGCGAGGCGACGGATCGGATACCGCCGAGTCGAAGGCCTGACGCACCGGCAGGACCCGCTCCCCCCGCTCCAGCGCGTAGTCCACGATCGATTCGAACGTTCCCGAACGCGTCCCCCACTGCGAGGGCTCGTCGCAGACCTCGTGCGTGAAGAAGATCAGCCACCCCGGATCGTCTCGCAGGCTGTCGATGAAGGCGCGCACCTCGTCCATGTCGAGGTCCACCTCACAGATCGACACGGCCTTGAGACGACGGATGTCCACGGCTCCCCGGTTCACACCCGCCCACGCGGACCGCATGGAGAGATAGGAAGGGCCCAGTGACCGCTTCGCCCACGGACTCACCCGCCCGAACGGATAGGCGAAGTGTTGAACGCGATGCTCGGGAAGAAGGGACTCGAGGTCGGCCCGGTTGCGTGCGCAGTCGGCGGAGATGGTGCCGGACGAGGTCCCCCGCAGGCTGATGTGAGAGTAGGTGTGACACTGGATGTCATGGCCTGCCCCATGGAGGCTGGCCACGTCCCCGGGGCTCATGATCGGATGCTCTCCCTGGCTGGGAGACCGAGACAGGCCCATGGCCATATAGAAGGTGCCGAGAAGGCCACGCTCCGAGAGGATGCGACCGCCGACTTCCCCGGCACTCACCGGCGCATCGTCGAAGGTGAAGGAAACGATCGAACGCCCGACGTCGACCTCGCGAAGGTCGGGGCACCGCTCGTCGAAGAAGCGACTCCGCACCCGTCTCGCCCATGGCCACATGTCAGAAGCGCCCTCGGACGACGCGACGGGGTCGCGCGAGGTCGGTGCGCGCGCGAATCTCGGCCTGGGACATGCGAGATCTCCTGGTCGTTCGCCCGAACGACCCGGGAAGGAGTGGATCTGCCTCGGGGGAGCGCGCGTCCGCTCCGGCGCACACCGCCCCGCCGTGTTCAATGGATAGCAGACCGGCGAGGGCGCTCAAAGAGGATTCTCCCGCGCGGTGAGGCCGTGCCGCACGCCCTGCGCCCCGGCGTTTCATTGTTGTGAGGCGGGGCCCATGAGCACATCTTGGAAGTCTTGGAAGGTCTGACGTCGAGCAACCCGTTCGGCACTCTCCGTTCGACTCCCCCATGCCCCCATCCGAGCTCCCGGAAGCACCGCCCCAGAATGCGGATCGTTACCGCATTCTGCTGGAGGCGAGTCGCACGCTCGGCGCGAAGCTGAGCCCTGACGAGCTCCACGAGGCGATCTACAGGGAGGCCGCCAAGGCGCTGCACGCACCGGGTTTCTTCCTCGCATTGCACGATCAGGGACGGGACCTGGCCCGGGTCGTATACGTCGCGGAGGACGGACGGGGCGAGCACGTCGACATCCCCTATCGGGGCTCCGATTCCGAGGTCATCACCAAGCAGCGGGCCGCGATCATCGGAAGCGGCATCTCGGACGGCGCGCTCCTCTCGGTGGGTGAAGAGGGCTCCCAGCCGACCCGCTCGGGCGTGGCCGCTCCCCTCATGCACGATGGACGAGTCCTGGGCGCGATCTCGGTTCAGAGCTACGAGGAGGACGCGTACGGCGAAGCGGACCTCGAGATGCTCGAGGGAATCGCGGGGATCGCGGCCGTGGCGATCTACAATTCCCAGCAGTTCGCAGAGCTCGAACGGCGGCGGCGCGAGGCGGAACAGCTCGAGGAGATCGGCCGAGCCCTGACGAGCAAGCTCGACCCGGATCAGGTCGTGGGCCTGGTCATCTCCGCCGTGTCCGAAGTGCTCGACGTCGATGGCGTAGCCGTCTGGCTCAAGGAGCCGAGAGCCCCCGAGCGGTGCCGCATCGTCGACTCCGGGGGAGACATCGCGCTCCCGATCGGTCTGGAGTGGGAGCTCGAAGGAGAGCTCCTGGACTGCCTCGTGGATCGACACGAGGCCGTCGTCATCGACAACCTCGCCACGCCGCGCAGCCCGCTCCCCGAGCACATCGCCGACCACCTCACCGGCGGGTCGGTGCTCGGTGTGCCCCTGGTGCTCGGAGACCAGTTCGAAGGCGTGCTGACCGCAGGCAGCAGGCAGGCGCGGAAGTTCAACCGCGAAGACATCGCCGTGCTCCAGCGACTGGCGAGCCAGGCGTGCGTGGCCCTCGCGAATGCGAGGATGCATGCCAACCTCCATGCGCTCTCGCTCACGGACCCGCTCACCGGGCTCCCGAACCGCCGACGCCTCCAGATCCACCTGGAGCACGAGGTCGCGGCCGCGCGCAGAGGACGCCCGGTGTCCATCGCCGTGTTCGACATCGACAGGTTCAAGCACTACAACGACACCTTCGGGCACATCGCAGGGGACGAGATTCTGCGAGCCGTGGCCCAGGAGCTCTCGACGGCGAACCGGGCGATGAACATCGTGGCGCGCTTCGGTGGTGACGAGTTCGTGTCCGTCCTGTCGGAGACCAGCATGGAGGGTGCGCGGCTCTACATCGAGCGCGTGCAGGACATGGTCGGCAGCAACGAGATTCTGGCCAAGTTCGGGATCACGATCAGCGTCGGCTGCGCGGAGTTCGATCCCGAGACCATGGCGAGCGTCAACGACGTCTTCCGTGCCGCCGACGCGGACATGTACGAAGCCAAGTCACGGCGGCACGCGGAGCTCAAGACCGGGAGATAATCCGATCACAGCCGAGACAGAGATCCGGGAGCTCCTGGACTTCGCCACCCGTCTCGCCTCCGAGGCCGGTGAGATCACCCTCCGGTACTTCGGAGGCGTGGTCTCGCACGACGCGAAGGGCGACGGAACTCCGGTCACCATTGCCGACCGGGAGGCCGAGGCATTGATCCGGAGCCGCATCGAGAGCCGATTTCCCGAGCATTCCATCCTCGGGGAGGAGTACGGCGAGTCGAACGAGGGGGCTCGCGTGCGCTGGATCCTGGATCCCATCGATGCCACCCGGTCCTTCATGCGCGGCGTGCCGCTCTATGGCGTGCTCATCGGCATCGAGATCGAGAATGAGAGCGCCGTCGGAGTTTCTCACTTCCCACCCCTCGGTGAGACCGTCGCGGCCGGCAGAGGGCTGGGATGCACGTGGAACGGCAGACCGTGCCAGGTGTCGACGGTGAGCCGCATCGGGGACGCGGTCGTCTGCACGACCGACGTCGAGCGGATCCTGTCACGCCCCGAGGGCACGGGGTGGCGATCGCTGCAGCAGAACGTGGCCTTTTCGAGGACCTGGGGAGACTGCTACGGACACGCCCTGGTCGCCACAGGCCGCATCGAAGCCCAGGTGGACCCCGTGATGGCTCCCTGGGACGCGGGGCCGTTCCTGACCATCCTGACGGAGGCAGGCGGACGGTTCACGACGCTGGGCGGGGAGGCGACCGTGCACGGAGGATCGGGGCTCAGCAGCAACGGGTTGCTGCACCGCGAGATCCTGGACCGCCTGCAAGGCTGAGCCCGGGCCGCACGAGGGCCCTGGCGGGCCTCATCGAGACAGCTGGACCACGATCAGGGTGACGGATGCCACGAGTCCGACGATCACGCCGGCACGCGTCCAGAAGCCACCAGTGCTCTGTGGCACCACCAGCTGGTCGCCGGCCTGCATGTTCATCTGGTCCAGCGAAAGCCCCTGACGCAGCGCCTCCTGGAGCTCCTCACCTTCGAAGAGCACTTCGATTCCCCGTTCCACGCGAAGCGACTCGAGGTTGGCGTCCTGGGTGGGCCCCCCGGCAACCATGATGGTCTCGCTCAGCAACACGTCGGCCGGCACCAGGTAGAAGCCCGGGCGCGCGACGGCGCCCTGGACGGAAACCCGGACCAGCCCCTCGGCGCGCACCACGGGGTCGCGAAGGAATACCGAGAGCGCCTCGGTGACGTGATCCTCCACTTCGGACCGCAACACCCCTTCGAGTGAAATCTCGCCGAAGAGAGGAAGCGAGATCATCGGACCAGGCTGCACCGGCACGGTGTCCGGCAGGTTCGGCTCCCCCTGGACGAACAGGACGATGCGATCGCCCAGCTTGAAGTCGCCGCGTGTCAGACGCTCCCGGATTCGGGAGGCCTCGATGTTCAACGAAGCCTTCACCTCGTCGGAGTAGGCCGGCGACAGGAGCGCATCCTCGTAGTACTGGAGGAGATCCTCGAGATCCGCTCGGCTGCGCACGGTCCGACCCGGGTCCAGATCGGGCGGCGACTGAGCGTCGAGCGAGTTGGCCGAGCCACCCCAAAGGAGCACCAGCGCGACCGGCGTCAGAAGACGCCATACCGGAACTGCCCTGAACATGATCATATTGGCAAAGTAGGCGGACGCGAGTGCGGAGTACAGAAAAAAACCTCACCCCCCTCGGCCTCCCTTCCACGAACGTTTCTCTTGCGCCCGGAAGCGCGAATTGCTTCACTTGGCGAATCGGACTCCGCTCTTCCGGGATCCCGAATGAACTCGGCGCACACGGCACAGACACCTCTCGTTCTCCTGGTGGACGACCAGGAGAAGAGCTCTCGGCTTATCGAGTCGATTCTGAAGCCGAGGGGGCAGGTCGTCCTGAATGCCTACACGGGCAGACAGGCACTGGACCTGGTATCGAAGGTCAGCCCCGACGTGATCCTGGTGTCGTGGAGCCCCTCGGACATGGACGGTGTCGACCTTATCCGAAGCCTCAGAAGCGCGCAGACGGTCCGCCCCACGACACCGGTGCTCGCGATCGCCGACGACGCTCTCGGCCGGGCACAGCGCCTGGAAGCCTTCAGCGCGGGCGCCTGGGAAGTGCTGACGCAGCCGATCGACCCGAATGAGCTGATCCTGCGGATCGAGACGTTCGTGCGTGCGAAGCAGGAGGCCGATCGCGTGCGCGACGAAGCGCTCACCGACCCCGATACCGGCTTCTACAACGTGCGCGGCATTCTGCAGCGCGCGAGAGAGATCAGCGCGGATGCCACACGCTTCAACCGTCCGCTCACCTGCGTCGCGCTGGGTTCGAGGAGCCAGCACGCCACGGGTTCGGAAGGGACTTCGGAGAGCCCCGAGCTCGCCGAAGCCCTGGCCCGCCCCGTCGCCGATGCCTTGCGCGAAGTCACGCGAATCTGCGACACGATCGGACGGCTTGGCCCCGGCGAGTTCGTGGTCGTCGCCCCCGGCACCGACCGCGAGGGAGCGGCACGGCTCGCCGACCGGGTCCTGGAGGCCGTGGAAGCCGAGCTCAAGCGCGGCGGTTACGGGAGTCCGGCCGACGCCGCCCTGCTGCAGGTGCGGGCAGGGTTCTTCGCGCCGGGCCCATCCGAGCGAATCACGCCCGAGGACCTCCTCCTGCGGGCCACGATGGCCCTCCGTTCGGCCCAGGCGGACCAGGAGAGCTTCCGCGTCAGAGCCTACGAGGCCTGACCCGACCCGACACCTTCAACCCTTCCGGGCCCCCTCCTCTTCCAGATCGAGCTCGCGGTCGGAAGGCCCGGAAAGGATCTGGGTCGGTACCTCGTCACCCTCCTCCGGCACCGGCTCGTAGCTCGGCAGGTACGACGCGTAGTACGAATGGTACGTATCGTGCGCCGAAACGTCGTTGAGGATCGCGCCGAGAATGCGGATCGGGAGCCTGCTGAGCTGATCGATCTTCGCCTGGGCCAGGGCCTTCTCGGTCGCGCCGGTACGGATGACCACGGCCAGGTTGCCGGTCAGCGAACCGAGGATGAGCGGGTCGCCCCCGGACGCCAGCGGCGGACAGTCGATGATGATCACGTCGTACGTGCGCTTCAGGGTGCCGATGAAGTAGGCCATGCGCGGTGACGCCAGCAGCTCCGGTGTGGAAACCCCGCGGGAGCCGCATCCGATGAAATCGAGATTCGGGTGATCGGTTGCCTGGATGATGTCCTGTCCCGTCTCTCCACGCAGGTGATCGATCAGTCCCGGCGACCGTTCCCTCCCGAGGAGCCGGTGTGCGTCCCCCCGTCGCGTGTCGCCGTCGATGAGAAGGGTGCGGCGACCGACCTCGGAGAACGCGACCGCGAGGTTGGACGAGATCATCGACTTGCCCTCGTTCGGGGCGGGGCTGGTCACGGCGAGCGTGATCGGCCCTGCCGACCCGTACGCGAAGCTCACGTGAATCCGTAGTTCTCGGAACGCTTCCAGCGCCTGCGCCGCGTTGAGCACGCCGCGACGACCGTTCGCCGACTCGATCCGTGGAATGGAGCCGAGGATGTCGAGTCCGATCACCCGACCCACGTCCGACGCGAAGCGGAACCGTGCGTCCACCCGGTCGAGCAGTACCGCACCCAACAGGCCGAGGCCGAAACAGCCGAAGAACACGAGGCCGGCCCTCAGCATCCGCTCGTCGTCCGACGGCTGGTTCGGAACCCGCGCGGGATCCAGGATCCGGACGTCCGGAATGGAGCTCGCCGCCGCGAGGCGGGCGGACTCCACACGGCCGCGAACCTGGTTGTACAAGTCCGTGTTCGTGGCAACCTGCCGCGAGAGTCGCTGCTCCTCGATGGTGCGGGGCGGGATCGCCTGGAGCTCGGCCTGAGCGGTGGCCAGCCGAGCGCTCAGCTCCGCCTCCTGATCCTCGAGCTCCCGCATGATGCCGAGCACGACCCGCGGAATGGCCGTCGTCTCGATCGACTCGATCTGATTCAGGAGATCCTGAATGGGCGGATAGTCGTCCGAATAGCGGTCGCGCAACGCCCGCAGCTCGGACCGCGCGTCGACGAGCTCGTCCAGAATCCGCCGCAGCTCCGACGAGCCGGCCGTGGCGGGGATCAGCTCCAGAGCCTCGATCCGGACGTCCCGCTGACCGAAATCATCGATGACCGCCTGTAGCCTCCTGCGATCCTGCTGAAGCTCGTCGAGGCGCACCCGCATGTCGAAGAAGTTTCCGAACGTCGGATCTCTCGTGATCTGAAGACCGGGTGCGATCGGCATCGACTGGTCCGTCGGGAGGCTGATCGTCGAGACCCGAAACTCTTCGAGGCTCCGTTCGGACCGCTGGAGCTGCGCCTCGGCCTGCGTGAGCTGCTCCTCGAGAACGATCAGCGTCTGGTCCAGCTTGTTCCTCTTGAGCTCGGCGGCGATCGTCACGTGCCGGTCCATCACGGCATTGAGGATCGACGCGATCTTCTCCGGGTTCGGGCCTGAAAGCGTCAGCCGGATGAAGTTTCCGGCTCGGTCGATCTGCGTCTGGAGCTGATCACGGAGCTGCTGTCCGGCGTCGCGGGCCGTGAGCACCCGGAAGCGAACCACCGCCTCCGGGGGGAACGAGCCCGGCGCAGGGTTCCAGCGGAATCCGACATTCTCTCCGATCGGGACCCCGAAGGCGGCCTGCTGCACCAGCGTCCCGTCGTCGGTCGTGAGGACGAAGTCGGCTCCCGACTCGCTCACACGGAGCACGTAGGTACCGAATCCCACCTCGTCCGCCAGGGAGAAGCGCTGAAAGGCCGGCTCGTAATCCGCGGGGACCCTCAGAAAGAGACGTTCCCGCACCGCCACCGTGTCGAGGACCTGAAACGACTCCAGGAGCTCGACCCAGGCGTTGTCCTGCAGGAGGCCACTGGGCTCGTTCGGCCCCAGGTCGGCAGCCGTCCTCGCTTCGGCCTCGATCCAGAGGTTTCCCTCCGCGGTGTAGGTGACGGCCGTCCTCGACCAGACGAACACCGAGCCCACGACCCCCACCAGGAGTGAGGAAGCCACCAGCCACTTGTGACGGAGAATGGAGACCAGGTACCGGCGGAAGTCGATCCCGCCGTCTCCGTCGTCACTCGGAGGATAGAAGCCCTCGTCCCATACAGGCGGCGCAGCAGCGGCGGCAGCTGCGTCCCGCAGCTGTATCTCACCGCCCGGTCCATCGCTGGGGGCGGCGGGGAGGGCGAACTGTTCGTCGGACATATTGTCGGCGTTGCGGGAGTTCCACAGCGGTATCCTTCCCACAAGCTAGTACGGCAGGAGCGCAGATCACCAGAAGAAAAGATCCCGAAGACGAGACAGGTAACGGACGTGGTATCCCAGCCTCGCGACACCTCGTGTGGCACATGTGAGACAACGGGCTTGTATTGCCGCAACAGTGGGCGAACATTGGAGTGAGTGGTGTTGCGTGGCGTCGACACCGCACGAGCTTCCCCGCGAAGCGAGCCCAAACAGTCCCCCCGTTACGTTCGGCGATCCGCAAGGTCTTCATGGAGTCTGCCCGAGTTCTCAACCCGGTAAAGGACGTAATCCCGGTCGATGACGAGGCGCGGGCCTCCATCCACGTGCTCATCGTCGAGGGTGAAGAGACGCTGCGGGAGAGTTGTGCGTCACTCCTGCGCAACAAGGGCTTCTCCGTAACCGTGTGCGGCCGTGGAGACGATGCCCAGCGGATGCTGCGGACACGGCATTTCGACGTCCTGGTCGTGGATCTCTACCTTCCACGGGTGTCGGGACTCGAGGTCCTGAAGACGGCGCTGGAGACCGATCCGGCGATCGTCGGCATCATCATGACCGCCAACCCGAGCGTGGAGTCGAGCGTTGCCGCGCTACGGGCGGGCGCCTGGGACTACCTGCCGAAGCCCTTCTCGGCGGCCCATTTCGAGGTCCTCGTGGGCCGTGCCGCACACGCCGTGTTGACGGCGCGTAACAAGGAAGAACGCATAGACGGCCCGACGCTGGGTGGCGACGCGCCCGACGCCCCGACGATCTACGGCGTGAGCTCCGCGCTGAAGAGCGTGATCGCGATCGCGGACAAGGTCGCGCGCACCGACGCCTCGGTCTTCATCACCGGTGAGAGCGGCACCGGCAAGGAAGTGATCGCCCAATACATCCACGCTCGAAGCCGGCGTCGAGACCGTGAGCTCGTGCCGGTCAACTGTGCAGCCATTCCGGATGCGCTTCTCGAGTCGGAGATGTTCGGGCACGTAGAAGGTGCATTCACCGGTGCCGTTCGGGAGAAGAAGGGGCTCCTGGAGGTCGCCAGCGGCAGCACGCTCTTCCTCGACGAGCTGACCGAGCTACCCCTCCCGACGCAGGCGAAGCTGCTCCGAGTGCTTCAGGACGGAATCGTGCGACGGGTGGGATCGACCAAGACCGACGCAGTCGTGGACGTCCGCTTCATCGCGGCCACGAACCGGGACCCCAGGAAGGCCCTCCAGGATGGATCACTCCGGCGGGACCTGCACTATCGGCTCCGCGTGGTACCGATCAACATCCCACCGCTCCGCGAGCGCCCGGAAGACATACCGGTACTCGCAGAGGCCTTTCTCACCGAGTTCTGGCGGCAGCACAGGGTCTCCGGTTCGCCGCGACCCCGATTCGCTGAGTCCACGATGGCCGCACTCGGGCGCGCGCCGTGGCCGGGCAACGTGCGGGAGCTGCGGAACGTCATCGAACACGCGGTGGTGCTTGCCGACCCGGGCGGAGAGATCCTGCCCGACGACATCTCGTTCGTCTCCGAGCCGACGGGCGGCCTCGGTTCCGGGCTTGTCCGGGAGTCGATCATGCAGCTCGACTATCACGCCGCCCGGGAGCAGATCCTCTCGCATTTCGAGGTGGACTACCTCAGCCACGTGGTCCAGGCATCCGGAGGCAACATCTCGGACGCCGCCCGGATGGCGGGGGTGGATCGAACGACGCTCTACCGGCTCATGGAAAAGCACGGAATGGGGCGCGATTCGATCTCCGCGCCGAACCGCCGCTGAACCACGGGCACTTCTGCCGCCGCAGATCGGCGCTCCGAATCGTTGCGTGGCCGCAACACATCACTGTTGGCATACCACAACAAAACGGCGTTCGGACGGCCTCGAGCACGCCGGGATGAGTGGCCCAAGGTGTTATTTGACAGCTAGTTAGGGGTTTTTCCACAAAAAGCTGTATTCAAGAACGCACCTTGCATTCAAGGAGACCAGTCTTTCCATAACCCCCATCCCCCCAAAAACTCGAGACGCCCCCCCAAGTGATGGTCTCAATCGCTGGCAAGACATGGTCTTCCGGGTCGGCCGGAGGAACGACTGCGTCGGTGCTGACCTCGGCGGAGTCGCCCCTCGCGCTCCGGTACCGGGCGAGCCGCCTGATCGAAGAGCCCGCCAGAGAGCGACGCAGCCGGCGCATGGTGCGCGTTCTGAACGTTTTCGTTGCTTCCGTCGGGATCGTGCTGACGGCACCCCTCATGGTGGCCGTGGCGATCGCCATCAAGCTCACCTCCCGAGGGCCGGTGCTCTTCACTCAAGAGCGGGTCGGGATCGATCGACGGCGCACGAGAGGCCGCGTCAATCACCGCCGCAACGTCAATCGTGGAGGCCGGATCTTCACGATCTACAAGTTCCGGACGATGCGGGCCGCCGGCGACGCGGCGTCCCAGACGTGGGCGACCAAGGACGACCCCCGGATCACGTCGGTCGGTCGACTCCTGCGAGCCACCCGCCTCGACGAGCTTCCGCAGTTCTTCAACGTGCTCAAAGGCGACATGAACATCGTGGGCCCACGGCCCGAGCAGCCCGAGATCTTCGACAAGCTGCGTACCGAGCTCGGAGGTCGCTACGGACGACGCCAGCGGGTGCTCCCCGGAATCACCGGGCTGGCCCAGGTCAATCTGGGGTACGACACCGACATCGACGGTGTTCGACGCAAGGTCGACTTCGATCTCGAGTACATCAAAAGCCGCTCGGCCTCCACGGATCTCGAGATCATGGCCAAGACCGTTCCCGTCATGGTCTTCCGCAAGGTCTGGATGTAGGAGCCCCCCCTCCCCGCCCCTCCCCGCCCTGGCAAAGCCGGACGGGGAGGGGCAGTTCCACATCCTAGCGATGGACTTCGGTGGGGTTCCGGACGTGGTCGAGGCTGTAGCCCTGGCGGTAGTAGAGGTAGCGCCACGCACTCCGGATGTACTGGTTGTAGTG
>Ga0209536_100000421_pt1:0-12500 | contig 68260 bp, 72 predicted proteins | sample DeeMarSeWOR28_12_FD_187461 | JGI IMG/M metagenome (GOLD analysis project Ga0209536, IMG submission 187461) | Marine sediment microbial communities from White Oak River estuary, North Carolina - WOR-2-8_12 (SPAdes) (version 2) | ecosystem: Environmental > Aquatic > Marine > Intertidal...
GTGAAATTTTGTTTTTGATTGAAATTAATCGATAATTTTATTGAAGAATAAAAACTATTCCTCAATAAAATTTTTTAGAAATACAGATATTATTGAGAATTAGAAATAACTTTCGCCATTAATTCTAGCTCAACTAGGCCAGACTTTCTTCAATATATTCTAAAACTTGTTGAACAGTTTTAATATCTCCAGCTGCTTCATCGTTAACATTTATATCAAATTCTTCTTCAAAAGCCATAATTAATTCAACAACATCTAATGAATCCGCTCCCAAATCTTTTTGAAAATCAGTTTCAGGTGTGACTTTACTTGCTTCAACACCTAATTGCTCTTCAACAATAGCTTGTACTCGTGCAAAAGTATCGGACATAGGAATTCTCCTTAAAGTTATTTTTAATTTATTAAAAACACACTTATAATTATATAACAAATCATAATTTTCTATCAAATTTTTGCTAATTATAAGTTATAAATAAAAAATATTTTATTTCCTTGTAGTAATGTAGTAAGGGTATGTAAGATAGTTTAGATACCCTTTTTAAAAGAGTTTTATTTCGATGTCTCTTTTGTCTTTTATTTTCTATTTACCAAGCAAAATTTTTGAAGGACGTTTTCAATAAGATTAAATTAAGGAAATAATACTAAATTTCTCTAGCTTTTTATACATAGCTACAAATTTTATTATATTATAAAGTTTCTATTTGATTCAACAGTGAATTATTTTACATAGTATGTCATGAAATCGAAACTTTTGTTAAAAGTTTTATCAAACCAACGACTTGAGAAAGATTTTGTTTCTTGAGAGAATAAATTGGTATATTATTTTGCTTTGCTAATTTCTTTAATTTTAAATTTTGATTAAGATGATTTTTTGATCCAATAATTAGACTCGTTTTTTGGAGTTCTTTAGTTAACACAAATCGGCACTTTTGTCCATTTAGAATTTCGCGAATCAAATTACTGGATAAGGAATAAACATAAACAAATATTTTCTTAGCTTTCAAATGTTGTAATTGAATAGGATTATTCTGACTCATACTAATCCAATCGTTCCGTGTGCTAATATTTTGATTTTTTAAATCATTAAAATCTCTGAATAAAGAAAATGTATTTGTTTGAAATTTCTTATACTTTATATTCGTTTTTTGATTTACCAATAATTCTCTAATCTGAGTTATCGCAAAATTTCCCCGTAATAGAAGATCAATTGAACTTTTTATATCTTCATGAATTGTCCAAGAATTTTGCGCATTAATTTCAATCGCAATTTGAAACGCAGGATACGCTTTACGTTCTAGAATACTTTTTTGAGTTCCGCGCCGTTTAGCTTCATCATCACTTAGTGTAACATACTGAATACCTCCAATTAAATCAGATAATGGAGGATTTTTAATTAAATTCTCTAAACAATTTCCATGAGTCGTACCAACAAGTTGAACACCTTTTTCGGCAATAGTACGTGCCGCAAGTGCCTCAAGTTCTGTACCAATTTCATCGATAATAATAACTTGTGGCATATGGTTCTCAATAGCTTCTATCATAATTTGATGTTGTAAATCGGTTGTAGCAACTTGCATACGTCGAGCTCGACCAATTCCTGGATGGGGTATATCACTATCACCAGCAATTTCATTCGATGTATCAACTATAATGACACGTTTTTCCATTTCATCTGATAAAACTCGAGCAATTTCACGAATAATTGTTGTTTTTCCTACTCCCGGTTTTCCTAATAGTAAAATAGATTGTTGGGATTCTAACAGGTCACGAACACTCGAAATTGTCCCAAAGATTGCTCGTCCAATTCTACAAGTTAACCCATTGATTAAAAATTGTCGATTCCGAATACAACTTATACGGTGAAGAGTTCTTTCAATACCAGCACGATTATCATTACTAAATTTACTAATTCGTTTTGTTACATAATCTATATCTTGCCAAGAAATAACTTTCTGAGATAAATATTCTGGTCCTGTTGTGAAACGAGCTTCTGGCCGCCTTCCAAGGTCGATAACAATTTCTATTAATTTCTCTTTACTTGGGTGGTAATTTATATTTTCCCGAATGAAAAAAGGTAAATTTTCAATTAGTTTATCTAAATTTTCATCTCCTGTCATATAACGATATAATGTATAAATTGGCCTAACTTAGTTTTATTAAAATTTAACCATTATTTATCAAATAATTTTTTGAGAAGTAGTATGTATTAGATCTATCTTATATATACTACTTCTCAAAAAATTTTGTATTAACAAATAAGTTGAAACTTCGATAGCATATAGTACGAATAAATCGTCTAGATACAAGATAAAAACTTAATCAAAGATACAAAAATACTTTTATTTTGAAATTGTTACTAGCTGATTAAAAGTAGGTATATCTAAGACAACTATTTGCGATAACATTTTTCGGTTTAATCCAATGTTTGATTTTTTAAAATTATGGATTAAACGACTATAGGATAACCCATTTAATCTTGAAGCCGCGTTTATTCGAGTAATCCAAAGTTTTCGAAATACCCGTTTTTTTTGCTTTCTTCCAACATAAGAATATCGTAAAGCTTTCATCACTTGTTGATTTGCTATTCTAAAAAGACGAGAATGCGCACCTCTATATCCTTTTGCGAGTTGTAAAATCTTTTTCCGACGTTTACGTGCTATGTTTCCTCGCTTAACTCTGGCCATTTTTTACTTCTAATAGGGTAACATTAATTTAATAGGTTTACTGTCGTTAGTACTAACACAAATAATTTGAGATAATTTTCGTTTTTGTGTCTTAGATTTCTTCATTAAAAGATGTCCTTTGTATGCATGACGACGTAAAAGTTTACCAGTCCCTGTTCTTTTATAACGCTTCAGTGCTGATTTTCGAGTTTTTAATTTAGGCATAAATTCTAACTTGTTTTAGGAGAATATAAATCTTTAAAATATATTTTTGACTTCAAAGGATGTGAGTATAAAATTCGATCACCATAATTCCAATTAACAGGACACGCATGACCTGGATTTTCTTTCACATATTGAATAGATTCTAAAATACGAAGTAATTCATTTATATTTCTACCGCATAATAAATTATTAACAGTATAGTATTGAATTATACCTTCTTTGTCAATAATGAACAAACCTGGAAACGCCAATCCTTCATCAGTTAATAACTGATAGTTACTAGTAATTGTATGAGTTAAATCTGAGACTAACGGATAGTTAAGATTTTCTAATCCTCCTTCTTCACGCTTTGATAAAAGATACTGTAAATGTGAAAATGGGCTATCAATTGAAATTGCTAAAATTTGTGTTGATAATTTTCTAAATTCTGAAATTCGATCACTTAACAATATTAATTCCGTCGGCGAAACTGATGTAAAGTTAGCTGGATAAAACAAAAGAATAACATATTTTTTACCTCGATAATCAGATAAACGAATCTTCCCTAATCGTTTTTTATAAACACCAATTGTTAAAAAATTCGGGGCTGTTTTGCCAATTCTTGGAAAGTTTGCCATATTATTAGAAGTTTACAAAGAGAAAATTTTAATTAAAAAACAATAACAGAAAAATAAAAGTAGAGCAATTTTGAGAAAAATTCCACTACTTTTTTAAAGGGCTAATTCTTTATGACGATTTAGATTTTGTTTCAGAATCCGTAACTTCAACTAATTCCTCAAGTGCAAAATTATTTGTATTTGTTCCACTATAGTTTACATTCTCAAATCTAACAACGGCAGGATAACGAATACCGCTTTGATCAATTGTTGCAATTGTACCTATTTGGTTAAACCAATATGATTCTTTTCTAAGAATTCGAACTTTTGAACCACGACTAATCATAAATTTTCAATTTATCTAATTTTAATTTAAGCATACATCTAGAATTTCTGAAACAAGACTAATAAACATCAAAAAGATGTTAAAACTAGCAATAAAACATATATAACTACTTTTATTAATAAAACTCTTGCTTCATGAGATATTAACTTATTATTCAAAATATGCTAACCCTAAAACAAAGACCAGGCGGGAACTGGTATAAATAAAATTATTTATTTTTACTTTAGTATATAATATACTAGATTAATTTCAACAATAAAATTTTAATATAATTAAGAGAAATCCCAATGTTAGAAAAAATTTTGAAAATGTTGTTGTTTCTAAATATTTAATTGTGTTACAATTCTCACAAGAATAAATTTACAAAAATTTAAGTAAAAAAACAATGAATAATAATACTAATAATACAATTAGAAATCTACTTATAGGTATTGCTTTATTAAGTGGTATTAGTTTAACGGTAAAAAAATTTGATTTGATTGGATTTCAAGGTTCTGAAAGTGAAAGAAATCAGACCCAAATAAATCAAAGTGTTATAAGTTCAAGAATGACGTATGGTCGTTTTTTAGAATATCTAGAAATGGGATGGATTAAACAAGTTGATTTATATGATAATAGTCGAAATGCTATTGTCCAAGCTTCTAGTCCTGAATTAGGGAATCGGCCTCAAACTATTCGTGTCGAAATACCTGTAGGAGCATCACAATTGATTCAAAAACTAAAAGAATATAACATTGATTTTGACGCTCATCCAGCTGAACAAAAAAATCTTTTTGTTAATCTACTTAGTAATATACTTTTACCAATAATTTTCATAACAGGATTAGTTTATTTATTCCAAAATTCTGAAAACTTTGCGGGTGGATCCGGACAATCTCCAATGAATTTAGGAAAATCAACTGCACGATTTGAACGACGACCAGATACTGGAGTTAGTTTTAAAGATATAGCAGGGATCGATGAAGCAAAAACTGAATTTGAAGAAATTGTTTCATTTTTAAAAGAACCTGACAAATATACAATTGTTGGAGCAAAAATTCCAAAAGGTATTCTATTAGTAGGTCCTCCAGGTACTGGTAAAACATTGCTTGCAAAAGCAATTGCCAACGAAGCAGATGTTCCATTTTTTAGTGTAGCTGGCTCGGAATTTGTTGAAATGTTTATTGGGATTGGAGCTGCACGAGTAAGAGATTTATTTAAAAAGGCATCAGAAAATGCGCCATGCATCGTATTTATTGATGAAATTGATGCTGTTGGAAGAGAACGTGGTGCTGGAGTTGGTGGTGGTAACGATGAACGTGAACAGACGCTGAATCAATTATTAACCGAGATGGATGGATTCAAAGAGAATAAAGGTGTAATTGTTGTTGGTGCTACAAACCGAGCAGATATTTTAGATGCTGCTTTATTACGTCCAGGCCGTTTTGATAGACAGGTAACTGTAAACTTACCAGATCGTTTAGGACGGGTAGGTATTTTGAAAGTTCATGCTCGCAATAAACCTTTGGGTGAGGATGTTTCTTTAGTCCAATTAGCAAATCGCACACCAGGTTTTTCAGGTGCTGATTTAGCGAATTTATTAAACGAGGCAGCGATTTTAGCAACACGGTACAAAAAATCATCAATTACAAAAAATGAAGTAAACGAAGCTGCTGATCGAATTATTGGTGGGATTGCTGGGGCTCCAATGGAAGACACGAAAAATAAACGATTAATAGCATATCATGAAGTGGGGCATGCTATTGCCGGCTCAGTTTTAAAATCACATGATGAAGTTGAAAAAATTACATTAACACCACGTGGTGGCGCTAAAGGTTTAACATGGTTTACACCGGAAGAAGATCAAAGTTTATTATCACGTTCGGCATTATTAGCTCGTATTATAACAACTCTTGGAGGACGAGCAGCAGAGCAGGTTGTTTTTGGTGACCCAGAAGTAACAACAGGGGCGAGTAGCGATTTACAACAAGTAACCAATTTAGCAAGACAAATGGTTACACGTTTTGGAATGTCAAATATTGGACCTCTGGCTTTAGAAGATGAAAATACTGGTCAAGTTTTCTTAGGTGGAAATATGTCTTCAGGTTCAGAATATGCTGAAAACATTGCCGATCGAATAGATGATGAAGTTCGTAAAATTATCAACTATTGTGATCAGAAAGCTATTGAAATAATATTAGATAATCGTGTAGTAGTTGATTTAATTGTTGAAAAATTATTAGATAAAGAAACTATGGATGGAGATGAATTCCGTGAAATTCTAAGTACATATACAGTTCTACCGAATAAAAACCTTCCATATGTGTCAAAATTTAATTAACTAATTCTATCAAACAAATAAAATATATTGCTATCTAGACGTTCTAAATATAGAATAACCTTAAAATATAAGAAATTAATAGCAGAATTATTTTTTGCTATTTTATATTTGAAGTTAATTTAAAATTAGGTTAATTTTATGGCAAAAAAAAGTATGATAGAACGCGAAAAAAAGCGTATCAGATTAAATAATAAGTATACGCCAAAACGCAATAAATTAATAAAACAGTATCAAGAAACAGAAGATTTTAAATTACGATTAGAAATTCATTCAAAAATACAAAAATTACCACGAAATAGTGCAAAGATTCGTATTCGAAACCGTTGTTGGAAAACAGGACGACCTCGTGGTTTCTATCGGGACTTTGGCGTTTCACGCCATGTTTTACGTGAAATGGCTCATAATTGTTTATTACCTGGTGTTACAAAATCAAGCTGGTAAGAATTAATACATAGTAATGGTTAAGGAATTTTTATTCAACTAGATATCCAATAATCAACTATAGCTGAATGATTAGCGAATTTTTTAATAAAATGTAATAGACTCCTTAGAATCAAAAAAGTTTATAAACTGATACATGCTATAGAAAAATATTATGATTTATGATTCGCAAGTTTATATAGTGTTACTTATCGCTCTGTTAGCAAGTGTTTTAGCAATTCGATTAGGTTCAACACTTTATCAATAAAATTTTATGGTTCTTTTTAAATATTTTTATTTGCATTTAAAAAGAACCTAAATTAGAGCTGCTCCAAAAATTTTATAAATTTAAACTGAATAAAAATTATGGTAACACAAGATTTAAAAAAATTTACAACACCAGTTTTTCCTTTTACTGCTATTGTAGGACAAGAGGAAATGAAATTAGCTTTACAGTTAAATGTGATCGATCCAAAAATTGGCGGCGTTATGATTATGGGGGATCGGGGTACAGGTAAATCAACAACAATTCGAGCAATAGCTGATTTACTTCCAGAAATTGAAGTTATAAAAGATGATCCTTTCAATTCTCACAAATCTGATTTAGATTTAATGGGAAATGAAGTTAAACAAGCAATTCAAAACGGTGAGTCATTAGAAACCGAATTTATTAAAATTCCAATGGTTGATTTACCGTTAGGTGCGACAGAAGACCGTGTTTGTGGAACTATTGACATTGAAAAAGCTTTAACCGAAGGTGTAAAAGCTTTTGAACCCGGTTTATTAGCGAAAGCAAATCGGGGAATACTTTATGTTGATGAAGTAAATTTATTAGATGATCATTTAGTTGATATTTTACTAGATTCAGCAGCATCTGGATGGAACACGGTTGAACGAGAAGGTATTTCAATTCGTCATCCAGCACGATTTGTATTAGTTGGTTCTGGAAATCCAGAAGAAGGTGAACTACGTCCACAATTACTGGATAGATTTGGTATGCATGCAGAAATTCGTACAGTTAAAGATCCAATTTTACGTGTAAAAGTTGTTGAAGAACGTACATCATTTGATCAAACTCCTATGGTTTGGATTGAAAATTACGAAAAACAACAACAAGAGCTACGCGACCGTATTGTTGCTGCACAGAAATTATTACCAAACATTGAATTAGATTACGACTTACGAGTTAAAATCTCAGAAGTGTGTAGCCAATTAGATGTAGATGGTCTGCGTGGAGATATTGTAACAAATCGTGCTGCTAAAGCTCATGCTGCTTATCACGGTCGTGATAAGGTAACAGTAGCAGATATTTCAAAAATTATCACTTTATGTTTACGTCATCGTTTAAGAAAAGATCCATTAGAGTCAATTGATTCGGGAAATAAGGTGCTAAAAGTTTTTAATGAAGTATTTGAGATTGAAGAATAAACTATTTTTAAATAAAGTTAAGTATCATTTTAAAAATACTTATGTTTCAACTTTTTTTTAAACTAATTTGGTTATTATTAAGCATTTTTCTGATTTTTATAATTTATTTACGTGTCCCAAGAAACCAAGGTTTAACAAGTTTTGCAACAAAAAGTGATCTATTAGGATCACCAAACTCAACTGAAAAATTTTTGAATAATTTTACTTTGATTTTAATTATTAGCTATTATTTAATTGCTGTTAAATTAAATCAAATGAGTGTGGATGTGTGAAAAAGTTGTTCGAAATTTATTCTTTGCTTGCTTATGACGAAAATTAAAGTTGTGGAAGTAGAAGCATAAGCAAGTAAAGAAATAAAAACCAATCTACCATTTAATAATAGGTATTCTTACGCAAATATACATTTAAATATAAAAATAGATAGTCTAGCAAATAATGATAAAATGTTTTCAGTTTGACATATTCAAGATAGTTATTTCATATTAACTAACGCGGAGTAGAGCAGCCTGGTAGCTCGTTGGGCTCATAACCCGAAGGTCAATGGTTCAAATCCATTCTCCGCTAGAAAATTTTATAAATTAACGTGAAAAAATTTTTTTTTTTATTAAAATTATATAATGAACGTTAAATATTAATAAGGTTTTACCTATGACATTAAATTTACAAACACCATTTCCTACTTTTGGTGGAAGTACCGGTGGCTGGCTACGGGCAGCTGAAGTTGAAGAAAAATATGCGATTACTTGGACCAGTAAAAAAGAACAAATCTTTGAAATGCCTACAGGTGGCGCAGCTATTATGCGCAATGGTGAAAATTTACTGTATCTAGCACGGAAAGAACAGTGTCTTGCTTTGGGAACTCAACTAAGAACTTTTAAAATAAACGATTACAAGATTTATCGAATTTTTCCAAGTGGGGAAGTACAGTATTTACATCCAAAAGATGGAGTTTTCCCAGAAAAAGTTAACCCAGGCCGGATATCTGTTAACAGCCGGGGATTTTCAATTGGTAAAAACCCAAATCCTGCTTCAATTAAATTTAGTGGAATTACTTCATATGAAAGTTAATTTGTACTTAAGATTAGTTCCAACACTAATCTTTAGGCGAGATGGCAGAGTTGGTCGATTGCGTCTGATTTGAAATCAGATGAATCTTTACGGATTCCGTGGGTTCGAATCCCACTCTCGCCTTTTTACGTTATTTTGTTGTCAATTAAATAAGTGCTTAATTGTGTCCGGATTTTTTTTTTAATTTTATGGGTAAAGTCTACGATTGGTTTGAAGAACGATTAGAAATCCAAGCTATTGCCGATGATGTGTCAAGTAAATATGTACCCCCACATGTTAATATTTTTTATTGTTTTGGTGGAATTGTTTTTACGTGTTTCTTAGTACAAGTTGCAACTGGATTTGCAATGACTTTTTATTATCGACCTAGTGTTGTTGATGCGTTTGCATCTGTTGAATATATTATGACAAGTGTTAACTTTGGTTGGTTAATTCGTTCAATTCATCGTTGGTCTGCTAGTATGATGGTAATGATGATGGTCTTACATGTATTCCGAGTTTATTTAACAGGAGGATTTAAAAAGCCTCGAGAATTAACTTGGGTAACTGGTGTTATTTTAGCAGTAGTTACAGTATCATTTGGTGTTACAGGTTATTCTTTACCTTGGGATCAAGTAGGATTTTGGGCTTGTAAAATTGTAACAGGGGTTCCTGCTGCAGTTCCTGTAGTTGGTCCGCCATTAGTACTTGTTTTACGGGGTGGTGAAAGTGTAGGTCAAAGTACATTAACACGTTTCTATAGTGCTCATACTTTTGTATTACCATTAGCCGCAGCTGTCTTAATGTTAACTCATTTCTTAATGATTCGTAAACAAGGTATTTCGGGACCTCTTTAATCCGTATTATAAATTTAAAATAAAAATTTTTTTAATAAGGAACCATTATGTCAGTAATTAAAAAACCAGATTTAACAGATCCAAAATTAAGAGCAAAACTTGCGAAAGGTATGGGCCATAATTATTATGGTGAACCTGCTTGGCCGAATGATTTATTATACGTTTTCCCAGTTTGTATCCTTGGGACTTTTGCATGTTGTATTGGATTAGCCGTTATGGCACCTACACAAATGGGTGAACCTGCAGATCCATTTAATACTCCTTTAGAAATTTTACCTGAATGGTATTTCTTCCCAACATTTAATTTATTACGTGTATTACCTAACAAATTATTAGGGGTTTTAGCTATGGCAGCAGTACCTGCGGGATTAATAACTGTTCCATTTATTGAAAATGTTAATAAATTCCAAAATCCATTTCGTCGTCCAATTGCCAGCTTAGTATTTATAGTAGGATTTATTGCGGCAGTTTGGTTAGGTATTGGAGCTTGCTTACCAATTGATAAAGCTGTTTCATTAGGTTTTTGGTAAAGAGAATCTACGTTTTTAAAAGTAAACTGTAAAAAAGTAATTTTAATCTGTTACTTTTTGCAGTTTCTAATTTCCCAAAGATATCAAATCATTTAAAAACAACTTTCGTGAATTTATTAAAATTTATATTCATTATATAATTTAGACAGTTGTCTAAGTCAAGAATATATATATATATATATTAATAATATAAGAAAATTTTTTTATTTATTATTAGAAGTAACCTGAATTTATTTTAATAAAATTAGAAACAGATTCTCTATTCAATTTGTTGATCTTATCTTAGAAAGATAAAAAGATAAAATGAATTTTTTTTTTTAATTCTACACTAGAAACAGTTTTTTTTAATCATCAACTCATAAACCCATAACATAATAATCTTATTTTTTTATAGTCAAAATTTTAAAAGTACTAGGCCCAGTAGGAATCGAACCTACATTGGAAACTTAGAAGGTTTCTGTCCTAATCCATTAGACGATAGGCCCACATCACTAATATAAATTAATCTAAAAAGAGGAATGAAGACTATACTTAAACAATAAGTAACAAATTTTTAGTTTGATAATATAGTTTAGCTTATCTCTTAATTCTATTATAATAAAGTCTTAAAAATTATTCAATGGGAAAAAAATTTAATAATATGTTTTGTTAATTTTAAATTATTTATATCTATAAAATCTTCTCTTATTTTTCAATTCTTATGATAATTTAAAAATTTTCATGAAAATTCTAAGACTTCTTAATTTATTTTAATCTCTTTTTCATCAAAAAAAGTTACATATATTTGAACAATACTGAAAAGAACATAACAAAATAGATCACTTGTTTTGATCTTTAAAGCTAATTAACGGGACTGACGAGACTCGAACTCGCAACTTCCGCCGTGACAGGGCGGTGCTCTAACCAATTGAACTACAATCCCTATATAGATCCGTGTGAACCATACTCTAACACAATTAATTTTTAATTGTCAACTATTTATCAGCTTTTCAATAAAGGAGAAACAGGGATTCGAACCCTGGGTACAAAGATTGTACGATAGATTAGCAATCTATTGCTTTCGACCACTCAGCCATTTCTCCTAAATCAATAAAACCTCTTATTTTTAGTTTAAAACTAAATGGCTCTGGTGGGATTTGAACCTACGACCTTGGGCTTATGAGTCCCCTGCTCTAACCACTGAGCTACAGAGCCTTTAGCATATTAATATTGTAGCACGAGCAGTCTAATTTCAGTAAAGTATTTGTTATTATTAATCCAAGGTTTGATTTATTTCAAAAATTTAACTTGTTACCATAAAGATAAATTCAATATATAATTATATTGAAATATTTAATAATTTTAATTTGTTATATGAATGATTTTTGGACTAATATTCTTCGCTATCCTCGTTTCTTCATTAGTAGCTTAATTGGTTTATTGTTAGTAATCTTAACGCCTTTTAAGAATTTATTTAAAATATCAAAATTACGAATATTTTTAGTTTTATTTATTTTATTATTTTTCATAAGTCTATATATTATTCTAATAAATATGATAGCTTTATAAAATTATTTTTTTTAATGAATAAATTTGAATGATGCCTTAAAGAAGATCAAAAATAATACAAGGAACGGCACGTAAAATACAGGTAAAGAAAATAGCAGTTTCCACTCTAATAAATACTTTAGTCCGGAACAATACACGATATATTTTTGGGTATCTTGGTACCAATTTATAAAGAATTCATGCGGCAGAGAACGGGTATCAGGACAAATTGGGGTATGCTTTACTGTGTTTAATCCTGGTGCTACCGATTTAATTATAGGTATTGCAACTGCTAATTGCCATTTTATACCAGTTCTTATTATTACAGGATAAGTCATGACTAAATTTTTTAGGCACAGGTGCAATTCAAGAAACAAATATTTTTGATATTACCTTATCGATAATAAAAGATTCTTACAAAATAGTGAATGTAAATCATATGTGTTAAATTGTTTCTAAAGCAATTTATATACATATACTGCCAAAAATTGACGTACCGGACCTGTTTTAATTGATAGATATAGGGTCAGAACTACACCTT
>Ga0209536_100000421_pt1:17500-68260 | contig 68260 bp, 72 predicted proteins | sample DeeMarSeWOR28_12_FD_187461 | JGI IMG/M metagenome (GOLD analysis project Ga0209536, IMG submission 187461) | Marine sediment microbial communities from White Oak River estuary, North Carolina - WOR-2-8_12 (SPAdes) (version 2) | ecosystem: Environmental > Aquatic > Marine >...
TGTTGGAAAAAATACCCGAAGTCGAATTGTTTCAAAAGGTATTTCAGCAGGAAGATCTAAAAATACCTATCGTGGTTTTGTTTACATTAGCAATAAAGCTCTAGGTGCGCGGAATTATTCCCAATGTGATTCTTTACTTATCGGAAATTCATCAAATGCAAATACCTTTCCTTTTATCTCAGTTCAGAATCCCACCGCAAGAATAGAACATGAAGCATCAACTTCAAAAATTGGTGAGGAACAAATTTTTTATTTTTTACAACGGGGTATTTCAATAGAGAAAGGTATTGAATTAATGATTAGTGGATTTTGTCGGGAAGTCTTTACCGAATTACCTCTGGAATTCGCCGCAGAAGCAGATCGTTTACTAACTTTAAAATTAGAAGGAAGTGTAGGTTAATGAATATAAACCCTCCTATTTTGGAAATTAAAAATTTAAAAGTCTGTATAAATGAGAATGAAATTTTAAAAGATTTAAATTTAAAGATTCATAAAGGTGAAATTCACGCAATAATGGGACCTAATGGTTCGGGAAAAAGTACATTTTCAAAAGTTCTTGCAGGTCATCCAGCATATCAAGTTTTAAGTGGGGATATTATTTTTAAAGGATCTAGTATTCTGAATTTAGATCCTGAAGAACGCTCACATTTGGGAATTTTTTTAGCTTTTCAGTATCCAATTGAAATTCCTGGCGTTAGTAATGAAGATTTTTTACGTCTTGCTTATAATTCGAAACAAAAATTTTTAAATAAAGTTGAAGTTGATCCTATTGAATTTTTTGGGGTAATCAATCAAAAATTAGAACTTGTTGATATGTTGCCTATTTTTTTGAGTCGAAATGTTAATGAAGGATTTTCCGGTGGTGAAAAAAAACGAAATGAAATATTACAAATGATATTATTAGACTCAGAATTATCGATTTTAGATGAAACTGATTCTGGTCTAGATATTGATGCTTTAAAAATAATTTCAAAAGGTATTAATACATTTATGAACCAAGATAAAGCGATTATTTTAATTACTCATTATCAGCGTTTATTAGACTATGTTAAACCGAATTACGTTCATGTTATGCAAAATGGAAAAATAATAAAAACGGGTACTGCCGATTTAGCTAAAGAATTAGAAATAAAAGGGTATGAGTGGTTAAAATAAGTAAAATTTTCTCTTAAAAGAGAGCTTTTAGATAAAAATAAACCTAAAAATAACAAAAAACTGTTATACTATATACTGTTCCTGTATATTTTTTAATATTGGGTAATTTACTAAATTAGTTAAATTTTATGTACCCAGATAATTTTTATTCAAGTACGTTTACATTATTAGCGGAGGCAGAAGTCGGAAAACACTTTTACTGGGATATTGCAGGTTTTCTAGTACATGGACAAGTCTTAGTTGTAATCTGGTTTGTATTGGCCCTTTTATTAGTATTTGCATTTTTAGGTACTCGGGACACTGATCGGATTCCAAACAGTTGGCAAAACTTTGCTGAGGCAGCTGTTGACTTTGTTACAGACATTGCTAGAGATCAATTAGGTGAAAGTTTTTATAGAGAATGGGTCCCGTTCATTGGCACTCTATTCTTATTTATTTTTGGATGTAACTGGGCTGGTGCAGTTATTCCGTGGAAATTAATAGAATTACCAGAAGGTGAACTTGCTGCCCCAACAAATGATATTAATACAACGGTAGCATTAGCTTTATTAACATCGCTTGCCTATTTTTATGCAGGTTTAAGTAAAAAAGGGTTCGGTTATTTTAAACGATACATTGAACCAATTCCACTTCTTCTACCTATTAATATTTTAGAAGATTTTACGAAACCATTATCGTTAAGTTTCCGATTATTTGGAAATGTTTTAGCAGATGAATTAACTGTTACTGTACTGACATCATTAGTTCCATTAGTAATTCCATTACCGATAATGGCATTAGGTATTTTTGCAGGTTCAGTACAAGCTTTAATTTTCTCAACGTTAGCAGCTGCCTATATAGCAGAAGCTCTTGAGTAAATTAATATTAAATTCGATTTTTATTTTTAAAAACTATATTTATATTTACATTTACTAATTAAAATTTATTATGGACTCTATCATCTCTGCTGCTTCTGTTATAGCTGCTGGTTTAGCGATTGGTTTAGCGGCTATTGGCCCTGGTATTGGTCAAGGTAACGCTGCTGGTCAAGCTGTAGAAGGTATTGCTCGTCAACCTGAAGCAGAAAATAAAATTCGTGGTACTTTATTATTAAGTTTAGCTTTCATGGAAGCTTTAACAATTTATGGTTTAGTAGTAGCATTAGCATTATTATTCGCTAACCCGTTTAATAGCTAACGAGACTATAATTATTAATAAATAACAATAGATAGACATAGCGTAAAAATTTTTACGTGAATTCTATCTATTAAAAACTTTTAATTCTATAGTATAACATATAGGTTTTCTATGGTTAATCTTTCAATATTAATTTCAAGTTCAGAAGTCAATGGTCCTGGGGGATTATTTGATATTGATGCAACTTTACCGTTGGTGGCCATTCAATTTGTCTTATTAATGGTCATTCTTAATGTTATTCTATATAGTCCGTTATTGACTATTATCGAAGAACGTAAAGAATATATTTTAAATAAACTTGCAAAAGCCTCTGAAATATTATCTCAGGCAAATGAATTGACTGCTCAGTACGAACAAGAATTAAATGGCGTCCGTAAAGAAGCACAATTAGAAATTACAAACTCACAAAAAATTCATAAAGAAATTTTAGAGATTGAACTTAATATTTCTCAAAAATATATTGATAATTTATTAGAGACTATTACAGAAGATCTTCTTGATAAAAAAAATACAGCACTTAATAGCTTAGATACTATAGTTCAGTCGTTATGTATTGAAATTGAAAATAGATTATCAATTTAAATTTTTTGTTAGATGTAATTTTCCTTATTTATAAGTGAACAGTTTACATAAAAACTCTAAAACATGGAAAATTTTAATCAAATTTTTACATTACTTGCCGAAAATGAAGGTATTGGTTTAAACACTGATATTCTTGAAACTGGGTTAATTAATATTGTTGCTCTAGTTGGCATTTTAATTTACGCAGGCCGAGACTTTCTAGGCTCTTTTTTAGAGCAACGTAAAACCAGTATTGTACAAGGTGTTCAAGATGCTGAAGGTAGATTAGAAGAGGCAAATAGACGCTTAAGTGAAGCTCAAAAACAATTAAGTCAAGCACATATTGTTATTAGCGAAATAAAAAATGAAACAATAGCAGCGAAAAAAGTTTTATTAGAATCGGATGCATACCAAGCAAAAAAAGATTTAACAACTCGTTTTAATCGAGCTTTAGCTACTTTTCGTTCAAAGGAACGCCAAATATTTTTAGAAGTTAAACAACAAATAATCCGACTAGTCTTAAAACGTACTGTAGCTCGCGCTCAACAAACGTTTGGGCCAAAAGAACGAGCAACAGCGTTAATTAATGAAACAATTAATAAATTAGAAGGAGATTTGTTATGAGTATAAACCCTTTAACTTCAAAAATCGCAGCTCCTTATGCACGTGCTTTGTTTGACTTCTCAGTTGATCAAAATCTTATGCATCAAATTACTGCTGATTTTCAGAATTTGGAAGTCTTTTTAAATAAAACACCTGATTTAACACAATATTTAAGTAACCCTCTTATCAGTCCTAAAGCCAAAGAGGAAGTTTTAAATAAAACTTTAAAATCGCAAATAAATAAAGAAACTTTTAAATTTTTAATTGTTTTAGTAAATCGAAGTAGAATTAACTTATTAGAAGCTATTATTGCTAGTTATCTAAATTTAGTTTATGATGCAGCTTCAGTTAAAATGATTGAAATTTCTACTGCCTATGCATTTACGAATTTGCAAAAAAATACTTTAATTAAAAAATTAAAAGAATTAACAAAAGCAAGAGAAATTCGCTTAGTAATTACGGTTGATTCAAGTCTTATTGGCGGTTTTTTAATTAAAACTAATTCGAAAGTACTTGATTTTACAATTAAAAATCAACTACAAAAATTAGCTAAACATTTAGATAGTGTTTTAGAAATTTAAAAATAACTAAATTCTTTTATTAACTTTATTATTTTAAAAATAATACAATGATAAATATTCGTCCAGACGAAATTAGTAGTATTATCCGTGAACAAATTGAAAAATATGATCAAGATGTTAAAGTAGATAATATTGGTACTGTATTACAAGTAGGTGATGGTATTGCTCGGGTTTACGGACTTGATCAAGTAATGAGTGGAGAACTTTTAGAATTTGAAGATAAAACTATTGGTATTGCACTGAACTTAGAGAATGATAATGTTGGTGTAGTATTAATGGGTAATGGTCGACAAATTTTAGAAGGTAGTACCGTTAAGGCGACAGGTAAAATTGCTCAAATTCCAGTAGGTGAAGGGTTTTTAGGCCGAGTAGTTAATCCTTTAGGTGCTCCTATTGATGGAAAAGGTGATATTGTTGCTTCAGAAACTCGTTTATTAGAAGCAATGGCTCCTGGTATTATTAGTCGTAAGTCAGTATGTGAACCATTACAAACAGGTATTACATCTATTGATGCGATGATTCCGATCGGACGAGGTCAACGTGAATTAATTATCGGTGACCGTCAAACAGGTAAGACTGCTATTGCTGTTGACACAATTATTAATCAAAAAACTGAAGACGTAATTTGTGTTTATGTAGGTGTTGGTCAAAAAGCTTCTACTGTTGCACAAGTAGTAAACGTACTTGAAGAAAAAGAAGCAATGGCTTATACAATTATTGTTTGTGCTAGTGCAAATGATCCAGCAACATTACAATATATTGCTCCATATGCGGGTGCTGCTTTAGCCGAATACTTCATGTATAATGGTAAAGCAACTTTAGTTATTTACGATGATTTAACTAAACAAGCAATGGCATATCGTCAAATGTCATTATTACTTCGTCGTCCACCTGGACGTGAAGCATATCCTGGTGACGTTTTCTATTTACATTCACGTTTATTAGAACGAGCAGCAAAACTTAGCGATACATTAGGTGGGGGAAGTATGACAGCTTTACCTGTTATTGAAACTCAAGCAAGTGATGTATCAGCATATATTCCAACAAATGTAATTTCAATTACAGATGGTCAAATCTTCTTATCAAATGATTTATTTAACTCAGGGATTCGTCCAGCTATCAATGTTGGTATTTCAGTTTCGCGTGTAGGATCAGCTGCACAGACAAAAGCAATGAAACAAGTTGCAGGTAAATTAAAATTAGAGTTAGCTCAATTTGCTGAACTAGAAGCATTTTCTCAATTTGCTTCTGATTTAGATGAAGCAACTCAAAAACAACTAGCACGAGGTACTCGCTTACGTGAAGTTTTAAAACAACCACAAAATTCACCTTTATCTGTTGCGGAACAAGTTGCTCTAATTTATACTGGTATTAACGGATTTTTAGATGATTTAGAGGTAGCAGATGTTAAGAAATATTGTGCAAGTTTATTAACATTTTTAAATACATCTCAAAGTCCTTATATCGGAATTGTAAGTTCTACAAATCAATTTACTGATGAAGCAGAAACTGCGTTAAAAGAAGCGATCTCTGAATCTAAATCAGTATTTATGAAAAATCAGTAAATTTTAGTCTATTTAAAGTTTATTTATACTTTTAACTTAGCGTTAAAAGAATTAGAATCAGATTAGGTTTTGAACAAACCTAATCCGATTCTAATTCTTTTAATATAATTTTTATTATTTTATATCCAATAAAAAAGGGAGTAGAATAAAAATTCCATTATATTAAGTAATTTTTATTATCTTTACTTATAATAATAGTATAGCTAACTTTTTTCTAGTTTAGTTGTAAGAAAGTCAAAAACCGTTATTTATATTAAGGAATGAATTACTATGGCATTACCATGGTATCGTGTTCATACTGTTGTTTTAAATGATCCTGGAAGATTAATTGCAGTACATTTAATGCATACAGCATTAGTTGCTGGTTGGGCAGGTTCAATGGCATTATATGAACTTGCAGTTTTTGATCCATCTGACCCTGTTTTAAATCCTATGTGGCGTCAAGGTATGTTTGTAATGCCTTTTATGACACGTTTAGGCATCACAGATTCATGGGGTGGTTGGAGTATCACTGGTGAAAGTGTTTCTAATCCTGGAATTTGGAGTTTTGAAGGTGTAGCATTATCACATATTATATTATCGGGTATGTGTTTCTTAGCTGCTATTTGGCATTGGGTTTACTGGGATTTAGAATTATTCCGTGATCCAAGAACTGGAGAACCTGCATTAGATTTACCGAAAATTTTTGGTATTCACTTATTTTTATCAGGTTTATTATGCTTCGGATTTGGGGCGTTCCACGTAACAGGTCTATTCGGTCCTGGTATTTGGGTATCAGACGCTTATGGTATTACTGGAAAAGTACAACCTGTAGCACCAGCATGGGGTGCAGATGGTTTCAATCCATTTAATCCTGGTGGTATTGCTGCACATCATATTGCAGCAGGTATCTTTGGTATTTTTGCTGGTATTTTCCATTTAACGGTACGTCCACCACAACGTTTATACCGAGCATTAAGAATGGGTAATATTGAAACAGTATTATCTAGTAGTATTGCAGCAGTCTTTTTTGCTGCTTTTGTTACTTCTGGTACGATGTGGTATGGTGCTGCAGCAACTCCTATTGAATTATTTGGTCCAACTCGTTACCAATGGGATAGTGGGTATTTCCAACAAGAAATTGAACGTCAAGTAGAAACATCTGTAAGTGAAGGATTATCTGAAAGTCAAGCTTGGTCACGTATTCCAGATAAATTAGCCTTTTATGATTATATCGGAAATAATCCAGCAAAAGGTGGTTTATTCCGTGCTGGTCCAATGAATAAAGGTGATGGTATTGCTGAAGCTTGGTTAGGACATCCAATCTTCCGAGATAAAGATGGTCGTGAACTAACAGTTCGAAGAATGCCTGCTTTCTTTGAAACATTCCCTGTTATTTTAGTAGATAAGGATGGTATTATTCGTGCAGATATTCCATTCCGTCGTGCTGAATCGAAATATAGTATTGAACAAGTTGGTGTAACAGTCGATTTTTACGGCGGAAAATTAAATGGTCAAACATTTAAAGATGCTCCAACAGTTAAAAAATTCGCTCGAAAAGCGCAATTAGGTGAAGTATTTGAATTCGATCGAACAAGTTTAGAATCTGATGGTGTATTCCGTAGTAGTCCACGTGGTTGGTATACATTTGGTCACGCGAATTTTGCTTTATTATTCTTCTTTGGCCATTTATGGCACGGTGGTCGTACGATTTTCCGTGATGTATTTACAGGTATTGGTGCTGAAGTTACAGAACAAGTAGAGTTTGGTGTATTCCAAAAGCTTGGTGACAAGTCTACTAAGAAACAAGGTGCTGTGTAAATTATAGTCTTTGTTTTTTAAATCTATTCAAAATTAAACAGGATTAAACAATGGAAGCTTTAGTTTATACGTTTTTACTTATTGGTACTTTAATGGTAATTTTCTTTGCAGTATTCTTTAGAGAAACGCCGAGAATTATTAAAAAATAAAACCATTTAAATGTAAATGGTTTTATTTTTTAGTCTTCGTGTTCTTCAAATGGATCACGTAAATTTTTGGAAGCGGGTCCAAAAGCAGTATATATTGAATATGTAGTAATACCTAAAAGTAAGCTCGACACAAAAATTACAATAATTGTTGCTGTTTCCATGTTATATAATTATCTAAATTAACGCTTTAGTATTATATAACATGCAATAGAAAAATTAATTTATTAATAATGTAAAATTTTTTATGGCATTAAGAACAAGATTAGGCGAAATTTTACGCCCATTAAATGCAGAGTATGGTAAGGTCGCTCCTGGTTGGGGAACAACTCCAATTATGGGTGTGGTAATGTTAGCATTTTTAGTATTTTTATTAATTATTTTACAAATTTATAATTCATCTTTAATTATTGAAAATGTTGATGTAGATTGGTCAAATGGTATTGTATAATATGTAGATACCAAGTAAATAATTTAAAAGGAATTTTAAACCTTTTAAATTATATTTAAATTATAAAAATTTAAATTAATTTCAAAATATATTATAAATATATGGATATTATAAGTCTAGGTTGGGCAGGCTTAATGACAATGTTTACGTTTTCATTAGCACTAGTAGTTTGGGCCCGGAATGGTTTTTAAATATTAAAATTTCGTAAAACTTAAAAAATTTTAAATATTATGGCATTAGTTCTAAAAATTTTTCCATATGCAAGTCCTGAAATTGTTACGGCTGCAGTAACATGTTTCTTTATGACATTATTTGGTCTTTCTTTAGGCTTCGCATTATTAAAAGTTCAAGGTGAATAATAAATATTTAATAATAATATAGTACATATTATTATTAAATATTTATTGTTCATTCAATTAATTGAATTAAAAATATAAACCTAACATATCTGGAAAAAACCGATTTATCTCAATTATAAACCCAGCTGTAAATGTCATCCATAATGTTAAAAGAACCGGAGCTGTTGATAAATACTTTTGAAGATCATTCATAGAATTAAAATTAATTAAAATAATTGTTTGATAATTTTAACGTGGTGATACAGTTACTTCTTCGTCCAATGCAACCAAATCATTACTTACAAATTCTTGCCATGCTGAGATTGGCCAAATATAACCTGTTGTCATTATTTTTAATGCTAACGGAACATTTATAATAATTTCGCTTTCAGTTGGATTTTTTGTAGTACTAATTGCTCTTAAATATTTACGCCCTACCCAACCAATCCAACCGGAAATATAGATAAATCCGAATCCTGGGAAAATAAATTCCGCAGCATGACTCCAACGTCCATCCGCAATTAAATGAGGTAAACCGTCTGTACCGCATAATAATTCTGAACGACTGTATTTATCAAATCGAGCTTGTGTACGTTCAATTTGTTGTTGTAAAGCTAATGCAGGTGGCGAACCCGCTTCATATTTACTCATTCGTTGTTCCAATTTTTTTACGCTAGCTTTTAATCGCTTAGCAAAAGCAGGAGATTCGCTACATTTTGTTAATCCACCAATGTCCGCTAATGCACGATTAGGTAATAACGCAATCAAAACTGTGAAAAGTAAAATTAAAAAATTAAAACGTTTCATTAGCAAAATAAAGAAAATTAAAAACTTTTGGTTTGGTAAAAAATTTCAATAAAATATCGGTATTCTTACATATATATATTAATTTAGTTTTTAAGAAAAAAACCATTTTTTATTGAAAAACGAAAAATTTTCCAAAATTATCATTGTCGTTTATCTTTTTTTAAGATTATATCTAATAAATAATTGATATTTTTAAAATATTTCTTATCTAAGTAAGTATCAGTAAATTCTTAATAAACTGTTTGTAATAGATACTCTAGATCAAGAAATACAGGGACCTTGTAACTTGTTACTTCATTTAAAAATATCCGTCAAAAATAAGAAAAAGTTATCTATAAATTGATTGATTCAATAAAAAGTACACAGAATTTTATAATCTAAAAATAAAAAAAATCTAGAGAAGTTAATTTTTAATAGGATAAGGATAAGTATTTGAAATATTGGATGAAGAAATTCAATTGGAAAAGAATTTAATGAAAAGCTAAAAATAATTACTAAGTTGATTTTGTAAAAAAATCAACTTAGTATAAAGTATTACGTTTAATTACTCAAGATCCTTACGATTTGGATTTCGTGAAGGATCACTTGAAAGAAAACCAAAAATAAATAAAGAAACAAAAAAGATAACTGTTGTATAAACTAAAATTTTTAAAGTTAACATTCAATTTTTCCTAGGAACTGTTTTTAATAATATTAATTATACTAAAACAAAATAAATATAAATCATTAAATTCAAGAAAAATATTATTTCTCAATTTCAGTGATTCGAATATTATTTAAAAGAAACGGGTAAATTTTGAAAACAGAAATTTCAACTTGTTTATCTATTGGAATTCGATAACTATCTGAAATATTTTCGCGAAGAGAAATATAACCTTCAACGATAATATAAGCATTAATTTGATAGTATTGTTGTATAGTATCATAAGCTAGATTTCCCCAAAGAGAAAGCCGTAAAGTTATTTCTAATTTCTTATTTCTAATTTGACACAGTTTTACAAGAACTTCTGTAACAGAAATATCATTCTCAAAAAAACTTTGTTCAGGTTTTCCAATAATTTTAACAATAAAACTTGCATAATTCATGTCAAGTTAAAATTATTAAATTATTAAATTCTTTTGTTTTTGAATGTCTTCAAAATTGATATCTCGTAATCGTTTTAATAACCGAATAAAGTATTCTAAAAAATAATCATCCAATTGAGTAATTTCGTTTTTATCGACTTTAAATGTTTTATATAAATCAAACGTTGATTTTGAAAAGTCATTTTCAACATTTAAAATTTCGGCAAAAGCTAACCGATCACTAATGTTCTGTCCCCATTCAAAAAATCCAAAAATTCGACTCACTAATTTTAAAAGGAAAAGTGGTACCCGATTTACTTTTGCTGATTGACCGGCCAATTGCTCACACAAGCTAATTATTTCTGATGATACCCAACCTTTAGAACCCCCTAAAACAAATGTTTTATTTTTTGTTTGAGGAAGTTGTAATGATCTTAAACAGAATTTGGCAATATCTTGCGTGTCCATGTAAGAAACACAGGTGTTTTCGTTTGTTATTAAAATTGGTAAGTTTTCTAAAACAGGAATTGCATACTGTTCAATTAAACCTTGATAAAATCCTGCCAATCTAAAAATTGTATAAGGAATTTCTGATTGTTTTAATTTAGTTTCAATTCCAAATTTCATTTCCATTAGAGGAATGTTTAAAAATTGTTCAACATTCTGTGAAGAACAGAAAATAAAACGTTTAACATTTGCTGCTTTTGCTGCCTCAATTAAAGCACATTTTCCATCCCAATCGACGTCTTTTAATGTATCCAAATCTGAAGGTCGGCTTGTTGAAGCATCAATAACAGCACTAATACCCTGTAAACATGGTGGAATAGTTTCAGGTCGACTTAAGTCACCATAAATTAATTCAGCACCCCATTCTTTCAAGAAATTCGCTTTACGAAAATTTCTTACTAAACAACGAACTTGATAACCTTTTGTTAAAGCTTGAAGAACAATTTGACGTCCTAATGTTCCAGTTCCGCCAATAATAAGTAAGCTCATATATATAGATTTCTGTGCGTAAAGAGTTTTTAATTTTGATTGAAAATTTAATTTTTTTAATCAAAAATCGTACTTTGTAAAATATCCTCTGCTTCAATATTAACAAGTTCTCTTTTCGTTAATATTTGACCGCGACTATCAAAAATTCGATTCGCTTGACGCATACGAGCTCGATCTAATGCGTTTTTAACACTACGTGCGTTTGCAAATAACGGTTTTTCTTTTCGTTTCGTAATATATTGTGTTAAAGCAACTTCAGCTTGCGGTGTTAATTGATATTGTTGTTCTTCTAACATCATTTTAGATATTTGTAGTAATTCCTCAACAGTATAATCCGGGAAATCGATATGATTAGCAATTCGTGAAGATAAACCTGGGTTTGATTCATAGAATTTATCCATAGGCTCTTTATAACCCGCTAAAATTACAACTAAATCATCACGTTGATTTTCCATTACTTGTAGTAAAATTTCAATCGCCTCTGATCCATAATCTCTTTCATTATCTGGTTTATATAGATAATATGCTTCATCAATAAATAGAACACCGCCCATTGCTTTTTTTAAAACTTCTTTTGTTTTTGGAGCAGTATGACCAATATATTGTCCTACTAAATCATCACGTGTTACAGTTAATAGATGACCTTTTTTAATGTATCCTAATTGGAATAAAATATCTGCCATTTTTAAACCTACTGTTGTTTTTCCTGTTCCAGGACTACCAGTAAATGACATATGTAATCCAGGGCTGCCTGCGGTAATTCCTAAATTCTTTCTTAATTTATCAATTAATAATAATGCTGCAATTTCTCTAATTCGAGCTTTAACCGGAGCTAAACCAACCAATTCTTCATTTAACAAATTTAAAATTTTAGCTATTTCTGTTTTATTATATTCTTCTTGCAAATTAACTGGTGTATACATTGAACTCATAATTTTTAGTGTTAGAAAATTTCTTTATAAACTTAAACTTTTTATGTAATAAATCGGTTATATTCTAACCGATTTATTATAGTTACAATAAAGATTTAATTTATTGTGAACGTCGGGATACTTGAAAGGCAAATTAAAGCAAATCCAGCACTTCCACATGCGCCAACAAAAAATCCCCCTTTAAATTGGTCCCAAGCTTTTTTTGTTTGCAAGTCATTAGGATTTTCTGTTGTTTTATCTTGTCCAAAAACAGCTGCGCCATAAATTGTTAAACCTAAAGTTAAAATAAGAATTAAACCAATTGTTGAAAGAAAACCGCTAAATAAAGCAATGTCAGAATTTCGTAATGGTCCTAATTTAACAAATGGCCCCATTAGAAAGTAACCATGTGCTAAGCCAATCTCTAAACCACGTAATAAGGGTGTTAGACCAAATCGATATGCTGGTAAATTTTTTAAAATAGCTCGTGTCACTGACGACGATGTTATAGGTGTTGCTAAATGTCCTACAAACGGATCATCATTGTACGGTTTAATAAAATTAGCCATAAATTGAATTTAAAATTTAATGAAGTTAATAGTAAAGTTGTTTAATTAATCTAAGGTAGTTAAAAATTTAATGAAAATTTTTACCAACCAAAATTTTTAGATAGATTACTATATAATATATATTAATATACAGAAAAATTTTTATAAACTTCATTTTTATAAAATAAAAAGGTTTTATGACAATTGCTATTGATTACTTTTTACTAGTAGGATTTTGTTTTGCTTTTACTTCAGGCTTATATCTAGGCTTAAAATCAATTAAATTAATTTAATATACTATTACACCATAATCAATGCAAACAGAGATTCGGCGAGATAAAATTATTGGATCCCGACGCTTTAGTAATTATTTTTGGGCAATTTTTTTATGTAGTGGTGGTATCAGTTTCTTATTAGCTGGTATTTCAAGTTATTTTAAAATTAATTTTTTACCCTTTGCAAATCCGAGAGAATTAGCTTTTATTCCTCAAGGTTTGGTTATGAGTTTTTATGGAACGTTAAGTATAGCTCTTAGTATTTATATTTTTGTAACACTAGTATGGGATATTGGAAGTGGCTATAATGAATATAACAAAGTTGAAAATCTTGTTAAAATAGTTCGAAAAGGATTTCCGGGAAAGAATCGTGAAATTCTTTTAACATATCCTTTAACAAATATTCGAGCAATTGGAATAAAAATTTCCGAAGGATTAAATCCAAAACGAAGTATTTATCTATGTTTAAAAGATGAACGACAAATTCCATTAACACCTGTTCAGCAGCCAAATACAATTTCAAATTTAGAAGAAGAAGCTGCAGATTTAGCTAAATTTTTAGATTTGAAACTAGAAAATTTATAATATTTTATTGCTTTTTATACCCGCATGATTTTATAATAAAAATATGCGGGCATAGTTTAGTGGTAAAACCTTAGCCTTCCAAGCTAATGATGGGGGTTCGATTCCCCCTGCCCGCTCTTGGTTAAGTTTTAGAATGAGCAACAATCATTTTTTATAGGAGAATATAGAATTATGTCTGGTGGATCTACCGGTGAACGTCCATTTTCGGATATCATTACAAGTGTACGTTATTGGATTATTCATAGTATTACAATTCCATCTCTTTTCGTATCAGGATGGTTATTTGTTAGTACAGGTTTAGCCTACGATGTTTTTGGAACTCCACGTCCGAATGAATATTTTACACAAGATCGTCAACAAATACCATTGGTAAATGATCGATTTAGTGCAAAACAAGAATTAGAAGATTTAACTAAAGGTTTATAGGAGGTAAAAAATATGACAAAAAATATTAATCAACCTGTAGCTTATCCTATTTTTACTTTCCGTTGGTTGGCTATTCACGGTTTGGCTATCCCAACTGTTTTCTTCTTAGGTGGAATTACAGCTATGCAATTCATTCAAAGATAAATTAATAATATAGATACAGACGTGAGGTAAATTTTATGACAGGTCCAAATCCTAATAAACAAGCAGTAGAATTAAATCGAACTTCTCTTTACTGGGGACTTCTATTAATTTTTGTTTTAGCCGTATTATTTTCAAGTTATTTCTTCAATTAATATTTATATATAGGAGTTTTTTATATGTCGAATACTGGTAGAATTCCTTTATGGCTTGTAGGTTTAGTAGGTGGTTTAGCAGTAATAACAATGCTTAGTTTATTCATATATGGTTCTTATTCAGGTTTAGGTTCATCTTTATAAACTAAGGGTATTAAATCTTAGAGAGTCTTTTTTAACAAAAAAGGATCCTTTAAAAATTTTACTCTTTCAATTTTAATAAAATAATATTATCATAAAAATGATAATATTATTTTATTAAAATTGAAACCTTTTAATTCAATTAATTATTTCTTAAAGAACAGTTTTCGTAATTTTTTAAAAAATCTTCTTGAGAATTTTTTCAGTTTCTGTGGAAATTGCCGATCTCGTCCAAACCAACCATACCATAGTTTTGGAAAACCTGTTTTACGCCGGCCTTCTAATCCATAAGGTTTCCAACGTAGATTATATTCTTGCCAATCCGTATAACCACCACTATAAATACTATCTTTTGGTCTTGGACCAACGTGGAGTTCTGTATTTTCGGTCAAAAAAGGAACATAGAAATATTGACTAAAAAGGGCATGCACTAATGCATAAAATATAAATAAAAATTCCATATATAGCATACACCTTAAACCCACTGCAATTGCTGCAGGTCGATCGTAAATTCCTTCTCTCTGTAAATTCCATGCGTAGATTGCTACGCGGAATGCTAGTTTAAATAGATATTGTTCAATCCAGTCGTAAGTTTGTAAAAAAGTCCAATGCCAACGTATTAAGTAGGGGCAATACTGCTTCCAAACCCTTGTAATATAAACCCACGATGTCACAGGCCACATAGCTTTGATAGTCCGAATACATTGCGTAACTATACGAGGTAAAAGATTATCAAATATTGTATAGTAAATTTTGTCTGTTACTGGAGTTATAGATCTCGGCATACGTGAAAAAATCATCGAAATCGGATCAATTCGATGTTCATCCCGAAGAGCCGCTTTAGTAAGAGCAAATTTTAGACTAAAAAAGTCATTCCCTGACCTTACTTCACTATCGTTAAAAGAAAATTTACCTGGAAGTTGTTTTCGAAATTCTGTAACGATTAAACTTCTATACGATAACCTGTAGGCATTTTTATCATCCAGTGCTGAACTCCGTGCTCGAGAGAGTTCTTTCATCCCAAGACCTTTAATACTACCACTCCAATTAAGTAACACCTCTCTAGCATGGAAGTACCATAATGCCGCTGCAAACAAACTAATACTACAAATATAGAAAGAAGTTTTTACATTGTATTTAACAGCTAGAATAACAAATCTAATAAAGGTAATTAAGAGACAGATATTTTCGATATCTACAAGACTTAGGCCGGTTTTAGAGTAATCAATAACAGCTTGTACAATTATACGCAACGTTTCAAAAGAAACGTCAGTTGATATAGGAATTGTTTCTGAACTCCCATAAATTGTTTGGTAATCTGAATTTATTGTTATCGCATTAGGATCTGAAATCCCAAAAAAATTCAGTATCGTTTCCTGATCTATATGAATCAATAAAACGAGTAGCTTGGTTAATAAGTCCATGATATAATTCTAATATAAAAAGAAATTTACATTTACTTTTATTTTTTTTTATAAATTTCTAATCTCAATTCATTCGCCACAATATCATTATAACGGAAGAGCCAAAAATTTTCAAGAGTATATAATCTATTTTAAAAATACAAAATACCAGAAGTAGAAACTCTTTTATGGAAAATTAGAAATTATAAAAACAAACTTTCCCGCATTGACTTTATTTTTATTATGAATAATATTCTTACCCCCAAGGGAATTCGAATCCCTGTCTGCTCCGTGAAAGGGAGCTGTCCTAGGCCTCTAGACGATGGGGGCTATTATTTATATATATATATATTTTTATATAATAATCTAGTTTTTAAGAAACTAGAAAGCGGGCAACGCGATTCGAACGCGCGACATCAACCTTGGCAAGGTTGCGCTCTACCACTGAGCTATGCCCGCTGTGGAAGAATTTTTAAAAAAGTTTAAATTCCCACCTAACTTAGAAATATTATAAGATTGGTTTAATTGTGTCAATAGTTTAATTTAATTTAGAAATTATAGTCTAGACTATAATTTCTAGTAAGACTAAATTGATGATGAAATGCCATCGGCAGCAGCAATAACAATAACAAGACTAACCCATGCTTGGAAGGCTCTAGTAAAAGTGCTTTTTGACGCTTCCCATTCACCAGGAGTAGCTAAAGCTACCGGAACGGTTATCACTAAACCTAATGAGATGAAAACTAATATAGCTACTAACGCAGTTATCATAAATACTTTTTGACTTTTTGAAACTTTTTATATTGATGATTTAATCCAGGATATATTAAAGATTACCTTTTTTTAAAGCTAATAATACAATTACAGCTGGGCCTGCTAACATGATAGCACCCGTTGCTATTAGCTGACCTATAACTTGCCAATTAATCATTTTTAAAATCCTTAATTTATAAATTTTTAGTGAAAGTTTAAATAACAAAATAACTTATATTGTTACTTGTTATTTTACTTTAAAACTCTTAAAGTAACTATATTATTTTAAATAATATTTTATTTATTATAAATATACTTTTTTTCGTCTAAATTCTTTAATATTTACTTCTTTTCATGTTAATATAAATATAGGGTTGCTAACTCAATGGTAGAGTACTCGGCTTTTAACCGATTTGTTCTGGGTTCGAGTCCCAGGTAACCCATACTAATCTAACATGTTTTACAGCCAAAGTGTACTTTCTAGTAATAAAATTAAACAAAAAAATAATTTCTTAAGACTTTTACGTTCAACCTGTCGTTCTTTTTTCTATTTAAAATGAAGAAATTTAAACTTGTAACATATAACATAACAAGAGAATTCTATCGACCGTTAAATATATTAAATATAATTGATGGTTTTCATTTGTACTATGAGGTCTTTTTTCAAAATCTACTTACAATTTTTTAGAATTTCTCAGAACTATTTTATAAAAAATTGAAATCTAAACTTTATTCGATATCCAGCTTAAAAGAAGCTGGATAAAGACTAGAAAGACTAGTAAATATTAATCAATAGGACGCATTGATAATACAGGTTCATTAGCACGATTAATACCTTTTTCGAAACCAGCAGCGGCAGCTCGAGCTCGACCTGAGTGCCACCAGTGACCTACTAAGAAGAAGAATCCTAAGAAGAAATGAGAACAACATAACCATGAACGTGGTGATACATAATTTACTGAGTTAATTTCAGTTGCTACCCCACCTACAGAGTTAAGTGAACCTAAAGGTGCGTGTGTCATATATTCAGCAGCACGACGTTCTTGCCATGGTTGAATATCATTTTTAATTTTGTTGATATCTAACCCATTTGGACCACGTAAAGGTTCCACCCATGGAGCACGTAAATCCCAAAAACGCATTGTTTCACCACCAAAAATGATTTCTCCACTAGGAGAACGCATTAAATACTTACCTAGACCTGTTGGACCTTGAGCAGATGAAACATTTGCACCTAAACGTTGGTCTCGTACTAAGAAAGTAAAAGCTTGAGCTTGTGATGCTTCTGGACCTGTTGGGCCATATAATTCACTTGGATAAGCTGTATTATTATACCAAGAGTATAAAGAAGCTGTGAAGCCCATTAGAGAAATAGCAGCTAGACTATATGAAAGGTAAGCTTCACCTGACCATACAAATGCTCGACGAGCCCACGCAAATGGTTTTGTAAAGATATGCCAGATACCACCGATAATGCATAAAATGCCGACCCAAATGTGTCCACCGATAATATCTTCCATATTGTTTACTGCTACAACCCAACCATCACCACCAAAAGGTGAGCGGAAAACGTAACCAAAAATTACAATTGGATTTAATGTAGGTGTTGTAATGAAACGAACATCTCCTCCACCAGGTGCCCATGTATCATATACTCCACCTAGATACATTGCTTTAATAACTAATAAGAATGAGCCAACGCCTAATAAACATAAATGAATACCTAAGATAGTAGTCATTTTATTTTTATCACGCCAATCATAACCAAAGAATGGGAATGATTCTTCTAATGTATCTGGACCTAATAAAGAATGGTAGATTCCACCAAAACCTAAAACTGCAGAAGAAATTAAATGAATAACACCAACTGCAAAATATGGAACAGTTGAAGTAATTTCTCCACCCGGACCAATACCATAGCCTAAAGTTGCTAAATGTTGAATTAAGATAAATCCTTGTTCATAAGTAGGTTTTTCTGGTACAAAGTGAGATACTTCGAATAACACCATAGCACCAGCCCAAAATACCATTAAACCTGCGTGTGCTACGTGAGCACCTAATAATTTACCTGAGACATTGATTAAACGAGCATTTCCACTCCACCAAGCGAACCCTGTCGACTCAATGTCGCGACCTGCAATACTACTATTAAAGGGCGTTTCCACGTGGTAATACCTCCTCAGGGAATACGAAGTTTTCATGTGGTTGATCTTGTGCTGCCATCCATGCACGAATACCTTCGTTTAATAAAATATTTTTTGTATAGAATGTTTCAAATTCAGGATCTTCTGCTGCACGTAACTCTTGTGAAACAAAGTCATATGCACGTAAATTTAATGCTAAACCAACGATACCGATAGCACTTGTCCATAAACCTGTTACAGGTACAAACAACATGAAGAAATGTAACCAACGTTTATTTGAGAATGCTACCCCAAAAATTTGTGACCAGAAACGGTTTGCAGTTACCATAGAATATGTTTCTTCAGATTGTGTTGGTGTAAATGCACGGAACGTATTTGCAGCATCACCATCTTCAAATAAAGTATTCTCTACAGTTGCCCCATGAATAGCACAAAGTAAAGCACCACCTAAGATACCAGCTACACCCATCATATGGAATGGATTTAACGTCCAGTTATGGAAACCTTGTAAGAATAATAAGAATCGGAAAATGGCAGCAACACCAAAACTAGGAGCAAAGAACCAACTTGCTTGACCTAGTGGGTACAGTAAAAATACCGAAACAAATACAGCAATTGGACCTGAGAATGCAATAGCGTTATATGGTCGGATCCCAACTAAACGAGCAATTTCAAATTGACGTAAACAGAAACCAATTAGACCAAATGCACCATGTAAAGCAATAAATGTCCAAAGACCACCGATTTGGCACCAACGAGTAAAATCGCCTTGTGCTTCAGGACCCCATAAAAGTAATAATGAGTGGCCCATACTATTAGCTGGAGTAGATACTGCAGCTGTTAAGAAGTTACATCCTTCAAGATATGAACTTGCTAAACCGTGCGTATACCACGATGTAACAAATGTTGTTCCAGTCATCCAGCCACCTGCAGCTAGATAAGCCGTTGGAAATAATAATAAACCTGACCAGCCGATAAAAACGAATCTATCTTTTTTTAACCAGTCATCAATAAGATCAAATAAACCACGTTCTTGGTTTTGTCCAATAGCAATGGTCATATTTTATAATCCTTAAAAATAAAATAACTTATTCAGTAAACCTTAATGTTAATTTTTACTTCAGTCTTTACAGCTTACGCTTATAATTATACACTAAGTCGTTAATTTAATTAAAAAATTTTCTACCTTCATTTCACAGTAAAATGATAGTATTAATTTCATCGGTTACAAATTTTTTTTTCACATATCGTCAATTTAGTTAATAATAGTAAATATCAATTACAATTTGGCTAGTAATGATATTTACTAATATAACTTAGCTTTCTGCAATATCATCGGTTGATATGTATAAAAAGAATAAAGCCATACTAAAAGCTGGAAAAATCAGCCCAACAAGAGGTACTAAAATTGAAGGTAAAAATGCTGCTGCCATATTTATATTTTATTATCAAAGTTGTGAATCTAACAGTAAAATTAGTGTTAATAATTGATAATATTAATTGTATATGAAAATTAAGTTGAAATTAAAAAAATAATCTCATTAATATAAATCAAAATTTTCTTTATTTTTATAGTAAAATTAATATTATTAAATTTACGATATTTAACACTACTAATTTTGTATATCTAGAGGTTTTATTTATGGAAAGTTTATTATTAGCCCGATTACCTGAAGCATACGTTGTATTTAGTCCAATTGTAGATGTGTTACCAATTATTCCAGTTTTCTTCTTATTATTAGCTTTTGTTTGGCAAGCAGCAATTGGATTTAGATAACGATAACATCGGTTTTCAAAAATTCATTACTTATATTTTTTATCTCAATATTATTTAAATTTTTAATTGAATTTCAATTTCTGAAAATCAGTTTTTTAATTAGGGAAGAGATATATTATACATTCACGTTTTTTATATTAGTAATTAAGGATAAATTAAATGGTAGAACCTTTATTATCTGGAATAGTTTTAGGTTTGATTACTGTGTCAGCATTAGGACTTTTTGTAGCTGCGTATTTGCAGTACCGTCGTGGTAATCAATTTGAAATTTAAATCACTTGAAGTCAAGATAACTTATTTAATTAAATAAGTTATCTTGACTTCAAGTGATTTAAATTTCAAATTAATGGAATTTTAAGTTTTTCTAAATTTCCCAATAGTGAGTTTCGAGAAAAAAAATAATTAACTATAAATAACTAACAAAATTCTTAAAATTATAAATATAAGATTTTACAGTAATATTTTTTCTATATCATAATTAGAGAACATAGATCTAAACTAATAAATAATTTTTTAATTAACAAACATTCTTCCTCTTATATATAAGAAGTATATTTAATAATAATTAATTTTCTTTTAGAGTATTAGCTATACCGTCTTCTATAAAGCCAAATCAAAATATTAAGGATTCGATTTCTAAAAACAGGACCAAAACCCAAAATTTAGTAAAAAAGTTATTAAAAAAAGTGGAAATATTAGCTTTAAAAGTTAATAGTATAGTAATATTCTCTATCTTAGATTGGTTTTTGTTTCCAATATTGAGATAAAGAATATAAGGTATATTGTATTATGAAAATAGTTTAATTAATTTTTAAAAATTAGAACATATTATCATATTATTTTAACGATGCTTTAGCACCAGCATCTTCAAGTTGTTTTTTCGCATCTTCAGCAGCATCTTTAGCAACACCTTCTTGGATTTGTTTTGGCGCTGATTCCACAAGTTCTTTTGCTTCTTTCAACCCTAAACCCGTTAAGCTGCGAACAACTTTTAAAACAGCAATTTTCTTATCAGCTGGAACTTCGTCTAACATTACATCAAACTCTGTTTTTTCTTCAACTTCTTCTACAACAGTAGGGCCTGCCATTACCATAGTACCACCGGCATTTGCCGACGCATCAACACCAAACGTTTCTTCAATTTTACTGACTAACTCTGATGCTTCTAATAATGTTAAAGTTTTTAATTCTTCAACAATTTGATCAATTTTTTCTGACATAAAAAACCTTTATTTAAAAATGTATATATAATTAGTGAAAAATTAGTAATTTTCTTTCGTATTTTTAAAACCTAAAGAAAAATATTTAAATCTAATTGAATTGAGGGACCCATTGTTGTACAAATAAATAAACTTTTAAAGTATTTACCTTTTACACCCGGAGGTCGATTTTGCTCAATTGATTTATATAATGATGTTAGATTGTCTATTAGTTGAGTTTCTGTGAAATTTGATTTTCCAAAGCTGACGTGAACAACACCTGTTTTATCAGCTTTATACTCAAATTTACCTTTTTTAAACTCAGATAAAGTAGCTGTTAAGGTTGTGCTAACAGTTCCTGATTTTGGTGAAGGCATTAACCCTTTAGGCCCTAAAACTCGACCAAGCTTTGCAAGTTTTGGCATCATATCAGGTGTTGCTACTAATAAATCAAAATTTATATTTCCTTGGCTGATTTCGTCGATTAAATCATCACTTCCAACAATATCTGCCCCAGCTTCTTTCGCTTCCGCAATATTTGAGTCATTGGTTAAGACTGCAATTTTAATTGTCTTCCCAATCCCATGAGGTAATGTTACAGTTGTGCGTAATTGTTGATCTGCATATTTTGGATCAATATTTAAATTTGCATGTAGCTCGACTGTTTCTATAAATTTTGCAGTCGCAGTTTCTTTAAGTATTGTAATAGCATCACTAAGATTTGAATAAATTATATTTTTAGTCTTTGAACGATTTTCTTTTTGACGACGAGATAATTTTCGCATATATTTTCTCCATTAAATGTTTCTAAATGATAAGTTAATCTTAATCTACAATGGAGATGCCCATGTTACGAGCAGTTCCTTCAACAATTTTCATAGCACTACTTATTTTAGTGGTATTTAAGTCGGGTAATTTAATGTTAGCAATTTCTTCTAATTGAGCTTTCGTAATAGAACCCACGTTTACTCGATTAGGAGTTGATGAACCTTTTTTAATTTTTGCGGCATTAGCTAATAATACAGATGCAGGTGGTGTTTTAAGGATAAATGTATAACTTCTATCTTCGTAAACCGAAATTTCTACTGGAATAATAAGACCACCTTTATCATTTGTCTTTGCATTATATTCTTTACAAAACGCTGCGATATTAACACCATGTTGACCTAAAGCAGGTCCGACAGGAGGTGCGGGTGTGGCCTTCCCTGCAGGTAAAGCTAATTTAATTAATGCAGTTATCTTTTTAGGCATATCAATTTAAATTAGATAATACTTTTTTGTACAATATACAATTATATTTTTAACTTTAATTCATTATTTTGTCTTAGTTAAAACTTAAAACATGAAAGTAGAAGGAAATTGAATTAGTTTTGAACCATCCAGTTTTTCATTCTTTTTCTAGAAATAAAGAAGTAGAATCCTTGTACCTTAAATTTAAATTGGGGTTAAAATCCCTCGATTTTAATTTTTATAAGATATTTGAGTTACTGAATTTTAAAAATCGGAAAATTCTATCTAAAAACTAAAGACCTCTCATAGTACGAGAAACGCGTCCTGAAGGACTTGAACCCTCGACATCTAATTTTGGAGACTAGCGTTCTACCAACTGAACTAAGGACGCTCAAATTATATTGTAGGTATAGTGTAATGAAAATGCAATATTTTAAAATAGATTTAGCAGAAGTAATTTAGGCTTTTTTAAGTATGCAAAAATTTAATTCAAGAACGGGGCGTTTAATTGTTGAAAAATATTTACCACATAATTTTTTAGCTGAGAAAATAATATTAAGTAGTCTTTTAATTAGTTCAGAAGCAATTGATATTTGTCTACGGAGTCTGACAATTGATACATTTTATTTTAAAAATCATCAAGAAATATATAAAGCGATTGTACTAATGTATAAAAAAAAACTACCTATAGATATTATTACATTAAATACATTTTTACAAGACAATGGCCTTTTAACAAAAGTAGGTGGAATAAAAGTATTGATTGAATTGGTCAATCAAGTTCCAAATTTAGTTTATTTAGAAGAATATATTCGATTAATTCAAGATAAGTATTTGAGACGTTCATTAATTAAATTAGGCTACGAAACTATCAATTATGGATATATTACAAATATTACCCTAGAAGAAATTTTGACTGATTTAGAAATACAAATGTTCAATTTAACAAACGAAATTAAAAATCAAGATGTTTCTAGCAGCGTAGAATTATTCTCAAAAATTTTTTTAGAACTAAAACAAAAATCATTAAAACCATCTTTAGCTGGCTTGTCTTCTGGATTTTATGATTTAGATTCTTTAACACAAGGGTTTCAGAAATCTGATTTAATTATTGTAGCTGGCCGACCTTCAATGGGTAAAACCGCATTATGTTTGAATATCGCCACAAATATAGTTAAAAATTCTAAACTCCCGGTTTTATTTTTTAGTCTTGAAATGTCAAAAGAACAATTAGCATACCGGTTATTATCAACAGAGGCGAATATAAATCCTATGCGATTACGTAATGGTCATCTTGATAATAATGACTGGTTAAAATTGAATAGAATAATTAAAGATTTATCAAATTTACCCTTCTTTATTGATGATACACCTAACCTCTCAATTCAAGATATTCGCTCAAAAATAAAAAAAATACTTTTTGAACAAAGTAAAATTGGTTTAATTGTAATTGATTATTTGCAGTTAATGCAAAACTCCAAATTAAAATCAGATAATCGGGTACAAGAACTTTCTCAAATCACTCGTTCATTAAAGAATATTGCCCGAGAATTTAACGTGCCATTAATTGCTCTTTCACAATTGAGTCGAAATGTTGAAAACCGTGTTACAAAACGACCCATTTTATCTGATTTGCGCGAAAGCGGTTCTATAGAACAAGATGCTGATATAGTGTTAATGTTATATCGAGAGAGTTATTATAATTCGAATAAAGATAAAAGTAACGATCTTACAGAATTGATTATTGCAAAACAACGAAATGGACCTATTGGGAATATTCAACTTAAGTTTGACGCAAAACATACAAAATTTTTGGATTACTTTTCAAATTGGTAACTGCCCAGAACCAGATTCGAACTGGTGACACGAGGATCTTCAATCCACTGCTCTACCAACTGAGCTATCCGGGCTTAGCAGAAAGTATAATAGAAGTTAAAGAAAATAACAATAGATTTTTTTCTAAATTAATACTTGCTTATTTTAAGGAAATTTATTAGAATATATCTTGGGTATAGTTTTTATTAGAACTTAAGAAAATAGACTTAGTATGTCAGAATCGTAAGATAGCAGCATAAAGCTCTCATTAAAAGTTTGTATTAAAGCTATACCTAAAAAATTTATTATTTTAACTATTATCTAGTCAAATGGAATAAAAATATAAATTATTTTAATAACTAATAATAATTATGTTTTTTTTTTTAAAAATTGATACAATTAATAGTGTAGTCAATTTTACTATTTTTAATTTAAAATAAAACGGAATTAGAAATGACACCTTCATTAGCAAATTTTATATCTAGTCTAGCCGCAGGTGGCTTGGTTGTATTAGTTATTGCTGTTGCTTTAATTATTATCAGCAAAAGTGATCGTGTTACACGATATTAATAATTTACTATTGTTTTGATTTATAGTCCCAGTGTTTAAAATTTTTATTAATAAAAAAGAAAGAAAAATATTGATATGATAAATTTCAGTTTTGGTCCAAACATTTTCTTAGGTTTTATTTTAGGATTTGGAATATTACTGTTGTATCTCCTTCGATTTGTTAAGCCGGAAGTTGCTAGAGATGAAGATCTTTTTTTTGTAACGCTTGGTTTGCTTTATAGTTCAATCTTAGTAGTTCATGGATGGCGTTTAGATCCTATTTTATTATTTAGTCAAGTCCTAATTATAGCATCTGTATTAGGTGCTGGTTGGGAAAATATTCGATTACGAGGTTTACTTGTAAATCTAACAAAAAAAAGAAAGAAGAAGAAAAAAGATGATTAAGAATTTCTTATCTTCTTGGTTTCAATTTTGTAAACAGTGTTTTTTAAATTATGTTTAAAAAATATTCTAGATTTTTTGCATTAGTTTTATTTTCTATTTTTAACGTTTTAGTTATAAGTGCGTCTGCGATTGACTTAGACGAAGCAACACGAACTGTAGTAGCTGATTCAACAGGGAATACAACTGTTTTAACCCCAGAACAAGTTAAACGAGGAAAACGTTTATTTAATGCAACTTGTGGGGCGTGTCATGTAGGCGGGATTACAAAAACGAATCCAAATGTTGGTTTAGATCCGGAAGCATTAAGTTTAGCAACACCACGTCGTGATAATATTGCAGCTTTAGTAGATTATTTAAAAAATCCAACAAGTTATGATGGTTTAGAATCTATTGCTGAAATTCATCCAAGTATTAAAAGCGCTGATATCTATCCTCGTATGCGATCACTAACAGATGAAGATTTATATTCGATTGCTGGTCATATTATGCTACAGCCTAAAATTGTTACTGAAAAATGGGGTGGTGGTAAAATTTATTATTAATAGTATTACTTGTTTATGTTTAGATTTAATTTATTAGAAATTGAATCTAAACGAAAACTGATAAATTTATTACTTTTAAAAAGCTCAGTAAACAATGTCATTCTCCTTTAGGAAAAATAAGATAAGCAAGAGACGAATAAATATTTTTTTACTTTAAAAAAGAGTTATATTTCGTTATAAAATATATTAATCCACAAAGCATGTAGCTCAGTGGATAGAGCATCAGATTCCGATTCTGAAAGTCGGGGGTTCGATTCCCTTCATGCTTATCAGATTCTTAATTTTAAACTTTTTAGAAAAAAATAAAAGGTTTTCGAAAGAGAATAAAAATTAAATTTTAGGGGCTGACTTGGTTTCGACATTTAAAAATTGTTAAAGTATGATACAGGTCGAAGTTTCTATTCTTCGTAAAAAAAAATATAAATTTATAATAAATGCTAATAATTTAATTTCTTTTGCGTTTAAACGTGTAGCTAATTTTATGTCTTTTCAAACTAAACAAAATTGTTTAGACTCATTAAGTTTTGCAGTTTAAATTTTTGCTCATACAGTAATATAGTAAATAGCTTTGTTCACTATAATTTCTAACTAGACTTTTCTCTTTTTTATAGTTTAGAATAATTTTAATTGTTAAAATCTGTTCAAGTTTCTTGAACTAAACCTGTGAATGAGTACATTAATGAAATTTAGATGGACGTGGGTTCGAGTCCCATCAGCTCCATATATGCATTCGTGGCCGAGTGGTTGAAGGCACCGGACTCATAATCCGTTTTCCTCTGGAACATCACTGGTTCGAACCCAGTCGGATGCAGTTACTAAATTTTTACAGTTGTTTTTTTAAGAGTATACTTGTAGTATTGCAATTAATAAATTATTAAAATTTCTAGTAAAGTTTTATGTTCAGTTTAAATACTCAAAAAACAATTGATAATTTACACAACGTTTTTAGAAAAAAAAATATTCCACCTATTCGGATAGGTGATAATGTTAAAATTGGTGTTAAAATTATTGAAGGGAATAAAGAAAGAGTTCAGTTTTATGAAGGAACGGTTATTGCTAAGAAAAATAGTTCTATCAGTACGACTTTGACTGTAAGAAAAGTATTACAGGGTATTGGAGTGGAAAGAATTTTTTTAGTCCATTCACCAAAAGTGGATTCTATAAAGATTTTACGATCATCAAAGGTCCGACGATCAAAACTATATTATTTAAGAAATTTAAAAGGAAAAGCAAGTCGCTTAAAACAACAATTTCAATAATATTAAAAATTTTTAAAAAAATTTATTTGTATTTAATTTAAGTGGTATAGTAGTATAATACTAAGTAGTAAAGTAATAACAGAAAATAGTTTTTCATCTTTTACTTTCTAATTATTTAAAACAAGGAGTCATATGGTTACTTACAAAGTGACATTATTAAGTGAAGAGCATGATATTAATGCTACAATCGATTGTAATGATGATGTATTCATCTTAGATGCTGCGGAAGAACAGGGAATAGAATTACCATATTCATGTCGAGCAGGTGCTTGTTCAACGTGTGCTGGTAAGGTAACAGACGGTAGTATTGATCAATCTGAACAAACGTTTTTAGATGACGATCAAGTAGAAGCTGGCTTTGTTTTAACATGTATTGCATATCCTAAATCAGATTGTACAGTTTTAGTTCATCAGGAAGATGAATTATACTAATTCAAAAAGTGAAAAAAGGAATGACAGAAAAAAAGTTTGTCATTCCTTTTTTGATTAGAAATTAAGCTCGGCAGCTTGTACTTTCTCAAATTGTTTTTTCTTTATAATTAAAAGAACTTGTGTTAGTAAGATACAGAAACAGAAACCTAAATAACCAATAATTCGTAAAGGATTTTGCAATACAATCTCCGTTTCTTCTTGACCAAATCCACCTACATTTGGATCAATATTTAAAGGTTGATCAGCTTTAACTGAATCTCCTTGTTTAACTAGTAAACTTAGCCCAGTAGGGACAATTTGAGACGTTTTTACACCATCTGAATTAATAATTGTTATATTTGATTCACCCTTTTCTGATGTACTGATTTCTGAAATTTGCCCAGCCTGTACCGCACCAAAGATGTTTACGTTACTTTTTTCACCTGTTGGATATACTTGGCCACGACCACGATTTCCACCAGCATACATTGGATAAGTTAGATATTTAACATCCGAATCTTTTTCAGGATCTGGAGAAACCACTGGGAAAATAAGTTCTTGGTGTGTTTTTCCTGCGATAGGGCCAACGACTAAAATATTATCAAACTCAGTACTGTATGGTGAAATAAAAACACCTTTATTTTTAGCTTTAATTTCTTTAGGAATTTGATTTTTAGAGGCTAATTTAAAACCTTTTGGTAAAATTAAAATTCCGCCTACATTTAAATCTGCTTTCTGACCGTTAGCTCCTATTTGTTGTCGATTTACGTCGTATGGTACTTTTACTGTTACTTCAAAAACAGAATTTGGAAGTACAGCTTGCGGTGCTTCAATTTCAATCGCTTTTTGGTTTAAATGACAATTCGCACAAGCTAATTTACCATTCGCCGCACGTGGATTTGAATAACCTTGTTGAGCAAAGACTGGATATGCTGACGAATTTTCAATACAAAGACCAAATAAACTTATAGCAATCGTTAAAGTAAATAAAAGACTTTTAAAAAACTTGTTAGTTGCCATGGATCCAATACTTTTTAAGTATATTTATGTAAATTAATTTTTTATTAAAAACAAGATACCTACTCCTGAAAAATATAGCATTAATATTGCTAATGATAGTAACAATTGTGTAAGTGGATCGGTAGAAGGTGTTAAAATAGCTCCAATAATTGTTGAGACTAGTATTACGTATCGCCATGCAGCTAACATCTGTTTAGCTGATATAAGATTCAATAAGCCTAATAAAATTTGAATAATTGGAATTTGAAAAGCTATTCCTGTACTATAAAAAAGAACTAGAATAAATTCAAAATATTGATCAAAGGACCAAAAAGGTTCAATAACTTCATCACTATAGTTTAAAAAAAAGTTTAAAGCAGCCGGTATTAAAGCATAATACGAAAAAACTAATCCGAACCCAAACAGGCATAAAGAACTTAATAGTAATGGCAAAATAATTTTCGTTTCTTTTTTAGTTAACCCAGGCAGTAAAAATAATATAATTTGTCCAATTGCGAAAGGACTTCCGAAAAGTAATCCTGTATAAAAAGAAATTTTTACAGTTGAAATAAAATATTCACCAGGGGAAAGTTGAAAAAATTTTACATTGTTAACGGGTAGTTCTAATATTTTAACTAGAAGTTTTACCTCAAAAAAAGCTAAACAAGTTAATAATAAAATTATCCAAAACGTATGAAAAATTCGTTGCCGCAATTCTTCAATGTGTTCTGAAAAAGGTAATTCGAGAGTTGCAGTCTCATTAATTGTAAAGTTAAAATCAGAATTTGTTACCATAGGTTTCGATCTTGCATCGTGTCTATTTTACAGTGGGTAAATAGAAATTCTCGAATATTAGAATATATAGTAAGTAAAAATTTCTAAATAACTTTTTAAAATATGTGAAAAAGTTCTATATTAGCCAGAACTTTTTCACACACTTTCTTTTACGATAAATAATTCATACCTTCAAGACGAGCTACAGCTTTTTTTAACTCGATTGATGCATCCAGTCTATCTTTACTTGTTTCAGCATTTTCAACAGCTAGTGTTGCTTTTTCTAGCTCTTTAGTAGCTTCATTTAATTCGACGGTAACAAGTTCTTCAACATCATTTACTAAAACGGTAACACGATTTCGATCAATCTCAGCTAAACCACCGCATAGAATAATTGGTGTCCACTTTTCATTTAGTTTAATTCTTAATAAACCTGTGTCTAAAGCTGTTATTAATGCCGCATGACCATCTAATACGCCAACCAAACCTGTTAAACCGGGTAAAATAACTTCGTCTGCTGTTGTAGAACAAATAACTCGGGTAGGAGTAAGAACTCGAATGTTCATAACCATATATTACTACTCCTTATTTTAGAGTTTCTGCTTTTGCGATTGCTTCATCGATATTACCTACAAGATAAAATGCTTGCTCTGGTAACTCATCTAATTCACCGTTTAATACCATGCTGAAACCTTTAATTGTTTCTTCTAAACTTACATATTTTCCAGGTGATCCTGTGAAAATTTCAGCTACGAAGAAAGGTTGAGATAAAAATCGTTCAACTTTTCGAGCTCGAGCAACAGTTAATCGATCTTCTTCTGATAATTCATCAATACCTAAAATTGCAATAATATCTTGTAATTCTTTATAACGTTGTAATGTTTCTTTAACAGTTTCTGCAATTTCGTAATGTTCGGCACTAACGATTCCAGGTTGTAGCATTGTAGACGTTGAATCTAATGGGTCTACAGCAGGGTAAATTCCTTTAGCTGCTAAATTCCGAGATAATACTGTTGTTGCATCTAAATGAGCAAATGTTGTCGCTGGAGCTGGATCTGTTAAATCATCCGCTGGTACATATACCGCTTGTATTGATGTAATAGAACCCTGAGTTGTTGATGTAATACGCTCTTGTAACGCACCCATCTCCGTAGCTAATGTTGGTTGATAACCTACTGCAGAAGGCATACGACCTAATAATGCAGACACTTCTGAACCTGCTTGTGTAAATCGGAAAATGTTGTCAATGAACAATAATACGTCTTGTTTGTTAACATCTCGGAAATATTCAGCCATAGTTAAAGCTGTTAAACCTACACGCATACGTGCTCCAGGTGGTTCATTCATTTGGCCGTACACTAAAGCTACTTTTGATTCTGCGAAGTTAGTTTCGTTAATAACTCCTGATTCTTTCATTTCTTGGTATAAATCATTACCTTCACGAGTACGTTCACCTACACCACCAAATACTGATACTCCACCGTGTGCTTTTGCAATATTATTAATTAATTCCATAATTAATACAGTTTTCCCTACACCAGCTCCACCGAATAACCCAATCTTACCTCCACGACGATATGGAGCTAATAAGTCTACAACTTTAATACCAGTTTCAAAAATTGATGGTTTTGTTTCTAATTCTGTAAAGGCTGGAGCTTCCCTATGAATTGGTAAAGTTTCATCATATGAAACATCACCTTGCTCATCTACCGGTTCACCTACTACATTGAAAATTCTTCCTAGTGTACTAGATCCAACTGGAACACTAATTGGAGCACCTAAATCAATGGCTTCAACTCCACGTTTTAATCCATCTGTTGAACGCATTGATACTGCCCGTACTTTATTATCACCTAATAATTGTTGAACCTCCACAATAGTATCGATTCCTTCTTCTGTTGCAATTTTAAGTGCACTATAAATAGGCGGTAAGTTTCCAGTTGGGAATTCAATATCTAATACAGGACCAATAATTTGAGTAACGTAACCTTTATTTATATTAGTTTTTACCATTTTGACTTAACATATTTAAATATTTAAGAATAAATATACTTTCGGAATTTAACATACTATTCAAAAAAATAATACTCTATTTAAATTTTCTTAACTAATTATCATTGTACAACAAAATACTTTGAATTCTTGAATAAATCTCTAAAATAGAGTTGAGAAAGATTTATTAAAAATATTCTTCAGAAACAAGTCGTCCTGTAACTTTTAACCAATTTTGTGCACCCGGATAATTATCAGGTGCTAATTTTATCGCTTGGCGCCAATATTCTGCAGCTTTATCAAAAAATTCTTTAGCTAACTCTAGGTATTCATCATTACGCATATCTAGATTATCATCCTGATTTTGCAGTTGTAAAGCATTCAGACCTTGTGAATGGTAAATGACTGCGATATTATTTAATGCTTGCGGTAAGTTTGAATTTAGTTCAAGAGCTTGATGATAATATTCTAAAGCTTGTGAATAATTTCCATTATTTCCATAAATTAATCCTATATTATACAACGTATAGCTTCGATCGTAAGGATCTTCCTCTAATTGAAGGGCTTCATAATAATTTTCTAATGCTTCAGCATATTTTCCTTCAGACTGGGCAGACATACCCGCCCTATAATATGAGAATGCTTGTTTTTCTTGTTTACTTGCAGGTAAAATTTTTAACAGTATATCCGCAATTACAGTAAATGTTTTATCGATAAAATTACTCATTAAGTTTTTCCTTCAATAAAATTATAATTGGTACCAAAATTTCTCGAGTTAGAAGACGATCAATTAACGTCTTCTAGCTCTAAAATTATTTAAATAGAATTCGAAGCCACAAAGGGTAATAAGGATAAAACTCGGGCCTTCTTAATAGCTTTTGCAATCTGACGTTGTTGCTGAACGGTCACTCCAGTCGCACGTCGAGGAAGAATTTTTCCTTGTTCTGTTACAAATAATTTTAATAAATCAATATCTTTATAATCAATTTTCTGATTTACACTAATAGGAGATAACTTTTGTTTTTGTGCTAACATATTTTATTTAATTTCCTTATGTATAGTATGTTTATTACAGTGTGGACAATATTTTTTAAGTTCCATTCTTTCTGGATTATTGCGACGGTTCTTTTGTGTTATATAACGTGAAACGCCATTTGAACGTTTGTTTGTATTTGATCGACATTCGGTACACTCTAAAGTAATTAAAATTCGAATACCTTTAGTTTTTCCCATAAAAATTTCTCTGAAATAATGATTTTCTAATAATAATTTTAGTATACTATATTGCATGAAAATTTTTATCTTATCAAGGTTTTAATAAAAAACTGTTAAAATCTTGATATGATAAAAAAACCTTTTAATTTTAAAGAAAATATATTATATTTCTAGAAACCCAAATATTTAACTAAAAATTTAAAGGATTAATAGATAATTTTATGGCTAACAATGCGTCTGCAGAAAAACGTATTCTAATCAATCAACGCAATCGTTTACAAAACCGTTTTTACAAAAGTTCTGTTCGAACTCTAACTAAGATATTTTTAAAAGATTTAGAAGTTTATAAGATTTCTCGTGATCCGGATGATAAAAAGAAAGCTCAAAATCGATTAAGTTTAGTCTATAGTTTAATTGATAAAGGTTCGAAAAGAAATGTTTTTCATAAGAATACTGCTGCTCGTAAAAAATCAAAATTAGCTTTACAACTAAAAATGGCATAATTCTTATGCGCAGAGAATAGGAGCAGTTGAAAAATGGTAGTTAAGAAAATTTAAAATTGTTTGTCAAAATTTTCTTAACATCTATCATTTATTATCAATTAACAGAAATAAAAGATAATTGGTTGTTTTCTCTAAGATTTATTATTAATTAAAGACTATGAAACAATATATGAACTATATTACAGCTCTGCCTGATTTTATTGAAATGCAGCGAGTAAGTTTTTGTTGGTTTATTGCTCAAGGATTAAATGAGGAATTAACTATGTTTTCTCGGATCCACGATTTCAGTTACAATACTGAGTATAGATTATTTGGACAAGAATATAGTTTGGTAAAACCGATTTATACAATAGTACGGGCAAAAAAATTAGCAGCAAATTACTCGGTCCAATTAGTTATTCCACTAGAAGTTCGAAATAAAAAGTTAAATAGTGTTCGGTATTTTGGTCAATTTACTATTATAAATTTACCACTTATGACTACAACCGCTACATTTGTAATTAATGGATGTGAGCGAGTTATTGTCAGTCAAATTATTCGAAGTCCGGGAATTTATTTCGAAAAAAATAAAAACCAACGAAAACGAAAACAATTTAAATCGAAAGTATTAGGTCATGTTTCTAAGTTAGGATCTTTCTTACCAAGTGGCTTACCTTGGGTAATTCCTTATGATCAACCTTGGAAACCTTGGATAATTGGAAATAAGTTAAAGCTTCCAAATCAACATCAAGATAAAAATAATAAGGTTGACTTTTATCCTTATTCTATAAAATCATTTAAAGTCTATCGAATTATTTCCAAAACTTCAAATCATCAAGTTAAATTAGAAAGAATAAAAATATTTTCACAATGGTTAAAAATAAATCAAAAAGAATTCAATTTAAAGGATAAATTAAAAATTTCAGAAGTTTTTTTCCTATTAAATTATTGGAATTTTTTATTAAATTTTTTAATGAAATATGAATTTGTACAAGAAAAATTTTCGCAGCAAACGGTAAAAATTCGAAAAACTTGGTTGCAAAAAATAGTTAGCGCTTGGAATAATCAAGTTAAATTGAATAATAAACTTAATTTAAATGAAGCTAGTCAATTAGCCCAAAATTATAGAAAAAAAATTCAATTTTATCAAAAAGTCATTCAAACTCAATTCTTTGATAATTTAATTTTAATTCCTTTATCAACCAAGGAAAAGAAGTTTTTAAACCTTGAGAGCATATCAACTCATGAAGAAGGAAAAAAAATTATAATTCGTGCTTTAAAAAATGATAATGTAAAATTCGCTTTTTATTTTTCAACAAGTTTAAAAGAGGTTTTTAAATATCGTTCGCCGAAAAAACGAAAAACAAAGGGATTCAAAATTAGACGACCGACATTATACCTTCGAAGCTCTAGTAAAATTGGTCAGTTTAAAGAAGACCATCAAATTAGAGATTTCTACAAAGAAAAATATGATGCAAAAGACTTATATACCGCAACTTTGATACCCGAATCGGGATCATGGATTCGTTTTGGTTTTCAAAAAAATACAAAGATAAATCGTTATCAATATCCTATCCGCAATCAAGAAGATGAAGTTATTATCCAAATAGACAAAATAACTCAAAAGCCTATACTCCATTTATTAAAAGAAATGGGTTTAACTGATTGGGAAATTTGTTCAAATTTAAAACACTCGGATTTCTTTTATTTTACTAAACCTGTTTTAACAGGTTCTATAGATTCAAACCAGCCATTACTTAGATTTGATTTACAATCTGATTATTATAAAAATATTTCAGAATTTTCTCATATTTTTGATGCCCGTTATTATCGGTTAGGTAAAATTGGTCGCTTTCGAATTAATAATCGTTTAAATTTAAAACTTAGTCACCGAACTTATACTATTACATATGAAGATATTTTTGCGATTCTTGATTGTTTAATAACTTTATCAATTTCTAAAACTACCGGAGATGATATTGATCATTTAAAAAATCGAAGAGTTCGGTCAGTAGGTGAATTATTACAAAATTTATTTCGTGTTGGTTTTCAAAGATTAGTAAGAAAATTAGGAAGTCAAATAAATAAAAGAGAGTCGGGTCAAATTTCAAGTTTTAATATTATTGGTTCTACAGTAAGAGAGTTTTTTGGATCGAGTCAGCTTTCCCAATATATGGATCAAACAAATCCTCTATCATCTTTAACTCATAGACGACGCATCAGTGGATTAGGTCCTGGTGGATTAGATCGTGATCGCATTAGTTTTGCTGTTCGTGATATCCATCCAAGTCATTATGGAAGGATTTGTCCAATTGAAACACCTGAAGGACAAAATGTGGGTTTAATTGCGTCATTAACGACATGTGCTCGTGTTAATAAATTAGGTTTTCTTGAAACACCTTTTTGGCGTGTTATTAACGGAAAAGTCATTAAAACTGGAGATCCAATTTATTTAACTGCTGATATTGAAGATTTTTACAAAATTGCGCCGGCTGATATTTCAACAAACGAGAAAAATTATTTGACACAGAATTTAATACCTGTCCGTTATAAACAAGACTTTATTACCGTAGCTCCTTTTCAGGTTGATTTTATTACTATTTTACCAATTCAAGTGGTTTCGGTTGCTACTTCGTTAATCCCGTTTTTTGAACATGACGATGCCAATCGAGCATTAATGGGTTCTAACATGCAGCGCCAATCAGTTCCGTTAATGCTACCTCAAAAACCAATTGTAGGAACGGGTTTAGAAAACCAAATTGCTATTGATTCTGGAATGACAATAAATGCTCAAGGTTCAGGGATTGTAAATACTGTGACAGCTGATTATATTATAGTCAAAGAATATTCGGGCAGAAAATTAAAATACATTTTACAAAAATACCAACGTTCCAATCAAGAAACCTGTATAAACCATAGACCTATTGTTTGGAAAGGTGAAAAAGTTAAATCAGGTCAAATGTTAACAGATGGACCAGGCATAACAAGTAATGAACTTTCATTAGGACAAAATGTTTTAGTAGCTTATATGCCATGGCAAGGCTATAATTTTGAAGATGCAATTTTAATTAATGAGAGATTAGTGTACGAGGATGTTTTTACTTCAATTCATATTGAACGATACGATATTGAAATTGAACAAGATGATGATGTCTCTGAACAAATAACGAGAAATATACCGAATCTAAGTTTTTCGGAAATTCAGAACCTAAACGATGATGGAATTGTAGCACTTGGAACATTTGTAAGGCCTGGTGATATTATAGTAGGAAAAATAATTGCTAAAAATGATTCAGAACAATTACCCGAAGCAAAATTACTTCGAGCTATTTTTGGTGCAAAAGCTAAAGGGGTACGCGATACTTCATTTCGAATGCCAAATGGGAAATATGGTCGCGTGATTGATCGAGTCACTTTTAATAGAAAAACAAAATTAGCCTATAAATTCGAAAAAATTCAAGTATTTATCGCTCAAATTAGAAAAATTAAGGTTGGGGATAAAATTGCAGGTCGTCACGGCAATAAAGGAATTATTTCTCGTATTTTACCTAGACAAGATATGCCATTTTTACCAGATGGTACACCAGTTGATATTATTTTAAATCCTTTAGGTGTTCCTTCGCGAATGAATGTTGGACAATTATATGAATGTCTTTTAGGTTTAGCTGGTCATAAATTGAATCGTCGTTTCAAGATCCTACCATTTGATGAAATGTATGGACCAGAAGTTTCTCGGATTCTAATCAATAAAAAATTAAGACAAGCTTCGATAGAAAATGATGAAGCTTGGCTATTTAATCCATATTCACCAGGTAAAATGGTGCTTATTGATGGACGAACAGGAAAAGAATTTGAAAATCCCATTACTGTTGGAAATGCTTATATGTTAAAACTTATTCATTTAGTGGATGATAAGATGCATGCACGAGCTACAGGGCCTTATTCTTTAATAACTCAACAACCCTTAGGAGGTAAAGCTCAGCATGGAGGACAACGCTTTGGAGAAATGGAAGTTTGGGCTTTAGAAGGTTTTGGTGCAGCATTTACTTTAAAGGAACTTTTAACTATTAAATCGGATGATATGCAGGGAAGAAATGAAACTTTAAATGCAATTGTTAAAGGGCAATTAATTCCTAAGTCGGGTGTTCCTGAATCATTTAAAGTTTTATTGCAAGAGTTGCGTTCCATTGGGTTAGATATGAGTACATATCGAATTGAAAACTATAATCTGGATCAAAAATACGAAGTTGAAGTTGATTTAATTGAAACTTATGATTCATTGGAAAAAACATTTCCTCCAACATCGAATATAACTGATATATCTTTCTAATTACTTTAATTAAAAAACTAACAATGATACAATCTGAAAAAGAATTTGACTATATAAAAATAAAATTAGCTTCGCCGCTTCGAATACTCCAATGGTCATATCGTAGATTACCAAATGGTCAATTCATTGGTGAAGTTCAAAAATCAGAAACCATTAACTATCGAACGTTTAAACCTGAAATGGATGGGTTATTTTGTGAACGAATTTTTGGTCCGAGTAGAAGTTTCGAATGTGCTTGTGGGAAATATAAATTAATTCGTTACGAAGGACTTATTTGCGAACGATGTGGTGTAGAATTAACAGAATCACGTGTTCGTCGTCATCGTATGGGACATATTAACTTAATTTATCCAGTAGCGCATGTTTGGTATACTAATAGCCGCCCAAATTATATGGCTTTGTTATTAGAGATTGAACAATGTGAAAAAAATCTGAATACAAGTTGGCAAATTTTGCGGTTTTCTCTTCCAGGTATATACGATCAGGTTCTCCGCCCATTGCTTCTTTCAGATCACTGGCCCGATACTTCAATAGATGAATATTTGAAAACTATATGTAGAGATTTTTCTACTATATCAATAGAATCTTCTAGAATTTGGGCAGAAAAGTCCAAAGCTTGGTATCAAAAAATTTTCGAAATTTACCAAGAGTTACTCTATTCTAGGGTTGAAACTATTTTTCAATTCATAGACTTTATTGAAAATATTGATTTGACTAGTCAAATAGATTCTGTCAATTTTATTTTTGATTATCTTGAAAATGAAAGAATATTAGACTTAATGGATCCTGTAAATACAACTACTCAAATAATAGATTCACAAGATCCGGCTCAAATAAACTTACTAGATCCTTCGAGAGATATCTTTCTTTTCTTAAATACATTTCCAAAAAAACAACACAAAGAATTGTTTCGAAAATTAATACGAAAATCTAATACAGTAAAATCCCTTGACAATCGTATTAAGCGAATAAAATTAGCTTCATTAGCTTACTTTATCGCAGAAGATGAAATTTCTTACTATGGTCTTCATTGGGATTTACAGCAATATCGCCGTTCTCGGGAATTAGGTTTCACGGCTTATCCTTTAAAACCAGAGCCAAAGCCGAAACTGCAAAATCGCCGTTATAATACACCTAAATATTTATTACGTATGACACCTACGTATTTAATTGGCGCAGTATTAATTAAGAAAGAATTAGAAAATCTAGATATCGTTAAAGAAATACAAAAAACAAGAAAATTTATTGTAATTTGTAGCAAGATATTACATAAAGAGAAACCAATTTATCATTTTTTACGATGGTTTCGTAAATGGGAATTACAACGTGCTTATAAGTTACGTGATCAATCGATCAAACGCATTCGTATTTTAGAAAATTTATTAGCCACAGGATCTAATCCGGCTTGGATGATTCTTACAATATTACCTGTAATTCCTCCTGCTTTAAGACCTATGATTCAATTAGAGGGCGGTCGTTTTGCGACTTCTGATTTAAATGAATTATATCGACGTATAATAACACGAAATAACCGACTTTTGCGTTTATTAGAAATTGATGCACCTCAGTTAATCATTCGAAATGAAAAACGCATGTTACAAGAAGCTGTTGATACTTTAATCGATAACGGAAAACGGGGTAAAATTGCATTAAGTGCCAATAATCGTCCATTAAAATCACTGTCTGATATTATTAAGGGAAAACATGGACGTTTTCGACAAAACCTTTTAGGAAAACGTGTTGATTATTCTGGCCGTTCAGTTATTGTAGTTGGACCGAGTTTAAAATTAAATCAATGTGGTTTACCATATGAAATGGCTTTAGAATTATTTCAACCTTTTTTAATTCGTGAAATGATAAATCAAGGTTTAGCTACTAATATGAAAATTGCACGAAATTTGATAGAACAAAGTGAACCAATAATAGACCCAGTTTTAGAAAAAGTTTTATCAAATCATCCAATTTTTTTAAATCGTGCACCAACGTTGCATCGATTAGGTATTCAAGCTTTTGAACCTATTTTAGTTCAGGGTCGGGCTATTAAATTACATCCTTTAGTTTGTTCCGCATTTAACGCCGATTTTGATGGTGATCAAATGGCAGTTCATATTCCTCTTTCATTAGAATCACAATCAGAATGTTATATGTTAATGCTAGCACCATATAATTTTTTGTCTCCTGCTAATGGAGAGCCAATTATATTGCCGAGTCAAGATATGGTATTAGGGTGTTATTATTTAACTGTCTCAAACATTAAAGGATTATTGGGATCAAATCATTATTTTGCTGATTTAGAGGATGTATTATTAGCTTACAATCAGGATGAAATAGAATTGCATACTTCTATTTGGATTCGTTATAATGACGAATTAGTTGAGCCCTTAAATTTCGTAAAAAAAATTAGATTAAAAGATGAAAGTTACATTGAAGTTTATGAAAATATGCAAATTCGAAAAGATAAAAACGACAATATGATTGTTCAATATCTACAAACAACAACTGGTCGTGTTATTTTTAATTATACTGTTCAAAAGACATTAAATCTTTTGTCATAACTAAAATGTATCAATTATTGCAAAAACTAGAACTTTTATGAAAACTTACACATACCAAAATACATTAATTAGTAAAAAACAGTTAAAACAATTATTGTCTTGGAGTTTTACAAAATATGACTCCATGCAAGCTTGTTCATTGGCAGATGAATTAAAATATTTAGGTTTTAAGTATGCAAGCAAAGCTGGAATATCAATTAGTATAGAAGATTTAAAGGTTCCATTTAATAAAAATCTTTTGTTAAAAATTGCTCATCAAGAAATTAATGGTGCTGAAAAAATTTATTTGAAAGGAAAACTAACTGATGTTGAGCGGTTTCAAAAAATCATTGATACTTGGAATTTAACCAGTGAATCCCTAAAAGATGAACTTGTTTCATATTTTAAAAGCTATGATCCCTTGAATTCTGTTTATATTATGGCTTTCTCGGGAGCTAGGGGAAATTTATCACAAGTTAGACAACTTGTTGGTATGCGAGGTCTAATGTCTGATCCTAGTGGTGAAATTCTTAAATTACCAATTAAAAAAAATTTCCGTGAAGGATTAACCATCACTGATTATTTAATGTCAGGGTATGGGGCCCGAAAAGGGATTATAGATACCGCTTTAAAAACAGCTAATTCGGGTTATTTGACACGACGTTTAATAGATGTGGCACAAGATATTATAATACGAGAAAAAGATTGTTTAACACAACATTCTTGTTTAATTTTTAATCTTGAAAACAAAATTCGAGTCAAAAAATCAGTTTATGATAAAATTTTAGGCCGATTATTAAATAAATCAATATATGATTCAAAAACAAAAGAGTTAATTGCAGAAGTTAATACCCAAGTCACTCCAAATTTAATTCGAACATTAAAGCAAAAAAATATTAAACATTTTTATGTTCGATCTCCTTTGACATGTAGTTTATATCGATCAATTTGTCAAAAATGTTATGGATGGGATTTATCGAATGAAAATTTAATTGATATTGGTGAAGCTATTGGTATTATTGCAGGTCAATCAATCGGCGAACCGGGAACACAATTAACAATGCGTACTTTTCATACAGGAGGTATTTTTACGTCAGAGATAAGAGGCACAATAAGGAGTCCTATTAGTGGGATTGTTAAGTTTTCTAAGCGTTTAAAACGTATTCCTGTACGAACAAATCGAGGTGAAGATGTACTGCTTACAAAAAATGCAGGATCATTATTAATAGTTCCAGAAGAAAAGAGAGCGAAACCTGTTAAACTTGAATTATTCCGTAATACAATAGTTTTTCACAAGAATAATCAATACATTAAAAAAAATGCAATTATTGCGGAATTAGTCGATGATGAAAAACAAACAAGAACTGAGATAAAGCCAGTATTAAGTACTACCTCAGGGGAAGTCTTTATTCCACGTATAACAAATAAATTAAACACCATTAATAAAACTAAACTTTTATGGATTTTATCGGGACAAGTTTATCAAGCTCCAATGCATTCTTTTTTAAACTTTTATAACGATTATAAAATTAATAAAAATAGTTATATTTTTCGGACAAAATTAATAAACGATTTTTCCGGATTTAGTAATTTTGTTAATTCTAAATCTAATTTATTCCAACGAATTCTTCAGATTGTTTCTAACACTTGTTGGTCGTTACCAAACTCCAATATTCAAAAGTTAACTTCTTCCCTTAAGAAAAAAAATTATCTCTTAAACGTTAATAATTTACAATATCTTATAAATTTAAAAATTATAAACTCAAAATATCTTATCGAAATGTTTCCAAACAAACATTTTGGAACTTTAGTCATTAATAATTTTCAAACTCTAACAGGGGGTATTGGATATTATGATTTTCGATACAAAAATAAAACTATCTCAAAAAATAAAACCATTTCCTATTTTCTTCCCTGGGAACCTATTGGTCGAAAGACTGAGTCACAGTTTTTGCCTTTACTAGAGCATCTATTTTTAAACTCATTTAATTTCCGTACAATAGGCTTGCATACGAATCCTAGTTTAGAAGAATTTCGCTTATCTTTTTTAACTAGTAATTTGGATTCATCTGAAAAATTAGAATTCCTTACACAAAGTTCAGAAGTAACAACTTCTACAAAACTACCTTTTGTTTCAGTAATAAAACAATTTCCACATAGGTCATTAGTTTGGTTATCTGAAGAAACTTATGAATTAAATTGTGACAGAAATCTTTTATTAGTCGAACATGGAAATTTTATTTCAAAAAATTTTGAGATTATTCCGGGGATCGTTTCAAAAACGGCTGGAATAGTAATGATTTCAGATAAAAATAAAATTACTCAAGAAGTTACTATAAAATCTGGTTCTGTTTATGAAGGAAAACAGTTTAACCATTTTAAAAGCAAAGTATTTTATCCTGGTGAAATAATTTTAGATAGTCTCAAAATAATTCAGCCTTCATTATGTGAATACTTGGTTGGGAAACTTAATGATCAACTATTGATTCGTCCGTTAGAAATTTATGAAGTTCCTCATTCAAAATCAATAATACAAATTTTTGGAAAGAATCTTCAAACAAACTTTCCATTTAACTTAACTAATAGTCTTTCTTATCGTTGCAAATCAAATAAAATTATTAAAGAGTCGAAAAACTTTAATGTTGTCGATGATGTCTTAGATATAAGTATAAATGATTTAGCTAAAAATCGGATTGAAATTCAATTATTCTCAGATGAAAAGCGAAATCATTTAAAATTTTTAGTTTCGGAAAAACTTTCTTTAAATCAATACATACTTCCACAATTACGATATACAGACATACAATCGTGTTTACTCGTACAAACAAATCAGTTTATCGATTCGTATACAATATTGGGTTATTTAGAAGCAGTTATTTCTAACTCTTTAGAAATCGTACAATTTAAATCAAAATACAAAGATCACAAACAAGTTTGCTTAATATCAAATGAGGATTGTCTAACAATTGAAAAAAAGAATATTAAAAATAAAACTATTGATGATCTATTAATTAATAATGTAAATGTAAATTATACGGGCAAAATTTTAATGGATAATAATAGATTTATAACAATTCAAAAAGGACGTCCATATTTTTTTCCTAACTGTAGAAATGAAGATTCGATAATGAATACTGATCTAATCTATAAACCACTCTCTTCTGATTCTTTCTCATATAATTCAGAACTAAAAACAAAACGAGCAGTTTATTTAAATTATTATGATGTTACAAAAGGATTAATAAATCAAAGAGTTCATTATCAAGATATATTGTGTAAATTTTCGAAAATGTTTATCAAAAAAAACGGAAAATTATACAGTTCATTACTTGCAGGAATTATAAGTCGTGTTGTATTGACAAAAAAACAGTCAGATTTTCACTTACTTCCACCTTGTCCGGATTCTATAAGAAATTATAGAACTCAGAACTCATCGAAAAAATTGAGAAAGCGAATGAAACGAAAGTATAAAAAAATAACAGGGATAAAAACTCTATTGTTTACAAAAAGTTCTGAATTAAATTTAAATCCATTAAAAAGACCCAAAGATGGAAAGTATCATTTAACTCTGTCAACTTTTATGACGTCTAAATTTTATAAATTTACTGGTGGAATTCATTCCATAACTGAAGATTATTTTGAAGAAGAAGTTAATAGTGTTTTTTGTAAAAAAGGTGAATTTGTAGAAAACGGCCAGACAATTGGATTATTGAATTTTGAAAAAGAAATCACAGGCGATATTGTTCAAGGTTTACCTCGGATTGAGCAATTATTAGAAGCCCGTAAAAAGAAACAAATTAGTAAAAATCTTCCAATGAATCAAAAGAAAAGTTTATTAACTCAGACAACAAGTATCGACTCTTATTTCGAGTTTCGAAAGCTTGGAACAACCATTAAAGAAAATGAGAAAATTAATCCTCATAATTTATTGAAAGTCTATTTTAATTATTACGGATTAATAAAATCTTTTTTCTGTGAAAATTTTTATGTCAAAGATTCTTATCGTTTATTCAATAATTATGAAGCTAGCTATCGAAGTTTTAAAAAAGTTCAATCATTAATTTTAAATTCTGTTCAGTCAGTTTACAAATCACAAGGTGTTTCAATTGCGGATAAACATTTAGAAGTCATTATTAAACAAATGACTACAAAAGTATTAATAACTCATCAAGGAAATACCTCTCTTTTACCACGTGAAGTAATAGATCTCTATCACATCCAATATATTAATGAAATTGCTAAAACGCATAAAAAACATCCTGCATTATATGTCCCATTATTATTAGGAATTACCAAAGCAGCATTAAATAATCCAAGTTTTATCTCAGCAGCTAGTTTTCAAGAAACTACTCGCGTACTAACAAAAGCAGCAATTGAAGGAAGAGTCGATTGGTTGCGAGGTTTAAAAGAGAACATAATTATTGGTCATTTAATGCCTGCTGGTACAGGATCTCCTGTTTATACAAATTGTTTTAAAAAAAATTTAAGAAACAATCTGAATCTCGCATTGGATATAGAGCAGTTAAGATATAAAGTAAAAAAGTTAAAAAACTAGACGCTTTTCTTAAATGTCTGTTAATCTTAAAAATATAAATGTTCATATTATTTAAGGAGTTAAAAATTTTTATGGCTGATATAACTTTAGCCCAATTATTAGAAGCTGGGGTCCATTTTGGACATAAAGCTTATCGTTGGAATCCAAAAATGTTTCCATACATTTATACAGAGCGGAATAATATTCATATCTTAGATTTAGTTCAATCAGCCCAATTATTAAAAGAGGCTAATTCTTATTTACAATTAGCTGCAGAGAAAGGTAAAACTTTTTTATTTATTGGGACGAAACGTCAAGCAAGTGCTTTAATTGCTCAAGAAGCTAAACGCTGTAATTCTTATTATGTAAACCATCGTTGGTTAGGTGGTATGTTAACAAATTGGATTACATTAAAAAGTCGTATTGCACGTCTAAAAGCATTAGAGCAAGAAGAAGCTGACGAAGTTTTTAATTTATTACCAAAAAAGGAAGCATCGTTACGTCGAAAAGAATTAGAAAAGTTACGTAAAAATTTAAATGGTGTAAAAGATATGGAAAGATTACCTGATGTTGTAATTATCATAGATCAAAAACGGGAAATGACAGCAATTCGCGAGTGTCGAAAATTAGGAATTCCAATTATTTCAATTTTAGATACCAATTGTGATCCTGATTTAGTTGATATTCCAATTCCTGGTAATGATGATGCTGTAGGTTCTATTAAATTAATTCTACAATCATTAACAGATAGTATCAATAAAGGAAAATCTAGAATAAGTTAAATAAGTTACTTTCAAAGGATTTTCAATATAAACTGAAAATCCGTTGAAAGTAGTTAAATTAAAGAGTAAACATTAAATGAATCAAATGGTATTTTTATTATTTTTAATTTATTTTATTATCTTATTTCTTAGAGTTTAAGAAAATTTAGTTTAATTTTTTATAGTTTTTTTACTGATGTTTCGATAACATATTAGAAATTTATATTCTTTTACGGTGGAAAAGAATATAAATTTCTAAATAATTAGAATCTAGAAAAATATCTAGTTAAAAATAAGTTTTAAGCAAATTTACCTGCTGTTGAAGCAATCACAAAAGCTGCATATGTTAAAATATAACCAACAGCAAAGTGAACTAAACCTACTAAACGAGCTTGTACAATTGAAAGAGCGACTGGTTTATCTCTCCATCTAATTAAATTTGCAAGCGGTGTACGTTCATGAGCCCATACTAATGTCTCAATTAATTCCTGCCAGTATCCACGCCAAGAGATTAAGAACATAAATCCTGTTGCCCAAATTAAATGACCAAACAAGAACATCCACGCCCAAACTGATAAATTGTTCATACCGAATGGGTTATACCCATTGATTAAAGGAGATGAATTTAACCATAAATAGTCACGTAACCATCCCATAATATAGTTTGAAGACTCATCAAATTGACCTGGATTACCGCCCCAAATCGTCATATGTTTCCAATGCCAATAGAATGTTACCCATCCAATTGTATTTAACATCCAGAACATTGCTAAATAAAAAGCATCCCAAGCTGAAATATCACACGTACCACCACGTCCTGGACCATCACAAGGGAAACTGTAACCAAAATCTTTTTTATCAGGCATTAATTTTGATCCACGTGCATCTAATGCACCTTTTACAAGAATTAATGTAGTTACATGTAAACCTAAGGCAATTGCATGGTGAACTAAGAAATCACCAGGGCCAATTTTCAAGAATAAATCGTTTTTACTATTATTAATTGCTTCTAACCAACCAGGTAACCATACTTGATTTCCTGCAATTGTAGCTGGGTTAGTAGATGATGATAATAAAACGTTGAAATTATAGACAGCTTTTCCTGAAGCCGCTTGAATATATTCGGCAAACAAAGGTTCAAATAAAATTTGTTTTTCCGGTTGTCCAAAAGCTACTACCGTATCATTATGAATATATAATCCTAATGTATGGAAGCCTAAAAATAATGAAGCCCAACTTAAGTGTGAAATTATCGCTTCTTTATGTTCTAACATACGCGCTAAAACATTATTTTTGTTTAGTTCTGGATCATAATCACGAACAAAGAATATTGCTCCATGAGCAAAAGCCCCAACCATTAAGAATCCAGCAATATACTGATGATGAGTATATAATGCGGCTTCTGTAGTAAAGTCTTTAGATAAATATGCATACGGTGTTAATGCATACATATGTTGAGCTGTTAAAGATGTAGCTACACCTAGACAAGCTAAAGCTAAACCTAACTGAATATGTAAAGAGTTTGTAATTGTTTCAAATAATCCAACATGACCAGCTCCTAAACGACCTCCTGGTGGACGATGCGCATCAAGAATTTCTTTCATGTTATGACCAATTCCGAAATTTGTTCGGTACATATGGCCAGCAACAATAAATACAACAGCGATTGCTAATTGATGGTGTGCTATGTCACTTAACCATAATGATTGTGTTTGAGGATGGAATCCTCCTAAGAACGTTAAGATAGCTGTACCAGCTCCTTCACTTGTTCCATAAACATGATTTGGAGTATCTGGGTTTTGTGCGTAAATTGTCCAGTTTCCTGTAAAGAATGGTGTTAAACCTGCAGGATGTGGTGGGGTTGTTAAGAAATTATCCCAACCTACATGAACACCACGTGAAGCTGGAAGTGCTACGTGAACAAGGTGACCTGTCCAAGCTAGAGAGCTCACCCCCATTAATCCTGATAAATGATGATTCAAACGAGACTCATTATTTTTAAACCAAGATAAACTTGGACGGAATTTTGGTTGTAAATGTAACCAGCCAGCAAATAGTAATATGCATGATAATAATAATAAACCTACAGAACCTAGATAAAGTTCTTGATTTGTTCTAAATCCAATTGTGTACCACCATTGATATACCCCTGAATATGCAATATTTACTGGGTAAGTATTACCTTTACTAAATGCTTTTAATGCAGATTCGCCAAAATGTGGATCCCAGATTGAGTGTGCAATCGGTTTTACTTTTAAGGGCTTAGTCACCCATTGTTCAAAGTTTCCTTGCCATGCAACATGAAATAAGTTTCCTGCCGTCCACAGGAAGATAACAGCTAGGTGACCGAAATGCGAAGCGAAGATTTTTTGATATAAATTTTCTTCGGTCATACCATCATGTGCTTCTAAATCATGAGCTGTAGCTATACCATACCAAATTCTCCGCGTTGCTGGATCTTGTGCAAGAGCTTGGCTAAACTTTGGAAATTTAGTTGCCATAATCTTCAGATGCCTTTTTATAGAATTTATTGTTACAAATAAAACAAAGATACTAAACATTTTAAACCGATTGGATATATTAATTTTATTATTATTGAATTTTTATTTTAAAACGGTTGTTTAGTTACTTTTTTTAGGGTTTATTGAATATTAGATATAGTCACAATATCTTAAATTTTTACGTCTATTTAATTAGAATATTATTATGTAATTGAAATAGCACGTGCTAAGAAGAATGACCATGTCGTTCCAATTCCTCCTAATAAATAATGAGCCAAACCAACTGCACGACCTTGAGTAATACTTAATGCTCGAGGTTGGATTGCCGGAGCAAAGTTTAATTTATTATGTGCCCAAACAATTGATTCAATTAGTTCTTGCCAGTATCCACGACCACTAAATAAGAACATTAAACTGAATGCCCAAATAAAGTGTGCTCCTAAGAAGATTAACCCATAAGCTGATGAAGCAGAACCATAAGATTGAATTACTTGTGAAGCTTGTGACCATAAGAAATCACGTAACCATCCATTAATTGTAATGGAACTTTGAGCAAAGTTTCCACCTGTAATATGTGAAATACTACCATCTGGTGTTATAGTTCCCCAAACATCTGACTGCATTTTCCAACTGAAATGGAAAATTACAACAGAAATTGCATTGTACATCCAGAATAAACCTAAGAATACATGGTCCCAACTAGAACTTTGACAAGTACCACCTCGTCCAGGTCCATCACAAGGGAAACGGAATCCTAGATTAGCTTTATCAGGAATTAATTTTGAACTACGGGCGTATAATACACCTTTTAAAAGAATTAATACCGTTACGTGAATTGTAAAGGCATGAATATGGTGAACCAGAAAATCTGCTGTACCTAATTTAATAGGCATCATTGCAATTTTACCGCCAACTTCGACTACATCTCCACCAAAAGCATAACTTGTTGTAGCTAAAGCATTTGGTGCAGTTGTGCCAGGTGCTAATAAATGGATATTTTGTATCCATTGCGCAAAAATAGGTTGTAATTGAATAGCTTTATCTGAGAACATATCTTGTGGACGCCCTAATGCTCGCATAGTATCATTATGGATATATAGTCCAAAAGAGTGAGTTCCTAAAAATATACAAACCCAATTTAAATGTGAAATAATAGCATCACGGTGTCGTAATACTCGATCTAATAAGTTGTTATAGTTATTTGCTGGAGTATAGTCGCGAACCATAAAAATTGCACCATGAGCTGCTCCACCTACTACACAGAAACCTCCAATCCACATATGATGAGTAAATAAAGATAACTGAGTAGCATAGTCTGTTGCAATATATGGATATGGTGGCATTGCATACATATGATGAGCAACAATAATACTTAGTGAGCCCATCATTGCTAAATTAATTGCTAATTGGGCATGCCATGATGTTGTTAGAATTTCATATAAACCTTTATGTCCTTCACCCGTGAAAGGTCCTTTATGAGCTTCTAAAATTTCTTTCATACTATGACCAATACCCCAATTAGTACGGTACATATGACCAGCAACGATAAATAAAACAGATAATGCTAAATGATGGTGAGCAATATCACTTAACCATAAGCCACCTGTTACAGGATTCAAACCACCTTTAAATGTTAAGAAATCAGAATATTCCCCCCATTGGCCACTGAAGAAAGGCGCTAAACCTTTACTAAAACTTGGGTATAATTGAGCCATTAATTCACGATTAATTAAAAACTCATGAGGTAATGGAATTTCTTGTGGCGCAACACCTGCATCTAACAATTTATTTATTGGTAATGCAATATGAATTTGGTGACCAGACCATGATAAACATCCTAATCCAAGTAAACCTGCTAAATGATGATTCATCATCGATTCAGCATTTTGGAACCATTCTAATTTTGGAGCTGCTTTATGATAATGGAACCAACCAGCGAATAACATTAAAGCTGACATAACTAGGCCACCAATGGCAATCCAGTATAATTCTACTTCACTAGTAATTCCTTCTGCTCGCCACATTTGGAACCAACCAGACGTTGTTTGAACACCTTGGAAATTTCCGCCTACGTCTGCATTCAAAATTTCTTGACCAACGATTGGCCAAACAACTTGTGAACTTTGCTTAATACTTATAGGATCACTTAACCAGGCAGAATAATTAGAAAAATATGCCCCATGGAAGTGCATACCACTTATCCATAGAAAAATAACTGCTAATTGGCCAAAGTGTGCGCTAAAAATTTTACGAGAAACTTCTTCTAATGAGCTGGTTTGGCTATCAAAATCATGAGCATCCGCATGTAAGTTCCAAATCCAAGTTGTTGTTTTCGGACCTTTAGCTAAAGTTCTTGAAAAATGTCCTGGTTGTGCCCATTTTGCAAAACTAGTTTCCACAGCGTCTTTTTCTACAAAAATTTGTACATTTTTTGCTCGACGCTCTGTTGAGCTTATTGCCATTGACTTTCTCCTTTCGGGAGACGAAAATCTATGAAACTCTCATAAAAAAATAAAAAATAGTAATTCCTTAATCTATTCAGTAATTATGAGTTTTCAATATATGATTATACGTTAATTCTAATATTTATTTTACTACTTTTTAAGTTTCTTTTTAAAATATCAATTTCTCAATAATATCTGTATTTCTAAAAAATTTTATTGAGGAATAGTTTTTATTCTTCAATAAAATTATCGATTAATTTCAATCAAAAACAAAATTTCAC
>Ga0209536_100000422_pt1 | contig 68232 bp, 56 predicted proteins | sample DeeMarSeWOR28_12_FD_187461 | JGI IMG/M metagenome (GOLD analysis project Ga0209536, IMG submission 187461) | Marine sediment microbial communities from White Oak River estuary, North Carolina - WOR-2-8_12 (SPAdes) (version 2) | ecosystem: Environmental > Aquatic > Marine > Intertidal zone >...
TTGGAAGGTGGATTGTAGACAAGTTCGTCCGATTCTTTAGATTCTTTGCGAACCCTGGGGAAAACTTTCGAAATCTCATGATACGGTTCAGGACCTCTTGGGAAGTTATGCGACATGAGATGGACCTGCTTAGCTGGATTCAACTGGGTGGGATCATTTTCATCTTTGGACTGTTCCTAATTGCTCCGCTTCTGAGCGTTGTTTGGAACTCATTCTTCACTGAAAGTGGATTCTCTCTGGATGTCATTATTCAGCTCTTCAGCAATTCTGCGTATGTACCGCAATGGCTACCGCAAGACTTCAATTGGATTCGTCCAACTGGTGCAGGTATCATTGAGATTTGGGGTATTGACCTTGGAATCATCCTGAACTCTGTGTATGTGGCAATCGCAGTCACAATAATTGCTGTAATTCTGGGGACTGGCTTTGCCTTTCTGATTGCTAGATACGAGTTCCCAGCTAAGGGCATTCTCAGAACTCTACTGCTATTTCCAATGCTGTCAACACCTTTTATTGGCGCTATGGGAATCAAGTGGTTCCTTGGAGCAAACGGGTTCCTCAACAACCTCGCTTACGAGTTCTTTGCAATCTTCGGTTTAGAATGGGTTCGTATCGAGTTCCATGGACTCGCGGCAATCATCATAGTCCAAGGGTTCTCGTTATTCTCGTTGGTCTATCTGAATGCTTACTCGTCATTCATGGGAATAGACCCTTCACTGGAGGAACAGGCTGAGAATCTTGGAGCAACTGGTTTCAAGCTATTTCGTTCAGTCACTCTTCCTCTAGCAATGCCTGGAATTCAAGCCGGTGCAATCTTGACATTCATTCTCAGTATCGAAGATTTGGGTACACCAATTGTCTACGCTGAGGATCTTCAAGCTCAAAAGAATCTGGCATATCAGGTGTTTGACAATATCACGGCTGAATCTGGACAAATCAGTGCTTTAGGTCCAGCTATAGGTATGCTTCTCCTCGTGTTTGCCCTCGCAGGATTCCTAGCAATCCGCAAGTACGCAGCACTGAGGAACTACGCTTCTGGTAGCAAGGGGGGCCAGTGGAATCCTCGTACTAGACATCTACGAATGAGAACAGTAGCAATCATGTATCTCGTAATCATCCCTGTTCTATTCTTTGCTCTTATCCCCCAGATTAGCGTGATATTACTTGCGCTCTCAGAATATAGGTCAAGTGCATTATTCCCGCCCTTGACACTAGAAAACTTCTACATCTTAGGGAATGCGGATATACAAGGGGCGCTAGCGCGTACGGTTGCGTACGCGGGTGCAGCAACTCTTGGTATAGTTTTACTTGGAGTATCAGCGGCGTATATCATATCGCGGCGGAAGATACCAGGAAAAATGGCTCTAGATTTACTAGTGACATCACCAATCGCTCTACCTGGTATTGTTATTGCAACAGGATACTTCACATTGTTCTACAATACACCATTCTTCCCACAGAATGGACCCATGTTCCTCATCATAATGTCGTTCCTAGTGAGGAAATTCCCGTTCACAGTACGAGCAGCTTATGCTGGGTTACAACAAACCCCAGAAGTGCTCGAAGAAGCGGCGCAAAATGTGGGAGCCAGTCGGAATAAGACGTTCACGAGTATCGTCTTTCCGCTCATTGGTGTAAGCGTTCTAGCTGGTGCTCTACTGTCATTTGTTTACTGTGTGAGTGAAGTGAGTACTAGTCTATTACTAGGTGGTGCTAATTACTATCAAGCTCCACTTACGTTTTGGATTAATGAAACATATGCAGGCCTACCACCATTATATGGTATCGGACCTGCCGCTGCTCTTGGTGTTCTCATGATGATTATGCAGATGGTTGTAATTGCTGCCACCAATGCCATCCTGAAGACACGGGCATCTGCCATGACTGGAATCTGAGGTGATCAAAATGGTAGAAATTACAATCAAGAATCTACGAAAAACATTCGGTGATGTTGTAGCCACTGATGATGTTAACATGGTTTTGGAGGATGGGAAGCTCTCCACCCTGTTAGGGCCATCTGGCTGTGGAAAGACAACCCTTCTACGTTTGATAGCAGGGTTCTATGTCCCTGATAGAGGTCAGATCTTTTTCGACGACAGGGAAATGACTGAGATTCCTCCTAACAAGCGGAACACTGGGATGTGTTTCCAGAACTATGCCCTCTGGCCTCACATGACAGTCAATGACAATATTGCATATGGTCTGAAGCTCAAACGAGTAGAAGGAATGAGATACACTAAGCCGGCAATCAAGAGACGTGTTGATGATGCGCTTGAATTAGTTCGTATGGGTGGTCTTGGTGAAAGAACACCTCATCAACTGTCTGGTGGGCAACAGCAGAGAGTCGCTCTTGCAAGAGCTCTTGTCATAGAACCTGATGTGCTACTTCTCGATGAACCATTGTCGAATCTTGACGCCAAACTCCGACATGAGATGCGTGAGGAGATACTACGAATTCAAGGTGAGCTTGGTATCACCACAGTATACGTCACTCATGACCAGATTGAAGCACTGAGCATCTCAGACATGGTTGCAGTCATGGATTTAGGCTATGTGCAACAGTATGCACCACCTCGTGAGATCTATGAACGTCCTCAGACGCTCTTCGTTGCTGACTTTATTGGGAAGTGTACATTCCTAGATGGAGTAATTGAATCTCTAGGATCTGAACTTAGTATTCGCTTGCTTGATGGGCAGGTTGTTAGAGGATTCTCACCATTGGATGGTTATCCATTTGAAGTTGGAGAAGCGGTACGATGCGCCGTTCGTCCTGAGGACCTCCATGCAAAGGCAACCAGTAGCGGTGACAATAAGATATCCGGTACGGTTAATCAGGTCATCTTTGTTGGAAGTAACTTGGAGGTGCACTTCTCAGTTGGAGATATCTCCGCTGTTTCCCTCTTACCTCCTGAAGCGCCAATACAAGCAGGTGCTTCAATCACTCTGTATTCACCAACTTCTCAAATGATGGTACTTCCACTGGATGGTGTCGATTCACTAAGGAAGATTCCTGGTCATCCACTCTACGATGTTCCCGAAGAAACAGTGGGTTAGTTACCCTTTGAGTGCCGGATGTTGACAGCAACACCCCTCTGAAAGGCAATCATCTCATTGCCATTCAAGAGTGCTTTACCTACACCTAGAAGAGACCTTGAGCTGTCCACAACTAGGACCTCCTCACCCGCTAGAAGATTAGGACTAGCCTTTGCTATGAACTTGGCTAGGGCTGACTTACCCGCGGATACAAACTCAGCAACTTCATCGTTGATTGTAACGATATACTGACTCTCCACACCCTTGCTTAGTAGATGCATCCCTCCATCGTAGGTTGGTGTGAATAATCCTGTTGTTGGTACGAGTGTTAGAAGAATGTCTTCGCCCTGTTTGACATATCTAATCTTTCCAGTACTCTTTGAGACACTTATGTTCAGTTCATCGAGCTCTGCTAATTTTGATGCAATCTCTCCCCACTGAAAACTAAGTACTGCTCTAAGCTTCCTAGTTGTCCACTCTACCTGCGTGTCCTTAGTGGATTCCAAACTGTCAATCACCTCAGATGCGGTTTCAAGTATTTCAGTCTTGGAGGAGTCATCTAAGTATTCCAGAATTCCATTTGTTGGAACATCTCTACTGAACCAGATGAGTTGATCATATGAGATAGCATTCAAGAACTCAGAGAATCTTTCCTTGACTAGCTCGAGGGTTAGTTGGTCCAGTTCGTTAGGGAAAATACATTGTTGAGCTGGATGAACATGCTCAAGTTCCCAAGGGATTGGTCCCATTGGTGTCAGGAAAATAACAAGCAAATCCTCACTAGACCTCTTCTTCACCTCATCAATTATGACCGCTGCACTCTCAGAGAACGGTCTCCCCGCATTGTCTGGAACAACAAGGACTGTTCTTGTCTTCCGGTATGGGTATCTTTCTAGTAACCTCTTGTGAAAACGCAATATACCGGGACGCAGAACCGTTTCAGGCCCAGTGTAGAAGATTGATGTCGTTTTCCCAACTTCATCGTTGGACATAAGCATCTCATCATACCTCATCATTGCTTCAAAAGCTTCAAGCAATGTTGGATGGTTTCTTGCCCTACTCGCCGCAAGTTCGAACAACTTACCATCATTGATTGCTTGCCTTACTCTCCGCATTTCTGCTGCAGTGACGTAGAGGTTGTGTTTCATCAGTTGATGTGCTTGTTCCTTTTTTTCAAGTGACTTTAATTCTTGAACAGTTGAATTCGAACAGACAGGGCACTCACACGGAAGTTCAGTCAACTGATCAAGATGGACCGTTCCACTCGATAACAACATCCGACCTGAGTCAGCGAACTTTGCATATGCTGCAGAGTCGAAGAAGTCACAGCCAAGGAGGGCTGCTTGAGCAAACAACATAGGATGCCCACAACCAAAGAGATGAACCGGTCTATCTGGAGGTAGATGTTTCTTTGCAGCAAGAGTTGCGTGGACAATGTCAGTGTAACGATACCGCTCCATGAACGGAACTATTCCGCCGATTGGGTGAACATCGAAATCAAGAGAGGCTAGTCCCAGAGCAGAGGCCTCTCTCAAATCTGGATATGCTCCTCCCTGCACAGTACCTGCTAGCATCATCTCTCCTTTCTTATCGACTGAGATCTTTGCTCTATCAAGAGAAACCCTCATGTCCTCCTCAACCTTTGTTCTTCCCACATTGGGGTCTGAGAAGACATCCAGAATCGTTCCTATATCAGTACCAATCGATCTCTGAAATTCCACAATTTCGAGAGGATCTATCTCCTCATCAGGAAGAGAATGGAAGTACATCTGAAAAGTACCAGAGTCAGTCATAATGGGCCCTTTGAAGTTCAGAAGTTTGTGAACTCCTTCTGATACAGCCACATCCTTGAACCTATCATGCGACCTTATGATGTATGAGTTAGTGATGATCATTTGAAAGCCAAAGTGATCCACAAGTTCCTGGGGAGAGATACTTGACTTTCCCGGATGAACAACGGGCATGAGTAGTGGTGTCTTAACGGTTCCGTGTTTTGTTGTGAACCTACCTAAGCGTGCAAGTCCATCCTTTGCCTTAATCTCGAAATGTCCCATAGGAATTCTAGTCGGTGACATACGAATCACGCCATGAATCTTTCCGTTTGACAGAAATCAAATCGTTTAAGACCAGATATCTCAAGACACTGGCAATGGTCGAAGCAACTGCCCTACTTGTGCAACGGAGGCTATTTCAAGAGCCTAACCTTCTCAGCGAATTTGAGGCATTAGCAACCACTGCTGAGTATGATGTAATTGGTTCTTTTGACATTGTAAGCGCACCATCAGCTAAGTACAATATTCGTTCTGGGAAGGCTGATGAGATCAAAATCTGGATTGATGTGAATGAGCCTGAGTTTGTTCTTTTTTCTCCCCATCTGTCATCAGGTCAAGTTTTCAGACTGATGGAGCTCTGGGAGACTGAAGTAAGAGACCGGACCCAGGTTATCCTTGAGATCTTTGACAAACATGCTCGGACCCCACAGGCTCGACTTCAGATTGAACAGGCTCGATTGAGATATGAGCTACCATTCGAGAGACATCAGATTCGAATGCGACTTCAGAAAGAGCATACTGGAGACCGCCCGATTGCAGAGCAGATTGGTGCAGGTGAGGACTTGCTTAACCTCCGTATGCAACAGATTCGTAGACGGCTGGCGACCATTAATGACAAAATCAAGAAGATTTCACAGGAACAAGCTCTCAAGAAGAAACGCAGAACTCATGAAGGGTTTGTAGAGCTCACTATAGCAGGTTATACAAACGCTGGGAAGAGCACACTTCACAGGGCACTCACTGGTTCTGATGTTGAAGTGGCTGATGAGTTATTCACAACCCTTTCTACAAAAGCAAGTGAAATTGACCTGCCTGGTCGCCGCGTAGTGCTCTCTGATTCTGTAGGTTTCATTAGCGATCTACCTCCACCATTGCTTCAGGCATTCAATACTACCTTAATAGAGGTCGCAGATGCTGATGTCATTATCCTAGTTGTTGATGCTTCAGACTCTCCTGATGAGATGGTACGCAAGGTCAATGCTTGTCTTAAGACTTTCAATGAGATTGAGGCTAATGGTATTCCTATGATTACTGCTCTGAACAAGATTGACCTGTTGGAAACGGAGGAAATCGAAGATCGGATTGGACATCTTCCCGAGACTTGTTCTGTTGTGGTTCCTATATCTGCAGAGGAGAAGATTGGCCTGGACCACTTGATTACGGAAGTTGAGAATGAGTTACCACGGTTGACCCGATATCGAATTACCCTTAGGTCAGGCAATGAAGGGATGTCCGCCCTCTCTTGGCTTCATGATGCTGGAGATGTTGAGTCTGAGGAATATATAGGGACTGACATTGTAGTCGTCGCTAGTTTAGGTATAGGGATAGCTGAGAAGTTCAGCAGAGACCATCCAGATGCAGAGATGGCTCGTGTCAATCGTTAGTTCGCAGCAAAACCAATTTAGGGTAGCATGGCTCTCTCACTGTAAGAAACTTCGGAGATTTAGAAACTGCCTGAAACGCGTCTCAAACGTTTACTCGACAAAGGAGAATTCGTTGTCACAGCTGAAATTGGAGCTCCTCATGGGGCTGATTTCAATCTCATTGTAGAACGTACAGAGATGGTTCGTGATTATTGTGATGCAATCAATGTTCCTGATAATGCCCGAGGAGTTCCAACTATGAGTAGTTCCATCTGTGCATACTATGTACTTCAGAATGGAGCAGAACCAATAATGCATTTGACAACACGAGACCGGAATCGTATCTCAATTCAGAGTGAACTCTATGGTGCGTATGCACTAGGGATTCGAAACATCCTATTTGTAGCAGGAGACCATGCTAGATTTGGTTCACATCCTGAGGCTAAAGTTGTCTATGATCTGAACACACTTGAGGTTCTTTCATTAGCCTCTAAACTTCGAGAGGGAACTGACTTGGCTGGTGAGGAGCTAGAAGGAATTCCCGAGTTCTACTTAGGAGCAACCTTCAACCCAAACACACCTTCACTTGAAGACCACATTCTCCAGACCCAGAAGAAACAGGACGCGGGCGCTCAGTTCTTTCAAACCCAGGCTATTTTCGAGCCTGATAGACTCAGGGATTTTATGGACCAAGCTTCTGGACTAAAACTGAAGGTGCTTGCAGGAATCATCCCTCTTCGAGATGTTGAGATGGCAGTATTCATGAATGACCAGATTCCTGAGATTACTATACCTGAGGATATCATCAAGCGCATGGCTGATGTAGGAAAGGGGCTTAACGAGGAGTCTCAGATTGAAGAAATGAGAAAAGAGGGAATTAAAATCGCTCTTGAAACAATGGATGAGATTAGAAAAATTAACGGAGTCAATGGGTTCCATTTAATGGGTGTCGGATGGACTGAGAGTATCGTTGAATTAACTAGAAGAGCAAATTTACTTCCACGACCTGAATGAGGTGCATTGAGATGTTCGTATTCAAGAAGGACCAACAGTCGTTTGATTTCGGGGGTGTGACCATAGGAGGTCATCCCGGAGAGAATCCCACGACTTTGATTGGTGGCCTATTCTTCAAAGGCCAACCAATCATGAAAGACACTAGAGAAGGTATATTCGACCAGACCCTAGCCAAAGAGTGGCTTGATGCTGCTCAGGTAATGGTGGAGAAAACTGGTCATCCTCTCATTATTCAAGCATATGGAAGAACCCCTGTTGCTATGGAGAAGCATCTCTCCTGGTTGGCTGACAACTTTGATGGTCCCTTCATGTTTGAATCAACTAATGCCAACGCTCGAATGGCAGCTATAGAGTACTGTGACGCCTCAGGTCTCTCTGACAGAGCTATCTACAACTCAATCAATCTCTCAATGAAGGAAGAAGAGAAGACGGTCTTGAAAAACAGCTCATTGAAGATGGCGGTTGTTCTTGGATGGTCACCAAGAGCCACTACACTTCCCGAGAGGATGGAAACCATAAAAGATGTGATTACACTATCCCAATCCTTGGACATTGAGAAGATTCTAGTTGACCCTGCAACAATGCCTGTGGGTGCTGGATTTGGTCTTGAATATCGAACAACCTTGGCTGTAAAATCAGAATTGGGTCTACCTACATGCTTAGGGCCCCATAATGCCCCTTCAGCGTGGCGTTTCATTCGTCAACCTGGACTTGATGATGTTTCGATTTTGAAAGCAACACTTGTTGCCTCAACAGTTGCCGCTCAGATATTTGCTACTGATTCTGTTATGTTTGGATCTCTGGTTCATTCCAAAGAGGTGTTCACTTCAGTGGCTTTGATTGCTAATGCTATTGCTACAGGAGTAGCTGAGGCAAACAGAGCATTAGATATTGATCGACCATTATTTGTCCCACCAACGTTCGAGTAGGAGTGTGAGAATAACAATGAGTAAAGAACACGAATGGCCTCCTATATCAGGTGATTTTGAGATCCGTGATCCTACTCATTGTGTGGCAATCTGTACACTAGGAAAGAAGATTCATGTAGAGACCGATTACGCAATCATTGGAACCTGCAAAACAGAGAACATCGGGATTGAACGAGTTATAATCAATATCATATCAAATCCCAAAATTCGATACTTGATTCTCTCAGGACCTGAAGTTCCTGGTCATCTCACGGGTCGTTCATTGAGAGCATTGTATCAGAACGGGGTTGACCCTGAAACAAGGAAGATAGTAGATGCTGAGGGAGCAATTCCCTACATCGAAAACATACCACTAGAGGGAATCAATCAGTTCCGAGACCAGATCGAATTAGTGGATATGATCAATACAAATAACCCTGAGAAGATTGCCGAGATGGCAGAAGAACTAGGTGCAACAAATCCTGGTGCGTATCCAAAGGGAGCCATGTGGGTGGAGTTCAAGGTAGTTGCTAAGAAGTCCGCTAAGCGAGCAATGGACGGTGACGTGATGCTATTGCCGGAGTATGGGGTTATACTAGATTCTTCAACATCATTTGTTACAAGCCAACAATCTCACGCTATTGTGTCAGAGAATCCCACATCTGTAACTATTGAGGTGCAAGATGATGGACTAGGTACAGTTCTCTTTGGGAGGGAGGTGTAGAACTCGTGTTTGTCTTTGAGAAAGAACAAGTTATCCATAAAATCGGAGGTATCAAAATCGGGGGAAATCCAGGCGAGACCTCCACAGCTCTAGCTGGAACCATATTCTACAGTGGTCATAAGATTGTTTCAGACCCAAAGAAAGGTGTGTTTGACAAAGAGAAAGCTGCATCTTTGATACAGAAACAGGATGAAATGTCTGCATTGACAGGCAACCCCTCATTAGTTCAGATATTCTCCGAGTCTGCTGAAGCGCTAGCGACTTACATAGACTTTGTTTCAGAGCTCACTGAATCTCCATTTCTCATTGATTCGACTGAACCTATGGTCAGAGTCGCAGGACTTCGATATGCGGAAGAGATTGGATTACTTGATCAAGCCATATACAACTCTCTCAACTTATCTGCAACAGAGGACGAAATTGATGCACTGCGTGAGATTCAGCACGAATGTGCAATACTACTCGCTTTCAATCCTCAGGACCCTTCAATAGTTGGAAGACGTGCTGTTCTTGAGAAGGGTGTCTTGACTATGAAGAAGGGGCTACTTGAATATGCCAAAGAGTTGGGTATAACTAAACCTTTGATTGACACAGCTGTGACTGCAGTAGGAGCTGGGGCCGGTTCTGCAGCTGCATTCACTTTCGTTTCGAAGACTGTATATGGGTTGCCTACTGGGTCGGGAGTGCATAACGCTCCATCATCATGGACTTGGCTTCGTAAGTACAAGAAGGTTAACCGTGAGAGTTTCTTGACTGCAGATGCTGCCTCAAATCTCATTGTTCAGATGATGGGTGCTGACTTTGTCCTTTACGGTCCTATTGAGAACGCTGAAAGAGTCTTTCCAGTAGTTGCGATGGGTGATGTTTTTGCTGGTGAGTCATCCGACCTTGAGTTTGGAGTTGCACCTCCAGATGACCACCCATTCAAGAAATTACTCTGAATCGGAATTGATTGTCATGGCGAGAAAAGACCGAGTTGTACAACCTCGTTCAATAGGGGTTTCATCTCTCCGTAAAGGCAACTTCTATACAGTTGCCTCAGTTGAACTGGGGAACACCACTACAAAATGCATCCTTGTCACAACTAACTTGGAAACTGCAGAAATCTTTGAGATTGACAAGGAGATTCGTCTGACTAGGGATGTACGCTCTCCAAAACCCGATGAATCTGTATTTGGTCGAACGATATTTGGTGTCGACCTCACCCGTGAGTCTGTTTCAGAGATGATTACAGATGTCTTGAACGCAGTGGTGAAACGTGCACGACTCGATATGGAACGCGACCTTCATTTTGTTGTGAGGTCAACTGGTGTGACTGCTGGTTTTGCTACTCCGAGTGAAGTTGGAACAATCGTTCAAGCTCTTGCAGATGGATGTCTGAAAGCTGGTGTCCCACCTCGTAAAATGACTGCTTCTCTTTCTATTGAGAATCTTCCACCTGGACTACAAGATTTCTCGTGGTTGAAGAAAGTCTACTTTGATGGAGCTGTAGCTAGCTCTTTACCACCTTCAGACACAGACATTGTGGCAAACGAAATGGAAGGTGAACTAGTCACAGCAGGTATCAAAGGAGCCGCAAAGAGCACGGATATAGACTTTCGAAATCCGGTGATGACGCTGGACTTTGGCACTACTCTTGCAGGGCGAGTCACTGATAACAGCTATCCCTATGCTAAGACGATTGGTTCTTTTGCAGGTCTGGCTGGAGCAATATCGGATTCATTGGTACGTCGAACTGGATTGGTTCCAGAGCAGAATGGTTCAGTTCTTGATATTACCCATTCTGGTAGATTGAAACATGTTGAGGTTGATGACTCTTGGATATCTGAAGCTGAGCAGATGATTAGAGTTGAACAGGTTTCAAAAGAAGAAACTCGATTTGGGACAGTGCCAGTGAACGGAAAATCCGCAGAAGAAGCTGGAGTACTGCTAGTTGGTGTTGATGTTGGAACAAACGGATCTCAATTAGGAGAACTTGAAGATGTAGGTAAACGGATATTCGATGAGGTCGGACTCGAAGCTCTTCTTACTGTCATTGACCACATTCAGGCTGACATTGTCCAAAGAATTCTCTCCATTGTGGACTCTGAAGGTCTTATTCTTGAGAACACATCACTAGGTTTGACTGGGCGGTCAATTATAACAGGTGAAAAACCAAGGCTGATTGTTGAAAACCTTCGATTGGGTAGTGGCGAGTTGTGGTCTTCTTCCCATGATATCATCTTTGTAGAAGATGGTTTGGCAATGGGTGCTGCTGTTGCTGCTAGATGCATGAATTCAATGGGGACAACGCAGAATCCCATGGGCGGCCGAAAGGGAGACCGTTGCATAATGGCGGAAAGGTTGAAGCTTCAGAAAAAAGGACGTGGATGACTTTATCTTGCAGTCATAGGCAAGCTCATCCGGGTCTATAGAATGCAAGTCTTTCCAATCAAAACTCGGACAATTAATCCTGAGGATAATATCATTGATGTGATTCTGAAAGGTATCGAGCATGCTGGACTTGAAATAGAGGATAACGACATTCTAACTATTGCTGAAACTCCGCTTGGTACAACAGAGGGCCGTGTTGTTAAATTGTCAGAGGTAAAGCCCTCAGATGAAGCCAAAATACTTGCCAGCAAGCATGAGATGTTGCCTGCAGTTGCAGAGCTCGTCATTCAGGAGGCTGATGAGATTCTCGGAGGTATACCTCATGTTGTTCTAACTATCAAGAATAACACACTGATGGCTAATGCAGGAGTCGACAAGTCTAACGTACCTCCTGGACATGCATCTCTGCTTCCTATAGATTCACGTAAAAGCTCTGAAAGAATACGAAATGAGATTAGAGAAAGACTAGGGAAGACGATCGGTGTTCTAATCATTGATAGTCGTACACAACCATTGCGACTCGGAAACATTGGAATGGCCTTGGGAGTTGCTGGATTCTACCCTGTTGCTGATGACCGAGGTAGAAGCGATTTGTTTGGTAATGAGATGCGTATCACAAGAAGAGCTATTGCTGACAATCTTGCATCCGCCTGCACAGCAGTAATGGGTGAATCCAATGAATCAATTCCTGCTGCACTAATCAGAAATGCACCTGTTGAGTTCGTTGACCAGTCCTTCGATTCCGCAGAGATGTGGATCTCACCTAGAGAGTGTATGTACATGGCCATCTTTGAAGAATGGAGAAGAAGCAATAGGCAATGAGTCTGAGCTGACAATCTTATTTAGGGCAGTCCGATTGAAAGTATGATAGTGACTACGAGGTCTACTCTAGAAAGAAAGAAAAGGTTCAGCCGATTGCGTTCTCAAATTGGAGGACACCCAACGGAGGACTCATTGTTTGACAAAGAAAACAGTACTGATAGATGTGGCAACTGCTGGAGCATCTGGAGACATGTTCCTGTCTGCTCTAGTTGATTTGGTTGGAGAGAATGATGTTTTACTCCCCGTTGCTGCAAGCCTCCTAATTTACGACCCCTCATTTCGTCTGAACATAGAATCTCACACTCACCTAGGAATAACCGGGCGACAGACCAAGGTCACCCAGAATACTGGTATCCGCTTGACCCCCACCTCAATCATGGAGGTGCTTCATTCGGTTGCTGAAGAGGTTGAACTGTCCGAGGCCGGAAGGAAGATTGCAGTAAGAGCATTGAACGAGATACTTGAGGCTGAGAGTAGGGCTCACGAAAAACCAATCGATGAGCTACATCTTCACGAAACTGGAACTGTTGACACAATTCTTGATATCATCGGAACTGTATATCTTCTGGAAAGGGCGGGACTCTTAGGAGAGGCTGAGTTTCTATCAACTCCTGTTGCAGTTGGAAGTGGAACCATTAAGACTGAACATGGACTTCTTGAAGTTCCTGTACCCGCAGTAGCAGAGATGCTTGTCGTTAATGATGTCCCATATCATAATGGAGAGGCGAAGACTGAGGTTTTAACGCCTACAGGTGCTGCAATCCTCATCGCGATAACCGACAAGTTTGTGCCCTCACATGACGACTTTGTAGCACAGAACCAAGGATTTGGTTTTGGTATTCGCGACCTTGGCAAGATTCCGAATATGATGTCTATTTCGATTGGAGAAACAATCGTGGCGGAAGAAGATGTGGCTAAGTCTGCAAAGGAAGAACCAACGAAGAAGGAAGCAAAACCTCCCAAAGAAACCCCAACTAAACCTGAGGAGAAACCCAAAGTGACTGACGCATGGAATGAGGATGATGTGGTAGTCATCGAAACCAATGTTGACGATGTTGATGGTGAAACTCTTGGTACATTATTTGACACTCTGCTAGAGGAGGGTCTCGCATATGATGTGACCATTATCCCAGCTATCGGCAAGAAGAATCGTCCCTGCTATGTCGTCAAAGTGATAGCAGCGAAAGCTGGATTGAAGAGCATAGCTGACGTGATGATTCGGAATCTTGGTACTATTGGAATCCGCTATACGACTTGGCAACGACTCAAGGCCGCACGTGAAACTATTGTCTGCAGTTTCGATATTGATGGTACGGAATACATGATACGAGTGAAGATCTCTCGCAGTGTTGATGGGAGTATTTTGAGCATCAAGCCTGAGGCTGATGATGTCCTCCGCGTGTCAAAGGAAACAGGAATCCCTGTACGTGAACTGAAACCACGAATCACAATGCAAGCACATGCTGTTACTGAATAGGATTCTATCCATTTACAAGAAGGAGTTCCTGTTCTGGGTCTTTATCATCTTCTGACTTGAGATACTGTGCTGGGATGAGGTTCTCAAAAGCACGCCTACAGAGTTTTGCATACGCCTCTGGGTCATATCTTGTAGACTCATCAAACAGCTCCAATGCACACACTCGACGCAACGGGTTTTCTGAGTCTGCTGATGTCATCACATACCGGACCTTCTGACCTGCGTTTAGTTCTCGCCCTGCCTTGACCAATTGCTGTGCAACAACTGCAGCTCTTGATGTGGCACGATACTCGTGCGGGTTTCGTGTAAGTGTGGAATTGAGAACGAGGTCTCTTAGGTCAACGTCATCATCATGGAGTCTATCGATGAACTCCTGACAGACTGCTTTTGCCTCTGATATCTGTGCGATGAACCCTGCCTTGTCCCGACCCCGTGCAAGGGTCTTGATCATCTCCTTCTGACAGTCGCCAACATAGAGACACGTGTCACGTCGACGAGTTTCAATTCCTCTCGTCTTTATCCCCCCGTTCTTGTAGACACCATAGTACCGATTCAAGGGGGCGACTGAAGGATGTAGGCGTGAGGATGGAACGACCATCCATCTATAGACTCCCTTTGGCGACATGTGAATCTTGACCTCTTTGGTCACGCGCTTGCAGAATCTCGCCACATTGTAGTACTCTATCTCCCCATCCGCTTGCAGCCAGACAGAGTCCACAATACCATGAATCATCTCGAGTCCCAGTTCCTCTCCTATCTCTTGTGTCCTGAGCATGACATCCCTCGCAAACGCTGTGACAGCAGTATGAGCCTCAACCCGTCCGAATTTTGCGTTCTTGAAGCCGAGATAGCCAAAGCACGAAACCAAGACTCCCTTCACTGTGTTCTGAACGAACTCGTACTTCTTGGCATCTTCCCCCTCCTCTATCAGGTCCTTGAACTTCATCCGTCTGTTGACGAGTAGCTCTAGTGATTTTGACACGATTCCCCTCTTACGAGTGCAGATCTTGAAACTCAACTCGGGAACTTGAATGCAGTCTTCTCCTTCATCAGGACAGTCAGTCCGTGTACAGATGGTCTCAGGACTGATGTTCTTGTTGACCATGAGCGTCGGATACATAGATGAGAAATCACACTCTGCAACGTTCTCATAGATGTCTGGCCTTGGCTGGAGAATTAGTCCTCCTCTGTCGATGGCGGCCAGTTCGTTGAGTGACTTTAGAAACTCTGGGTTCCGTTTTACCGGCGGAATGAGGATGTCCATCTTGAATGCGTCATAGAACTGCACTGCTGCATTCACTGCACCGATAGTCATCATTGAAACCCTCTGAGGTCGACCCAGTGCAAGTCTGCAACTCTCCACAACCCCCTCAAGTCCAACTGGTGAGAAGAAGTGCATACCTGTTTTTCCCCGGTCTATGTGAATCCTCCCGTTCAGTGTCACCTGTGTGCCTGACCTGTACACAATCCTGTTGTACTGCCAGAACGACTGCGGCTCCCTGTAGGTGACTTTCAGGGGTGTGCCATCCCTTGAGAGTCGTAGTTCTATCCCATTGACCTTTGCGCGCAGACTGAGGTATCTGAAGAGGCTCTCCTCCCCCCTTCTGGTGGTTATCACATCAGGATCGATCTTGTCAATGGCACTTTGGAACCTGAGGAGTATGTTCCGCTCCATCTCGTCCTCAATGCGGATAGTTTCTCCCCTGTAGTAGACCTCAATGTGATGGATACTGTCCTCCATCTTGGGGAAGATGCTGTCTGTATCAACAAACACCTCGAACCCAAGTTCCTCGAGCTCGGGAATCTCATACTTGGGGTCCTCCCGTTTGTCAAGGCACTCGACATAGATGATCTCATCACCCTTCACCTCGAACTCCACACGCCCAAAGGCGAACATGGTCTTTGAAATGAAGAACTGATGGACTGGGTCTACATCTGAGTGGTATACAGTTGCTCCGGGCAACTTCTCGAGGTCTCTTGCCACCTCTCGTTGTGCCTCTGGTGTTGTAAACACTTCTAGAACTGGAGTCATCTCATCATCATACACACTGGCATACTTCTGTACAATCTGTGTGTCTGTCACCTTTGGGTGTTCTAAGACCGCTCGAAGGATGTCAGTTTTACTCCAGTCCATGCTCCTCATCAGATCAGTACTGACAAATACAGAGGGATGGAACCTGCGATAGGTGTAGCCCTTTGTCTTTCCATCGCTCTTTATCCAGAGGGTCAGTGCCTTCTTCTCTCGATCCACATTACAGTCCAAGAGCCAACCAGTCTTCTTCATCAGGGGGCGGTCTCCTCGAGCTTCTGTTCCAAGACCTGAACCCTCCCCTTAATCTCATCAATCTCTGCAAGCATCTCCATGATTGCGGACAACAGGATGACCTCGATGATTCTCGGCGTCACCATCATTGTACCTGCGTCTGCAAACCCTCTTGCGTAGTTGAAAATCCTGTCAAAACGCTCTCTCTGAGCCGGTCTAAGTGTCCGCCTGAAGTCCTTCCATCTTCCTTCTTCAATCCTTACCGCATCTCTATAGGTGCGGACTGTTCGTCCCACAGGTCTTCATCCTCTTTGTGACGTTACCCGCGGTACCAACGGCGTGCCGTACCTGGGCCAGTATACTATGACCCCTCTGATTGTGGGTCTTTTGGAACTCCCCAGTCCTTCCAAACGTACGAGTGTGAGGGGGACAGTCTCCCGAAAGTAAAGCTGCAGTTCACCATCAGGTTTTTTACATGGTCAATCTGTACTTCGCTGGGGTTGTGTTGTATGGGGACTCCTGGTGTAAAGTGGCCAGAGGCTTGTGTGAGTTGTGGCTCGACTGGTCCTGACTTGAAGAAACATACCAAGAAGTCAGAAGCTCTGACTGATGTCAGTTTTCCCTCGCCTGGATCATTGACGTTGTCATCAATGCAGATCAGTATCCATGCTTATCTCTGTAGTGAGTGCACTGAGGACGCAAAGCGAATAAAGCAGACCTTTTCCGAGAAGGTGCTTGAAGGATCTGTATTGAGAAATCTAATCCTTTTGCTATTATTGGCTGTAGCATTGACCATACCTGGTTTCTTAATGTCTGAGCATGGGCTCATTGCCACACTTTTGCTATTCGTTAGCTTCTTCCCTCTTGGTGCAATCTTCGTTCTACCAGGTCTCTTCTCAAGAATCCGGCACAAACGTGATCTTATCTCTCCCTTCATTCAATTCAAGTACAGTATGTTTGGTATCAGGGAACATGCCGAGGATGGTAACCCCCTTTCTGGCAAAACGGAGCCATACTTTGCCGTTCGAAGTCCCAAATACAAAGCCATATTCTCAATGTTGAATCCTGGAGTTGAGATAGTCCTGGACCCGTATCTTGAGGACAATCGTAGTCCATACTAGTACATCATCTTAGGAGTCGAAATTGGGTTGAAGTTCAATCCACATAGACTCAAATAGCGGAAAAATCAATAAACCGCCTGTGTCCAGTGGACACTCTACCATACAGGTGACAGAATATGGTCACTGCATTGTTCAAGGTTGTATTGATGGGAGACGGAAGTGTCGGAAAGACCAGTCTCCGTAGGACATACATGGGAGAAGGCTTCAGGGCCAACTACATGATCACCATCGGTGCAGACTTCGCTGTCAAGAAGATGCAACTCGAGGGCGGTCATGATGTGAGTATACAGATATGGGATCTCGCAGGCCAAGAGCACTTCAAAAGCGTGCGTTCTACCTTCTACAAAGGCGCACAGGGTGCACTAGCAGTCTACTCCACAGTGGAGCGAAAGTCCTTTGACAACCTGATGAACTGGGTGGATGAATGTTGGACCAATGCAGGGAAGAAGATTCCTGTAGTCCTGATTGGCAACAAGACCGACCTTCGTGACCAGTTCAAGGATAATCCTGTTATGGCTCAGACAATCGTGACCACTGAGGAAGGTCAGGGGCTTGCAAACAAGATTGCCTCTCATGGTGTCATCACTTCATTCTTGGAAACCTCTGCTAAGACTGGACTGAATGTAGAGGCTGCATTTCTCGAACTCGCAATCAAGATTCTCGAGGCTGGAGGACTAGCATAAAACTAGGCATCCATCTCGATTACACCTAGTTCTTTCTGGATAGTTTCAAAGAGAACGCTTGCTACTGTATGTAGCACTTCAGGATTTTGAGAAAGAACATCTATTCGTATCTTCGAAAGGTCATCATCCAAACGACCAACAACAGTCAGAGTCACTGCCAACTTGTTTCCATGGATTCTGCCCTCTCCCATCCCAGAAACAAAGCCCATGAAAACACCATCTCTCTCTGTCTTCTCCGATTGGACAACATGGAGGTTCCAAGTCTGAAAGAGTTTATTCACAGTCTTGAAGAGCTCTCTTCCTTCAATTGCTAGAGAGTGTTCTCGGTTCCATTCCTTCATCTCTGATTTCAAACGGAGAAGGTCTTCGGGAGTTGAATCTAGAGGAATAACCTGTTCGAACAGGGACCTTACGAAGATATTCCCTGAGATTGCAGCTACATCTTCACCCTTTTCATTGATGAATTGCACAGATGTAACGAACTCTCCCTCAACTACCTCATTGATGACCTTGAATCCAAAGATGAGGGCTTCCATTCCACCAGGTTCGATTGAAACTATGAGTTGGCTTAGTGGGTCTAGCGGTTTGAGACTCTCGTTCGGATACAACAGGACCTTGATAGAAACCTCGTGAATGGTTTCCAGAGTCTTGTTCTCCACGGTCAACCCAAACTCGAGACTCTCCGGGAGTGCTGTATAGGTGCTGACCACCTCCACATCCTCCTCTGTCTTCAAAGGGATAGCATCCGTGCTAAGAAGGATCTCCGCTGGATTTTCCCACTTGTCAGGAATTCGAGTCCCATGTTCCTTTTCCGTTGCATGCTCTTCTAACCAGTTTAACGAAAACTCCACAGCATCTCTCACAGTTTCATTATTATCAGAGAGATATGGCTTCAGAATTTCTATGGCCTCTTGGTCCTCAGTGTAGGCAAGCATACCAGCAGCTACAGTTCGAACAAGTGGACTGTCATCAACGAGTGAGATGTCAAGAGCCTCAAAGGCAGCAGAACCAAATTCTCCTAGTCTACAAACCGCGAGTAATCTGAGGTCATCATCCCCGGTCAACGCAGCGTCTCTGCATGCCTGAATGCTCGTTAGATTGGCCAACATCTTGTTGACTACATCGTTTGGTTTCTTCAAAACCCCTTTCACGGCTTTTCTGAAACGGCTGACAGACTCACCACCACCAAGAGATGAAGTGAGTTTTCTATCGTCTTTATCAGCCAAGGCAGTCCCTCCTGTTGTTGCCCGTTACGACACTAGATAATGGTTACTGGGATGTGACATTAAGTTCTTGGTGCATCCGGAAGCACATCATGCGCTCGTCGAATGACATATCAATAACACTTTTACGCATCGCCCAGCCTCGAGCTATTAGAAACGGTTCTGTGCGTGACATCCATGGAGAATCAAGAATCCTCAATCTTCCTTAAACCAGTGATTCTGAAGAATCAGGCAGAACATGGTTCTGAAATCACACAGAGGTTTGCAATGAACAAAGTGGGTCGAATGTACGCGGCCGCCTTTAAGGACCGAAGCATCCGCCTTTACTTCGCTGATAGTGGAGAAGAAATGCAGCGGATGCAGGATGAGTTTCTCTGTACTTCGATGGCCTTTAGTCCTAGGGGTGACATCATTGCCACGGGGAGTGTTGAACGTGTTGTTAAGCTGTGGGACATAAAAAGTGGTGACTGTCTGGCAACCCTTGAAGGACATGAGTATCCTGTTCTTGCTTTGGCGTTCTCACCAGATGGTGACAAGTTGGTGTCTGGTAGTGGCGATACAACGTTAATGATTTGGGATATTGAGAATCGAGCCAAAGACCCTCTTCATCATTTGAAAGGTCATGGATTCTATGTAAAGACGTGTGATTGGGACCCTCAAGGCAACAGGATTGTATCGGGATCCGTTGATTCTAACATCTGTGAGTGGGACTCAAACAGTGGTGAGATGTTACATCGACATAATGAACATCGAGCAGCAGTCAATGAAATACTCTTCACGCCTGATGGTTCTCGTGCTGCTTCAGGTTCCTCGGACCTCCACATGATAATTTGGGACTCCTCAACCACTCCTATGAAGGTCGAACAAATCCTGCAAGGCCACAATACCGAAGTCCGAGCTCTTTCCTTCAGCGAGGATGCAAAGTACCTTGCATCTGGTTCCAGCGATAAGACCATCTACCTTTGGGATATGGATAACTTCACCATAAAGGGAGAAGCTACCACCATCGGTGAGATTGACGGAATTGAGTGGTATCCAAAGACTCAATCTTTCCTCACTTCAGACGGAACTGGTGCAATAATTCGATGGGAAGTGACCGATCTTGCAGCAACGATGGCTCCCTTCGAGGCACTTCTTGAGGAGATTAAATCGACACTCACTGATGAAACACGAGATAGTTTGGTTCAGAAATTCGAAACGTTGCACGCAAACTATGACGAAGAAACCTTGGCTACAAAGAAGATGTTCTATCTTGTGTGGCAATGTAAACGTGAGCTTGATCTTTTGAAAGGGAAAACTCGAAAGTAGTAGTTCATCCCATAACTTTGCTCTGGGCTGAGTTCTTCGAATCCCCAATCATTTTCCGACATAGGTTAGCGTATGCCTCTTCGACATTCTCACCTGTGAGGGCACTTGATTCGACGTACATCATCTTGTGCTTTTTGGCGTACTTCTCTCCCTCTTCAGTTGTGACAACTCGACTGTCTTCAAGGTCTACCTTGTTAGCTACCAAAACGAGGGGAATCTCACCATTCAGATTCTTGAATGCCTCTTCTTTCCAGTTATCGACATTCAGGAATGTTCGTCGTCGGGTCACATCGTAAAGCAGGAGTCCACCTCTGGCTCCTCTGTAGAAGCCCTGGCGTACAGATTCAAACCTAGGTTGCCCAGCAAGATCCCAAACTTGCAGCGTCACATGGGTTTCTTCTCCATTCTCCGTGAGTACGAGTCTTTTAATGGCGAAGTCCGACCCAATGGTCCGTTTGTAGTCTGAATCGAAGAAGTTCTGAGTGAAGCGAGTAGTCATCGCAGTCTTCCCTACGGCACCGTCCCCTAACATGACGATCTTGTACCGGTATTCTGCTGACATGTCGCTCATACTCACACCCATGAACAGATGTTGATGTCATTTAAATCTCTACTGTCGTCGGAGTATTCTCAGAGTGTTTATTAAGAATGTCTGGTGGATTGGTCATTATGGAGTGTTGGGAATGGGTTATGACTATACACATGAGCACTATGAAAACTATGAACGTGTTCTAGAGGTGATTGAGGAAAGAGTTGATGAGATTGAAGATTCAACAGTGCAACAGGAGATTAGGATTGGAATCCTGAAAATCAAAGATCCTCTCGACCAATCAAGTGCAATCCATACCTTGCTTACAAAGATTGACTTTGACTCATTAGGTGATATTGAGAAAGTCAAGTCATTCGTTTGGGATATCTTTGACGGTTGTACTGTACCTGCATCCATGGCATTTTCGTTGCCTAAGCATTTCTCCGACGAGAAAATTGTGGAACAACTAGCAAAAAGGGACGATGACGTTCGCAGGAACCTCATACAGAATCCCGATTTGTACGGAGAATGGTCACAACCAGAGATTTTACGGGACTCGAGAAGACTTTGTCAGATTCCTGGAGTTCGAGAAAATCAGACACTCATGAAGATGTTAGCACGTCTATTCATTGAAGACGTTCTAACTTATGTTTTTGAGTGGGACAATGTGTTCACTGATTTGTGTACGGTATTTCCCTTCAAGCCTGTCTTCTCTGGAAATACAGACCATGTTAGGACATTACAATTGATTCAAGGCACTGATGGTGCTTCATTGTGGCCCCCTGATATGGAGGAAGTGATTGCATACCTCGAGGAGCTTCTTGAAATCGGTGATTGGGAGTTAGTTCTTCTTGCTATTCGTTCTGAGTGGGAAGTAATTCATTGGTTCAAATATCGATCGGAACGTGAAATGGAGAATAATCGGAAACCAATCCCTGAAGGTCAGTATGTGACACCAAGATCTGAGTTAGAGCGGTTGCGCGAACTGGACTATGCAATAGATGTCCAACAAATGGAGGAATATGATGAAAGTCGAAATTACCTTTTCCAGCTATTTGGTGTCGTATATTCTCCTATCTATGAATTTGAAAAGAACCAACTTTTTACCAAACTATACAAATCAATCGAATCACCAAAAGACCTTCGAGATATGTTCCAACAGATTCGCAAGTATCTGAAAGACACCTTTGGACATCTCAAGCTCATTGACGATAGTCTTGAGTGATGCACTCTAACATGGTTTATTAGGGAAACGCATAATTCGAGTGTAAGCCGATGGTTAATGGAGAGACCAACAATGAGTCGTCCGGACTATAATGCACTTCCAAAGATTCTGGAGCAGATGAATAAGGAGGGTGGATTCACAATCTCCTCTCTAGTCCGTGATGATGGGTTCTCCATCGCGTCAGCTGTGGCACCTGGTACTGACCGGGATGTTGTTGCTGCGGTCTCTGGTTTTATCTCCGACTCAGCGGAGCGAGTACGAGAAGAACTGAAGCTTGGTGACATCCGTGACATCAGTATCCGATGCACGCTGGGAAAAGCAGTATTCAAGAAGATCGGCTCTAGTGGTAAGCAAGCACTGATTTTGGCTGCTGTGATGCCTCGAAATGTCAGATATCACTCCCGGCCGATTGGAAAAGCATCCACGAGGATTAAGCGACTGTTGAGGTACTGATATTATCCTCGCAACACCCTCAAAACATTCAAGTGACAAACTTAGCTTGAAACATTGCCGTTTCTTGATACTAGGAGTGCTACCATTTGGCGGATAAGAAAAAGCGCAAGGCGTCAAAAAAGAAGGACGAAAAGATAGAGGTCGTCCTCTTCAAGTCTGACACATGCGCGTTCTGTCCCCGAGCTGAAGAGGTAGTTCGAGAAACGATAGAAGACTTTGGTTCCGAAGTGTTCACTCTAAAGGTGATCAATGTCAGTGAGAACCCCGAAGCTGCAGAAGAATTTGGTATCTTTGCGCTACCAACTGTGATGATTGGTGGAGTGTCAGTGACCGGTATCCCTGAGCCGGATATGCTGATGAAGATGGTTCTCGGAGCCAAGGTAATAACAAAGAAGAAGGATGGGTCAAAATGAGCGACCACGCAATTGAAAGAGTAAAAACTGGTATCCCTGGCCTTGATGAACTCATCGAAGGTGGCTTTCCAAAAGGGGACACTATCCTCATCGCTGGAAAGGCTGGAACTGGAAAGAGCATACTTGCTACTCAATTCATCTACAAGGGAGCCACGGATTATAATGAACCTGGAGTACTAGTGACTCTAGAGGAACCTCCACACCTCATCAAGAGGAACATGATTAGGTTTGGAATGGATCTCGAGAAGCTGGAGAAGGAGAAGAAGATCTCGATTGTGGACTTATCACCTTCAAAAGAGGTGACTCCTGTAACCATAGGTGAGTATCCGAGCTTTGATCTCTCAGGTCTCGAGGCAATCATTCTCAATCACGTGAAGAAACTCGGGGCTAAACGTATAGTTCTTGATACCCTCTCAATCATGGCCTACAAGTTCAAGAGTCGCGACATCCTTCGTGAAGAATTCTTCAAACTTACCGCTAACTTGACAAGAACTGGCTGCACACTCCTTCTTACCAGTGAGATACCCGAACAAAATCAGGGATTGGGCGTCTTTGATATCGAAGCCTTCTTAGCATCGGGTGTCATTGTACTGTACAACGAGAAAATTAGTGATACATCACGATCTCGTTCAATTGAGGTTCTCAAGCTGAGAGGCTCGAAACATAGTTCACGGATACACTCTATGAGAATTACAGACGAAGGGATCCGAGTCTGGCCTGGAGAGATCAGTCCCGGAGCATAACTGGAAACATGTGGGGCCCACGAAGTGGTCGAGAATCAGGACACGCAAAGGGTTGTACAACCCGCAGCAAAGGCAACCCCTATGATAAGTGACCTAGTGAAGTTTGGTCAACTTACTCAGGTTTCTTACATGCTAGTAGGTCCACTTGGTTCTGGCAAGACCACTTATGCTGAAGCATTCCTAGCTGAAGGGATTGAACTTGGATTTCCTGCTGTCTTTGTGACTACCGATGTGTCTCCTAGAGTCATCCGGAATGACATGAGTCGTCATGGTTGGATAATAGAAGAACAAGAAGCATCTGGACAATTCATCTTCATTGATGGATATTCCGAACGAATGGGTGCTCCAAGTACCGGCTCTGCTAGATCGTTAGCAAAAGTGGATGATATTAGTGAACTAGGCATTGTTCTATCAGAGGTCCTGGAACAGCTTGTGGTGGCCAGGGTCGTAATCGACAGTCTGTCCACACTGATCCTTCACTCCAGTCCGACCACAATGCCTCGAGCAGTCCAACGATTGAGTGGTCGTATCAAACAAGGGTCTCATAGCATCATGTACATCCTTGAGGAGGGTGTACATGAGGAGAAGACCTATGCTACTTTTTCCTATCTAGCTGACGCAGTTCTACGCTTCCGAATTGATGATAGTAGTTCAGTTCCTGTACATCAATTGAGGATGGAGCGTATGAGAGGTACTGACACCTCGCGAGAATGGCATAACTTCGAAATAACACGTTGATTGTTTTCTGTGAAACCTTTAAAGCAGGATACTCGAGCATCCTCTGAGAGGAGAGGCCGACTTGCAAACATTGCTGATTGCTACATTGAGAGACATACTTTGTGCAAATCTGTCTCTCGACGATGGGCTTTCAGCTGTGCAGAACATTGAATTCACTGATAATGAGGAAGCCAACACTCTTTTCGATGTTGCACGAGCAATAGAAGAAATCATCCTTCGCAGGCCAGGACTGGCCAGTGCCAAGCTCACAGAACTCTCAATCCGACTTTCGTTCCACAAGAATCGCTTGATTCCCGAACTTCTATTACTAATTGACACTCGATACACCAACAGTCATCGACGTTCGGAGTGCGAGATACTTCCTGATATCGAGGCAATCCCGAATCTCATTGATATTCTAGGTGAGTTATCGCAAGCACTCAGCTCATCAATCCGACTCAATCTGAGACCTCTGCTACCCTTTTTGGCTGATGAGGTACTTATGACATTGAATGCCATCTATGATAGAAGACATGATGGCACGACGAATCTTGCTTTATACGAAGTTCACAGTCTTGCATGGATACTCATTGAGGAAGGATTCTTTGAAGGTGCTGAACTGCTTCTGAATAGGTTAATTGAGATAAGTACTGAAGTTGGTATGAAGGACTTTGCTTTTAATGTCCGATTTGATTACGCATGCGTTCTAACGGAGCTGCGTATGTTTCAAGAGTCACGTGAGCATCTCAATGAATTGGAAGCAGAAGCTCGTACGCAGAATGACCGAGTACGTCTTGCGGGTGTTGTCTTACAATTGGGGGTAAATGAAACTAGGGATGACTCCATATTTCATACCACCGCACGAGATATCGGTGATAAGGCTGCAGAGCTCTATGATCTTGCTTTGAAAGCAGGACATGTTGGAAGAGAAGATGTAGGAACTGCACATCTTGTTATTGGGTCTAGTATTCTTGCCAATGGCTGGCGTGAAGGAGTACCACAGGCCGTTAATCGCCTTGAATTGGGACTTAGGATTTTTGATAGTATTGAGGAAAAGACTCCTGCCCATAATTTCCATGTTTATAAGACTCTGACCGGACTTGGTTTTGCCCATGGTCTTCTTGGTGACCACGATAACATGACCAAATCCATGGAGTATCTTAGTGGTGCACGAGAAATACTCCGTGAAATCTCCAACTATTATCCTGACATTGACCTTGAGGTTGCAAGGACCGAGAATGTCATCGGTTGGCTGAGCCTTTGCACCGAATGCGATGAGTTCTGGTCTACAGGACTCAAAGCCTTCGAAACATCCTCCAAAATGAGAGAGGAGCAATTTGCAGAAGGTCGAATCCCGGAAATCGAACTCATCGGGACTCGGCTGGGATTAGCTCTCTCCCAAATGCGAGTCACAGAAAGATCCGATGCAGATATTCAAGATCCCCTACGCGAAATATTGGTTCAATATGTCCCTCTCTTTCCTACAGATAGTCGTGCATTTGTAGAAGTGGCAATTGCAACATACAATGTTGTATGGCTACTTACTCGACACGGTGGTGATATTCCACCTAGACTGATGCGTCTTCTTGATGACATCGATAAGATGCTTATGGATGCAAGAGTGGATGAGGATTCAATGTTCATCCATGGAGTATCCCTTGTTGTACCCTATATTGAGAGTTCATGGTCTACACTTCTCGAACGGTCTAAGATGATGAGTCAAAGTACATCACCATTAGGTGATGTAGCTGGGTTAGTCGCAGCACTCTCAACTGCTAAGATAAACCTAGGTGCTCTGAATCTTGAGGTTGGAGTCCGAATAAGACCTCCTGTTGACGATGCAGTCCAGCAGAGTGACCCTCTACTCGCTCAATATTGGTTGGGCCAAACCTATCTAGTTCAGACAATAAGAGCCTTCTATGACAATAAGGATTATTCCGAGCTTGCTACAGGCTTCTATGGTGCATCAATTGCTTTTGGAGAAGTTACTTCTATAGAACCAGAGTTCCTTGAGTCTGCAGAGTTCATCAAAGCAACATCATCTTCAATATCCATAGTTCTTCGTCGTTTCGCTCTTGCATTAGAAAATCAATATGCCGCCTACATTGACCGAAGCAGGTTCCCAGGGAATCCCCCTGTGGCTGATTCAACTCAATACAACTACCTCCTTGCTGAAGATTGGCATGGATTGATCAAAATTGCTAATGCCTATATGGAGATGGTTGAAACTTCCGAAATGGTTGAGGCTCAGCCATATCTTAATGCAGTATTCTCAAATCTGACTCGGGCATTGAGAATGATGGATGGCATCTCCCTAGTAGACCGTAGAGTACTCTCATTACTGGGTAACATAATGAATCGTAGATTCTATCTCCGACGTTAATCATATCGAATCTCGGAATTCTTTTGATCACGATAGCCTCCAGCTCGAGCACCCCATGTTGCCCACCCGGAGGTTGAAGTACGAATCTCATTAGCTAGACCGAAGGACTCACGCACAGGAATCTCAGCATCAATTCTATATAATGACCTATCTGAGTTGATTTCAAGAACTTGGCCTTTTCGTCTGGAAAGAATTGCTGTCAGCGCGCCAACATAAGCCTCTGGAGTACTGATCTCAAGATTGATCCATGGTTCGAGAACTACTGGTGAGCCAGAGAGCACACTTTTCCGTGTTGCTTCAAGCAATGGTTGTGTAATATCTCTCCATGATGTTTCTGGTGCTTCGAATTTCAAAGTGGTCTGCTCTATTATCAGACCCACTCGTCTCATCCGTTCTCCCTTTACGGGGCCGGTGCGAATGATTGTTCTGAAAGCTTCCCTGATCCATTCACCCTCGTCGCCATACTGGTTTATCTTATTGGTGCTATCAACAATCCAACTTGCAGAACCTGAATCATGATCAATCACAGTCCCTAGTGTTTCAGGTGCTGTGTCATCCGAGGTTATTATTGTTCGAACTGTAAATGAGCTTACACCTTCGCTCACACTGGAACATGAAAGACCATCCGTTGATAGTTGCTCCTTGAGAAGGACCATTGGTTTGCCAAGAGTGACTTCAATCCCTTGTCTCGCTAATTTCTCCACTGTAATCTCTATGTGAAGCTCTCCAGCTCCTGACAGAAGCATCTCTCCAGTTTCAGGATTCACTTCAAACTCAAGAGCTGGATCTGTTGCCACGTACGCTTCAATAGGTTGTTGGATATTGCCAAGTTCTGCAAGACTTTTCGGTTCTATTGTGTAGGTGACAACCGGTTCGGTCGGGTACTGAAGCGCACTCATTGGATGAATGGGTTCTTTCAATTTCTCCAACATCTTTGCATCAACAAGTGTATCACCAACCGCTATATCTCTGAGACCGGTTATGAATGCCAGATTGCCTGCAGGAACCTCAGATAGGTCTACCCGGGTCTTGGACATATGCATACCAATTTGGAGTGACTTACGCCGCTCTCTAGTCCTCAAATTCATTAATTCACGAGCACGTTGCAATTTGCCAGAGAAGACCCTTACAGCTGTTACTGTTGATGCATGTCTGTCCGGTTGAACATCTCCAACAATGCATATACAGGGGCCACTATCACTACAACCAAGAAGGTTTTTCCCTATCTCTGATTCAGGATTCCCCTCCCAAAATAGTGGGACGCGATATGCCTGCGCAACTTGTGGATTCGGTACAGTTTTGACAACAGAATCTAGAACAACACGGGCAACAGGATACTTGGCTGCAAGTTCTTTCTGTTTCTCCTCTCTGTAAATATCTTCAATCTCTTCTAGGATAGAGAGAAGTGCATCTGCTAAATCACCGGCTTTCTCACTTCCCCCGGTCTTTTCTTTGAGTGTTGTTATATCGATTCCCCATTTGTCAATCGCTGAACCAACGGCTAAGGAACCTCTACTGAATGAGACCTCCCACTCTTCGAGCCTTTCATCATCGAGATACTTCCCCAACATTGCATTGAATTCTCGTACTACTCTATTGACTTCTTCAGCAGTCTTGCGGCCACTCAATCTTCTCTCCCGTATCAACCGGTCCACTTTGTTAACAAAGAGTACAGGTCTAACTAGCTCAATCATTGCCTGTCGAGTGACAGTTTCTGTCTGAACCATTATTCCCTCAATTGCATCAACTACAATCACAGCCCCATCAGTAAGTCTTAATCCTCGTGTTACGTGACTTGAGAAATCGATGTGACCCGGAGTGTCCACTAGATTGATCAGATGGTCCTTCTCCTCAATCGAATGAATCAACGATATTCCAGATGCTTTAATCGTTATACCTCTCTCTTGTTCGATTAGATCATAGTCTAGAAGCCGGGCTGAGGCTGCCACTTCCTTTGAGAGTAGTCCCGATGCAGCGATAAGTGAGTCACTCAGAGTTGTTTTCCCATGGTCGATATGGGCAATGATTGTAACATTTCGTATGTTCTTAGTTTGACTCACAAGGTCTCTGACTCTCTCTTTGACGAACTTCTTGTACAAATGGGACAAACAGATTTACCTGACCTTTTTAGTGAAACTTGATTTTAACAACTCTATTTGAGCGTCACACTTCGAGCAGCGCATTGTGATAGACTTGTCATCTCTAGAGATCTCTTCTTTCAAAGGCTCACCACATTTGCAAACGAATCCTACAAGTCTTGCTGGATTACCCACTACAAGACCGTGTGCTGGAACATCACGGGTCACCACTGCCCCGCTTCCAATCATGCAATACTCACCAAGTGTGGTGTTGCAGACTATTGTGGCATGAGCTCCAATTGAGGCTCCTTTCTTGACTAGTGTCTTGGCCACTTCCCATGTGTCACCGAAAGCTCGGGGGTAGAGGTCGTTTGTGAAGGTCATATGAGGACCACAAAACACGTCGTCTTCAATGGTCACACCGTGATACACTGAAACTCCATTCTGAATCTTCACATTATTGCCTATCACAACATCAGCATCAATATAGACATCTTTACCTATGTTACATCCTTTACCGATAGTGGCGGTTCCTCTAACATGTGCAAAATGCCAGATTCGTGTTCCGTCGCCTATCTTGGCTCCTTCGTCTACTACTGCAAGTGGGTGAATGAAGACATCACTCATTGGTTTCACTAATTTATCGAGGTTCTTCGCCGAGTTAACCTTTGCTCTTTTTGCGTTTCTTCTTGGTTTTATTAGGAGCCGCCCAGAGTTTACCCTTATACACATCTGTTGGAGGACAACCTACACACTTGTCTGCCTTGTAGCGTTTGCATGTACCACAGTCGCGGCCACATGGTGCTACACTACTAGCTGATGCACTTGGTGCTAAATCAACTTGTAGAAACTTTGGTGCTACTGGTGCATTTCCAAACCAGCTCTCTGATCTTCTTACACCTGGTTCAGTCCTCATGCTGCAGGTGCCAATGATTGACTCTAGACTCCAGGTGTCTTCCGCTACCATCACTGCAAAGACATTGTATCTTCCAGTGACTGGAGCAAACATCATAAGTCGGGGGCAGTCACTATACTTCTTCTGAATTGTTTCTGCAACTTCCATATCCTCAGTTTCAAGTCCCATGAATAGAACCTTGGCATCAAGATATTCAGCATTCACTCCTGCTGTTATTTTGACCAAGTCTGACTGGACCAGTTTGTCAAGTCGTTTACTCACAGCAACATGAGACATCCCGAGATCCTTCCCAATTTCTGAGAGGCTGGTCCGTCCATTCTTCTGTAGAATCGATATCAACTTTTTATCAATATCATCCATTTTGGTTACGCTCCGTTGTGGTTATAGCACCTATATGATTAAGTATTGAAACCCAACTAAGCGTTCTGGTTAAAGGCCTATATGAATGATACGGATGTATAATTATTCTATATTTCGGTAGCTTTCTCATAGTCATGCCTGTAGATGTGTGCATTGACAGAGTGGGTGGTGATTGTGCCTGGAGGTATACCTGTCTTTTCTGATACATGGGTCAGGAGTTCTCCTAACGCATACACATTTGCAGGCCACGCACCATACATATCATTCGAACGAATCATAACTGAGATGTCAATCCGCCCCTCACGAACCATGAAGACAAAATGATTCAGACATGGAACCTCGTCAACGACAATATCCTTGCGGGGATCCCAAGTTGTAGCCACCACTCGTCGACTATTGGGGTTCTCTTTCAGTTTTCTAATAACGAACTCAATCTGGTTGATGCCTTCCTCACCCCAGTCATTGAGGCGCTCACCATATGTATAATCGAAGTCCATCCTGTCAGGGTTCAGGAGTTGAGTGGCATACTTGTCCCGGAGGACTTCCTCGCTGAACGGATACTTGTCACTCACTCGATCTGTGTATGGGTCTAGAATGTGGATGATCACGTTCTCATGCCAACGTGTTTCACTATCTCTTTCATCTACGCGGACCATGCCGGACTCCATTATCTTTCTAATGACTCTGGTCCATCCATCGAGTGGGGTTTTTGCACGAATGTAAGTAGGCATGAGTTGCAAACTCCTCTATGTTGATGCTATGCTGACCACTTATTCTAGGTTGCGCTTGGTTGACAACATCTCACCATTAGTTGCTATTACCTTCAATTAAACGCGCCAAATCCTCGGCGTTACTTGTTTCATATCTTGGTGTACTTCACTAGAGAATTGTACTGCTTCCAAGTCAAACAGCGATAAAAACCGGATTCTGAGTCTGGTGAAACTGTTCGCATTTCATCGGACCTTAAGAAGGATGGTGAGTTTTTGATGTGTGTGAACATGTTTGGATTCCCAACTCCCCCGGTTGGCTTAGAGCAAGGCGAGAAGCCGACTCCGTTTGCAATAAGCCTTTTATTATCTGTAGCTCAATCTTTGTTTTACCTCTGCACCTGCGGGGGTGAGTGTTGAGCGATGACGCCGGGAGGACAAGACGAAGCACCGACTATTTACCTTTTCACGCAGGATGGTTGCGCCAACTGCCCTGCAGCGAAAGCAGTAATCCAAGAGGCTTTTGACGGCACTAATGTCAACTGCGAAACCATTGACCTTCAAGCAATGGATCCAGACTTTGAGTTCAAGCTGCTAGAAAATCAAGTCTTCATTGCTAGTACACCCTCTATTATACTTGAAAATGGAGGTAGTATCAGGCTACTGTACAGTGGTGATGTTCCATCAGTCGAGCAGATTCGCAGGGAGGTCCTTGATGCCGCATGACTGACATACATGATACACTTGCTACTACAGAGGAAATTCGTCTTCGAGAAAAGAAGATGCCTAAGGTTCGTACTACAAGTTCAACTATGGAGTCTTTTGACTCAAACAAGATCATTGACAGCTTGGTCCTCGAAGCTAATCTTCTTCGTGCTGATGCTCAACTTGTAGCAGTCAAGGTCATGGACCGAATCGTTGCTTCAGGAATTAAGTTCCTTTCAGGCCCCCTCATCAGAGAGATGTGTAACAGTATCCTTGCAGAGATGGGGTTTGAGAGAGAACGGATTCTCTACACTCGTGTTGGTATCCCCATGTACGACTTAGATCTACTGATCAACAACCCAGGAGATCACACATCTAACGCCAATCTCATGCGGAACCCTGAAACCATTGCCAAACTAGTTCACGATCAGGTGATGGAACAGCACACCTACCTTTCAATCCCCGCTCATCTTGCCGATGCTCATCTTAGAGGTGACATCTACATCAAGGATAGGGAGTACTTCAGCACTCGTGATTACTGTGCCACCTGGGACATGCGTCAAGTGCTCAAGCTTGGCATTGCACCTGATGGTCTAGGTGGAATGCACTCGAGTGCTGCAGGTCCTGCTCAGCACCTTTCGGTTGCTATGAATCATGCAGCAATCTGGTTAGCTGCAGCTCAAAGCTCATTCGCAGGTGGACAGGGATATTTCTACTTCAACACATTCATGGCCCCCTACATGAAGGGTCAGCCATACAAGAAGATCAAACAATCCGCTCAACAACTGATATTCACACTCACTCAGCAGTATGTCGCACGAGGTGGACAAGTAATCTTCTCGAGTGTAGACCTCACACCTGGAATTCCTAAGATAATGAGGGATGTGCCTGCTGTTTTACCTGGAGGGAAAGAAAGAGAGGTCACTTATGGTGATTATGAGGAGGAGGCTCGACTCTTTTTCAACGCCTTCATGGAAGTCATGCTCAAAGGTGATGCAAAGGGCAAGGGCTTCGGTTTTCCAAAACCAAACATAGTACTTAGGAAAGAGTTCATGGGTTCTGAGTATGAACCATCCTGGGAACTTGTTGCAGAGCTCACAGCCAAACATGGGTCCCCCTATTTCGAGAACTATCTGAACTGGCGCTCGAAGATTGAGGCTGGTTGCAGTAGTTGTTGCTCGCATCTATGGACAGCAAGCAGTGATGAGGAACTCGAAGAGTTCCTGAGCGGCAATATGGTGTTTGGTGCCTCACAGATGGTGACTCCAAACTTTGGTCGAGCTGCATGGCTTGGTAGAGCTGATGAGGACAAGTTCTTCGAGAAGATTGATGAGTTTGTTGAACTATCCAAAGAGGTCATCCTTGAGAAGAAACGTGTTATGGACAAACTAATTGCTAGTGGTAGTGTTCCATTCTATACCCAACCCAAACCAAATGGTGACCCGCTCATTGACATGAGTTCACGTGAGTTCCTGTTGGGTACAGTTGGTTTTGATGAGATGGCGATGGTCATGACAGATCATCAGCTCCACGAGGCGGAGGGTACACGATTCGGAATCAAGGTTCTGAAACACCTGAAATCCAAGGCTGCTGAGTTTCAGAAAGAGACCGGTCTCCACTTTGGTGTGACTCGGACTCCTGCTGAGAGTGCTGCAGGTCGCTTGGCAAAGAAGGACTACAAAGCATATCCTGGAATGAGGAAATATCTCAAGGGTGATGCACCCAATGTCTACTACACTAACAGTACTACTCTGGATGTCAATGCCAACCTTCCTTTGAGTCAACGAATCAAAAAGGAGGGTATGTTCCACCCATTCATGGATGGAGGGGCATTGACACACATCTATCTTGGAGAAGCTAATCCTGATCCTGATGCCCTTTGGGAACTGACAAAGAAGATTGCAACAACCACCCTCAATTCATACTGGAGCTTCACTAAAGACGTCCTACAGTGCCCCTCCTGTACATATCAAACAGGGATTGACTGGCGGAGTGCAAGGTTCGCGTCTATTGAAGACCTATCAAGGATTGCGTGTCCCAAGTGTGGATATGTTGGTGTTGAGGTCTTCAGTCGGATAACCGGGTATCTACAAAGCTTGAGCAGCTTCAATCCCGCCAAGAAACAAGAGTTCCTAGATAGACATAGATACAACCTCCATTCCTAGTTAGACCGAAAGTATAAGTCGTCTCTTGAGCAGGATGACTTGGGGAATTGTGGTTTAGATGACGGAAGAGCCCGCAGATCTAGAGTGTGTAATTGCTGTGTGCTTCCTGGTAATGTTCTCATCAATTGCACTAATGATGGGAAGCTCAACCTACTGAGTTCTAGTCTTAGATGGTCACAGTTAATACGAATAAAGGATAGTGAGTTCCTACAATGGCTAATCTCTTTAACAAACGGGTTCTTGACAAGTTCGCAAAACAAGTTCCTGAACTCGAAGGTCCATTACGAAAAGCAAAGATGAAACTCGAGCCAACAATGCAGGAACCCTTTGTGATGCTCACACACTCAATCATCTACCAGCAACTCGCATACAAAGCCGCAAAGACAATTCATGACAGGTTTCTTGCACTTGTTGGTAAACTCACACCAACGCGAGTCCTTACCAAATCACAGGAGGAGTTACGTTCAGTAGGTCTCTCTAGGCAAAAAGCATCGTACATCCATAATGTTGCAGAAGCATTCAGTAAGGGGGGATTTCTTTGGAAATATCGAAAGACCGAGTCATTGTCAGAACTTTCAACTTCTGAGATTATAGACCTGTTTGGACAGATTAAGGGTGTGGGTGTGTGGACCGTCCGGATGTATTTGATCTTCAGTCTTGGAAGACTAGATGTTCTCGCCTCAGGAGACCTAGGTGTCCGAAAAGGGGTTCAGAAGTTGTACAACCTGAAGGAGATGCCACCCCCGAAACAGGTTATTGAGATTGCGAAGAAGTGGCACCCACTAGAAACAGTTGGAACAATCCTAGCATGGAGAGCATTAGACGAAGAGTGATTTGCAATGGATGAGAATTTCATCTCTAAATGTTCATTTTGTGGACGATGCAATCTGTATAATTTTGATGATATCATCTCTCTGACTCATCAAGAAAATGTGACAGGATTTGTTACATGCAAAGAATGCGAAAAACGTGTCCCTGTCGAACTCACAAGATGTGAAAAATGCGGCTTAGGATGGAAGAATCGCAATGATGTTCCTACAGCAGTTGAGTTGAATGATGTGCGACAACCGATAGTGCTGAAGATGGAGATGCCATGTCTAACCTGTGAACCATCAGTAGAAGAGCATCACGTACGCTTTGGACACCCATTCATTGAACCTCCGTGATGGCTTTATACTCTATTTGAAAGGTCGCCTTGAGATTTGATTTTCTTACTTGGTTTAGGAACGATATTTCAACTCCAATCAGTGATAAATCAAAAAGTTCTGGAAGACTAAAACCCAGATGCCTATGAAGCTGTATGAATTCGTTATTCATATCTGTGTGGAAAAGTGAGGGGTCGTCCGAATTAACAGTGACTAAGAGACCCTTGTCATAGAACTCTCTTATTGGATGATCCTGAATCGACTTGACAACTCCCGTTCTGACATTACTGATTGGATTCATCTCGATTCCAATCCGATTCTTCTTGAGATATTCTATAAGCTTCGGGTCATTACGAGCAGTCACTCCATGTCCAATCCGTTCTACCTTAAGGTATTCAATCGCATCCCAGATTGATTGAGGCCCTGCAGCCTCTCCTGCATGTGCTACCAAATGTAGTCCCATCGACCGGGCTCTCTCAAATACTTCAGCAAACGGTTTGGGTGGGAATTGAGCTTCCTTTCCTCCAATATCGATGGATACGATTTTGTGAGGATGTCTTTCAATCATATCTAAGACTTCCATAGCTTCTTCTTGAGTAGAAGTACGGACCAAGTCTATCCTGATGTCTGTTTCAATTCCGAATGCGTTTCTTGCTCGATCTATTCCTCGATTTATCGCATCAATCATCTTTGAAAAATCTAGGCCATATTGAAAATGATCTCTGGGAGAGAAGCTTGCTTCGACGTATTTTGTGTTACACTCAGAGCATTTCTTGAGCATGTCGAAAGTGATGTGTTCAAAGTGTTTCTCTTCAGTGATATAGCCAATAATTTCCATATACACTTCAATAAAGTGCAAGAAGTCAGTGTACTGAAATCGACGAACAATATCTTTCTCTGTTTTGTATGGGGTACTTATTCCAGCTTCATCAATGATTGTGAGTAGGGTTGATGGTTGGACAGAGCCTAATGTATGAACATGAAGTTCGATTTTAGGAAGGGCTTTGATAGCTTCTATTGTGTTCATTGATTGAGTTTGCCTATCTCTCCGTTAAGTAAGTACCTGATTCTCAGTGTGTAAACGTTTAATATCTCTCAGCATTAACGAGAGCTTGGTGGTAGAATGTCAGAGATACCTACTCCTGACGGTTTCGGAGGGGATCTTCCACCTCCACGTAGTGATGGTCTCTATCGGTCAAGGGACGACCGAATCATTATGGGTGTGTGTGGTGGGATTGCCAAGCATTACAACATGGATGTCACGTTGGTGAGAATCCTCATGTTCATAGTCGCACTAACTGTGATAGGAATTCTCGGTTACATTGTCATTGGTCTAATCATTCCTGAGGAGCCATATCCAAGTTACTAGATTTTGCCAATTTCCGTTCATCTATAAGTATCATAAGGGCCTCCTGACTATTCCATTCTTTCAGTTTGGAGAGAACATTATGAACTCTAGAAAGAGAAAACCTGCTACTCTCTGTGTTCAAGGCGAAACTACTCAAACCTCTGGACCAGCTGTAGTTCCGATTGTCCAGACTTCAACATTTGTCTTTGAAAATCAACAACAGATGCTTGACTCAGTTCAGGGTAAGACCGGGAAAGATGTCTACACTCGATGGAGTAATCCGACCACAAAGAATGTTGAGGAGAAGATGAATGCCTTAGAGTGTACCGAAGACACTCATGTTCTAGCATCTGGGATGGCTGCGATTTCCTCAGCTATCATGGGTCATGTGAAACGAGGTGAGCGAATTCTCTCTAGTGATTCAATCTATGGTGGTACAGTCCATCTCTTCAATAAGATTCTCATTCCAAATGGGATTGAGGTCAACTATGTGGATACGGATGAGCTTGCAGATCATCTTTCAGACTCAGGTTCAACCTACAAGCTCGTCTTCTTTGAAACCCCGACAAATCCCACATTGAAGGTTGTGGATATCAAGAAAATGGCTGATTCTGCTAAGGCAACTGGCACTCTTAGCATGATAGACAGTACCTTTGGGTCTCCTATCAATCAGAGACCTCACACACTCGGTGTGGATTTGGTGATGCACAGCGCAACCAAATACCTAGGTGGTCATAGCGACATTATTGCTGGAACAATTTCTGGTTCCAAAGAGCATATGGCTGAGGTTCGTAGTGCTGCTAAATTACTTGGTGGAACCATGGATCCATTTGCTGCTTTCCTACTGGACCGGGGCATCAAGACTCTAGGTGTCCGAGTGGAACGACACAATTGGAATGCTAAGTACCTCGCTGAGAAGCTAGAATCTAACTCACGGATCAGAAAGGTGCATTACCCGGGTCTCCCAAGTCATCCACACTATGATATCGCAAGAAAGCAGATGGACGGATTCGGAGGAATGCTCTCAATCGATGTCGACTCTGACCTCGCGGGAACAAGCAAGTTCGTTGATTCACTTAGGGTGTTTCTGAATGCAGTATCTCTTGGGGGCGTGGAGAGTCTGGCTAGTATTCCTGCGCTGTCCACTCACTATGGTCTGGAAGAGAGTGCACTCAATGAGATGGGGATTTCCAGTTCCACTGTTCGACTCTCGGTGGGGATTGAAGACGCCTCTGATTTGCTGCTAGACTTGGTTTCAGCTCTTGATGTTATTGGATAAATAAACAACCTGGCGTGCAGAATCGAAAGGTCCTCAATCCACTGGTTTCTTATACAACCTATGTGATAGTTTAGAGCATCGTGTGTAATCGAGGAATTTGAATGAAGAATAAAGGATTGATTTCAGTCCTTTTACTTGCATCGATTCTAATGATGGGATTCTACAATCCTGCACCTCAATTGATTTTTGATATTGGGGTTCATGATATAGGTACAATGGAAAACGTTCGAGTCCCACTCGCATCTACCTTTTACGAAAATGTCGGACAAATAGTAAATGAAGAGATCCTCTACTATAGCAGTGTCAGTGAATGCGGAATCGGCTTTGGAATTGGGAAGATCTTTCTTTGGACTGAAGGGATTCACGAAATGTCTACTGTTTCTTTGAATAGTGAAAGAAATACGATTCCTTTAGCGAAGAGTCCTGAGGAATTCGATGTAAATTTCTTCCTAGGTGATAGGGGAAATTACATCGGGATAAAATCGTTCAAGACAATTAATTACGAAAATGTATGGGATGGAGTCACCCTTGAGTTTAGAATGAATGACGATGGGATGGTTGTAGATACAATCTATACACCTGATTTCGATTTCGAAGATGAATCTCTCCATCTTGTAGAGATGATTTTGGGACAGGTTCAGGAATTATCCAAGGGGATTCTCTCACAGGATGGTGATGAAGCTACACTAGTCTATTCGACATTCCTAGGTGGGAGTGGAGGTGAAAGAGCTAATTCAATATGTGTTGATTCTGGTGGCAATGTCTATGTAACTGGGTCAACCTCTTCTCCAGACTTTCCTCTAGTAGAGTCGTACAATGATACCTATGGTGGAGTGTTCGATTGTTTCATTCTAAAACTCAATTCAACTGGTAATGGGCTTCTCTATGCTACTTACATTGGTGGTAGTGCAGAGGACCGAGGTCAATCAATTTCAGTTGACTCTCAAAACAATGTCTATGTGACCGGATATACTGAATCTATTGACTTCCCACTGGTCAATCCAATTGATAGTTTACAGGAAAGTGGTGAAGCGTTTGTTTTGAAACTCAGCTCTGATGGAAGTTCATTAGTCTACTCTACTCTGCTTGGTGGATCTGACACGGACTATCCTCGTGCGCTTGCTCTGAGTTCAACAAATGAAGTGTATATCACAGGAAGTACATCTTCGCCCGACTTCCCTACGGTTTCCGCGTATGATGACTCCTTTAATGGAGGCGTTGAGTTCTTCGGCGGCGATTGTTTTGTAACAAAGCTAGAGAGTGATGGTAGTAGCTTATTATTCTCAACTTATGTGGGGGGTGGACAAATCGATCAAGGACGGTCGATTAGAGTTGATTCTTCTGGAAATGCCTATGTGGTCGGATATACAAACTCTACGGACTTTCCAACGCAATCTGCCTATGACTCGACCTACAATGGTGGATCCTATGATGTCTTTGCTTTCAAATTGGCAGTAGATGGTGCGTCTCTCAGCTATTCGACATTTGTTGGCGGTATGAGTAGTGATATGGCATACTCCTTAGCAATTGATTCATCGAACAACATCTATGTCACTGGGACGACTGCTTCATCCGATTTCCCTGTGGTCAATGCCTTTAGTGATACCAATAACGGAAGTGGAGATTGCTTTGTATTCAAACTCGGGAGCACAGGAAGTTCCCTTCTTTACTCAACTTTTGTAGGCGGATCTGACTATGAATACGGTTGGTCGATTGAAGTAGATACTAACGGAATGGCAATTGTGGTTGGATCTACATCTTCAACTGACTTTCCTACAGTTAATGCATACGACTCTATCTATAATGGTGGACATCGTGATTGTATTCTTTTCACACTAAGTTCAACTGGTGATTCAATACCCTTCTCCAGTTTCATAGGTGGATCAGAAGGTGATTATGCCTACTCGGTAGCAATAGATGATAGCAATGGTATTTACGTATGTGGACAAACAGCGTCAGATGATTTTCCAATAACCAGTGCATATGACTCATCATTCTCAGGTGGGACATACGATGTCTTCGTCATGAAAATGGAACTCAGTGAGGAACCTACAGCACCTATTCCAATCTCAACAATCATTGTTCTTGCGATTGTTGGCATCATAGCTGTTGTGGTGGTCATTGTTCTTTATCGGAAAAAACAGTGAAATTCTCCATGGAAACTTGAAAATCCAGTAGAAACGAGCTATAGCTCATTACCTTTAAAAACATCTAAATAGTTAGCTATAGCTCTAATATATCAAACAAATGCCGAAACATTCAACTTGGTTTATGACCATATTGTAGACTACGTAAGTTAGGAGGAGAGAATCCATGCGTAAACTTGGGTCTTCCCAAAAGCGTGGAGGGATTACAACTCCCATATGCATCTACATGATTCTTGGACTTCTAATACTCTCCATCCCTCCTGGAGTGGCAACTGCGGGAACACTTGTCATCACTGACATTACACACATTAGTTCTTCACAGGCTGTCACAGAAATCACTAGAGGTTTAGATGGGGCTCTAAATGAGCCTAGAACTTCACCTGAATATCTCATCAATGATTATCGATCTACTTCTAGTCAACATAGCTCTTTTTGTAGTCGTCCTAGTGTGAGTGTGGCTCTAGATACGTCGAGATCAATGGAATCTGCTAGTATTCCGGTTATCCGAACATCAGAGTATTCGTATGACATCAGTTCCTTTGGTCACATCCCACATGGTCCGATAGTTATTGATGGGAATGCAGAGTTTGCCCTTGCAGGATACCCAGGAGATGGATCACCTACAACACCATATCGAATTGAAAATTACTGGATAAATGGCTCAGGTGGTACCTGTATCTCCATAATGAACACAGACGTCTACTTCATCATTGATAACTGCACATTGTTGGAAGCTGAGGATATGATGGGAATACGCCTACACAATGTAGAAAACGGGCAAATGACTGGGAATTTGCTTTACGATTGTGACTACGGCATCTGGATGAACTACACCAGTTACTGCACAATCTATGACTGCACGTTTGATGAAACAGAATATAGCATCCTCCTAGAAAGTGGGCAGTTGAGTCATCTGACCGTAGATTATTGTACGTTCATTGGAGGTTATGGCATCGTTAATTGGGGTATCTATACAGATTATCTGACAGTATCTAACAGCGACTTCTACGGACCTGGTGGTGAAGGAGTGTATCTATATGGTGGTACAAATCTTGTTGTAGACTCCTGCACCTTTGACGAACGCAGCTTTGCAGTTTGGGCTACAGGTTTCGATGACAGTTCAATAACGAATTGCAACTTCACAGGTGGAAGCCGTGGTGCAGCAATTAGTGGTTCTAACAATGTTGTTGCTCACAATCTATTCTTAGATATTGGGATCTTGATTGAATCATATTATGGATTGAATATCGTTGGTGATAACTATCATGTCTATGATAACACCTTTGATAATGTGTCAAGAGGTATCTTGACCTACGACAGCCTCGATTCTGTGATTGAGTACAATACTTTCACTAATTCAATTATGTGTGGTATTGCTATAGAGTCATACCCAGGTGACACAAGAATCACAGTTGCACATAACACTTTGACCACGAACAGTTATGGGATGTTGCTAGAGCCTTCTTCACTGGAGAATTCTATCTGGAACAACACCTGTAACAACAATCTACTTGATGGAATCTTCATTGATGGCGGAACTCACTATACAATATACAATAACACTTGTATGAACAATGGTCGTCATGGTATAGTTTTGTATGATGATGCAGAGTACAACACGATTGACACCAATATTGTGAGTGGCAATATTGCAGGAATCCATCTGGAATCAATTGCTAAATCTACTCACTATGATGACACAAATACAATCATCGACAATGACTGTAGTTCCAATGAGTATGGAATCTGTCTTTTGGATGCAGATGACAATGTTGTCACAGAGAATGATTGTACCCTCAACGACTGGGATGGCATTTGGTTAATGGGAGAATCCGAATCAAATGATATCGTGGAAAACTTCTGCGACAACAATGTTGTTGGTGGAATTTACGCGAACAGTTCTACCGCGAATGTAATTGATCACAATCTATGTAGCAACAATGTATGGGGTATCGTATTGAATGAAACCGTGGAGTACATGGTGTCAAACAATACCTGCGAATACAACGACATAGGCATCTACATCTGGAGTGAGGGATATGCTGATGAACACGAAATCATTAGAAACATCTGCAGACACAATAGTGTTGCTGGAATTGGTCTTGATAATTCCTATCAAAATGACTTGGATCACAACACCTGTACGTTGAATTTCCGCGGAATCTATCTTTTTGCTATGTCAAGGTATAATGCTATGCACAATAATACGTGCAACGAGAACACTGGGGCTGGTATCTTCATGGAGGATGATTCCTGGCACAATCATGTATATTCAAGCAACTGCTCTGAAAATGTGTACGGAATACGTCTTGTGGATTCTAACTATGGGTCTGTTCAAACAAGTGTCTTCATTGATAACAGCCTGGCTGGAATTCAGATAGAAAGTACAGATTCCCTTGATGTCATTGGGAATGTGATTACTGGTTCCGATTTGGGCATCAGCCTTCATGGATCCAATTGTGAGATCACAGAAAACTCCTGCACAGAGAATGATTATGGGATAGGAATGACAAGCGCATCTCATAATACATTTGCAGACAACATCTTCAGTGACAGCACACAATCGGGTATATTGATGAGTTCTTGTTCAGACAACACATTCGAGCGAGGAGCGTACAATGGCAATGGATACGCTGGAGTAAGTTTGACTGGTTCAGATGGTAATTCATTCTATTACTGTGATGCTAGTGAGAATCAACTAGGTTATGAGTTTGTTAGTGGTGTTCTCAATACAGTTGGAAATGGAAGCATCCATGACAACACTCTACGTGGCCTCTGGATAGATGCTGCTCTCAACACAACTGTTGTATGGAACTCCATTGTAGACAATGCACAGAATGCACTCGATGACAGTGCCAACAATACCTTCGATTACAACTACTGGTCAGACTATGTAGGTGTGGACGCAGACAGTGACGGTTACGGTGATACGCCCTATGCAGTTCCAGGTACTGCCATGAGTGAAGATCCTCATCCATTGGTGTATTCTCCACTAGCTCCAACCTGGGTTGTGGCACCGACTGATCAAATGGTTGAATATTCTGAAGACCTCAATTATGACCTCGATGTTACTGCAGCAGCACCAATCAGGAATTGGTGGATCAGTGATACAACTCACTTCAGCATCGACAGCAATGGAGTAATTACAAACATAGTGACACTTGATTTGGGAATCTACGGTGATGTAGGAGTATATCCCATTGATGTTTTTGTCGATAACATCTATGGATTTACGACGACAGGGAGCTTCAATGTTCTCGTTGATGATACAATTACTCCAATAATAACACATCCTGACGACTTTAGCTATGTTGATGGTACGACATCTCCTGCACTTAGTTGGAACGTTTCGGATGCATCACTCTACCAATATTCCATCTTTGTAAGTTCAGGAACCTTCATTGATAATTCAGTCTGGGGTGATCTAACCACTACTGAAGCTACAATCACCGTCATCCTTTCCGAAGACCTTGAACACACACCCTACAGAATGAACAATGAAGATACTGTCTACAATGTTACAATCGAGGTTTCTGACCGTGCATTCAATTGGGTTTATGATACTGTTCTAGTGACAATCACTCGGGCGGGAGGTCCTGTCATAGACATAGGCTGGCTGTTCATCGGTGCTGGAGTTGCTGTCGTTGGTATATTGGCTTTAGTCTTCATACTAGGCGTGCGCTTTGCAAGACGACGTGGTAATCCCTGATATAGGTGAGAGTGCCTGATACTAAGTCAGGCGCTCTTCCCGTTTTTCTTTGGAGGACGAACAATGGTAACGCGTGAAACTCTAATTGCGATTGTAATCGGAGTGACAATCTTCATCACTGATCTGACATTCGGTTGGTTGACGTTTCTAACTAGTCCCTTTCCTGTGATTTTCACCATTGCGCTAGTCATAGGAATAATAGTAGGGAAAGTTGGTGATGCAGTCAAAGTGACTTTCCTAACTTGGCTCATTGGAATTGCTCTAGCTTGTCTTCTTGGACCAATCATATTTGCTGATCTGTGGAGTGACGAGGTATATCTCCCGTTCCTTCCATTAATCGTGATGCTTTGGTCAACTCGTGGGATGTTCCTTGGCTGGGAATTTCAGGGCACTTGGGTTGAGGCAATGGCTGTAGCTGCTGGTATGCTAGTTGCTTGGTTAGTACTAACACCAATGCTCTATCTGTTCTCGTTTCTTGTTGCTGCAATTGGGGGTTGGATTGGGAGAAGGGTCCATCAACACTTTAGGTTCAGACAAGTCGAGACTACCCAAGCACCTATTGAAACACCCGGAATTCAGTAGCACCTATGATTGCATTGGTAATGTGCAGATAATATCCAGACTATATGGCCATTTGTTAAGATGAATATTTCCAAACATAACTGACAATAATCACTAATCGGTATATCTCTTCGAATTTCTTCCCATCATGAAACCAAGTAGTGATAGAATCATTCTACAAGCCGTCAGAGTGCATTTTATTCATGGTGAAGTCTCTCATACCGGTTATATTCAGAATTTGGTATGTTTCTACTGATTGGGAATGACAGTAAATCAAGAATCAGCATATGTATCATATAAGCCCGAGCGGACAGAGTGCGGCAGATGTGCTTGCATCATTCTGTATACCAGTGAGCAATGTGTTCTTTGTGACGCCGCTCTGGAGATCATGTACAGCGTCATTTCTGACTTTGGTCTATCTCCTTCGGTCATCCGCGAAGTTGACATCACAAAGGGAGATGAGGATGGTTGCGGACTCCCAGCTCCCGTAGGTCTTCCTGCAATGAGGGTATGTGAGGAGTTCATCAGTGGACTTCCTGACATGGATGATGCAAGAGGTGCAGTCATGCATGCTGTCCTGCGGAGCTGTTTCTCAGACAACGGCTGCTCTTAAAATATTGAAAAGTAATTGTCATGGCCGTAGACAAACCACGGCCAGACCACAGTTGATTATCTGATTTGCATGCGAGCCATTGTCCGCATGATGTCTGCGTTGTGACGAAGTTCACTGACCTTTTCAGCGTCCACATGATAGAGGGGTTTCCTCATATCCAAGAGGTTTGGTGTTCTCTTGCAGAACTTCCCAAGCAACAGTGTCTTGAGCGCCAATGTGACTGTTCTCATTGCAAGGCCAGACGACTTGGCTAAGTCCTGTGGACTCATCGGTCCTTCCTTGTCCAACTTAGCAAGCACTAGTAGTGTGCTCTTTGTTAGATTTACAGGTACGCTCATTTTTACCACGCTTTCAACGGGATTGATTGCCGGCCAGTCCAATACATGAACTTGCCAGAAATCTTAGTTACTGATATTTGTGGCAAAAAAACCTTATATATATTGCCAATAACGTAAGATATCATTGCTCAGAAACCAAGTTTAATTGAAGAATAATTACGTGTATTTCAGTAGGTGACTTCCGACGAGCCGAATAGACCCTAAGGACATCAAAATCATAGGTGCAATTGATAGAGTGGGTCCCAAAATTTCAACTGAGGAAGTTCACGAACTTACTGGCATACCATCACGAACAGTCCGCTATCGGTTGAAGAGACTACGTGAGATTGGTGTGCTGAGTCCAACTCGGGTTCTTGCGATTGAGAGAAAGATGGGGCTGGGAGAGAACATTTTTCTGGTAAACACCACTCCTGAAGGAGAGAAGATCATACCCGACATTTTCCATGCGATTGACACAGTGTATCACAATAGTCCCACATATGGGAAGTACAATGGATTTCTTGCGTACTCACTCTATTCACTTTCCTCACCACGAATAACTCTACGAATTCTTGAGAAGCTCCAAGAGAATGATCTCATAACTGACTTCTTCATCTTTGACATAACTGACTTTGACGCTAAGCCAGCAAACTATAAACACTTCAATCCTGCATTAGGTTGGAGTTGGGACTGGGACAGCTGGAGGGACCAAATACCAAAGACTCTCAAATCAACAATGAAGTTCAATGTGCCGTTGGATGAGGTCCAGACGATAGTTGATTATGACACAAATGATGTGCTTATACTGAAACATATGTTTGATGATGGAGAGATAACCCAGAAACGACTAGCTAGAATTCTATCGTTATCGGAAGCTCAAGTGAACAAGAGAATTAAGAGGCTGGAAGCTGAGGGAATCATCAAAGGATACAGATCTTCACTATGTGACATTGATGATGAACTCAATCTCATCTGTTTCATAGAACTCAAAAAGCCTGATGATGGACTTCTCTCAGTCTTCTATCAGCTTCCCTTCAACGCTACCATAACAATGGAGTCCCGAACCAGGTTTGCCATTCAGCTTGCTCTCAATGCTCAGAATCTACGAGGTTTTCTTAGGGGTCTTGATGTTCTTCGCCCACATTTAGTATCCTGTTTTGTCCAGACCGTTCACGATGCAAAGATGAGCATGGATTCTCATCCATACGATCTCTATAACGCTGAAGAAAACAGATGGGAAACCCCGGGTAGTGAATACCTTCAGGATATTGAGCATGTTCTAAGTAGAAAGTAATCACACAATATCTAGGAGAAGTGCATTTCCTTTCTTACCGACTTCCTTCAATGTGTTCATCTTTCTGAGACAATATGTCAATCTCTGACCAAGCCTTCGTGAGATTCCGAGAGTTTCGATGAGGTCCAAGTTTGTGAATGGTTTCTCAAGCGAATCAGGAATGAAGTGCAAGAAATCTGAAGGCTCCCTGTACAACTTCCTGTCTATAACTTCAACAAGTCTTCTATCAATGATACTCCAACCACGCCTTCGCCAGCTCCCTTTTCCGTCTTGGCGACGGATCTCCTCTTCTTCAATCAGTAGCACCTCGAGAGAGAAGTTACTGTGAGCAATAAGATTAGGGATCCTCACTAACTCGTCGAAAACATCTTCGAACCCACATTTCTTTGGTGAATTTCTACGACTAAGTTGTTGGGTTCCGTCTGGAGTTTCTTTTACAATCCACTTCTTCATGGCCAATGGATATACTAGCTTGACACGATGATTCTTGAGTAGTGATTTCAATTTGGACTTGATAGATGCGAAGTTCCCTGTTTGAATCTCAATGAGTAGGTTTCCTTTGACCACATCAACCACAAACCCATCTACTGCAACCTCTGTTTCTGTGTCCTCATCCATATAGAGCTCTTTCAAATTTGCATGAAGAGACCGTTCTTGTAGTGTTCCTATGATAGGTCCGTTTGACATGAGATTCACCCAGTCATATCTCAAAAATGGGGTCTCTTTGAATTTATTCGCAGAATAGAACTTTCGCGCGGTTTCACGGCTACTCGATAATCACTACTGCATCCACGAATAGCTCGTATTCTTCATCCTCGACAATGTTGAATATCAGAACTTTTTCTACCTCGAATTCACCACGGATCTCAAGGAGTCTGGACTCAGTGAGTAGTTTGACACTGGATTCTTCTAGACGTTTCTCCAAGTCCGGTGTAGTTACCACTGTCTTTTCTGGTGTAAGGAGAATTACTCTATCAGTTTGATTGGTCAAGTCAATTGCGGTTTCAACAGACGCATCGCCTGAGTGTAAAATCAAGGTTCGGAGGTCTTTGAATTCCTTCTTGTCCTCAACACCTTTGAACACACCCTTGCCCAAGTATTCCTCTTCTCCTATAACACACGCTGGACCCTTCTCAGTAGGTGCATCCTCCTCATCAACAATCTCTCCCTTTCCCCTTCGAAAGTTGGTGATTGCTTCATGGAGTGCGTCTGCAGCTAGGTTTGAACAGTGCATCTTCACGGGAGGTAGTCCATCCAGCTCATCCGCAACATCTTGTCTGGTGAGTTGCATAGCCTCATCAAGGGTCATACCCTTGACCATCTCTGTAGTCATACTAGTTGTTGCGATGGCTGAGCCACAACCGAAGGTTCTGAACTTTGCATCTGTGATTTTTTCACCATCAATACGGATATAGACTTCCATGATATCTCCACAAGTAGGGTTGCCTACTTTACCAACGGCAACATCATCTCCCTCTAGTGTGCCAACATTCCGCGGATTGCGGAAATGATCCAGAACCTTTTCGCTGTATTTTGTTGATTTCATCTTTCAATCACTTCTTCTTGTAAATTGGAGACATATCTCGGAGTCTTGAAACCACTTTTGGCACGGCGTCAAGTACTATATCAATGTCTTCATCTGTGTTAAATCTCCCAGTGGTTAGCTGCAATGAGCCATGAGCTTCTTCATGCAAGAGACCTGTAGCAATCAGAGTATGAGATGGCTCTAGCGTCTTGGATGTGCATGCTGATCCTGTTGACACTGAGATGTTCATATCTTTGAAGGAGAGTAGGATTGACTCGCCCTCTATTCCATCAAATCGGAAATGTGCGTTTGATGCCAGACGGTCTGTTGGGTGTCCGTTCAGAAAACTATCGGGCACCTCATCGAGAATCTGTTTTATCATTCGATCTCGGTACCCTTGAAATCTCTTGACCTCTGAATTCATCTCTTTATTCATTATCTCAGCAGCAAGTTTCATCCCAACTATTCCGGGGATGTCCTCACTTCCTGAACGGAGTCCTTTCTCCTGCCCACCCCCGATGATTATCGGATTGACTCTGTACTTTTTCTGCATGTACATTACCCCGATTCCCCGCGGTCCATAGAGGTCATTTGAAGAGAGCGCCATGAGGTTGATGTTGTCTTTCTTTACATCAATGGGGACCAATCCTTCAGCCGCAACCGCATCCGAGTGAAACGCAATTCCTTTCTCAGCTGCCAATTTTCCAATTTCGTTGATTGGTTGTACTGTACCAATCTCGTTGCTCGCCATCCCTACGGTTATGAGTATAGTCTGATCAGTGATACGACGTTCTAGTTTTCGTAGATCTACTCTTCCGTACTGGTCTACAGGCACTTTAGATATCTCAAAACCAAGGCGCTCTAGATGTTTGGCAATGTTGTGGATTGAGATGTGTTCTATCTCCGACATAATGATGTGGTTGCCCTTCTTCTGGTTCCGAAGGGCATATCCAATTATCCCCATGTTGATTGCTTCAGTGGCACCTGATGTGAATATGATTTCATCCTCATCTGCATTGATGAATTTAGCAATCACTTTCCGACTCTCTTCAAGAGCATCGGTTGCCGTGTCACCAACATGATGTAGTGCAGAGGGGTTGCCAAACGCCTCATGAAGATACTTACTCATCCCCTCAATGACCCTCGGGTCAACTGGTTTTGCACTCTGATAATCGAGATAGACTTCTTTCATTTCTCTTTCAACCTTGAACTAGAACCACATAGTTGCGTCAGCTTCTAGGGCAAGATCATTGAGTGTTGCGGCTCCAACAATCTTCAGGTCCGGGTCAAGTTCCACACTGTCCCATCCCAGCATCTGTTTGGATGCTTCGCATACATATACGGGAATTCCCATTTCGATTGTCTTCTTCATCGTTTCTTTGAGACTTGGGAAACTGCCAATCTTGATCTTTTCAGCAGCTCCTGGTTTGAGTACCCTCAACGCCTGTCCCAGGAAGTAGACTTTCGCATCAATGTCCATTGCCTTCGCACTCTGCGCAAGCACAAATGGTGAATACTGACGTTCGGGGTCGTCGCTTGTCTGTACATAAAGTATGCTACTCATGTATCATTCCTCCTTCTTTCGGATGAGAAACCTCTGCACACCATCCTCCAACCGCTCGAAGAGTATGAGTTCATTTCCGGTCCTCTTGCTAAACCTCTTGATGTCCTCCTCTGCGGCAGGATCATCAGACAGCATCTCAAGTATCTCACCGGGTTTCAACCCATCAATTGCTTCACGGGTCTGGAACAGTGGTTGCGGACAAAACAACCCCACACAGTCCAGGCTCTCAACTGGTTCCATATCTGGCATGGAATTCACGAGTAACAATCGTTAATTGATTCTTATAAGTTTGATTATATTTACCAAGCCGGTTCGGACTCGTTTAAATCGGAGTTTGCACCGATACTAGACATTGGAACGTGAAACAATGGCGAAGACAAGTCGAGCTGCTGTGGTGCCAGAACCGAGTGCGGATCTAATCATCGAGGAATACGAACTCCCAGAACTAGAACCTGGCGCTGCCATGATGAAAGTCGGACTAGCTGGATGTTGTGGTACTGATGTTCATCTCTGGCACGGAAAACTTGCTGGAGTGCCTTATCCATTGATTCTTGGGCACGAGGTTGTTGGGACAATCGAGGCTATTGGGCCCAAACCCATTAAGGACTTAGATGGCAATGTGCTCAAGGTTGGTGACCGTGTTGGATTCCATGATGTCACGGACACATGCTTCTCTTGTTATTACTGCTTAATTGCAGATGCACCAACAAAGTGTCCAAACAGAAAGGTCTATGGTATAACTATGGATTCCTCCAAGTTCCCACGATTGATTGGGGGGTATGCTGAATACCTCTACCTCAAACCTGGGACTCACATCATGAAGCTTCCTGATCATGTGAGTTTTGAGGGTGCCAGTGCAGTTGGTTGTGCAATGCCTACAGCTGTTCACACGGTTCTTCGTAGTCCCATGACATGGGGCAAGCATGTTGCAGTTCAAGGGTCTGGACCTGTTGGATTGATGATTGCTGTCCTGACAAGTGTGAGCGGGGCTGCTTCAGTAACCGTTCTTGACAAAGCTAAGAACCGGCTTGAGCTCGCCAGAAATTTCGGAGCAACTGACACCTTGAACATCGGTGAAACAACACTAGATGAAAGAAAGGAAAAACTCAGAGAGATTTCTGGAGGCCACGGACCTGACATTATCTATGAAGCGACTGGTAGTCCCCAAGCGATACCTGAAGGAATTGAGCTTGTTCGTGATGGTGGTGCATATTCAATCTGTGGTCAGTATACAGACCATGGAACCACTGAAATCAACACACACTTGATGAATAAGAAACACCTGGACATCAAGACGGTCTGGGGATCCAGAACTCTTCATGTCTATAGGGGCATCAAGACTGTAGTTGAAAATTATGACCGGTTTCCATTTGAGAAGCTGGTTACGCACAGATTCTCTCTGGATGATGCACAGAAGGCACTGGAGGCACAGGAGAAACAAGTTTCCTTGAAAGCTGTCATTAAACCCCATGGTGATTGAATTGGATTATACTATTCAGAAAGAAAAGGCAGAACAGGCCTGTGACATATTGTTTGAACAGGATATTGATGCATGGCTTGTTTGGGTCCGAGAAACATCTCAGATGGCGGACCCTGTCCTCGAACTTGTATTTGGAGGTGAACTGACTTGGCAATCTGCACTCATCTTTACCAAGGATGAAAAGATTGCTATAGTTGGAAATTTCGACACAGATGGAGTAAAAGCTAAGGGCATCTTTGACACTGTCATCCCCTATACTGCTAGCATCCGGGATGAGCTTGTAACGCAACTTCAAAGGAAAGATCCTAAGAAGATTGCAATTAACTACAGTGTGAATGATGTCGCTGCAGACGGACTCAGTGTTGGGATGCACAAAATCCTGATGGACTATCTCAAGAATACTCCTTATTCAAAACGACTCATGTCAGCTGAATATCACATTCGAAAGTTGCGAGGTAGGAAAACTAGTGAAGAGGTTTCAAGGATTCGACGAGCTGTAGAGATCACTGAAGAAATCTTTGACAAAGCGAAGAAGTTTGTGAAGGTTGGGATGACTGAGATTGAGATCTATGAGTTCTTCCACAAGTCTATGAACGATTACGGTGTCACGAGTGCGTGGGCTTCGGACCACAACCCTGCAGTTGATGCTGGTCCATACAAACAGTTCGGTCATGCTGGACCAATAGACAATAAGACTCTGGAAGGTCACCTACTCCACTTTGACTTCGGTGTGAAATACAATGGTTACTGTTCAGATATTCAACGGATGTTCTTCTTTGGCGAGAAGAAAGACGTTCCTGACGAAGTACAACATGCCTTTGAAACAGTGAGAGATGGCATTCAAGCATCGGCTGACTGGATTAGACCCGGAGCTCTAGGCTATGAGGTTGACAACATTGCTCGTGACTTTGTAAAAGCTGCTGGATATGAAGAATATCAACATGCTCTAGGTCATCAGCTTGGCCGACTTGCTCATGATGGTGGAACACTACTTGGACCAAAGTGGGAGCGATATGGTGAGAGTCCTATGGGTATTGTTGAAGTAGGTAATGTGTTCACCCTCGAGTTCTATGTTACAACGAAGCACTACGGTCAAGTCAGTCTAGAAGAAGACATACTCATAACACGAGAGGGCTGCGAGTTCCTTTCTAAACCTCAGAAAGAATTAGTCTACATTAAGTAGACTGCTGTTCATCCATAGCTCCTGTTCTGTAACCCTGCACATCCAAGGTTACATACGTAAATCCAGTATCTTTGGCAATCAGGTCTAGCTCCTTAAGCTTCTCTCGATTGAACATCTTTGAGAGTTCGTCTATTCCAACTTCAACTCGTACGAGGTCTCCGTGAAATCTAGCTCGAACACATTCAACACTAAAGATTTCTCGGACCGCATCTTCAACGGTCGCTACCATAGACAAACGTTCGTGAGTAATTTCAGTTCCATATGGGAAACGAGTGGCAAGACATGCACCTGATGGTTTCTCTGCAATGGAGAGATTATTTTCCCTGGCATACTCTCGAATCTCCATTTTCGTCACGCCTTTGTTTAGATAGGGAGAATCCACACTTGATTCCTGAAGTGCTGCAAGTCCAGGACGATAGCCCTCTGTTTCCGTTGCCGTTGTACCCTCAATAACCATATCATATCCTAAACTCTGGGCATGTTCCACCCATCGCTTTGCTAGTGCTTTCTTACATGTGTAGCATCTGTCAATAAGATTCTCGGAGAGATTGCTTTCTTCAAGCCAACTGACTGACTCCTCTTCCAACTCAAGACCTAGCTCCTTTGCCACCTCTCTTGCATCAAGAAGTTCTCTTTCAGGAACTGTCGGACTCACCACAGTGAGTAGATTAACACTTGTGGCACACTGTTTTGCTACATGAGCGAGAACAGTGCTATCAACACCCCCACTGAATGCAACTAAGACTCTCTTTCCTGAGAGCATATTGCAGATGTCATCGAACTTGGTTTTAGTTTCGGGTTTCATTTGACTTCATTCCGCCATGTATGGGTCTTCATCAACATCAATGTCCGCATAGCCCACATCCTTGAGGAGGTCTTCGATAGACTCCGCTCCTGTCACCCATGAGAGTGACCATTGCCCATCATCCTGAAGGTGTAGGTCAACATCAGGGAGGTCTCCTAGCAGATTGTGGTCCATCTCAATCGCATCTTGATATGCACCAGTCAATGCAAGAACAAAACAAGATCCTCGTATATTCTCAAGTTTTCCTACAGGTATCCCCTCTCCCATCATACCTTTTGGATTCGTCAAGAGTCTGTTGTCCTCTGTGAACCAAACCTCCTCTGTATGTGGTCTATAGAACTGAGCAATCTCACCATCAGAGTCACAAGTGATGTCAACCAAACGAACAGTAGTCTGAGGTCTTACATGAAGGTCCCGTATTGGAATTACCGGAAAATGTTGCTTCACAAGGACATGATCTGCAATACTGTTGAACACACTGAAGTTACCAATGACAATGTGCTCTGGATGCCAGAAACTTCTCACTAATCCCTCGATCTCATAGGTACTCATATTCAAATCTACTAATCTTGCTCTTACTGCATCCTCAAGGGTACCTGTCACCATTTCCTGCTCAAGAATGAAGTCTATTCCTGCAAGGTTCAGTCCTCCATACTTCTCATGAAAAGCATTCCAGATCTCCTTTATCTCTTCTAGCGATTTGGCTTTCTTGATCCTCTCTAGTGTCTTGGTTTCATCATCCTTTGTGAATCCTGAAACATATCTCTCTTCAGCAGGTGGGAAGATAGATCTCACCTCAAGAGCTTCGACAACAACCATAGTCGAGAGTGCAGTGATTCCTCTACCTGATTCAATCATTATGTTTGGTGCTGGATACTTATCATGCATGTCCGAGAGCTGTGCCTTTACCCCAGAGACCAAGAGTTTGGAATATCTGTACATGAAGTCTGATCCATGTGAACTGGTGTAGTCAATCGCAAGACCACCTCCAAAATCTATGTTCTCAAGATTTGACAATCCCATATCTCTGAGTTCTGCATAGAGTTTCGTTAGCAGTCTACCAAATTTTTCGAAAGACTCAATCTCAGTTATTTGGGAACCTGCATGAGCGAGAATGGTTTGGACAGAACCTGCGAAACCTGTTCCTTTCAGAAGATTCACAACATCATAGAGATCGTGAATACTCAGACCAAACTTCGAGTCTCTACCAGTCGAATGAGACCAGTGTCCCTCAACGCTAAGATATGGTTTGATTCTTAGGACCAGATTGGTTTCTTCTGGTTTGAATCCCTCCACAATTAATCTTGACTCGTGGACAGACTCAATTGAGATTGCAATGTTATAACCTTCATCTATACACAACTTGATCAAATGGAGGTATTCTGGGTCCTTTGCTCCGTTGCACACAATAGGCCTGTGCTTCTCACTCTCAATGACCTTTTTGATTAGGAGAAGTTCAGCCTTCGTTCCTGCTTCGAGTCCATAGTCTGAATCAGATCTAAGGACCGCAGTAACGCAGTCTTTTCTCTGGTTGACCTTTACTGGATATATCCCAATGAACTTGCCTTTGTATCCAAGCTCCTCTATTGTTTGGTGGAATGCTGCTTTCAACTTCTTGATTTGATAGGTGACAAGCTGTGGAACTCTGAGAGTGAATGATGAAGCATAGCTTGGTGTGTCCCCATTCATGTCCTTAATTCTCTTGACAATCTCATTGAATGATATCGTTTTGTCACGAATACGTAAACAGAGCTCTCCATCCTCTGAGATATCTAGGAAATGCAAATCATTGCGGTCTACACCATAGACTAGCTTTGATTTATCCACTGACCAGGTCTCTTCTACCACTGCTCTCACCTATGCCTATCTTGATGAGGTGGGACTATTCCTCTTCCTCTCGTATCGAGTCAAGCATTCCTTGGAATGCTCTGGCTAATTCACCAATCTCATCATCTTGCCCGATGTATGTTGCATCTACTTGAAGGTCTCCAGTATCAAGAGGTTGATCCCGAATCCTTGCTGCAACATTTCTCTCGGCAAGGTCCATTAGATACTGCAATGGCCTAGTAATAGTATTCGAAATGGCAACAGCGACGATTCCTGCGACCAAGATTCCTGCTATAGTCACTATGATAATATATCTGGCTGCTTCAGCATTCTGTGCCGCTATTCTGGCTTCCAGTTGTGGGATGCTCTCAAGCACCTCATCAAGAGGTACCGATATCACACAAATGTAATCGCCTTTGCCAACCTGAGTGAACACTAGGATGTTTTCATCTCCGTTACGAGTATAACGCAGTGTATCTGAGGTTCCTGCAGCAACGTTGACAATCTGGTTGACCTGATTCTCTGTTAGCGCTTCGGAGAAGTCCGAGTTTATCTCAACATCCTCACGAAGGTCAGGCAAGCCATCAATGTAGTCCTCATCAGCAACTTCAGGATGTGCAACTACACCACCAAGAGAATCCAGAAGAAATGCATATCCGCTATCGAGAACCTCCACATTGATAATTTTCTCTCGAATATCCTCAATGGTTATGTCGCCTGATATCACCGCAAATGGAATGGAGTTTCGGTAGACGACCTTTCCAATGGAGATTAGAAGCACATTGTCGAACTCATCATAATACGGCTCAACAAAGACCATATCGCCATTTCCATCCCAGATTGTCTGGTACCAGTACTCACCTCTTGGATCGTAAGGTTCTGCAATTCTTTCTACATCTGACATAGGTCCAAGAATACTCCCTGGGTAGTTGATGAAAAGTCCATCATCAGCAAATGCGATGTAGAGCCATCTGAATTCAACTTGATTATGGATTGCTTTGAATATATAGTCGATATTTGAAACTCTACCAAGCTTGTCTACATTCGCAGCTTCATAAGTACCGTAATCTGTTGAATCATAGTCTTGGACATACCAACTACTGTAGTCCCACGAAACATTGAGACCGTAGTTGGAGTCATAGTGATTATCAGCTGGTGCTGGGGCAGGTGCGCCTGCTTCGAACAAGCGGTCAAAGTAGACTTCTCTATACTCGTAGGTAGATCCCGTAGCAAACAATGCTTCAAGCTCTTCCGCAGCAGCAGCAATCATTCCCTCTGCACTGGCAAGCTTTTGGTTGATGACTAATGCAGTCTTCTGGGCTGTTTGATCCATGTTCGTCTGAATCTGATTCTCTAGGGCTGTTGAACTCTGATCCCTCGTTGAGTTACCAATCAGGTCCACAAAGGTCAATGAGATGAATCCTGTAGCTGCTAGGGAAATCAATGAGATTGTTAGAAATGTTAGGATGACTGTTGTTCGGAATTTTCCTTTCTTCTTGGTCTGTGTTGATTTTTGCGCCATCTTCTTCTAACCTCCTAGTAGTCCACCGTTGTTCCTCCAACCTCTAGTTGGGCCATCAAAACTCCAACCTTTTCGAAGGCTCTCTCTATGTCCAGTCTCACATTTGTGCTGTCGACAACTGAGATATACTGGCCTTGTGGTATTCTCTCACAGATTGATTGCAGCAATTCTTCTGTCGTGATTGGTTGACCAGTCTGCTTGGATATTATCCGCTTCTCTGTATCAGCTCTATCACTGAGTTCTTGACCCACACCTATGATGAGCAGGTTGACATCTAAGTGATGGTCTCGGATGAATCCCTCTATTGTAAGTGGGCGGTTCCTCCTCATTCGATCCTCTTCTGTAATGATACCTTCAAGAACATCTAACGAGTAGGTTTCAGAACTATTGTCTTGTCCATCAGTCAATGCGATAACCCATCTGTGTTCACTGGATTCAATCTTCTCAAGTTCCTCCAACGCTCTACCTAGAGCATCATAGAACGCAGTGGCATAGTTTGGATACTTCAATGACTTCAGAGTCTTCACTATCTTGTTATCCTCACTGTCCCCCTTGATTGTTAGTGGGAGAAGTTCCCTATATGATGAATTGAATACGATGACAGATACTGCATCTTGAGGGTTGACCTGACTATGCAAGATCTCCAACGCTCCTTTGACAGCTGCTCGAATCCTATTCTGTGCCTGCATGCTACCTGAGTAGTCAATCACAAATGTGACGCTCTTCTTGAACATGATTGAACGTCTGAGCCTCTCTGCCTTTGCTCTCGTTTCATGGCTTGGCTTATTCTGTTGATCAAGAACATCTGCTAGTCTCTGCATGGCGTAGACAACTAACCAAAGCTCGTCAGTTTCTTGTCCATAAGAGATTGCCTTATTGTAACTGTCCTCAGCCTTTTTCCAGTGACCTTGAACTTGATACAACTCTCCTTCATGGTAGTGAATGTACGCCAAGCTTCGCAAGTAGTCAATTGATGTGGCAATCTCCTTTGCTTCTTCGAACTTTGAGAGTGCCTGACTGTAACGACCATCTCGCATCATTACGAGACCCATTGCGTCGAACCTCTTAGCGAGACCATATTGACTCTTCATTGTTCGATCAATTGCTTCTGCATCTTCTAACAGAGTCATCGACTTGTCAGCGTGACCTCGGTCCATCTCGACAAGTGCCATGTTATGATAGAGAGATGCGATTCTTGAGAGTGCGTCTTTCTCGTCAGCACCTTCCTCTTTTGTTCTCTCGAGGATTCGCTTGGCAATCTCCAAAGACTGTTCATAGTAGTCCCTGGCATTTCCTGTGTCTCCCCTCTGTCTGAACACGTTACCAATATTGAGGAGCATTATCTGCTCTCCAACATCTATCTCAAGTCTTCGACTTATCTCAAGGAGATTCTGATAATTCGCTAACGCTCTGTTGAGGTCTCCCCGAATGAAGGCTTGATTACCGAATCGAGCTGCTTCCTGGAAGCTTAGGAGTGCATCAACCGTGGTTCCGACTTCCTCATACATTGCTCCAGCTGTTGTTATTCCTCGCGTGAAGTCCTGTCGAGCCATTTTGTTTACAAGACGGGTCATTTCAGTAATTGGTTCAATAACTGAGTGGGCTCTTCTGTATGATACAACTGATATTACACCCGCCACAACCGCAAGAATTGCACCTAGTGCTATGGTCAGGATTAGTGTCTGAGTTCCCACAAGGTTCAGCATAGCAACTGCCGGTGCAATTACATCAGAATCAGGAACAACAATGGCAAGAACATAGTCTGTGTTAGTCACATTGACAAATGTCATATGCCATGTTTCTCCATCTTTTTGAAACTCCAATTGGCCTGACTCTTGAACTAGAACTGTGTTACTCAGTAAGCTCCTAAATTCAATAGCTTCGGAGCTAGTAGGTGATGCAAACTCCAGTTGTTCAATAGGTAGAGGGTCATCGAATGTGTCTAGATCTGGATGTGCCACAACTGCTCCCGTGCTATTGAGGAGATACGAATATCCATTCTCCAATACCTCAAGATTCAGAATCTTTTCATTTATAGTGGCCATTGTCACATCTGCTGACACGACTCCGATGAGAGTTCCATTATCAAAATAGACAGGTCTTCCCATTGATATCACTAGACCAACTGAAAGGTCAATATACGGGGCGGTGAAGACTATACTTTCATCCCCTGGGTCTTGTGCGACTACATTGGTATACCAATCCTCAGCATTTGGATCATAATCATCTTCTGGTGCTACTGGATTTCCTTCATCATCCTCTTGGAAATAGAAGAGGTCATCAAAGGGATAATTTCTGAAGAGATGCTGGTCTGCATATCCAAGGTCGAATCCCATGTATAGCCATCGAAAGTCCTCATTCATCTCATGAAGTGCTCTGAAGATGTTCACCATATTGGATGAATAATCAAGAGCTCTCTGTGTTTCCAGAGACAAATCATGAGGATCATTGTTGTTCCAAGCAAATCGCGGCATGTAGTAACAATCGGTTTCGAAAGTTATGTAGTCGGAATAATACGCATCAACAATTTCTGAGTCTGTTTCAAAGGTGAGGTCATTCCAGTTGGGTTCCTCTGTTTGGTTCCAGTAATAGCTATACCTCGAAGTGGCGTTTATCCTATCATTGAACAGGTCTTCACAATAGGTTTCCATCATGTAGACTCCATCAACGTAGTTCTTCCATCTCTCCTCTATGAATAGGCCTGTGTCATTAGAGAGTCGCATGAGGTTTGCTAATTCCTCTGCCTTCAACTCCTCCGCAGCATCAGCTGCATTTGCATTTGATACATTATTGATTGCTAGTATCGACAAAGAAGAAATCACTATAATCGGTATCAATGCAACCGTCACGAAGGTTACAACAATTCGCTTTGAAATATTCATCTATCTTCCACCACTTTATTGAAACTAAAGAAATCAAACATCAAATCTCTCTAACCACTCCAAGATTCTAACTCATCAATTAGTCTTCTTTCAAAATCATTGATGTTTTGATTCGCCTCTAGAACAAATTCATCTCCAGAAAGACTACCACGAACAGTTCCTTCACCGAGGAGAATTATAAGAGTCCGTCGTAGAATCCTTCTGTCTACTCCGGTTTCCTTTTCCATTTGACGAATATCAAGTGTATCATGTCCACGAAGAAGCCCTTGAAGCGTGCCTCTTACGTTTCCAATGTCTTTTCTTGAGGGTGCTGGTATCTTCCTCTTCTTCGACTCGGTTCTTACGAAAACATTACCATCAATGTGACCCTCAATCTCATCACTCTGAATCATAGCTTGCAGACTGCGACGAAGATTGTATGCTGCTGGTCTTGGCAAGGTCCGACGAAGAATCTTATCTAGTTCCTTTAGCTTGATTCTGTTGTGCTTGGATGTGATTGAGTCTATACTCTCTTGGATGTATTCTTCAATCACGTACTCTTCTATCATTTCCAGCTGTGCACCACAGGAAGTACATGTTGATGCTTCTGGTGATGTTGGAGCACCGCAATTACCACACTTGATTGCTCTCCTATATAGCACAGTCTTTGTTGACCCAATCTGTTGAAGGATGACTTTCTCAGTCCTCGATACTTGTCCTGACTCTTGAACTTCCCAGAAACTCAACTTGCGGTTCTTAGTGCTGACAACAAGAAATGCCACATCCGAGATATCATCTGGGATTCCTGTTGCCATCGCCCTAGGTGTTTCACTAACATCCAGTCTAGCTACCTCGTTTCCATCAATATCCCAGATTCGTAAGGTTGATGATTGGTCCCCTGTTATGAACAGTGTCCGGTCACCAAACGAGAGTACTGCGAATACAGTTAGCTTTGATCCTAATTGTAATTCCTTTAGCTGGTAACCTGCTGATGTTAGGACTGTTATGAGACCCCTCTTGTCTGCTACAACGACTTCAAGCTCTGTGTCTTTAGTGATATCTTCAAGCCAGACATCCGCAACAGGATCTCTCATTGTTTTGGTGAAGATTGCATCTTGGTCATCATTGTAGAGAATCACACGATTGTTTTGTAGAGCCACAGCCACTTCCGCAGCATCATCTCCATCTACATCCCGCGCATCACAAGCTACAACATTGCTCTCAAGTCTGATATTCCAGACAGGACTTCCTCTGTGGTCTACAACGAGGACTTTCTTTCCAACTCCTCCAACAAGCGCGTCTTTGCCCTCACCCTCAACATCTGCAACAGCAATGCAGCGAACCTTACTGCTCCACTTTCTAGTACTACAAAGTGTACCTCTAGCATCAAAGACTCTCAGACGGTCTCCGTAGTCTAGAGAGAATATCTGAGTGCTGGCGTCCTGCTTCTGTCGAACGTAAACAGAATATACATTCGCAGAAGTGGGCACCTCCGCAACTGAGCGAATTTTCAACTTCTATCCTGCACCTTGTGGAGACTAGTTGCATAGCCATATAAGTGTGCATAGATTTCGAGCAGAATGATGAAGAACACTGACAACTGCAAGGTTGGCTTTCTCTGGAATCCAAGTTTGGAAACCTTCGACTTTGGAACCAAGCATCCAATCAAGGTTGGTCGATTTCAGATGGTCCGAGACTTTCTTGCAGAAAATGACTTTCTAAGCCAACCGAATGTCAAAATTCTGACTCCAAAACCCTTGTCTGATGCTCTACTAAAAACAATCCATGCTGAGCAGTACTTGAACGCTGTTCGAGAGATGTCCAAGACTGGAAAGGGCGAGATTGCCATCGACACGCCTGCTTTTCCTGGAATTTTCGAAAATGCTAGCATAACTTCTGGAGCTACAGTGACTGGGATTCATGCGGTTGCATCGGGAGAAGTGCAACACTTCCTATCTCCGACAGGTGGTTTTCATCATGCAAAGTATGAATGGGGTGGTGGTTTCTGCATCTTTAATGATGTCGCTGCTGCTGTCTACGAATTGAAGCGGTTGGGTTTTCGTAAGATTCTAGTTGCTGATTTTGATGTCCATCATGGGAATGGTACACAGACCTATTTCTATGACGACCCGGAAGTGATGCAAATCTCATTCCATGAAGATCCTGAGTGGATTTACCCTCATGATGGATTTATTGATGATATCGGAAATGGTCTTGGTAGAGGATATAATGTCAACATGCACTTTCCTATGGACTCTTGTGATGGAGTTTACAAATATGCGTTTGACGAGATTGTGCCTCCACTAGTGAATTTCTTTCAACCAGACTTCATCTTCTTTCTGCCAGGGTTTGATGCACATTACAGAGATCGGCTCTCTCATCTCAACCTGACAACGGATCTGATTCGCTATGTTTCCACATTCTTCCATGATGCCGCTCACAGATACAGCAAGGGTCGGTTTGGAGTCGTTGCAGGTGGAGGATATACGAATGATTCTTTCAAATGGGGTATTGGGGTTGTTATGTCTGTTCTTTCTGGTTTCAGGTATGAACCCCCAAAACAAGAACCTCCTTATGATGATGATGAAGAAACCTGGAAAATCGTCCAGTCTAATGTTGAGAAGGTGAAGGAACTAGTATTTACTGAGCTTAGCATATAGCATCATGCTGGTTTCCAGAAATGAAGAAGATACTCAAAGGTGGTTGTCAGTGTTATGTAGTTCGAAGGCCAACCAAAGATACCCACTTTGTTGACGATGTTGCGTCTATCCCAGATGATTGTGTTTCTGAGTTCGTACCCAACCTCCTCAAGTGTAGCGACTACGTTGATGTGGATTGGAACCCGCTTTCCTTCCCACCAGTAGTCAGTGATGTTAATTACACAGTGACCTCTCGGTTTCAGGAGTGGTAGTATCCCTGCGAAAATCTCCCCCATTGAACGAGAGTACTCATCCACATCCATAGTACCAAGGTCTCTTGGGTCCTTCGAGTACTGCTGCACCTTCAGATATTGGTCATCTTCTCTGAGATCACCTCGTTTGCTCTTGTTCTTTCGTTTCCTGTTCAAGAGATTCGCATATGGTGGTGACGTGACGCACAGACTCACAGTTTCCTCCTCAAGATAGTCTGGTACTTTCATGGCTTCATCATGGATTGCGAGATGTTGCAGTTCATCATTACTCTCGGGCACCCGTTTGTTAGCAAAATCCACATATTCCTTCTTTAGATCAAACCCTACGGCATTGCGACCTAGGTCATGGGCTGCAACCAGTGTTGAGCCTGTTCCTACGAAGGGATCCAAAACAAGTTCACCCTGATGAGTAAAGAGCTCTATGCACTTCGCAGGAAGTGAAATGGGAAAAACTGCTGGATGTAAGTTCTTGTCACGGATGTCTCTCTTCTCGTAGTAAAACTCCCACACGGCAACTTGGGCTTGCATCCACTCCTTTGCTGTGAGACAATTGATGTGCTTTGATGGACAGTCACAAGTTCTTGAATGCCCAATCTTCAGTGGTTTGGAGAGTTCCTGCAAGAGAATCAAGTGACCCTTGTTTATCATACATATGGCAGTTACTGTTTTCCAACAGACCTCTATGGGAGGGCGATAGAATCGATGAAGATTGACTGAAAATCATCATGCGTTGCCAGCTCGATATACTTGGTTTTGGATACAAAATCATTCGCAACTGTTCTCGCCTGTGATGATAGAAGGAGTGCTTTTGCCCCCTCACCTGCTGCATTTCCGACCTGGATGATTTTCTCTCTCTTTACAGGAGGGAGTAATCCAATTCCAAGTGCACTCTCGGGTCTGATGTAGCTACCAAACGCACCAGCTAGCATGACCGTGTCTATTTCTTCTGCGGCGATTTCCGATTCCTGTAGTAGAATCTTGACACCTGCACTCATTGCAGCCTTGGCTAACTGTACCTGTCGGACATCTTTCTGATTGAATGAGATTTTACGAGTAGGGTCATCAACCAACAGATAGCTCAATCCAAACTCATCATCATCAAAGACCCTTGATGAAGTGGTCTGCATTCTACCAGAGTTATCAAGTATCCCTACTTTTCGTAGTTCTGCAACTGAGTCTACTATCGCTGAACCACAGATTCCCTGAGGCTCTACGTTCCCTATGACTGCAAGTTCTGGTGGAGCATCAGGATCATTGATGACTACATGTTCTATTGCACCTTCCTGCCCTCGCATTCCATATCGAATTGTTGCGCCTTCAAATGCAGGTCCAGCTGCTGTCGAACAACATGTCAATTCCCCTCGATCCGATAGTACAATCTCACCATTAGTTCCAACATCAATGCCAACCACGATTTGGTCTGACATATCAAGACGCTGAGAAAGGATGAATCCAACTGTATCTCCCCCCACAAATCCTGCAATGTTGGGTGGAAGGAAAACCTCTGCATCCGCTTTAGTAGATATGCCAATCTTCGAACTTGAAGTGACGATAGCTTCCCGAATAGTGGGTTCATACGGTGCGAGACCTAGGGGTTCTACATCTGCACCTAATAGTAGGTGGTGCATTGCGGTATTTCCTACAACTACCATTCGCATAAGGGATTCAGGCTCAATTCCAGAGCTTTCTAAAAGTGATTCAACTATCTTTTCAATCTCTTTTGTGATCATCGATTTGAGTTCAGACAACCCATTCACTTCCCGAACGGCATGAGTTATCCGAGACATAACATCTTCTCCGAAGACAATCTGTGGGTTAAGCGCAGCAACCTGACCTATCTGTATACCAGAGTCCAATGCAAGTAGATATACTACCACTGTTGTAGTCCCTAGGTCTATTGCTATTCCGTATTTATTGACAAATCCGGAATCGAGAACCCAATCACTTCTTTGAGTCAAAGCTTCGGTTAGAATTTTCGCCTTTCCTTCGGGAGCCAATACTCTTGCACGTGTATCACATCTCACTTTGTGTTGACACGCCAGTCTCAGTCCCTTTTTGATGTTGGATTTAGTCAGATACTTTTCATCAACTGTTGTTGGCTCTGGAGCAGGTTGAAGCACGAGTGTACACTTTCCACAAGTACCTGCTCCACCACAATCTGAAGGAAGATGCAATCCTGCCAGACGTACAGCATCAAGAAACGTGCTTGCTTCATCGACCGAAATTCGTAGACCAGATGGTTCAAACGTGACAAGACAATTCTTCATTTTTCTCAACCATTAGATACTAGCTCTGTTCTTTACTTTTCGCCTATAGAAGAATGTATTAGTTCCACTGTTGAATGTGCTATCTGATTCGGAGAACTATCAATGCGTGTGAACACTGAAGCATGTAAATCGTCTTCTTGTGAGTCTGAGTGTTTCAAAGCATGTCAGAGGGTACATGTGTCCGATTCACCTCTATATTTCTTAGAAGACAAAAAGTATCCACTTGTCAATCCTGAAACCTGTACTCTTTGCTTAGCTTGTGTTCGTGCTTGTCCATTTAACGCAATCAAAGCTGAAGAAATGAAGGAACTAGCAGTTGAATCGACTGTTTCAAGAAAAACCTGTGATGTGGAGGATTACTGCCCCTACGAAGTCGCAGACACTTTCGAAAAGATGTCAGAAGCCGACACAATCTTCGCTAGAGTGCAATACGATCCAAAGTTTCAATATTATCATCAAACAGAGTTCTCCGGGGCTGAATTCATGATATCCAAGGGAATTCCTGGATATGGTCGCTTTGAACATGAGCTCAGTGTGGCTGCATGGAAGCTTTATGACTCCCGTGAATCTATTGAAAGACCTGGAATTGGTCTTGATCCTGAGGCGAGTGAAGTTGGAGAACGAAGGACGACCAATTCTGATGAATTAACGAAAATGGTCAAGAAAGCTGCCCGGTTCTTTGGTGCAGATTTAGTAGGAGTTGCCCCTCTGAATAGAAACTGGTTGTACACAGTAAATCGACGTGGAGAACCTTATGATGTTTCAGAGCAGATGAAATTTGTCATAGTCATGGCAGTTGAGATGGATTACGATGCCATTGCTACTTCACCTACATTTACGAGTTCTGCAGCTACTGCATTAGGATACTCAACTATGACCTTTGTCGAAGTTGAGCTCGCCGCATTTATTCAACGGCTGGGCTACCACGCCATGACCTGTGGCAACAATGTTTCTCTAAGTGTTCCTCAGGCTATTGATGCTGGTCTGGGTCAGTATGGCCGACATGGAATCCTGATTACAAAAGAATTTGGTCCCCGAGTTCGGATTGCCAAAGTCATAACTGATATGCCCCTCAATCGGGACTATCCAGACACGCGATTCTGCAAATCTGTGATTAGATTTTGTGAAACTTGTGAGAAGTGCGCTACAACATGTCCATCGCAGTCAATCCCCTATGGCACTGAACAGATGTGGAGTGGAAAGTCTCGATCAAACAATCCGGGAATACGGAAATGGTTCGTTGATGTTGAGAGTTGCTACGGGTTTTGGGTTGAGAATGGGTCTGAGTGCTCTAACTGCATCCGTTCATGTCCTTACAACAAAAAGAATGGTTTCTTTCATAGAACCATTCTATGGTTTGTACAGAACACTCCTTGGTTGAACAGATTGGTTGTCAAAATGGATGACATTGTTGGATATGGCAAACAGAGAGGTAGTGTAAACTTCTGGAAGAAACTAGACGAATGAAGGATAAAACCCTCGAAAGGCATAAAATGTGGTAGGATAGTGTTATTTTCGAGCACGCTTCAGAATAATCAACCTGATTTAACCAAGATTTCAAAGAACAATTCCAATTCAGGAGAATGCGTCCAGATGTCCAAACAAGGAGGTAAGGGAGCAAAAAAAGCAAGCTCAAAGAAGAAGCCTCCCGATATTCCCTCATTTACTGACGAGATGCTCTCTGTTCTCCTGAATGAAACTCATGAGGGAATAGTGATTCTCGGTGACGATTTCAAATTCGAGTTTGTCAATAAACGAGCTGCACAGATATTTGGGGGAGAAAAAGAAGACCTCCTTCATAAAGACTTTCGACAGTTTTTACCCGAACGGATGGTCAAGATTGTCGGTGATTATTATTTAGCTAGAAGGAAAGGTGAAGACGTTCCGAATCAATATTCCATGGACATAATCAGGAAAGATGGTGAGATTCGGACATTTGAAGCTCGGGTCACTCTCCTCAAGGGTCCTAATGGCAAATTGAAGACGATTGCTCATCTTATAGACATCACTGAAATTCTTGCAGATACTCTTGCTCGTGAAGAAACAGAAACCAGATATCAACTGCTAGTGGAAACCATGAATGATGGTCTAGTTATTGATGATCCCAATGGAAATTTAGTCTATGCAAATTCAGCCTTTGCTAAGATGCTAGGTTATTCTCCGGAGGAATTAATTGGCTCATCGTGGATATCATTGACAAAAAACATGGATGCCGAGAGTCTATCTTCAAAGATTAAGGACAGAAAATCGGGAAAATCTGAGAGTTATGAACTTAGTTGGACAACAAAAGATGGAGAGAGTGTTCCAACCATCATTTCTGCAACTCCCTATATTGATAGAGCTGGCAAGTTTGTTGGAACCTTTGCAGTTGTAACTGAGATCTCTACACAAAAAGAAGCTGAAGAAACCGTGCAGTTCTATCTTGATCTATTATCCCATGACATTGCAAATCAACTACAGGTAATTATGACTAGCACTGGATTATTAGAGGAAGAGGTTCCCGCTTCCTACATTGATGATGCTAGAGTAGACATCCTAGATGCAGTTGAACGCTGCAACAGACTCATTACCAAAGTTAAACGAGCCGCTCAGATTCGTCACATTCCACTTTCCCGCATCGATGCTGTTCCTGTTCTGAAGGAAAAAATCAAAGTCTTAGAACGAGTCTATAATGCGAACGTTCACGTTGAAGGGTTGAAGAAGAGTGTTCCTGTGGAAGCTGACGTTCTCTTGGGGGAGATGATTTGGAATCTGTTCGAAAATGCTGCGCGTCATAATCCAAAGGATGAGAAGAATGTCTGGATTAGTTGTGAAGCCAAAAATGGAAATTGTCAATTTGTCATTGCTGATGATGGTCCTGGACTCAGTGACATGAGAAAGAAGACCCTCTTTACCGAGCGTAAACATGGTGGAGGGGTTGGACTTACACTTGTATCACAAATGATCCGAAAATACGGCGGTACGATTGAAGTGCAGGACAGAGTGATTGGAAAACCCGCTTTGGGTTCTAAGATTATTGTCACTCTTAGAGCGGCTAAACCCCGCAAGAAGAAATAGAGTGAACTCTATTTTGCTCTGTTCTGAATACGTTCGTACAATCCTTCAAAGAAGTCCTTCTTCTTGATCTTGCCTTTGTTGATAATGAAGAAGTTAGTCTTGATACGATAGAGTTTGCTTTTGATCTCGTCGTATTTCTTTAACCTCTTCTTACCCACTGCATTGTCAATGATTTTTGTGACAGCTTCAGGGAAGTTGTCGATATACTGACACCGCTTGATCTGGATATGAAAAAGTGTGCTTTGTAGAATGTCGTTTTTAGAGATACATCTGGTCTCTGCGGTCATATGCACGGTCCCCATCAAAGTTGAGAGGAATTTTTCTTAAGAAGATTCTAGAAAAAAGCCTCAAGAAATCTAGTAATACTGTTCCAGTATTCCATACAGGTTGAGATTTTAACCCGGAGTATGAGAAAGATAGATGGACTTGAATGGAAATGCGAGTTGCATCAATCATCGATATCAGCCTTGTTGATGTCCCAGGTATTCCAGTCACAGTCCTCTTCACAGCAGGGTGCAACATGGATTGCCCCTACTGTCAAAATGCAGAAATTATTCCATTATCTTCTGGAGAAGAAATGTCCGTTGATGCCATAGTAGAGAAGATGCAGGGGCATCTCACTGACGGATATTGTATAACCGGCGGAGAACCAACTATTCAGAAAGATCTTCCAGACTTGCTCAAGAAACTCCGGTTTGAGGAGGGAAAACACATCAATCTCAACACTCAGGGAAGTGTACCTGATGTCTTGAAGAAATCGTTGCCTTACCTAGATTCAGTATGGTTCGACATCAAAACAATTCCCAAAACTTACTCCACAGTGACTCGTGTTTCAAATGATCCATGGCCGCGTGTGGAGAGAAGTATCAAGTTTATCCTTGATTCACCTGTAGCTCTCTGGCCAAGAACAACATATGTTGGTGGACTTCACTCTCCCTCTGATATACTCCAGATTTGCCACCTTCTTCTTGACATAGGCTATCAAGGAGAATATTTTGTACAGAACTTCCTGAAATCATCCGGCACTCGAAAGGAGGATGTTAGGGAACTTTCAGAACC
>Ga0209536_100000423_pt1 | contig 68202 bp, 62 predicted proteins | sample DeeMarSeWOR28_12_FD_187461 | JGI IMG/M metagenome (GOLD analysis project Ga0209536, IMG submission 187461) | Marine sediment microbial communities from White Oak River estuary, North Carolina - WOR-2-8_12 (SPAdes) (version 2) | ecosystem: Environmental > Aquatic > Marine > Intertidal zone >...
GGGCGGGTTGCGTGACCCAATCCCACAATTGCATCGGGTCACCTTTGCAACCCGCCCCGTTCCGTGGAACCTCGTGTCGTGTTTTTTCCGAGCCCGGTCCTTACGACGGTGGCGAGCCGTTCTCCGGGGGCTCAGTCCTTGGACGTCAGGGCTGCGGCGATTCTTGGGAGCTTTGCGAAGTGGGTCTTGTCGGCGGCCTTTTCGAGCGCATCTTGCGGCGTCACCTTGCCTTCGGCGACCATTCGCTCGAGGACTGCGTCGATGCTCTGCATCCCGTGGCTGCCCCCGCTTTGGATCAAGCTCTGGAGCATCGAGGTCTTCGCCTCGCGAATGGCCGACGCCACGCCGGGGGTGCCGATCAAGATCTCTTGTGCGGCAATGCGGCCGCCCCCATCGGCTCTGCGCAGGAGCTGCTGGGCCACGATCCCCGCAAGTGAGTCGGCGAGCATGCCACGGATCTGAGGTTGCTGGGCCGCAGGGAATGCATTGACGAACCGGTCGATGGTGGCCGGCGCCGAGTTGGTGTGCACGGTCGCGAAGATCAAAATGCCAAAGCTCGCTAGCTGGAGCGCCATCTTCATGGTCTCTCGGCCGCGAAGCTCGCCGACCAAGATCACGTCGGCGTTCTCGCGCCCCGCGCTACGAATCGCATCCGCAAAGCTCGGCGTGTGCTCTCCCACCTCGCGATGCGTAATCTGGCACTTCTTCGGTGTATGAACGAATTCGACCGGGTCCTCGATGGTCAGGATGTGCCCTTCCCGGGTGCGGTTGATGTGGTCGAGCATTGCGGCAAGTGTCGTGCTCTTTCCGCTGCCCGTCGGTCCCGTGACCAAGACCAATCCTGAGCGCCGCCGTGCGAGTTCCACCACCGCCCTCGGAAGCCCGAGCTGCTCGACCGTCAGAACCTCGCTTGGGATGGTTCGGAAAACGGCGCCTGGGCCTGTCGTCTTATAGAGATAGTTGGCTCGGAATCGGGCTTTGTCCTCGTAGCCATAGGCGAAATCGAGGTCGCGGTGAGCGTGGAAATACGTGCGCTTCTCTTCGCTGATGATCTCATCCATCAAGCGCACGATGGTCGGGTGATCGAGCGACTGGCTGTCGATCGGCACCAGCTCGCCCTTGGCACGAATCATCGGCGGATACCCCACCGACAGATGCAGATCGGAGCCTCCCCTTTGAAGCAACACGTCGAAAAAGCGATCGAGCGCGGGCATCCCTCACCTAGCCTTCTTTGCAAATGGATTTCGGCCCGCGCTCTTGCGGTCCCTCTCCAGGTTCCCGGTCGCCGCCGCTGCGGGCGAGCCCTGCCCAATCATCCGCGGATCATCGGCAAACATCCGGGCGGTCTCGGCCGAAATGACGCCCGCCGAAACCAGCTCGTTCAAGGAGTCTTCGATTCGAATCATGCCAAAAGCGCGGCCTCGCTGGAGCAGGCTCGGTAGTTGGTAGAGCTTGTCGTCACGAATCAAGGTCCAAAGTGCCATCCCTCCCGTGAGCAACTCCACCGCGACCACTCTCCCCTCGCCGTCCTGACGCGGAACCAAGCGCTGACTCACGACGAACTTGAGCACGCCGGCGAGCGTGGCGCGCACTTGACTCTGATCGTCGGGCGGGAACATGTCGATCAAGCGGTCGATGGTGCTAGCTCCCGACGGAGTGCTCATGGTGGCAAACACCAAGTGGCCCGTCTCGGCTGCTTCGAGCGCCTTCTCCACCGTTTCTCGGTCCCGCAACTCTCCAATCGCGATCACGTCCGGATCCTCGCGAAGGGAGCCCTTCAGCGCCGAGTGAAAGCTCTGGGTATGTGTCCCGACCTCGCGCTGGCTCACGATGGCCTTTTTCATGGGATGAAGGACTTCGACCGGGTCCTCGACGGTGATGATGTGGACGCTCCGCTCGCTGTTGAACAAGTCGACCAGGGCAGCGAGCGTAGTGGTCTTTCCGGCACCATTTGGCCCCGAAACCACCACCAGGCCCTGGTGGTAGTTGAGCATCTGGCGAAGCTCTTGAGGAAGCCCGAGTGAATCGAGCGTGGGTGGCTCGGATGCGATCAAGCGAAAGCACGCTTTGATCCCGGTTCGTTGCTCGTTGACGTTCACGCGCACGCGGCCGGCGTCCTTCACTTGGCATGCAAAATCGGCGTAGCCGAGCTCTTCGAGCTGGCGACGATTGCGCTCGTTGAGGAGCGGCATGATGAGCTCACGCGCACGCGCATCCGGGATCGGATCTCCGGCAGGTATCATTCGTCCGCAGCATCGGAAACGAGGAGCCTCGTCGGACATCATGTGAACGTCACTCGCGGACCGAGCTCGGCCTTGCTCGAGCAACGAGCGAAGCTCGCGCGGGGCATCCAAAGGCAGGTCCGCACGAACGAAGCTCGCCAGCGCAGAGGCTTCGGGTGAAGGCCGATAAGAAACTCTCGCTTGGACCGCCGGCTGCCTCGCCGTGGCCTTCTCTTCGAAGATCACGGGTGCGCGCGATACCTCCACGACAGCCGCCTCCGCCCGAGACGGCAGCTCGATCGGAACGACGGCGCCAATTGCAACGCTTGGTGGAACCGTTTGGTGTCCGTCGCGACGGACGCGGAGCATCAGCATCTCGCCAGAGCGGGCAACCGTCGCAATGTACGTCACGCCGTCGATGTGCGCGGGCGTCGGCTCGGAGGCCCCATCTTCTTCCGGCACGAGTTGCTGCAGCGGCGTGTCATGGATGAGCTTGAGAATGTGCCTCGCGCTGAGCGGCTCCCTGGTGACAGGCCTGAGCTTGCCGCTCTTCTTCGCCGCCGCCGTGGCCCCGCTCTGGAACACGATCTCGGTGACATCGCCCCGCTCGAGGTATTGAAGGAATTTCTGGAGCTCTTGCACGATTCCAATGATAAAGGCAAAATTCGCTGTGATCCAAATCACAGCGGCGGCTTCCGGGCCCACAACGGCGGCAAGCATGTAAATTGGGCGGCAAATCCAGCAAATCCGTTTGGTTGACAGCGCTTGGGACGCGTTGCTAGCGTTTGTATATCGTCATTTCGGCTTCAACCCTTGTCCGTATCTAACGGAAAAGTGTAATATAAGTATCATCATGTCCGAGGAAAAAGAGTCTTCCGTTCTCTTCAATCTTCGCGAGCTCATGAGCCTCGAAGAAGACCGCGTTCGTCAGGAAGAGGAAGAGAGACTTCGCAGTGAGGCCGCGGAGCGGGAACGGCTCGCTGCCGAGGCCAAACGGCGAGCAGAAGAGGAAGCGGCACGGCAGCGCGCCCAAGAGGAAGCGCGGTTGGCCGAGGAGCGGCGCCTCCATGAAGAGCAAGAGCGGCTGGTGCGTGAGCGGGAAGAAGCTGAGCTCCGTCTCCGGCTCGAGCAAGAAGCGCGCGAAAAGGCGGAAGCGCACAGGCGCATGCTCGACCACGAGCGCGAAATCGCAGCGATCGCGGCGCAGCAACGCAAGGGAATCCATCCTGGCGTGCTGGTCGCTGCCGCTGTGCTGATTCTCGGCGCGGGCGCCGGATGGTACATGGGCGTGTACAAACCCGCCGTCGAGAGCCGGGAAGCCGCAGCGCTGGCTGCGAAGATGGAAGCGGAGCGAGCGGCACGTGAGGCCGAGGAGGCCCGCAAGGCCGCCGAGCTTGAAGCACAGAAGCGCGCCGAGGCGGAGGCTGAAAAGGCGCGTCTCGCCGAGCAGGCACGGCGTGAGGCGCAGGCTGCTGCCGCCGCAAGACGGGCCGCCGCCGAGTCGAGCACGCCGTCGAGCCGCCGCAGCCGAAGCAGCGCAAGCTCGAGACCGCGCAAGGCCGATACGGACGATCCGTTGGCTGGGCTGGACAGTCTCTAGTCGGCACCGTAGCGTTGCTCCGGTGATTCATGAATGAGCACGATCCCGCCTCGCGGATTGCCCTCGCGCTCGACGTTGCCGACCTCGATCTGGCCAAACGCCTGATCGCCGCCACACGCGAGCACGTGGGCGTCTTCAAGGTAGGCCTGGAGCTCTTCACGGCGGCCGGGCCCGCGGCCGTCGAAACCGTAGCGGCATCGGGGGCCAGGTGCTTTCTCGACCTGAAGCTACACGACATTCCTGCAACCATGGGTCGCGCGGTGGCCCAGGCAGCCTCGATGGGCGCGGCGTTTTTGACCGTACATGCGGCTGCAGGCCCCGAATCGCTGCGGGAAGCTCGAGATCGGGCAGGATCGACCAAGCTCCTCGCGGTGACCGTGCTCACCAGCCTCGACGAAGCAGCGCTTAAGGCCATCGGGATGACGGGCGGTCCTTCGGGGGCTGTCGAGCGGCTTGCGAGCCTCGCATGGCAGGCGGGTCTGCGCGGCTTCGTGTCCTCTGCGCAAGAATGCGCCGACCTCCGGCATCTCCTCGGCCCCGAGGCCTTCCTGGTCACACCTGGAATTCGACCCGCGGGATCTGGCGCCGGCGATCAGAAGCGAGTAACCACGCCGAAACGAGCCATCGAAGCCGGAGCCGATTTGCTGGTCGTCGGCAGGCCCATCCGCGACGCCGCCGATCCGAGAAAAGCCGCCGCGGACATCGCGAATCAGGTGCGCGCGGCGCTCTCCCGATGACTCGAATCATTGCAGGCCGTAGTCCGGTTCTCGAGGCGCTGCGGGCTAAGACCAAGATAGTGCGGATCTACGCCGATCCCCAACGTGCGCATCCCGACGTCCAACGCGAGGCGGAAGCGCGAGGCATTCCCTTGGCCAACCGCGATCGAGCAGAGCTCGACCGGCTCAGCGAAGGCGTTCGGCATCAGGGTGTCGTCGCCCTCGCCGAGGACTACGTGCCCCATGACCTCGACGAGATCATCGGTCTTGCACGAGGCGCCCCGCTGCTGGTTGCGTTGGATCAAGTCACCGATCCACAGAACTTGGGCGCCATCATCCGGAGCGCGGTCACGCTGGGTCTGGATGGCGTGATCATTCCCAAGCATCGCGCGGCCGGAATCACCGCTGCGGTGGTGCGGGCATCGGCGGGCGCGACCGAGCATGCCTCGATCGCACGGGTCACCAATCTACAGCGCACGCTCTTGCAGCTCTCGGAGGCGGGCATCGAGATCATCGGCCTCGATGCCCATGCGGACGCGGACATTCGTGATCTCGAGCCGACCACCGCGGGGCGGGTGCTCGTCGTGGGGTCCGAGGGCAAAGGCCTGCGACGAATGGTTAGACAACGGTGCGATATCGTGGTTCAGATCCATCAGGAAGGTCCGATGGATTCGCTCAACGCATCGGTCGCCGCCGCCATCGCCATGTACGAGCTCGCGGCGAAGCGGCGAGGAGCACGGCATGACGAATGACAATCTCGCACGGGAGCGAGAGCGCGAACGGGTTCGCCGGGTCCTCATCCTGACCGGCGGCGATGACGTGCCTGGCCTCAACGCCGTGGTTCGTGCATTCGTCAAGGCGGCGACGAGCCTCGATCTGCAGGTCTACGCTTCGGAGAATGGCTTTGGAGGCCTCGTCGAGGAGCCGACTCGGATCGTTCGGCTCACCCCCGCGAGCGTCAAGGGAATCATCCACATGGGTGGCAGCATTCTCGGTTGCTCCGATCGGACGAATCCGTTCTGCTACGGCATCGTGGATGCGGACGGCATGCAGCGCACCGCGGACGTCTCTGAGCGCGTCATCGCAAACCTCGACGAGCTGGGGATCGATACCCTCGTTTTGGTCGGTGGTCACGGAACCTTGGATATCGGAATGCGATTCGCCAAGTTGGGCCTGCGCGTGGTGGGTATTCCCAAGGCGGTCGACAACGATCTGGCCGCCACGGATATGACCTTCGGCTTGGATACCGCGGTCGCGACGGCGATGTGGGCCATCGACGCGCTGCACACCACGACCGACGCGCACGACCGAATCTTGGTGCTCGAGGTCACCGGTCACAACGCCGGTTGGATCGCTCTCATGGCTGGCATTGCGGGCGGTGCCGACGTCATCCTCGTTCCGGAGATTCCATACGACGTAGACCGCGTCATGGAGAAGATCCAACTCCGCAGCGCGCAGGGGCACGAATTCAGCATCATCGTCGTGGCCGAAGGCACCAAACCTCTCGGTGGCACGGTGTCGAACATCAGCGATGCGCACGAGGCTGCCCCGCATCGACACGAGGGCGCCGCCTTTCAGCTCGCTCGCTTGCTCGAGGGACGTGTCGAGCACGAGGTGCGAGTGACCGTGCTAGGGCCCCTGCAGCGGGGAGGATCCCCTTCCTCGTTCGACCGCCTGCTCGCCACGCGTTTCGGTGTGCGTGCCGCGGAGCTCTGCTACCACGAGAATACCGGCCGCGTTGTCGCGCTCCGAGGGCAGGACGTGGTCTCGGTCCCTCTCGAAGCCGCCGTTGCCAATCTCAGGCGAGTTTCGCCTGACGGCGAGCTGGCGGGGGTGGCACGCGCCATCGGAATCGAGCTAGGACAGGAGTGAGATGCCCCGAACTGCAGCCGCGCTGATCATCGGAAACGAAATCCTGTCAGGCAAGATCGCGGACACCAACACCACCTTCTTGGCGCAGGGGCTCTTCGAGCTCGGGATTCAGCTCAGGAGGGTCGTGGTGTGCCCCGATGAGGTCGACACGATCAGTAAGGAGCTGACCGAGATGAGACAGACCCACGACCTGGTGTTCACCAGTGGTGGAGTGGGCCCCACGCACGATGACGTCACGATCGAAGGAGTCGCGGCATCCTTCGCGCGCCCCGTCGTGCGCTCCGAGGCCGTCGAGACCATGATTCGGAAGTACTACGGTGATCGCACGACCGAAGCTCATCTGCGGATGGCCAACATGCCGGAAGGTGCGGAGATGATCCGTAGCTCTGAAGCCCCCTGGCCTACCGTCGTCATCGAGAACGTCTTCGTCCTGCCGGGCGTCCCCGAAATCTTCGAGCTGAAGTTCACCGATCTGCGAAAGAGACTCGACGACGGACAGGAGTTCCACTCGCACGCCGTCTACACGCTCAGTGGAGAGGGAGAGATCGCAAGCCTGCTCGAACGAATCGCCGAAGCGTTTCCCGGCGTCATGGTGGGAAGCTACGTCAAATGGCGTGCAGAAGACTACCGGACGAAGGTCACGTTCGACGGACACGACCTGAAGGCAGTGACGAGAGCCGCCGACATGCTGGTGGCCGAGCTACAGCCGGAGCTGTTGGTCAAACGCGGCTGACGCCGACTACCATTTGAGCCGCTGCTTGCCGGGATCGGTAATCACCTTGGCATCCTCGGGGTCGGGGGCTTCCTCTTCCGGCGGCTGCGGATCGAACTCCTTGGTCGCATCGGCGGGATAGAGCCTCAAGGCCGTCCTCGTGTCGACATGAACCAACTGCGGGCCCGATTGAGTTTGCGTTGCGATGCGCATCTTGGAAGTCGCCTCGGCCTCGGAAAAGGGAGCGAAGTGATCGAGCCGCACGACGGAAGATCCGATGACCGAGGTCTGATACGCTTCGAGGCGACCTCCGGAGATGGCCTGCGGCTCTGCGGCCTGGCGCGCAGTCACCTGCAAAACCACGTTTTCCCCTTCCATCTGCTCGATGTGGTATGTCACTACTTGGTCGATCCAGGCGCCCGAGATCTGCAGCTTTCGTTCGACCTCCCAACGTGCACGAACACCGACCGGCTCATCGGGAAAGGGTATCGTGAGCAGCGACGTGCGTATGTTCCCGAGCATCGCGCGAAGGTCCGGCGGCACATCCTCCAGCCCGCGAAATTCGCTACGGCGCACTCGGCCTTGAATGTCCATTTCGCTCCAGCCTTGTACCCGCAATAGCGGCGCCAACATCATCTCCATTTGCTCCCGTTGCGCAGCGCTCATCTTCTCGGCCGCGCGGGAAAGGCGCACCTGCGTGATTTGTACTGGGTGGCGAATGAGCCCATTCGGAGTCGGTTGTTCGGGACCTATCTTGACCTCGAGCTGCACGGGCGGAATACCGCCTTGAGCGACTCTGCCTCCGGCCTGCATGGCCTGCGCGCGCACGATCTCGAGGTAGAGAAGCTCGGTCTGACCGGGCGGGATGCGATAGCGCAGCGGGACGCGCGGAGTCATTCCTGCGTCCAAGACCCGAACCGTTGGCAAGACACGCTCGGGCGGACCCGGGTCCACGACTTGGGCCGTTTGAGGCTGATACGTCTTCTTGCACGAAACGGTTGCTACCAACACGACGGCCAACATCACGATTCTAACCATGGATCGATCTACCTTCCGCTCTGCGAGACCAGGCGCACGACGGATCTTCGTACGGACGTCAAGGGCTCGGTTTTCTCTGGAGAAACCAGCGCAATCTCGGCGGCGGAGCTGGACTCGAGCTGCGCCTCGAGCGCCAACGGCAAGCCGAGGTCGGCCAACGCATGACCGCGTGCCCGCATCTCGTAGCTCCGTACGCGCATTTCGAGACGCGGATTGAGGTCAGCCGTCTGGGGAGCGGCCTTTTGCTCCACCGTGATCGCCACGCGGAACCGGTCGCCCACCCGGTCGGTGAGCTGATATCGCGTGACCTGGGTCACCCGAGCGCTCCAGATTCGAAGCGGCCGGCGAACCTCCCACACGGCACCGATGCCGACGGGCTCTCTCGGTACGGGAATGGTCGCGATGGCCGACCGTAAGTTGCCGATCATGATCGTCACGCGGGGATGGATCCGTTCCTGCCCCTGCTCCCAGGGAACGTCGGCCTCCATGACCACGCCCTGGCGGTTCACATCGAAGCGGCCTCGCATCCCTCGCAAGGCACGCACGCCCGCTTCCACCTCTTCCATCTCGCGATCGGAAACACCATCAGGCAAGACCGACTCGGCGCTCGAAACTCGCAACACATAGCGGGCGCCGTTGGGCAGAGAGACGGTGGGTCCCACGTGCAACTGCAGCTTCACCCCGGGCAACACCCCGAACGCGTTGCTCGCGTACTCGGAATCTTCCGACGCAGCTTCGATGTCATGCACGTCGAGAAAGCTTCGCATGACCGTGTCCGAGGGAATGGCGTATTGCAGCGTCTCACGGGGCGCGGCGCCCGGATCTACCAGCGTCACGGCAAGCTCGGGGGGAGGCGGACCGGCCGTCTTTTTCTTCTTGCAAGCAACCGTGAAAAGCGCCGCGGCCATGCAAACGGTGACGATGAGATTCTTCATGGACTGAGAGCCTTCCCTTGGCTGGACTGTCTTCTAGAGAGGAATCGGCTCGAGGGCAAGCTAGTCCGCGCCGTTCGCCTTCTTCTTATCCCGCTTGGCCTTGATGCCCTGCTGCGCCCTGGTTCCGAGATCAGCGGCTGCCCGCGTGGCTCCTGTGACGTGTAAGTAAACGATGCGCGAGGTCGCCTGGGTCCGGTTGTAGTCGACCGCGAAGTTGTTGAGATCGACGACTGCGCCGGTAGCGTCGCCCCGGCCGTAGATGAAGGTGGAGCCGACCGCAAGCGCAACGCCGCTCACATTGAGCCCGAGCGACAGCGTTCCACCGAGCCGATCGGTTCGAGGGTTGTAGTAGTGGGTGGGGTTCGCGGGAATCTTCTTGGCCGACGAAAGGTCGGTGAAGAACCCAGTCGAGACCGAAATCTTGTTGTTGATGAAGAAGTCACCGGCGATGGCCACGTTTCCGGTCGCGCGCCGGGCCGTATCTGTGGTGAAGAACAGACCTCCCACTCCCTCCGGGTTCGAGAGATCGACGCGACTGCGCGAAGCGACGGGTGCGTGAAAAGACACATCGAAAGCCAGCATGACTTTTTCGGCCGGCCAATACTCGAGCCCCACCTCGAGCTCCCCGGGGATCGGCAGGTTGGCGTCGACCTCCGTGTCCAGATAGGTAGGGGTCGTGACAACCGGTGTCGTGGGATCCCGGTTGTCGTTCACGAGCACTTGCGAAAACACGTCGACCCGCTGGCGGAGGGGAATCCCTGGAGCCTGCATCATGATGCCGAGCTGCAACTGCGGCTTGATCCTGTAGAGCCAGCCAAGCCTGAGCACGAAATGGAAAGCCGAGAAGCCGAGGGACTCGCTATTGACCGCGGAGCTGATGCCTTCGTAGCTCGAGGTGTCTGGCACGGGCGTCCCGCCCTCTTGGGAGATCCCGACCTCCGTATGGTTGAGCCTGCGGACGCTCAAGTAGAGCGATGCCCCGATGGACTGTCGCAGACTCAGCTGCCGCGCGTACGAAATGCCGTACCACGTTGCCCGGTCGTTTTCCTGAATCCTGTAGCTATCCGAAAGCTCCAACGGGTCCGCTTCCACGGTGACCAGGGTTCCGAACCTCGTGAAGATCGGCTCGACCACGCTGATCGCCAGGGTGTTCATTCTCTCGTCGTTTTCGTCCCGCTCACCGAACTTGATGGCAGCGCCGATGAAGATGGGCACAGTTCGACCGGACCGGTCGGTGGCATCGGAGGCGGTATCCGGCTGCTCGAGCACAGAGTCGATTTCGAAGCGCTCCCACGCATTGATGGTAAGCCCGCCGGCGATGCCGGCCGTCCGGCCGAGTGCGAGGCCGGCCGGGTTGAAGTACGCCGCCGACACGTCGTCCGCAACGCCGGTGAACGCGCCGCCGAGACCGATGGCGTGGGCGCCGATCGGAATTGCCCGGTAGTGGGTGTCGTCGGCCCTTGCCCCCGCGGTGGAGAGCAGCACGAGCAACGAGCCTGCAATGCCCCCGTAGCGCCGGATCACGCATGGAGTACTAGACAAAACGGCGGTCATCGCAAGCGATTAATACCAGCCGCCGATCCCCACCGAGAACGAGCCGTATGCTCGGGCAAGATCCAGCGCAGCGGTGAGCTGCCAGCGGTAGTCGTCGGGCCAGAGCCCGAAAACGTTCCATTTGAACATGCTGAGGTCGAAGCCGAGCGTTCCGTGTGCGCGTGGCTTGGGCTCGTCGAAACGGCTCGGCTCGAAATAGGTGCCGGCACGGATCTTCATTCGCTTCGGCCAGATCTCGGTCTCGAAGCCTAGCCGCGGTGAGATCGTCACCTTCTGGCCCGAGCGCTGCACCGTTTGAAACAGAAACGACTCGACGCCCACGCCGTTGGCGACCCGACCGCTCAACCACAAGTCTGCCGTCAGAAGGTAGTAGCGCCGCGGCCAATCCCAGCGATAGCGCCTTCGGAGCGTCTCCCAGGCGTATCTCCTGAGGTCCTTGCGGGTCTGTTTGATCGTCGCGTGCCGGCGATCGTATTTTCGTTGAATCGCGCGAACCTCATCCTCGACGTCCGGTCCCCCCCGGGCGCGCGCTTCGGCGATCTCCCGCTTTTCTCCTTTGTCGGCGGCCTCGTGTCGTCTCCTCAGTTGTTCGAGCTCCTCGGCCGCAAGCGTGCGCGCATCGATCCACGGCGGATTGGTCGGCCTCGGCCCAAACTGATAGGAGAACCCAATGCTGCCCGTGGTAGGGAGCGTGATCTTGCGCGGCACGTAGTAGTCGCCGAGCAACAGATCTCCCTCGGGTGTCGTCGACACCTCGCCTCGGGTGCGGAGACCCGTCGACATCTTTGGAAAAAGGGCGCCGCCGAAGCTCCATCGCGCGTAGTGGGGCCTGAGCATGACTCCGACCTCGGCGCCGAGACCCAATGTTTTGTAGAGATCGCCGTCACTGACGAACGTGTCCGAGAAGAACGTGCGCTGCCGCAAGATCCGAAGGCCTGCGCCTACGATGAGCTGCCCGTCGAGAAATCCGTATCCCGCTTGAATGTGAAAGGTGGTGAAGCGAAGCCGAAGGGTTTCCTCCTGCGTCGTCGCGGGGTTCGACACACCAGGGAGCTGCACGAGCTGCGAGTCGATGGTGAAACCGATGCCGAGGTGCCACATCTGCCAATAGACGCCAGGAATGAGGAACAGCGTGGTGTCGTCGCCCAGCGTGTCCGCATCCCCGACCACGTCGCCGCTGTTGTAGAAGTCGCCCGAATCGAAGGGATACGTGACCCCGAAGGCGAGCCAGTAGTCGTACCAATCCGGCCATTGCGGCCCGCGATAGGCGACGGCAGCAGGATTTTGAAGGCCTCCTTCGACTCCCTGCGCGAGCGAGGTTGCGGCGCCCGCAAGACCGACCACGCGTGAGCTGCTGATCACGACGCCGCGCGTGAGGTCGATCGCATAGTCCGAGGTGTCGATCGGGCTTCCATCAGGGCCGAGCTGTGCTCGCACCGTCACCGGCGAAGAGGCCAACACCAGCGGCCCCAACCAGGATGCAGCAATCGTCGTAAGTCGCTTCTTGCGCACGTCGTGAGAGCTCCAGACTACTCGCCGCGCCGAGTAGTCAGATCACCGAATCGTTTCGATTCCGGTCGTCGTCGTGCCTTGGATGCCACGCTGGTCGTCTTCGTCGAGCTCCTCGACCCCTTTTTGCCGCTCCAACTCTCGGATCTCTTCCTCGGCCTCCTTTGCCCGCTTTCGGGCCTCGTCGAGCGCGCGCTGCGCCTCGATGGCACGCTCCTTGGCCGCTTTGTTCCTTTGGCTTCCGACCGCAAAGCTCGCGACTGCGAAGCCAGGAAGCGTGGGGCTCGATTGGACCTCGAAGTCTTCTACTTGGTCCTCCCTGCCCGGACCATCGGGCCCGTCCGTGACGAGGGCATCCTCGATCTCCAACGTGCGCTTCTGAACCAGCGACAAGCTACCTTGAAGGAGCCTCGCCTCCAGCAACGGCAGGCCGGCGGGGTTGAACCAGATCGCGGCGCCATCAGCGGCGAATGCCGTATAGGCGGCGGCCATGCCGCGCGAGCGGTCACCGAGTTGCAGCGTCTGATAATGCGTCGAGTCTGCGCGAGCCGACGGCGCAAAAGAAACCGTCGTGCAGCATGTGACGAACACCATGAGCCGCCCCAGCCTTCCCTTGCCCTCACCCATCGCGCGGACTGTACCGTGCTTCGCGCGCGACGTACACGCAGATCAGGAGCACGAGCATCCGTTGACCGCGTGGTTTCAGCCGGCTAGAACCCGGACTGGTGTAGGTGGGGTGGATTACCCTTCGCGCCGAGGAGGTCGACCATGAAGCACTCCATTCTCATGCTCGTAATATGGGGCTCCGTGTTGCTCGCGGGCTGCGGCAAGGATGGAGCTCTCGAAGCGATCGACGCCGCATCCCTCTCCGAACCGACGCAGGTCTACTGGGGCGATACGCACCTGCACACCAGCTACTCACCCGATGCATATTTTTTCGGCAACACCACCGCCGACCCAGACACCGCGTACCGTTACGCAAAGGGACTGCCGGTCTATCATCCGTATCACAAGGCGAAGATCCAGATTGGAACCCCGCTCGACTTCCTCGTGATCGCAGACCACGCCGAGATGATGGGCGTCCCCTTTCGGCTCTTCCGAGGGGATGAGCGACTGACGAAAACAGTGAGCGGCAAGCGGTTCATCAAGATGGTCGAAGCCGGAAAAAACCAAGAGGTCTTTTTCGAGTTCATCACGGCGATCAACAAGAACCAGCCTTTCGACGATTTGAATGGAGAGGACATCAGGCAATCGGTTTGGCGTGACACGATCGCCATCACCGAGAAGCACGACGAGCCGGGCACTTTCGCCTCGTTCATCGGCTGGGAATGGACGTCGACCCCCGGTGGCAAAAACCTGCACCGTGTCGTGTTCATGCCGCAAGGAGGGGACGTCGCCGAAAGATTCGTTCCGTACAGCGCGTTCGACGGCGACAAGCCAGAGGACCTGTGGGCCTGGCTCGATGCCACCTCCTCCAGCACCGGAGCAAGCTTCATTGCGATTCCCCACAATTCGAACATCAGCGGCGGTCTGATGTTCAACGACGTCGACAGCGAGGGGCGGCCGATCACTGCGGAGTACGCGCGCACGCGAATGAAGTGGGAGCCGGTCATCGAGGTCACACAGATCAAGGGCGACTCGGAGACCGATCCCATTTTGTCGCCAAACGACGAGTTCGCGGCGTTCGAGCCTTTCAAGCACGCCATCGACACGGAGGCGATCAAGGAAGGAGCCGAGGCAGCAGCGGTCGGCCCCGGCGATTTCGCCCGGTCGGCGCTCCGCCGTGGCCTCGAGATCGAAGCGAAGACCGGAGCCAACCCGTACAAGTTCGGCATGATCGGATCGACCGACTCCCACACCGGCATGTCCTCTGCGGAGGAAGATAACTTCCACGGCAAGACGGCCTTCGATTCGACGCCCGCAAACACGTTTGCCACGTATCTCGACATCGAGGGCTTCGGAGCGGACATGTCGGCCTCTGGAATGGCCGGCGTCTGGGCCGAAAGCTGCGATCGGAAAGCGATCTTCGAAGCATTCGTCCGCAAGGAAGTCTATGCGACCACCGGGCCCCGCATCCGCGTGCGGTTCTTCGGAGGATGGAGCTTCGATGACGGCGATGCGAAGTGGAAGGACATCGCCAAGATCGGCTACGAGAAGGGCGTCCCGATGGGCGGGGACTTGACTCGGGGACCGAAGGGCAAGGCCCCGCGTTTTCTGGTCTATGCGATTAAAGACCCCAAGGGGGCCAATCTCGACCGGATACAGATCGTCAAGGGATGGCTGAGCCCCACCGGAAGCGCCGAGGAGAAAGTCTACGACATCGCGTGGTCCGACGATCGCGCTCTGCGTGAAGACGGCACCGTGGAGCCGGTGGGCAACACGGTGGACCTCACCACGGGCGCCTATACGAACGGGATCGGCGACCCGCAGCTATCGGCCGTGTGGGAAGATCCGGACTTCGATCCCGACGCGCGCGCGTTCTACTACCTGCGAGCTCTCCAGATCCCGACTCCGCGTCATACGCTTCTCGACGCGATCGCCCTGGGCATGGATCCAAGCGAGACAGGGCATCCTCCGACCATTCAGGAGCGAGCCTACTCCTCGCCCATCTGGTATACGCCGTAGTCCTTGATGAAGAGATTGCTCAGGGAGCCCCTCGTCCAATTCCTGGCTGCCGGGCTCGGGTTGTTCGTTCTTTTTGGGGTCGTCAATCGCGACGGGAGGCGCGCAGACCCCAAAGTCATCACCGTGGATCGTGACGCCCTGATGACCTTCATCCAGTATCGAATCAAAGCCTTCGACCCCACGATGGCCGAGCAGAAGCTCCGCTCGTTGTCCGACGAGGAGCTTCAGCGGCTCGTCGATGACTACGTTCGCGAGGAGGTTCTGCACCGCGAAGCCCTTGCCCTCGGGCTCGATGAAGACGACTACGTAATCCGCAGGCGATTGGTACAGAAGCTCGAGTTCATCACCGAGGGCTTTGCAGAGGCTTCAATAGATCTCGACGATGCCGCGCTGCGCCGGCACTTCGATGCGAACAAGGACGACTACTACGTCGAGCCGTATGTCACCTTCACCCACGTGTTCTTCGACGCCGAGAAGCGTCCCCGGGCCGAGGCTCAGGCGCTGGCCGAAAGAAAGCTCGAGGCGCTGAATCGGGCGGGCACCCACTTCAGCGACGCACCCAAGCATGGCGACCGCTTCCTCTACCACGTGAACTACGTCGAGCGAACGCCCGACTACGTCCGCAGTCACTTTGGTCCGGCGATGACGCGAGCGATCTTCGACATGGAGCCAAACGACCTCGTCTGGCGAGGACCCTTCGACTCTCCTTATGGGGTGCACCTGGTGTTGCTGGTCACGAACGAGCCGGGGCGCGAGCCGGAGCTCGCGGAGATCGAAGAGCGGGTGCGCGAGGATGCGCGCCAGGCCGCGATTCGAAGGGAGACCGAGGCAGCGATCGCCGAGATCGTCGATGCCTACGAGATTCGAATCACGTACGAACCCAATGCAGACCCAATGCGGACCGTCGAAAGCGGTAGAGGTCCATGAGGGGCTCGATACGGCTGGTCCTCGCGGGGCTCGTGGCGTGGGGTTCCTATTCGCCTACGGCGCGCGCGCATGAAAGCCGTCCACTGTACGTCGAGGTCGTCGAGAAAGCCCCGCTCGTCTTTACCGTGCGCTGGAAGATTCCGCCATCCATGGGCCGAGAGAACGCACCGGAGATTTCGCTGGCCGAAGGCTGCGTGCTCCATTCTGAGGCGCGGGCACTTGGGCAGTCGAGCACGCCGCTTCGCTCCTACCATTGTGAGATCGACCCGGCAGGCACGCCGCTCCGCATCCACTATCCGATGTTCAACCCTTCTGTGTCGGCGTTAGTCCGCGTCTCACGCCTTTCCGGGCAGAAGCACTCGCTACTGGCCTCTCCTGGACAGACGGAAGTCATCCTTCCCGAAGTCGAGAGCTTCAGCGCTGTGGCACGCGACTACCTAGCACTCGGGATCCGGCACATTCTCGAAGGTTATGACCATCTGTTGTTTCTCTTGTGCCTGCTGCTAATCGCCGGCACCAGACGCCGCATCCTGATCACCGTCACCGGCTTCACCCTCGCTCACTCGATGACCCTCGCGCTGAGCGCTCTCGGCCTGGTTCGGGTCCCAGTGGCTCCAGTCGAGGCCGCGATCGCATTGAGCATCGTCTTTCTCGCCGTCGAGATCGTGCGGGGCCACCGCAATGGCCTAACGTACCGCTACCCCATCGCGGTCGCATCGTCGTTCGGGCTCCTCCATGGCTTCGGCTTCGCGGCGGTGCTCGGAGAAGCAGGGCTTCCTCAGACGGAAGTACCTGCCGCCCTCCTCTTCTTCAATCTCGGGGTCGAGCTGGGGCAGATTCTATTTCTGGGGGCCGCCCTTCTCTGTTATCAGCTCTTCCAGGCGATTTCCCGGCTCACTTCCCGGCAACGATTGTCGCCCGATGCGCTGCACCGACTCGAGACGCTTGCGGCCTACGCCGTAGGCATCCTGGGGTCATTCTGGCTCATCGAGCGGATCGCGACGTTCTCGGCAACCTGACGCAAGAGCTTGTGCTAGCCTCCCGGCCCATGAATCGCAGAATTTGTGTGTGCTTCCTGTTGTTGGTCGCTGCCGCTTGCGCCTCTTCCAAGTCCTCGACCAGCGATGGATCGACGATCGGCAAAGGCATCGACGTGGAAACCATGCGGCCGGAGGAAGCTGCGCGGGTCGTCCGGGAGTTCCAGCAAGCCTATGGCCTGCCTCCCGTGCCGCCGCCCGACACTGAAGTCACCTCGATGGCGCAAGTGTTGGAGATCATCCGAGGCGACCGTCTTCCCGAGTTCGAAGCGGCCCGGCGATACGCTGCGGGACGGCAAGGACCGGAAGCGCTGACGCTTCGCGCCTATTTGGATCTTGCGTATGCGGGAGCGCTCCGTACCGCGGCGTCGATCCTCGAAGAGGAACGAAAGCAGGACATGACCGAGCTTCGTCAGCTCACTCGAGCGCGGCCGCTCCAAGCTCCGGAGACGGATGCGCAAGACAAGGCGCGCATGGCCAAGCTCCAGACCAAAACTGCGGACCTTCGCAAAGTGATTCGCGCGCTGAACGTCCTGTCCGAAGGCCCGATGGTCTCGGGGCAGGAGCTCGCGGAGCAAGCCATTCGGCAGGATCCAAAGGCGCAGCTCGCGTACCTCGCAAGCGCCAACTACTATCGGCTACGGGGCAACTGGTTGGAGTTCGATCGCATGATGCGGTACGCGGACGAAGGCACCGAAGATCCGCCAGTGCGCACGCTGCTCCGAGCGATGGAGGCCCTCGAACGCTACGTCGACCCGGCGCGGTGTGAGGTCCTGCTCCGGGAAACCTTGGTCAAACGCCCCGACTTCGTTCGGGCCCAGGCCAACCTCGTTCTCGTGAGCGAAACCGCCGAGGACAAGCACAGCGAGCTCGAAAAGCTCGAGCGCATCAGCCCCAATCACATCGTGGTCCGCCTCGCCGGACCCATGGTCAAAGAAGAATACCAAACCGCCCAAGAGCTAAAGGGGACCCGCTAGCGCGTCCCCTCTAAGGGGGGACGGGGCGGAGGTTGATGGTGAGGGTGGTGAGGCCGGGGGGGAGCTCGAGCTCCATGTCGTGCGGGAAGTGGTCGTCGGCCTGAACGGTCAGGAGGTGGGGGCCCGGTGCGAGCGCTTTGGGCTCCTCGGAGAGCACCGTGGCGCGGCCGAAGTAGTGGCCGTCGACGTAGACGGACGCGTTGGCCGGCGTTGCAATCACCTTCAACCGCGCGGGCTCCGGGGCGACCACGTTCGTTCTCGTGCAACTCGCCGCACATGCGGCGAACACCAGCAGCAGCGCCGTGGTTCTCATTCCCACTCGATCGTCGACGGCGGCTTGGACGAGATGTCGTAGCAGACGCGATTGCACCCTCGCACCTCATTGATGATGCGCGTCGAGACACGCGCCAACACCTCGTGCGGAATCCGCGACCAGTCCGCCGTCATCCCGTCTCGAGAGTCGACCGCGCGAATGGCGATCACATAGTCGTACGTACGCTCGTCGCCCATCACGCCGACCGTCCGCACCGGCAGAATCACACAAAACGCCTGCCAGATCTTGTCGTACAGATCCGCGGCGCGGAGCTCTTCGTCGAAGATTGCCTCGGCCTCGCGAAGGATGTCGAGCTTCTCCCGCTCGACCGCACCGGGGCACCGCACTGCAAGTCCGGGCCCCGGAAAGGGGTGACGCCACAGCACGTCGTGCGGCATGCCCATGGCCTCTCCCACCTCGCGGACCTCGTCCTTGAAGAGCAACCGCAGCGGCTCGACGAGCTCGAGATGCAGCGTTTCAGGCAAGCCGCCCACGTTGTGGTGGCTCTTGATGACCGCGCTCGGTCCTTTGAAAGACAGGCTCTCGATCACGTCCGGATAGAGCGTCCCCTGCACCAAGTAGCCGACATCATCGAGCTTCTCCGCCTCGCGCTGGAACACATCGATGAAGACGCGGCCGACGATCTTCCGCTTCTCCTCCGGATCGGTGACGCCATGCAGCGCATCGAGAAACTCGTCTGCCGCATCGACGTGAATCAGCTTGAGCCCGAAATGATCGCGAAACGTGTGGACCACGCTCTGGGCTTCGTGTTTTCGAAGCAGACCGTTGTCGACGAAGATGCAAGTGAGCCGATCGCCGATCGCCTTCGAAACCAGCATCGCCGCCACCGACGAATCGACCCCGCCCGACAGCCCGCATACCGCGGCGCGGTTGCCCACCTGCCGTCGGATGGCATCGACCGTTTGCTCGATGAACGACCCCGGGGTCCAATCGGGCTTGCAGCCCGCCACCTCGAAGAGAAACGCTCGAAGCATCTCGACGCCACGGGGTGTATGCGCGACCTCGGGATGAAACTGCACACCAAAGATGTTCCGCTCGAGATTGGCAACGGCCGCAAATGGGCTATTGGGGGTGCGTGCGATCGTCTCGAAGCCGGGAGGCAGGGTTTCGACCCGATCGCCGTGGCTCATCCACACGTCGACGTGCGTCCCCACCTCGAAGCCGTGGAGCAACCCCTCCGGCTTGAGCACCTCGAGCCGGGCCGGACCGTACTCCCGCTCGTCGGCCCGCTGGACCCTACCTCCGAGGAGATGGCTGATGAGCTGCATTCCGTAGCAGATTCCGAGAACGGGAACGCCGAGGTCGAGGATTCCGGGATCGATGGTCGGTGCGCCCTCGGCAAACACGCTGGCCGGACCGCCGCTCATGACGATCGCCCGGGGCTTGGCCTCCTGAATCTCGGCGAGCGAGTACGTTTGCGGCTGAATCTCGCAAAATACGTGCTGCTCGCGAATTCGCCTGGCGATGAGCTGGGTGTACTGCGACCCAAAGTCGAGAATCAGGACCCCGTCGACGATCATGGCGCGGGTTTAACATGCGCATCCGGCAGGGTCGAGGCGTGGCTCCGTCCCGTGGCCCCGGCTCTGCCGCCGTCACCCACAACTACCGACTGATCCGGTAGTTCGGCGCTTCTTTCGTCACCATCACGTCGTGCACGTGACTCTCCTGGAGCCCCGCCGCACTGATGCGAACGAACTTGGCGTTCTTTTGAAGCTCGGCAATCGACGGACAACCGGTGTACCCCATGCCTGCGCGCAGACCGCCCACGAGCTGGTACACGACCGTCGACAGCGCACCCCGGTAGGGCACGCGGCCCTCGATTCCTTCCGGCACCAGCTTGCCCACGTCCGAGACATCCGACTGCGCGTAGCGGTCCGAAGAGCCCTGACGCATGGCACCGAGCGACCCCATGCCTCGGTAGGCCTTGTAGGTTCGGCCCTGATAGAGCACCAGCTCGCCTGGCGCCTCGTCGGTGCCGGCGAAGAGCGAGCCGATCATGACGCTGTCGGCCCCAGCAGCGATCGCCTTCACGCCGTCGCCCGAATACTTCACGCCTCCATCCGCGATGATGGGCACCCCGTGCTCGCGGCCGACTCTTGCGCAATCCATCACCGCCGTGATTTGCGGCACGCCAATGCCCGCCACCACGCGCGTCGTGCAGATCGAGCCCGGCCCCATACCCACCTTCACCGCATCGGCGCCTGCATCGATCAAGGCCTTCGTGCCCTCCGCGGTCGCAACGTTGCCCGCCACGACTTGCACGTCCGGATAGGTCGCCTTCGTGTCCCGAACCGCCTCGATGACGCCCTTGGTGTGGCCATGCGCCGTATCGATGACCAGCACATCGACACCGGCCCGCACCAACGCGTCGGCTCGCTTGTCTCGGTCCGGCCCCACGCCGAGCGCCGCGCCCACACATAGGCGGCCGAGCGAATCCTTGATGGCGTCCGGATAGCGATCCGCCTGCATCAAGTCCTTGATGGTGATGAGCCCGACCAGCTCTCCGTCCTCGCCGACCACCAGCAACTTTTCGATGCGGTGCTTGTGCAGGAGCTCGCGGGCTCTGTTCTGCTCGACGCCCGGCGGCACCGTCACCAGCTCTTTGGTCATGAGCTGGGCGACCTTTTGATTCAGGTTCTGCTCGAAACGAATGTCGCGGCTCGTGAGGATTCCAACGGGCTTGTTTCCCTCGACGACGGGAAGACCTGAGATCTCGTGGCGCCGCATCAGCTCCAAGGCGTCGTGGAGCGATTCTCCGGGACCCACCGTGACGGGGTCGACGATCATTCCGGTTTCCGCGCGCTTCACCTTGGTGACCTCGAGCGCTTGAAGGTCGGGGCTCATGTTCTTGTGGAGAATGCCGATGCCGCCCTCGCGGGCCATGGTCACGGCCGTGCGCCACTCGGTCACGGTGTCCATGGCGCTCGACACGAACGGAATTCGGAGCTCGAGCTCGCGGGTGAAGCGCGTGGAAACGTCCGCATTCGCGGGCATGAAATCCGCGTACCCCGGCAGGAGCAATACGTCGTCGAAGGTGAGTGCCTCCCGTAGGATGCTGTCAGCCACCGGAACCTCCCAAGGAACCTGAAAATTGGCGCCGAGTATAGCGCCCCGCCGACGGCACGCTAGTAGGCGCGCGGGAAGTCGTCGATATCGACTTGGTCGAGGGCAAACCGGATGAGGGCGCTCCGGCTGATCCTGCGATGACCGCGCTTCTTGAGCTGGGCGACCATCTTGTCGAGCTGAGCGAGGTCCTCTTTGTAGAGCGAAATGCAAATCACGTCGTAGTGGTCTGGTTTCTTCGCCTTGGGGCCCGCGCGCTTTGCGGTCTTGCGGCCGTAAAACGTTTCGCGCAACACGGCGCTGACCTCGTCCTCTTCGAAGACCCCATTCACTCCCGTTGCGTCTCGTCTCTTCATGTGCCCCCCAGGCCTAAGATGCGACCGGAAGGGACGCGTGCGCTCGCGGTCCCTGCCCTCGCGTTGCAGCGGCGGTCACGCGCTGCACCAGCCGCATGTAGTCTTCCGCTCCATGGCTGTCTGGCGCGTACTCGAAGATCGTTTGCTTCGCGCTCGGCGCCTCGCGGAGCTTCGTGTTGATTCGGATGGGATCGTAGCAACGCCCCTCGAAGTGTTGACGAAGCGTCAGAATGGCCTCTCGGCAGATTCTGGTGCGGACGTCGAAGAAGGTGGGCAAGACCCCCAGTAGCTGCACGTCGTGTTGAAGCAGCTCCCGGACGTGGCGAATCGTCCGCAGCACCTGTTTTACACCCACCAGGGAAAGATAGTCACAGGCCACCGGCACCACGACGCTATCGGCATAGACCATCGCGTTTTGATTCATCAGTGAAAGCGCAGGCGCGCAGTCGATGACCACGGTGTCATAGTCCCGGCATGCGTCCCCGAGCCGCTCCCGCATGATTCGGTCGCGATTGGGCCGCTCCGCGAGAAACAGCTCCGCCGCAGCGAGGGTTTCGTTGGAGGTCAGCACATCGAGCCCGTCACGAACCGGAACCGCGACGTCGGACGCCCTCACTCCATTCACCAAGACGTGATAGAGCGTACGCTGCCCCGCGATGCCGAGCGATGCGCCCACGTTGCCCTGTCCGTCCGCATCGATCAGAAGGACTCGTCGCCCTGCTTCGGCCAGGCCCGCCGCCAGATTGATCGCCGTGGTCGTCTTCCCGGTGCCGCCCTTGTGGTTGAACACCGCGATCCGCTTGGGCGCCGAGCGCGTGATTTCCATCCGGCTCTGACGCTGCTCGGCCCGGTCCTTACACGGGGTGGAGCAGAAGTATTGGCGGCGGCCATCCTGCACGCTCATCTGATACGGAAACTCGATCTCGAAGGTGGCGCCGCAGGTATCGCACGCGTGTACGCCGTCGGCACCGAGCAACAGTCGCTGCTGGCAGGCCGTTGAGCACACGTATACGTACTGGCCGTTTTCCTCGCGGACCTGATAGCGAAAGCGCACCTCAAAGCCTCTTTCGCAAACATGACAAGTCGACTGCATTCCCACTCCCCGAGTTATCGAAGTGCTTCCTGAAGCACTTCAATCAGAGTGGGACGCCACAGTCAAAAAACCGGACCTTGGCGGCGCTACACGTCGAGCTCGACGGCCTCGGCTTGCGGCGCCTGCTCCATGATGAACTCGAAACGAGCCGCGGGATCCTTGCCCATGAGCTCGCTGAAGACTCGATCGGCTTCGAGCTCGCCGTCGACCGTGACGCGCAGCGCCCTCCGTCGCGACTTGTCGAGCGTGGTCTCACGCAGCTCCTCGGCGGTCATCTCGCCGAGGCCCTTGAATCGGCTGATGTCGATCTTGGCGTTCTTTGGCGCGTCCGCGATGATGCGATCGCGCTCTTCATCATCGAGCGCCCAATGCACCTCTTTTCCGATGTCGATTCGGTAGAGGGGTGGTTGCGCGAGAAACACGTGCCCGCCTTTGATGAGCGCCGGCAACATCCGATAGAAGAAGGTCAGCAGCAGCGTGGCGATGTGGTGCCCATCGCTGTCCGCGTCCATCAACAAGAACACCCGGCCGTATCGCAGCTTCGAGATGTCGAAGTCCTTGCCGATGCCGCACCCGAGCGCGCTCACGATGTCTTGGAGCTCGCGATTTCCGAGGATTTGAGACTGCGAGGCACGCTCGGCATTAAGGACTTTGCCTCGCAACGGCAAGATCGCTTGGGTCTTGCGGTCTCGGCCTTGCTTGGCATTGCCACCCGCGCTGTCCCCTTCGACGAGAAAGAGCTCGCTCTCGTCGGGATTCGTGCTCGAGCAATCGGCAAGCTTGCCAGGCAAGTTGAGCCGGTGGCTGACCGCGGTCTTGCGCGAGACCTGCTGACTCGCCGCCCGGCTCGCCTCCCGAGCACGCGCCGCGATGATCACGCGCGCCACGATCGACTCGGCTGCGGTCTGGTTGTTGAGAAGCCACTGCTCGAATGCCGTCCGAACCGAGGTCTCGATCTGCGCGGTGACCTCGGGGTTGTTCAGTCGATCCTTGGTCTGGCCCTGGAACTGCGGCTCCGCCACGTAGACGCTCACCAACGCCACGAGGCCTTCGCGGATGTCGTCGGAGGTGACCTTAACGCCTTTAGGCGTGAGCTTCTGCGTGTCCATGTGGTTGCGAATCGCTTTCGCCAGCCCCTGCTTGAAGCCGTTCTCGTGCGTACCGCCCGAAGGCGTGGGAATGCCGTTCGCGTACGAGCGAATCACCTCGTCGGTGGCCTCCGTCCAGCGCAAGGCCACTTCGAAGCGCGGGTCCTCGTCGTGCTCGATCGTGAACGGCTCCTTGTGCACCGGCGGCTTTCCGCGCTCGCGGACCAGCTTTTCCAAGAAGTCGACGATGCCGCCCGGATGCTCGAATTCCTGGCGATCACCGGTCTTCTCGTCGACGAAGACGATCTTGAGGCCGCGATGAAGATAGGTCTTGGCTTCGAGCCGTTCGGCGACTCTCGCGCCGTCGAGCTCCATGCGCTTTCCGAAGATCTCCGGGTCGGGGCGAAAGTGGATCTGTGTTCCACGCTTGCTGGTCTTGGCGCCCGACTTGAGCTTGCCGGTGGCCTCACCGCGCTGATAGCTCTGGGAATACGTCTTGCCGCCGCGCCAGACCGTCGCGGTCAGCTCCGACGACAATGCATTGACCACGGAGGCCCCTACCCCGTGAAGGCCGCCCGCGACTTGGTAGTTCTTGCCCTCGAACTTTCCACCTGCATGGAGCGTGGTGAGGATCAGCTCCAACGCAGACTTCTTGAACTTGGGATGCGTGTCGACCGGGATGCCGCGGCCGTTGTCAGTGACCGTTGCGCCTCGATGGTCTTTGTCGAGCGTGACCTCGATGCGCGACGCATGGCCATTGATCGCCTCGTCCACCGAGTTGTCGAGAATCTCCCACAACAGGTGATGATAGCCGTGCGCATCGGTGCCTCCGATGTACATCGCGGGCCGTTTGCGGACCGGCTCCAACCCTTCGAGAACGTCGATGTCTTTGGCGGTGTACGCCACTACTCCTCCAGAAACACGGGAATCTCGGGTTCTTGGTAAACCTCGCCGTCGACGGCGCCGCGGGTGAAGAGCTGAAAGCCCTTCCCGCCTCGCGAGACGATGTCGTACTTGCGCAGCGTGATGCGATAATCGCTGCCGCCCTCACGCTGCGCGATCAGCGCGTCGTCCTCGTAGGAAAGCACCCGAGCCGCCACCACCTCGTCGCCGTTCTGCAGCTTGATCAGCATCACGCCACGACCGGCCCCGGCCAGAAGCGACACTTCCTCGGCTTCGCAGATGAGCACCCGGCGCTGCTTGGTCACGCACGCGATGCAATCTTCCTCGTCGACGGCCGCCACGTAAATCACCTCGTCGCCTTCCTTGGGACGCGTGAACTTACGGCCCGCGCGGGTCGAAGGCTCGCGGTGCCCGCGCAACGAAAAGCGTAAAGCCAGCCCGCCCTTGGTCACGGCAATCGCGTACGGGGGCTCGGGCTCCTCGGCCCCTTCGTCAGGCGGCGGCACCTCGAGGAAACGCGGATCGAAGCCGAGCGCCCCGACGATGCGCTCGCCATCGCCGAGCTTGAACAGCGTCTGGAGCGGCGTCCCATGCCCGGTGGTCGCCGGGATGTCGACGATCCGGGTCACGTAGCAAACCCCTTGGCTACTGAAGAACGCGACGCTGCTCTTGGTGGAGCCCGCGAGCACTGCCAACACCCGGTCTCCCTTGCGCACCCTCGTCGAAGCGACGTCCTTCACGCTCTGCTGCCGCTTGACCCAGCCCTGCTCGGTCACGACCACCATGGCGTCCTCTTCGACGATGAACGCTTCTTCGTCGAACTCGGGCTCGTCGAGCCCCAAGGTGATCTTGGTCCTGCGCGGGTCCGCGTAGCTCGATCCGAGCTCCTGCAGCTCGGCTCGGATCAGCTTCCAGCGCGCCGCCGGGCTCTTGAGGAGCTTTTGGACTCGCGCCGCTTCTTTTTGTTTCTCCTCCAGCTCCTTGCGAATCTCGAGAATCTGTAGCTTGGCCAGCCGGTAGAGCTTCAGCTCGAGGATGGCGTCGGCCTGCTCCTCGTCGAGCTTGAACCGCTTCATCAGCTTACCGGCAGCGTCCTGCTTGCCCTCGGAGGCGCGAATGATCCGAATCGCCTCGTCGAGGGCATCGAAGATGATGACGAACCCTTCGAGGATGTGAATGCGTTTGAGGAGCTGCTCGAGCTCGAACTCGAGCCGCTTGGTGACCACCTCCATGCGGAAATCGAGAAAATGCTGGAGGATGGCCTTGAGACCGATGCGTTGGGGCGCCGCGACCTCGGGATTGTCGGTTGGCACGAGGCAGGTCAGGTTGACCTGCACGTTGGTCTGAAGCGGCGTGTGCTTGTAGAGGTACGCCATGATCAGCTGCGGATCGGCGTCCTTTTTCATCTCGCACACGATGCGGCAGTCGTCGGTGCTCTCGTCGCGCACGTCCAGCAAGACGGGCAGCTTCTTGCCGATGATCACCTCGGCGATTTTTTCGACCACGACCCGGCGCTCGATCGAGTACGGGATCGAGTGAATGACGATTTGCGGGTTGCCTGAGCGCGGAGTCTCGACCTTCCACTCCCCTCGAAGCTTGAGCGACCCGTGCCCGCTTTCATATGCGTCGGCTAGCTCCTGCTTGCCGCTGATCAGCTCCCCCCCGGTTGGAAAGTCGGGTCCCTTCACGTGCTTTAGGAGCTGCTTGGTCGTGAGGTCGCCGTCAATGAGGGCGACGCTGGCCTGAATCACCTCCGACAAATTGTGAGGTGGAATCGAGGTTGCCATTCCAACTGCAATGCCCTGCGACCCATTCACGAGCAGGTTCGGAAACCGCGCCGGCAGGACCGTCGGCTCGAACAGTCGCCCATCGTAGTTCGGTCGAAAGGCGACGGTCTTCTTGGCGAGCTCGACCAGCAGCTCGTCGGCCAAGCGCTGAAGCCGCGCCTCGGTGTAGCGCATGGCGGCCGCCGAATCGCCGTCCGGCGAGCCGAAGTTGCCGCGGCCATCGACCAGCGGCTGCCGCATCGTGAACGGTTGGGCCATCCGTACCAGCGCGTCGTAGATGGCCGTATCGCCATGGGGGTGAAACTTGCCCATCACGTCCCCAACGATGGCTGCCGATTTCCGGTGCTTGGCGTCGCTCCGAAGCCGAAGCTCGTTGTACATGGTGTAGAGAATGCGACGCTGGACGGGCTTGAGGCCGTCGCGCACATCGGGCAGCGCACGCGAGGTGATGACGCTGAGCGCGTAGTTCAAGTAGCGGCGCTGCGCTTCGACGACCAGCGAGGCATCCTCGATGCTGTCCATGGGGAGCTCGATCTGAGGAGCCCCCTTCTTCTTGCGACGACGCGCCATCCCCGAAACCTGCACGCATGTAGCAGCCCACCAAAAGGGGAGGCAACAAAACCGGCTCCGAAATCTCGAAAAGAGTTAAGATTCCTCGTCCACCGGCCAGAGATGATTGACGGGCTTGGCGCCATGGCCGACCGCAAACGCATGAGCGAGCGCGCCGGTGAGCCAGGTCTTGGCCCGCGTCATGGCCAACAGCAAATCATCGCCGAACGCGAGACGCGTCGCAATGGCAGCGGAGAGCGCGCAGCCGCTTCCATGAAACCGGCCTTCGAGAATCTGCTCGGCAGTGAGCGCATGGATTTCCTCCCCGAACGCCAGCACGTCGGTGCCGCGGTCCGAGCCCTCGAGGTGGCCGCCCTTCACCAACACGGCCTTGGCGCCGAAGGCCAGAATGCGTTCGGCCGCCTGCCGCGCCTCCCGCAGGTTCCGCACGGGCATGCCGGTCAAGAGCCCGGCCTCCTGCGCGTTCGGCGTTACGACCGCAGCCCGCGGAATGACCGAGTCCCGGTAGGCCTCCACCACATCCCCTTTCGACAACGGCCGTCCTCTCGTCGGCAGCCACACCGGATCCACCACCCAGGGGAACGCGGTCCGCTCCATCACCGACCCGAGCAGGTGCGCCACCTCCGTCGAGCCGAGCGCCCCCGTCTTGGCGGCCCCGGGCGCTACGTCATCGAGCAGCGACTCGAGCTGCGCCCGGATGAGATCTGCCGGCAGCAGCTCGACCGCCTCCACGCCCCGAGTGCTTTGCACCGTGATCAACGTGGGGACCGCAGCACCGTAGCCGCCATGCTGATGAATGGTCTTGAGGTCGGCCTGGATGCCCGCCCCGCCGGATGGGTCGGAGCCGGCCACGGTGAGCACGATCGGAGGGGTCTCTGTCATTGGCGCTCGAGCACGGCCCGGCACTCGGCGAGCGCCTGACGGGCCTCATCGTCGAGGGTGGGGAACGCCAGATCGAGACCCTCGAGGGTTTGTTGCACGATGCGCGCCACCTGCAGGCGCATGTACGGTTTGCTGTCGGCGGGAATCGCGTACCACGGCGCCCACGGACGCGAGGTCGCATTGAGCGCGTCTTCGAAGGCGCGCATGTACTCGGGCCAGAGCGTCCGCTCTTGCACATCGCGCGGATTGAACTTCCAGTTCTTGCTGGGCCTGTCGATGCGCCTGAGGAGCCGGTCCCTTTGCTCGTCGCGTGAAACGTGGAGGAAGAACTTCACGATGATCGTGCCGCTCTCGGCGAGGTGCTTCTCGAAGTTGCGGATCGACTCGTAGCGTTGGCTCCAAATGGCCTCGGGATCGTGGTTGGGCAGGCGTTGCGGCGCGAGCAGCCCCGGGTGGACGCGCACGATCAGCACCTCTTCGTAGTGGCTCCGGTTGAAGACGCCGATCCTTCCGCGCTCTGGAAGCCGCCTCGAGATGCGCCACAAGAAGTCGTGGTCCAGCTCCTCGGCCGACGGAACGCCAAACGGGGACACCTGAAAGCCCGCTGGGTTCACGCCGGTAAAGACATTGCGAATCGTGCTGTCCTTGCCACCAGCGTCCATTGCCTGGAACACGAACAGCGCGGCATGACGGTTTTCCGCGTAGAGCTTTCGTTGCAGCTCGCCGATGGCGTGCGTTCGCTCCCGACGCTCGTCGTCCACCGCGGCCTCGTCGACCTTGCCCGAAGGGCCGGTCGGCGCATTGGCGATGCGAAAGCGGCCGTCGAAACCGACCAAATAGTCACTTGGCGGCGCCTTCCAGTTGCGGTCGCCCAGCATTGCGCGGACTATACACCATGAGCCGCGTATCTGCCGAAGACCCCCATCCCCGAAAGCGCGTCGCCGTCGAAGACAGCGAGATGTGTTACGTCGACACCGGCGAGGACGGTCCCTTGGTCGTCTTCTTGCACGGCAACCCGACGTCCTCGTATCTGTGGCGCAACGTCATCAAAGAGGTTGCGCCGGTTGCGCGTTGTCTTGCGCCCGATCTCATCGGCATGGGTGACTCTGGCAAGAGCTCGAGCGGCTACCGCTTCGTCGACCATCGCCGCTATCTCGATGCTTGGTTCGACGAGGTCGTGGGCGACCGGCCGGTCTTCTTGGTGATTCACGATTGGGGCTCGGCGCTGGGGTTTCACTGGGCGCACCGGCATCCCGAGCAGGTTCGTGGCGTCGCCTACAAGGAGGCCATCGTCTGCACGCTGCCCGGCTGGGACGATTGGCCCGAGACGGCGCGGCGGATCTTTCAAGCCATGCGCTCTCCGGCAGGCGAGGAGATCATCCTACAAAAGAACGTCTTCATCGAGCGCATCCTGCCCACGTCGGTCATTCGCAAGCTGAGCGACGAGGAGATGAGTCGCTATCGCGCCCCATTCGTCGAGCCCGGCGAGTCTCGCCGCCCCACCCTCACCTGGCCCCGGCAGATCCCCGTCGGCGGAGAGCCGGCCGACGTCTGCGAGATCGTCGATGCATATTCCGGGTGGCTGCGGCAAAGCGATGCGCTGCCCAAGCTCTTCATCAACGCGAGCCCCGGCGCCATTCTGATCGGCGCCCAGCGCGAGCTGGCGCGGCGGTTCCCCAATCAAGAGGAGATCACGGTCGAGGGCCTGCACTTCATTCAAGAAGATTCCCCCGAAGAGATCGGTCAGGCGGTCGCCGCCTTCGTACAAAAGCACGCCTGAGCGCTACGGCAGCGCTTCCGGATTCACCCACTCATCGGGCGGCGGCTCGCAACGGGGATCCCTGCCCGCGGCCCGCGCGGCTTCGTACTCGCGCATCGCCTTTGGCAGATTGGCCTGGAGCCGGGCGATGCGAGTCTCGTCGGCGGGATGGGTGGACTGCCATTGAGCGGGACCTTGGCCCTCGGTCCGGGCCATGCTCTGCCAGAGCGTGACCGCCTCGGCTGGATAGAAACCGGCTTGCGCCATGAAGATCTGGCCGACCTCGTCCGCTTCGTTCTCGTGCTTGCGGCTGAAGGGCAAGAGCACGCCAAACTGCGCGCCGACGCCGAGCCCCCCGAGGATCAAGTCCTGGTATTGGGGTGCGGCGACGCCCGCCGCGACCGATGCGGTATTGAGCGCGGTGTCCGCCAAGATCGACTGCGACATCCGCTCGTTTCCGTGGCGCAGCAAGACGTGCGCCACCTCGTGACCGAGGACTGCGGCAAGCTGGCTCGGCGTCGTCGCCACTTCGAGCATCCCGGTGTGCACGCCGATCTTCCCTCCGGGAAGCGCAAAGGCGTTCGGCGTTGGGTCTTCGAACACCAACACCTCCCAGCGCCCGTCCTTAGGCCCGTGGTCACGAGGGATGACCTGCAAAATGGCCGCAGTCACACAGACCACGTATTCATTGGCGGCCGGATCCTTGTTGAGCTCGGCCTCCTTTTTGAGACTCGCAAACGCCGCAACGCCGAGCTGATCCATCTTGGCGTCGTCGATGAGGGTAAGCTGTCTTCGCCCGGTCATCGTCGTCGAGCAACCCGCGGCTCCAACCGCCAAAGCAAGAAGAAAAGCGCCAATTCGCACAACCGAAGGATAGCGCCATGCTACCCTTCTCGCACTCATGCCCCAACACGGTCATTCCGAGTTTCCAAGCACGCGTCTTCGGCGCAATCGCAGCCGCGACTGGGTGCGGCGCCTCACCCGCGAGTCGACCGTGTCCCCCGATGATTTGATTTGGCCGATCTTCGTACAAGAAGGCTCATCTGCGCGAACGCCGGTACCGTCGATGCCGGGGGTCGAGCGGCTGAGCATCGACCTCGTGGTCAAGGCCGTGGGCGAGGCCAAGGCGCTGGGCATCCCGGCGGTCGCCATCTTTCCGGTCACTCCGGAGGACCGCAAGAGCGCGGACGGCGCCGAGGCCATAAACCCCGATAACCTCGTCTGCCGGACGGTGCGCGCCATCAAAGAGCGGCACGACAACATTGGCGTCATTTGCGACGTGGCGCTCGACCCCTACACCACGCATGGGCAAGACGGCATCGTTCGCGACGGCGAAATCGTCAACGACGAGACCGTCGAGGTCCTCTGCCAGCAAGCCTTCGTACAGGCCGAGGCAGGCTGCGACGTGATCGCGCCGAGCGACATGATGGACGGCCGTATCGGCGCCATTCGCAAAGCGCTCGATGGCGAAGGCCTGCAGCGCGTCAGCTTGCTCGCGTACTCGGCAAAATACGCCTCGGCTTTTTACGGTCCGTTTCGAGACGCGGTCGGCTCTGCCAAGAGCCTCGGTACCGGCGACAAACGCACCTATCAAATGGACCCCGCCAACACCGACGAGGCGCTTCGCGAGGTTGCGCTCGACGTCGCCGAAGGCGCCGACATGGTCATGGTCAAGCCGGGCATGCCCTACCTCGACATCGTCCGCCGCGTGAAACAAGCCTTTGGCCTGCCCACGTTCGCATATCAGGTGAGCGGCGAATACGCGATGCTGCGCGGCGCCGCGGACCAAGGCTGGCTCGATTGGGACAAGGCGATCCTCGAAAGCCTGCTGTGCTTCAAGCGAGCGGGCGCCGATGGCGTGCTGACCTACGCCGCTCCTCAGCTGGCGAAGCTGCTCGGCGCATGAGGCGACTCGCAGGCCATGACCTTTGGAGCCGCTGCCGCACCCTTGGGTTGCCCCTTTGGGAACGATGTGCCAAACGGAAGGCTTTGGGAAAAAGGAGCCCTTGAATGTACCGATGTGAGCTTTGCAATCGAGTGTCGCGCCCTGGTGATCGGGCCATTAAAGTGGTCCTCGAACGCCGGCCAGCGGAATACCCGAGCCGCAGCAAAGCACAGCGGGCACGTTCGGGCCGCAGATCGAAGTTTCAGGACGATCCGGGCGGCGCAGGCTACGAAATTGCCAAGGAAGTCATCGTCTGCATGACATGCGCGCAGGAGCATCAAGCAAAGGAAGCCGCTCGAGAAGCGGAGTCGATGGATCTCTAGGCAGGCCACGACTGCCCCGAGTGTGGTAAGCCCGCCCGGTGGTTTGGCCTATCGCAATCGTCGTAGGCTCCGTCGCGATGGGAGCCGCCCTCGGGCTCGTCGCGCCGGGACGCGGCCGCGTGCTCGACGCGTTTCGCACCTTCGCCATCGTCTCGTCGATTGCGGTCGTCGTAGGAAACCTGATTCCACACGCCCTGAGCTCGGCCGGACCGCAGGTACTCATCGCGGTCGTAGCCTCCTTCGTTGCGCCGTGGTTGATCGAACGGCTGGCCCACGAGGACCCCGAGCACGATCACTCCTCCACCATGGGGCTCGAGCTGAGCTATTGGGGCTTGATGCTCCACAAGCTCGGCGATGGATTCGCCGTCGGCGCCTTCACGAGCGGCTCGCACCAAACTTACCATCATGGCGACGTGCTCATCGCCATCGCGGTGCATTCGGTGCCGGTGACGGCCCTTATGACGCTCGCGTTCACCGCAGCGCATGGGGTCAAGAGCGGGATCCGGCGCGCCATCGGCTTGGCCGTTGCAGCAACCATCGGCGTGCTGATGGCGCAGTGGATATCGCCCGGAGGCTGGGTTCGCGGCGAGCCATGGATCGAGGCGCTGGTGAGTGGGCTCTTGCTACACGTGGTCACCCACGACTGGGCGCACGAGCACGAGCGTCCCTCCGTGCCCGGCTGGCCGCAGGTCATCGCGATCGCTGCAGGGATCAGCGTGCTGCTGCTCGGCCGCTAGACCGTCACAGATTGCTGGCGAGCCGTTCGATCTCGGTCGGGTCGAGCGCGTCGTGCTCCAACACGGCTTCGACGTCCTCTTCACGCAGGCGGATCACGCCGACGTTTTCCGGGCGCAAGCCCTGAATGCCTGCGTAGAACGCCCGAATCTTGTCCATGTCGGCGGAAACGTCGCCGGTTAGCTCCATCGACGGCCCAATGCCGCCTACCCTCTTTCCGAAGTCGAGATACGAAAGAACGACCGGCACGCTCGCAGCACGGGCGATGTGATAGAAGCCCGACTTCCAATATTCGACGCGCGAGCGCGTGCCCTCGGCGGGCACCATCAGAACCAGCGACTCGTTATTCTTGAAGTGTTCGACCATCTGGCCGACGACGCCGCCTGGGCGATCGCGCACGATGGGAATGCCGCCGAGCCGCTCGAAGAACGGACCAAACGGCGGGCTGAACAAAGTGTGCTTGCCCATCCAGCGAACGGGAATGTCGTAGACGAACGCCATGGCCAACATGAACGGCATGTCCCAGTTCGAGGTGTGCGGCGCAGCGATGATCACATAGCGATCGACCGGAGGCCGCTCGCCAGACATCTTCCAGCCCGCCGCCCAGAGAAAGGTTTGCCCGATCCACCGCTTGAGAGCCGCCTTGGGTCGCCGTGTCCGCATGTCCGCTTCCCTTATGACAGACCTAGCGCCGGGGTCCGAATCCTAGAGGGCCGGTGACAGAACTTTTACAATGACCCCTTCGAATGGACCGGGATCACCTGGACCACTATCCCGTTGAGCTGCGCCATTCCGGAGAAGTACTCGAGGGATTCGGGGCCGTCGGCGGCGAGGACGTTCACGTTCGCGCCGGACGTCTTGCTCGCCACACGAAGGCCGTCTGCATCTTGGTGGCCCCACCCGTGTGGGAGGGCGACCGCGCCCGGCATCATGTCCTCGGTGAGCTGTGCAGGAACCCGTACCGCCCCGGCACTGCTTCGCACCTCGACCATGGCGCCAGATTCGATTCCAGCACGCGCGGCGTCCATGGGATTCATGTAGAGGTAATTAGTCGAGCGCCTTCCGGCGACGAATCGCGGATGATTGTGGAGCCAGCTGTTGTGGCTGAGCTGCTCGCGCTTGCTGATGAGCTTGAGCTCGTCTCTACGTTGAAGCTCCTGTACGAAGATCGGCTCGAGCGCGCGTGCCGCATCCACGAGCTCTTCGGGGGCCAGATCGACGAGCCCGTCGTCGGTCACGACCCGCTTCCCGAGAAAATCTTCCCCCTCATGCGGTGCGAGCAAGCGCCCATGCGGCTGCTTCCGGAGGCTGCGCAAGGAGCCCATGCGAAACGCGCGTGCCATCAGTGCGAGCAGTCGCTCGGGCGTCGGCCCCACATGGTCTCCGAGCCACGGCACGCGCCCGAGCCCCATCCAAGCGCCGATCGCACCGCTGACCGCCCGCGACCCGAACAGCCGGGACCCACAGGCTCTTGCGAGCTGCAGCAAGATCATCGTCTCGTCCCGCTGCTCGCCTTCGGCCGGAACCAGCGCGTCGGTGTACTGGACGTAGGGAATCGGCTGTACGCCCATCAATGACTGAAACACGAAGGGCAAGTCCGCTCGCTGAAAGGCGCTCGTGCCCGGAAGAATGTAATGCGCCTGGTTGGCGGTCTCGTTGCGGAAGATGTCGATGACGACCAGTAGCTCGAGCGCTTCGAGCGCACGAGCGAGCTTTCCGTTGCTGTTCGGCACGGTGAGCAGAGGGTTGCCCGCCAGACAAAAAAGCGCCCGCACCTGCCCCTCGCCGGGCGTCAGGATCTCGTCCGCCATCAGCCCCGCGGGAAAGGTGTCCGCCACGGAGGGAAGCTGGCCGATGCGCGAGCGATCCTTGCGCATGGTGTGACCGCCCTTGCGCGCATGCCTGGGGAAATCTCTGATGTATCCGTGGCCCACCAGCGTGCCGCCCAGCCGATCGAGATTTCCGGTGATTGCGTTGATCGACTCCTGAATCCAAAAGGCGAGCGTCCCGTGGCTTCCTTGGTTGACGCCGGTCGACGAAAAGAGCGCGGCGCCGTCAGCCTCGAGATATGCGTCGACCATCGATCGAAGCGTCGCCGGTGGAACTCCGGTCACCGCAGCGGTCCGCTCCGGCGGCCAGGGCTCAGCGACCTGCCGAAGCGTCTCGAGCCCCTTCATGTAGCGGCGAACCCGTTCGTGGGAGATTCGCTCGCGCCGAAGAACCTCATTCAGAAAGCTCAGCAGAAGGTAGATGTCGGTATCGGGCCGGATGAAGACCTGCGTCCCGAGCTGCTTGGCTGTCTCGGTTCGCCGCGGATTGACGAGAAACACCTTCCCGCCTCGCTCTTCAATCGCCCGCAGCCTTCGAACTGGATCCGGAAGCTGCATGAAGCTCGATCGTGACACTGCAGGGTTCGATCCGATCATGATCAAGCACCGCGTGCGGTCGATGTCGGGAAACGGCTGGATGAACGGAAACCCGTACACGCGTTGCGCGGCGGCAAACTTGTTATTGCAATCCTGCGATCCGGTTTGAAAGAGGTTTCGTGAACCGAGGCCTTGGAGGAAACCGGAGATCAGAATCGGCGGCAGCAAGCTGAAGGAGATCGGATTACCGAGATACGCGGCGACCGAGTCACCGCCGTGGTCGTCGACAAGTTGGCGGACTTTGCTTCCGATCTCTGCGAGCGCCTGCTCCCAGCTGATCTGCTCGAAGCGACTCCCCACGTGCTTGAGCGGCGTGCGCAGCCGATCTGGCGAGTGATGGATCTCGTGGTAGCGGAGACCCTTGATGCAGGAGTAGCCCTTGGTCACGACGTGGTCTTGATCGGGCCCGAGCGCGATGATGCGATCTCCGTCGATGGTGGCCGTCAGGCCGCACGTGGCCTCGCAGATGCGGCAGAAGGTGAGCTGGGTGCGGCTAGACACGGACGAAACCCTGCCAGGGCAGGCGCGGGGCGACAAGGGGGTGGGACTAGTCCCTGCGACTCGAGCGAACGCGTGCATCGGGCAGGTGAGTGCTGCTAAAAGAGCCGCAGAAGAGGAGGCCGGAGCGATGCACAAGCTTTTCCTTGTTTTGACGATCGTTTGCGCGGCGGCCGTGGGTTGCGAAACGAGCAGCGATGGTACTGGTGGAACGGGCGGCCAAGGGGGCCAGGGTGGTGCGGGCGGAACCGGGACTGCGTGCAACACGCCTCAGGAGGTGCTGCGCTGCAACAAGGTGCTCAACATCGCGCACCGAGGCGGCCGCGACATTCGGCCCGAGCATACGATAGTTGCCTACGACCAGGCGCTGGTCGATGGCGCCGATGTGCTCGAGCTGGACGTGCACGAGACGAGCGACGGCGTGTTGGTCGTGATGCACGACGACGCGGTGGATCGCACGACGGATTGCACGGGCCCCATCAAGGAGATGACCTTTGCTGCGCTTCGGGAATGCGATGCGGGCTACGAGTTCACGACGGATGGGGGCGCGACCTACCCCTTCCGCGACATGGGGCTGGTGGTGCCCTCGCTAGAGGAGGTCTTCGACCGGTACCCGGATGCGCCTTTCGTCATCGAGATCAAGCAGGAGGCACCTTCGATCGTCGATCATTTCGTCGAGGTGGTGCGTGAATACGGAGTCGAGGATAGGATGATCGGCGCAGCATTCGATGACGCCGTCCTGCTAGAGCTACGCGCGGCTGCCCCTGAGATCGCGACCAGCCTGGGCGAAAGCGAAACCACGGTTTTCTACCTTCTGTCCCGCGACGTGCTGGACCCGTCCTACGAACCGCCCGGGGAGTTTCTGCAAGTACCGCCGACTTACAACCTCGAAGGCGTGCCCGTCGACGTGCTCCATGACGGATTCGTCCCGCGGGCGCACGAGCTCGACATGTTCGTCCACATCTGGACGATCAACGACGAGCAGGAAATGCGCGACCTGATCGAGCTGGAGGGCGTCGACGGGATCATTACCGATGACCCGCCACTGCTCACCAGCGTCATCGAAGACTTGGGTGCGGGAGACTGATCCCCACAGACCGCGCCCACAGACCGCGCCGAGGTTCGCCCACAGACCGCGCCGAGGTTGGCTGCGAGCGAACGTAGCGCCCGAGCCCAGAGACGCGACTATTTGCCCCATCTCCCCTCCTTTCGATCGTCTCGTACACAGGTACCGAAGGCAGGTTCTCGCTGGCTGCCTTAATTTGTCGTAGATACGACCGCAGGACGACCCTTCAGGACGCACGTCGGCGCCTCCGGCTAGCATTCTCGCCCAGAGCCCACCGGCATCCGTCAAGCTTGCACCTAGAAGCTAGGGTGCCGGCCCGCATCGCGCGCCATGATGGACTCGCATCCACCAAGTGCCCGTGGGGAAAGGCACTGTGCGCTTGCCCGCAGTCCAGGCTGCAAGGGCCTTGTCATACTGGGCGTTGAATGTCCGCAATCGCTTCACCGCTGCGGACGCCGCCTCAGGGTTTCCGCGCGCGGCGAACTGGGGACTCAAGCTTCCGAACGCCTCGTAGCTTCGAGCTCGTTTGGTGTGCGCTCGTCGCAGCACACGTCGAGGGCCGACGAACGCCATGCCAGTGCGTTTGAACTCGTGCAAGGCTCGGCGCTCTCGCTCTCGTACGTTCTCCGCGATACGCTCCTGCGCAAGCTCGGTGCCGTAGTCAGCCTGAAGCGCCGTGGGCATCTGAAGCTCAAGCTCGACGGACTCTGGCCACTCGGGGTTGTCAGGGTCGAAGTAGTGTCGTGGGCGGTGCACCTTCACCACGCGCACGCCGATGTCGCGGGGTTGCGTGTGCGCCCCCGGCCAGTCCCTCGCGTAACGAACCGCCATCGCTTCGACAGGGTTGGCGATGAGATAGCCGAGCGCATCGATCGTGGCCTCGGATGTGAGAAGCTCATGTGCCGCCGTGCTTCGCTTATCGAAGACTTCCCCAGGCCACCCACGCATGGCCTTTATACAGACAGCAAAGTTGCGGTGAAAGCTTTGCAGAAACAGCGAGAGCTCACCCCGTACGTCGGTGATGACTTCATGTGAGTGCGTGGACATCAGGCAAGCCGCATGCACTGCGACGCCGTGTCGTTGCGCTGCATAGGCAAGGCAATACCAATAGGCTTGTTCGATCTGGCGCCCTTCGTCTGGATTCAGGAGGAAGTAGCGTCGCGTGGTGCGACGAGACAGGGCCCAAACCACTCCGGGCTCAATGATGCGTCGTCGGGTCATGCCGTGGGCAAGTGCGAAAAGCGTGCCCGAGTTCGTAGCCGTATTTCTCTACGGATCGGGACCTTCCGGCCAACAACGCCTGGCGCCTCGCCAAAGGCCGCCGGCGGTCGCCACCGGGCAACATCACAAGAGAATCACCGAAGGCTCTCTTCGTTTCCGCCAACCTCGGCAGGATCTAGGGGGGGAAGACGTCGACTAGGAGCTTTATGGCGTCGTGGGTCGTGAAGATGCCGATGATCCTCGTCCCCTCCACCACGATGGCCGACCCATACTTGTGCTCGAGCATCTCTCGAACGACATCGAACAGCGCCGTATCCTTCGACACCGTGTACGCGTCCTGCGTCATCGCCTCCTCGACCGTCGTCTGATCCGGGTCGACCTCGTTCAGCCCAGCAATCATGCCCAGGTCCCGATCGCTCACCACCCCATAGAGCTCCCCGCCATGCAACACCGGCAGATGACGAATCCCGTGCTTGTCCATGAGCTTTTGTGCAAACGTGATCGTCTGCTCGCTGCCCACGGTGTGCGGCATCGGCGTCATGAAATCGGCGATCGGGGAGGTCTTGTCCATGTCGCGAGCTGTACCACAACCAGTCAGTTCCGCCACGCCGTGACCTCCCGCGCCGAGCCCTACCCGGCCGCCCCGGCCCAGCTCAGACGCGGGCCGACACGTAGTCGATTGCGTCCCCTAGCGTAACGACTTTGCCATAGTCTTCCTCGGGAATCTCGACCCCCAACGCCTTGTGGATCCCCTGTACCCAGCGGAGGATGTCCATCGAATCTAGGTCGAGCTCGTCCCTCAAGTCCGTGTCGTCTTCGAGCGCCTCCGTGTCGACCTCGGGGGCCACGTCGGACAGGCAGGTGAGCAGAGTCGATCGGATGTCTTCGCTAGTCATAGCTTGTCTGGCTCCTGCAAGAGACTTTCGAGCGTGCTCAGAAAACGCGCGCCCTGGTGACCATTGCTCACGCGATGGTCCGCGCCCAGCGTCACGCGCATGACGGGCCGCACCACCACCCGGCCCTCGACCACCCAAGGTCGTTCGACCGTCGCGCCGCAGCCGACGATGGCCACCTGCGGCGGAAAGATGATCGGCGTGACGCTCTCCACGCCACGCTCGCCGAGTGCCGTCAAGGTAATCGTAGCAGCGGTCATCTCCGAGCTCCGCAACGTTCCCGACCTCGCCCGGGCCACCAGATCGGTCATTCGGGCCATCAGCTCCGTGAGGCTTCCTTCGTCCGTATTGCGAAGCGCAGGCGCAACCAAGCCACCGCCCCGAAGCGACACGGCAAGGCCGACGTTGATCTCCTTGCTCGGCACTGCTTCCACACCTTGCCAGGTTGCGTTGAGCGATCGGTGCTTCCGAAGAGCACGAGCCACCGCGCGCAGCACGAGCACCCCAGACACCAATCGCTCCTCGATGCTTGCAGAGGCATTGAAATCACGAAGCCATGCGAGCGCCGCGCCCATGTCGATGGTTTGCTCCACGTAGTAGTGAGGAATCTCGTCGTTGGCGCGCGTCATGGCCGCCGCGATGGCGCGCTGCATGCGGTCGGCAGCCGATACGGGCTCGGCGGGCCTCGACGCCTCGGCGCGCAGCACATCGTCGGCTCGAATGGCGCCTCCGGGACCGGTGCCGCGGATCCGCTCGATCTCGACACCTCGATCGGCCGCGATCCGCCGCGCATAGGGAGAGATCCGAACACGATCCCGAGACACGGAGGGGGAAGGCCCAACCTCCGCAGCGTGCTGCACGTCCTCGATCGTGATCCGTCCGTGCTCGCCGCTCCCATGCAAGCCTTCGAGCGACACATCGAGCTCATGCGCCCGACGCCTCACCGCAGGCGATGCCATCGGCCCTTCCCGCAAGAGGCCGCCCCGGTGCATCGGCCTACGAGGCGTCACGCGCTCAGCCCGAGCCTCTGCCACTACCACTGCCTCTGCCGCTGACTCTGCCACTGCCCCTGCCTCTGCCACTGACTCTGCCACTGGCGCTGCCCCTGCCTCCGCCCCTGCCCCTGGCTCACCGATCTGCGCCATCGGCGTCCCCACCGGCACCTTCTCTCCCTCGCGCACGAGCAGCTCCTGCACCACGCCGCTTTCGAAGACCTCCACCTCGATGATCCCCTTGTCGGTTTCCACCTCCGCGATGATGTCTCCGTGCGACACCGTGTCTCCCACCGCGACGCGCCACTTGGCGAGCGTGCCGGCCGTCATGTCCGCGCCGAGCGACGGCATGACGAACTCAGGCACCACCCACGCTCCTCTTCGCGGCCGCGACGATGCGATCCACTTGCGGGATGGCGGCGTCCTCGAGGTGCTTGGCGTACGGAATCGGCACTTCCAACGTGCACACCCGCTCGATCGGCGCATCGAGCTCGTAAAACGCCTCTTCGGCCAAAATCGCGCTGATCTCCGATGCGAGGCTGCCGGTCTTCCAGGCCTCGTCGATCACGACCGCACGGTGCGTGCGAGACACGCTCTGCACGATCGTCTCGTGATCGAGCGGGCGAAGGCTTCTCAGATCGACGACCTCGGCGACGATGCCTTCCTTTTCGAGCTCATCGGCAGCCCCGAGCGCTTTGTGTAGCGAGCCGCCGTACGCGATGAGGCTCACGTCCTTTCCCTCGCGCCGAACGGCCGCCTTCCACGGCGAAGGCGGCGTCGATTCCGTGTCGAGCGGCCCCTCCATCCCATAGAGCATCTGGTGCTCGAAGATGAACACCGGGTCCGGATCTTCGATCCCAGCGAGCACCATGTCGTGGGCGTCCTGCACCGTCGCGGGAGCCAGCACCTTGATGCCGGGAATGTGCGCGTACCAGTTCTCGAGGCTGTGCGAATGCTGCGCAGCGATTTGCTTGCCGCCACCGGTGGCCATGCGCACCAAGAGCGGCACCTCGAACTGGCCGCCCGACATATGACGCATGAGCGAGGCGTTGTTCACGACCTGGTCGAGCGCGAGTAAGCTGAAGTTCACGGTCATCACCTCGACGATCGGCCGCATCCCGCCGATCGCAGCGCCAATGCCCGCACCAACGAACGTCGACTCGCAAAGGGGCGTGTCGCGAATCCGCTCCTCCCCGAACTCCTCGAGGAACCCTTTGCTGACCGCATAGGCGCCCCCATAACGGCCGACGTCCTCGCCCATCAGGAACACCCGCGGGTCTTCCCGGAGCAGCGTTTGAATCGCGGTTCGCACGGCTTCTCGATACGTAGTCACGGCAAGTTCCTCGCGTAGGTGTGACGGGCGATGTCTTCGATCGGCTCCCACTCGCCTTGCTCGGCGAACTCGACGGCGTCCGCGATTTCCTGTGCCGCGTCCGCTTCGATCGCGTCGACGTCGTCTTGCGTGATCAGCCCCTCGCTCATGGCCCGCGCTTGGAACGTAGCGATCGGATCTTCCTTCTTGTGCTCCTCGACCTCCTCCTTGTCCCGGTAGAGCTCGGCGTCATACATCGAATGCGCGCGAAAGCGGTAAGTCCTCAGCTCCAAGAAACGCGGCGCGCCCGTTTCGCGAACCGTCTCGGCCGCGTTGTGCACCGCGCGTTCTACCGCCACCACGTCCATCCCATTGACCGAATCGGACGGAATGCCATACGCAGGTGGATTGTTGGCGATGTCGCGGTCCGAGACGTGCCGCTCGAAGGCTGTCCCCATCGCGTACTGGTTGTTCTCGCACAAGAACAAGACGGGGAGCTTCCATAGCGCCGTCAAGTTGAGCGTCTCGTGGAACTCTCCCTCGTCCGTGGCCCCATCGCCGAAGAAGCAGGCGGTGACTCGCGCCTCGCCTTTCATCTTGTCGGCAAGCGCGAGCCCCGCCGCGATGGGAAAGCCGCCGCCTACGATCGCATGGCCGCCGTAGAATCGCCGCTCGGCGCAGAACAAGTGCATCGAGCCGCCGCGTCCGCCGGAGCAACCGTTCGCCTTGCCGTACATCTCCGCCATGATCTCACCGGCGGAAACCCCACGGATCAGCGCGTGGCCGTGCTCCCGGTAGGTCGCCACGATGTTGTCGTCCATGCGGAGCGCGCGCATGGCGCCGACGCCTACCGCTTCTTCGCCGATGTAGAGATGCAAGAAGCCGCGGATCTTCTGCTTCGAGTACAGCTCCGCGCTCTTCTCCTCGAGCCTGCGTATGCGGATCATGTCCCGCAGCAGCTCGAGCGCATGGTCGCGTGAAATGTCGAGCGTCAATGCTCTGCTCCTTCCAATGTCGAGGTATCGCCTTCCGGCAGCCCGAGCTCTCGCGCCTTGAGCAGCCGGCGCATGATCTTGCCGCTGCGCGTCTTCGGGAGCGACTCGACCCAATCGATCTCGCGCGGTGCCGCGGTGCCGAGATTCTTGCGGCCGAACCCCAGCAGCTCTTTTTGCAGCTCCTCGCTCCACTCGTGACCGGGATGCAGGCTGACGAACGCCTTGATGATGGTGCCTGCCACGGGGTCGGGCTTTCCGATCACCCCAGCCTCTGCCACCGCGGGGTGCTTCATCATCACGCTCTCGACCTCGAAAGGTCCGATGAGGTGCCCCGCCGACTTGATGACGTCGTCTGCACGCCCGACGAACCAGTAGTAACCTTCCTCGTCTCGCCTCGCGAGATCGCCCGACAGATACCACCCGTCGCGGAAGCACGCGTTGTAGCGCTTCTCGTTGTTCCAGTAGCCACGGAACATCGACGGCCATCCGGGCCGCAGGGCGAGCTCCCCGTCCTTGCTGGGGTCGTCCACCTCGTGAAGACGACCGTCCTGCCCTTCGCGCACGATACCCGCGGTGACCCCCGGAACCGGCTTTCCCATCGAGCCCGGTTTCACGTCCATCGACGCGTAGTTTGCAATCATGATTCCGCCGGTTTCGGTCTGCCACCAGTTGTCATGGAACGGCTTGCCGAACGTCTCTTGACCCCAGACGACCGCCTGCGGATTGAGCGGCTCTCCGACGCTCGCCATGAACCGAAGCGCGGAGAGGTCCTTGCTTTGAGGAAGCTCGGACCCGGCCTTCATCAGCATCCGAATGGCAGTGGGCGCCGTGTACCAAATTTCGACCCTTTCTTCCTCGAGGATCTGATACCAGCGCTTCGGGTCGAACTCCGCTTCGTCGATCACCATGGTGACCCGGTTGGTGAGGGGCGCGCTGATCCCATACGAGGTGCCTGTCACCCACCCCGGATCGGCCGTACACCAATAGATGTCGCCCGGGTGAAGGTCGAGCGCCAGCTTTCCCGTCACGTAGTGGGTGAGCACGGCCTGATGCACGTGATACGCACCCTTGGGCGTGCCCGTCGTTCCGCTGGTGAAGTGCAAGAGCGCCGGGGTCTCGGGCTCGGTGTCGGCGATCTCGTACGCAGCCGAGGCCTCCGCCATCGCGCTCGCATAGCCCAACGTACCATCTGGCAAGGAGGGCTTCTTCGATTCCGCGACGACGATGATGTGCTCGAGAGAGGGAATGCGCTCGCGAATGTCCGCCATGCGCCGCTTGTAGAGCCGCTCGGTCGTGAAGAGCACGCGCGCCTCGCCGAGATTGAGCCGCTGCGCAATCGGCTCGGGGCCGAACGCCGAAAAAAGCGGACAAAACACGGCCCGGTGCTTGAGCGTGCCGAGCGCGCACGTGTAGAGCTCGGGAATCCTCCCGGCAAGCGAGTACACCCGGTCCCCGGGCTCGATACCGAGCGCAGCCAGCACGTTGGCAAACCGATTGCTCTGCGCGTCGAGCTCGGCGTAGGTAATCTCGACGCGTTCGCCCTTTTTGCCGCGCCAGATGATCGCCCCCTGGGCACCGTGGCCGGCGGCGACGTGACGTCCGAGCGCTTCGTGAGCGAGGTTCAGACCACGGCCGCCCGGCAAGCCATCGAGCTCCTTTTCGGCTTCTTTCCACGAAAAGGACCCCCGGGCTTGCTCGTAGTCGACGAGGTTCGGGGCGGCCTTTCCCATTGGCTGTCTCTTCTCGATGCGCATGTCAGTGTGTCTCTCCGTGGCGCACGGCGTCGATGAGCATTCGCCTCTCCGCCGATGCGATCACTTGGCGCGTGCGGCCTACCGCATCGGGATTGACCGAAATCGAGGTGATACCGAACCGAACGAGCTTCTCGGCAAACTCGGGCCGGTTCGATGGCGCCTGTCCGCATAGTGAGGACGTGAGCCCGCATTCCTCGGCGCTCCGGACGATGCGCTCGATGGCCCAGAGCACCGCGGCATCCGACTCGTCGAACAGCTCGGCGCAAATCGACGAATCACGGTCGACGCCGAGCATGAGCTGGGTGAGATCGTTCGACCCGATTGACACGCCGTGAATGCCGAGCTTCGCATAGTCCGGAATCCGGTACACCACCGACGGCACCTCGGCCATCACCCACCGAAGCAATCCCTGGTCGTGGCCGAGCCGGTGCTTGTCGATGCGCTCGAGACAGTCTTCGAGCTCCCACTTGGTGCGCACGAAGGGAATCATCACGTGGACGTTCGGAGAAGCTTCGCGCACGCGGGCGAGGATCTCGAGCTCGAGGTCGAAGAGCGCCGGGTCTTTGACGTACCGAAAGCAGCCTCGGTACCCGATCATGGGATTCTCCTCGTGCGGCTCGTGCTCCGCCCCGCCTCGCAGCCCGCGAAACTCGTTGGTCCGAAAATCGTACGTGCGATAGACCACCGGCCGCGGAAAGAAAGGCCGCGCGATTCGCAAGATCGAGTCGGTCATCTTGCCGACGAACTCTTCGCCTCCGCCTTCGGCGAGCAGCGCCTTGGGGTGCGCGCCGTTGAGCGCATCGGTAATCATGAACTCCGCGCGAAGCAGGCCGACGCCATCCACCGGCAATGCCGCCGCGGCTTCGGCTGCATCTGCAATGGCGAGGTTGACGTAGAGCCGGGTGGCCAATGGCTCGAGAGACGTTTCGGCCGCCGCCGAGGCCGGCGCCGCCGCTTGACGGGTTTCTGCCTTCGCGCCCGGCCCGGCGACATCTCCCGAGACGATCTCTCCGCGCGAGCCGTCGACGGTGACGAGCTGCGAGCTCTTGAGCAAGCGGGTCGCATTTCGGGTGCCAACCACGCAGGGAATTCGAAGCTCACGGCTCACGATGGCTGCATGACAGGTCATGCCGCCTTCGTCGGTGACGAGCGCTACCGCATGCCGCATCACCGGCACCCAATCGGGGCTGGTCATCTCGGCCACGAGGATTTCGTCCTTGCCGATCTTGGCGTCGGCTTGAAGCTCCCGCATCACCCGGACCTTGCCCGCCACCCGTCCAGGAGAGGCCCCGAGGCCGGTCAATAGCGTGGTGCCTGCTTCCGCTTCGAGCGTGGTAATCGGACGCGACTGCACGATGTACATCGTGCCGTCGGCGAGCGCCCACTCGACGTCCTGGGGGCTTCCATAGTGGCTTTCGATTCGAAGGCCGAGCGAGGCGACCTCGAGCACCTGCGCGTCGTCGAGCACACGCGCCTCGCGGTCCGCTCTCGGCACCTCGACGCGCGCTTCGGTGCCATCTTCTCGTCGGACGACTTTGTGCGCTTTCGAGCCGATGCGCGCGCTGATCAGCTGCACGTCGCCGCGGGACGGATCGGACGGTCTCGCCACGAAATACGTGTCGGGCTCCACTTGTCCTCCGACGACGACCTCCCCGAGCCCGTAAGCGCCCTCGATGAGCATCCGGGTGCGGTCCTGCGACATCGGATCGACGGTGAACATCACGCCGGATGCCTCCGAGTCGACCATGCGCTGCACGACGACCGCGATGGTGGGCTCGTCGGTCAACCCCAAGCTATTCCGGTACGCGACCACACGAGACCCCCATAGCGAGGCCCAGCAATCCAAGATTCGATCGATCAGCGTCTCTTCGACCACGTTGGTGAACGTTTCGTTCATGCCGGCAAACGATGCCTCGGCCGTATCCTCTGCCGTCGCCGACGAACGCACCGCGACTCGCGCACCTTCACCCAAACCACGAAACGCCTCCATCACGTCCGCGCGCACGTCGTCTGGCATGCCTGCTTGACGTACCGCGGTGCGGAGCTCGTCCGACGCGAGCTTGAGCGCACTCGAATCGTCTAGATCCGTATGGGTCACGATATCGAGCAACCGCTGGCGGCACCCTGCAACGTCGAGCGCGTGTAGATACGCTTGCCCCGTGATGACGAAACCGGGAGGCACGGGGAGCCCGGCCGCCGTCATCTCGCCTAGATTGGCCCCTTTTCCGCCCGCGATTGGTGTATCTGCGCGGCGCAACGTTTCGAAGTCTCGTATGAACCGATCATCCGCCATGGCCTGAGCCTACATGCATCGGGCGCGCCAAGTCTTGGCCTGCCGAAACCGTCCCGGAATGCTTGGAAAGGGACCGCTGGCGCGCGCCAAACGTGCGCATTGGCGCCTGTCCGGCGAAGAATGTGCGCCTCTTCCGGCAGATTCCTGGCGAGTTTCGGCACTTCCCTTTGGCACGCCGCCTGCAGTGCTGGTATCACCTCAGTCCCTCGAGGAGGAAACCATGAGCGCGGAAGAAGCACACAAGACCCTGAAGCAAGAGCTGGAGGAGACCCGCAAAGACCTTCGGCGGACCGCTGACGAGATTCGGGTGAAGCTGCATCTCGCCGGGATGGATGCCAAAGACGCGTGGGATGATCTTCAGCCGCGTCTTGCTGAGTTCGAGCGCCGCTTCGACGCGAAGGCCGACGAAGTGAGCGAGGAGCTGAAGGCACTAGGCGGCGACATCAAGAAGCGGCTGCAGAAGATCAAGGCCAAGCTCTCCGAATAGCGGGTGCACGGAAAGGCGGGCAGACCGTCAGGTCGGCGACCCGACGGGCTGGTCCCGCACCACGTATACGCTGCAAGGGGCATGGCGCACCGTGGATTCGGCGACGCTTCCAAGCAGGCGCCGAACCATTCCGGTGCGCCCATGCGACCCGACCACGATGAGGCTCGCCTTGGTCTCTTTGGCGATGCGGCAGATCTCCATCGAGGGATGCGAGCTGGGGACTGCGTCGTACTGCACGTCGGTGTCGGGGAGATGGCTGAAGTACCGGTTGCGGGCATCGCGAAGGTGGTGCATCGATTCTTCGTCCCAGGCCTGGCGGTCGACGTCCGTCGGCGCCAGCGCGGCCGGCCCCCGGACTCGCTTGGGGTCGAACACGTGGATCAAGAAGACCCGCGTCTCGTCGCGCTTGGTGATGTCAGAGGCGCGCTGGAGGGCGATGTCGGAGCAGGGAGAAAAGTCGGTACAAACGACGATCAGCGGCTTCATGCAACGAGATTGTGCCCGAGACTCAGGTCATGTCGAGCAGGATCTTGCCAGTACGGCCTGGGCGGCGGGCGTGCTCGAGCGCCTGATGAAGGTCCTCGATCCGGTAGGCTTTTTCGACTGCGGTCCCGAGGATGCCGCTCTGAATGAGCTTTGCGGTCCTACGAATCAGCCCGAGCCGCTGAAGCAACGACCGTTGGTTGAGGTACGCCGACAGGTAGAATCCCTCGATGCGCGTCATCGGCATCATGATGTCGCGCGGAGGGAGCGAGATCGGCTCCCCGCTCAGCGTGCCGTAGCAGACCATGCGTCCGCCCGGCGTCAAGGTGCGCAGCGCCTCGGAGCCCGTCTTTCCGGCAACGCAGTCGAGCACGAAGTCGACGCCGCTCGGCGTGATGCGATGGACCGCTTCGAGCAGGTCTTCGTCTTGCAATGCGATGACGTGCTCGCTGCCTCCCTGCCGAAGGCGCTCGGCGCCCGCATGGCTTCGCACCACGTCGATCACCCGGAAGCCGTCTTGCCGGCCGAGGTTCCGAACCATCTGTCCGAGCGCGGAGCCGGCGGCGGTCTGCAAGAGCACCGCGCCGCGGGGCACCTCGAGCAAGTGCCGCACCAACACGAGCGCCGTCAGAGGATTCACGAAAAACGAGCATGCCTCGGCATCGCTCATGCCGCGTGGGACGGGAAAAGCCCGCCGCGCGTCGATCAGCGTCTGCTCCTGCCAGGTGCCATGGGGAGGCCCGCTCACCACGGCGACGCGTTTGCCGACCAAACGCTTGGCGAGGAAGCCCCCGCCCGCTTCCTCGACCACGCCCACGCCCTCGACGCCGAGCGCGTAGGGCGGTGTGGGAAAGCCGTCTTGGCCCGGTCCTGGAGTCGGCCGGCTAGCGCCGAGATTCCAAATCATGCGCGCAAAGGCGCGCTCGTACGTCCCATCGATGTAGTTGAAGTCCGACGGGTTGACCGGCGCCATCCGCATCCGAACGCGCACTTGGCCGGGACCGGGCGCCGGCACGGGGACATCACGCAGCTCCACCGAGCTCGCGTCATCCGAAAACAAATCGATGTAGGCCGCTTTCATCGGTGCTCCGTGGCAATCACTGGTCTTGGGGCCCGCTCAGGCCGCTCGGCATTTGGAAAGGCCAATTCGAGTCTACGGTGCCGCCATCGACCTCGAGCACCTTTCCGGTCACCCAGCCTCCCGCATCCGAGAGCAGGTAGAGCGCTGCTGCCGCGATGTCCTCCACGGTCCCCAGCCGGCGCATCGGCGTAAGCTCTTCCATCTGCTTGGCCAGGTTCTTGTCCGCCGTGACCATCGCGAGCGCGTCGGTCTCGGTCGCGCCGACCGCGATGGCGTTGACCCGCACGTGGGGGGCCCACTCGTGCGCGAGAAGCCGGGTCATGTGCGTCATCGCAGCCTTGGCGGTGCCATAGGCAACGAAGCCATGGTCGACCAAGCGCGCGATCGCCGAGGAGATGTTGACGATGGCGCCGTGACCACGCTTGGCCATCGATGGCGCGAACGCGCGCGACAAGTGGAGCGCCGTCGTGACGTTGAAATGGAAGGCGTGGTCCAATTCCTTGTCGGTGCACAGCAACGCCGGTCCGGGAAGCGTTCCCCCGGCGTTGTTGACCAGGAAGTCGACGCCGCCAAGCTCGGCGAGCGCGCGTTCGGCCAGCCGGTCGAGCTGCTCGGGGACGAGCACGTCGGTCGGAACGATCAGGGCGCGCCTTCCGCTGGCTTCGATGATGCTGGCAACTTCTTGGAGCGTGTGCTCGCGCCTGGCGGCAAGCACCACGTCGGCGCCGGCCTCGGCGAGCGCAATGCAAATGCCCCGACCGATGCCACGACCGGCCCCCGTCACCACCGCGACGCGTCCGTCGACTCTGAAGCGGTCCAGAATCATGCGTTTCTCCGGCGCGTACTCTCGGGTATTCTCATGCATTTCGCAACCGTGGCCTCGGTCTACCCGCTTCTTGGGGCCGACCGCGCAATTCACTGCTTTCGTTGACCGCCCCCGCGCGCTCTCGTATTTTCTCCCGAATGACTTACGGCGTCGCCGTCAGAATCGACGAAGGGCTGGTGTTCGTGTCCGACTCCCGTACCAATGCCGGGGTCGACCACATCAGCACCTACAGTAAGATGCACACTTTTTGCGGCGACGGCTCACGGTTCTTCGTGCTCCTCAGCGCCGGCAACCTGGCCACGAGCCGCGCGGTGGTAAGCCGGCTCGAGCGCGACATCGAAGACCGCGCCAAAGTCAGCCTCTTGACGGTCAAACGCCTGACCGACGCCGCGGACTACGTCGGGCGGGTGAGCCGGGACGAACAGCGAAAGCACAGCAAGGCCGCCAAGGGCGGCCCCCAGTTCAGCCCCGGGGCGAGCTTCATTCTCGGCGGCCAAATCGAGGGCGAGCCGCATTCGATCGTCCTGATCTATCCGGAGGGCAACTACATCCCGGTGTCGCGGCATGCGCCCTTTCTGCAGATCGGCGAGGAGAAGTACGGAAAGCCGATTCTGGATCGCATCATCGAGCCCGGCCTTAGCCTCGAGGTCGCCGGCCGGTGCGCGCTGGTGTCGATGGACTCCACGATGCGAAGCAATGCCACGGTTGGCCCGCCGATCGATCTACTCCTCTACCGGGTGGGCACTCAGCGGCCCGGCAGCCAGGTCACGTTCGGCGAGGACGACAATTATCTGCGGGAGCTTCGCCGCGCATGGCAGGAAAGCCTGAAGCAATCCTTTGCGAGGCTCCCGACGCTTCCCCTACCCGCCCCCGTGGTTCGGCTGGTCGACGGCTAACGCGTCCCGGCGGCCGAGCGCTGCCGGCGGAGGTCGAGCGTGAAATAGCTCTCTTCGGTGTACACCGGCGCGATGGGCGTGCGCTTCGTGCCGGGGGCGACCGCGGATTGCCGCCAGCGCGCTCGCTGCCGCTCTTGCGCCTCAGCAAGGCTCCGGGGACGACCCTCGTAGAGAGGCTGGTCTGGATTCCAGTGGTAGTAGCAACCTCGGGCCGTCCCCTCGCCCGAAGCGCCGAGCACCTCGATCTCGACAGGCGACTGCACGGGAATGTGCGGATGGAGCGCGGGCCATCCGCCCGCCGATTTGTAGCGCACGCCCGCCACTGCCTTGCCCCCGATCTCTCGAAACACGACGCGTACGCCGTGCGCCAGGACCTGACCCCGATCGAGCAGCGCGGCGTCCGAGACCGAGAGCTCCAAGCGGTCGGTGGAGTTGTCGACCACACGGGACGTGGCGCCGCCCGCCTCGCCCTCCGCGACCAGCGGCCACGGCTCGAGCGCTTGGCGGATCACCAGCTCGCCTCCGCCAAACGGAAGGCGTCCGAGCACCGGAAAGCGCGCTTCGAGAGCGGGCTCGAGCCACCTGCGCTCGAACGGCAAGCCCGCGTCGGCCAAATCTTCACAGATGTCGCCGAGGTCTTGCCAGAGCGCCGTGGGGAGCATGTATCGATCGTGCAGCAGAGGCCCATGACGCACGAGATCCTCCCGGCAGGGGCGGTCTGCAAGCATCGCCAAGATCGAGCGAAGCAAGAGCGCCACTAGCGACTGCACGCCGACCTCGGGCAGGGTCTCGAAGGCTCGAAGCTCGATCAGGCCCTGCGCGCCACCGGGGGCATCGAGGTTCCAAAGCTTGTCGAGGCAGATCTCGGCGCGGTGCGTGTTGCCGCTGCTGTCGGTCATCAGGTGGCGGAAGAGACGATCGAGAAAGCCGCGAACGGCGGCGCCGTCGACCTCGCGGAGCGCGTCGATCCCCTGGCACGCGGTCTCGAGCTCGTAGAGCCTGCCCATGAGCGTCTCGTCCGCTCGCGGGGCTTGCGAGCCGGGACCCACGTACTGCCCCGAGAATAGATACGAAAGCGCCGGATGCCGCTGCCAGTACCGAATCATGCTGCAGAGCAAATCGGGCCTCGCGAAAAACGGGTTTTGTTCGAGGCTCGGCCCGCCGAACAGCACGTGCGCTCCGCCCCCCGTACCTTGGATCTGCCCGTTGAAGTTGTGGCGGGTGGTGCGTAGGCCTTCGGCGTGGGCGGCGCGGGTGACCCGTTCGAGCACCCGGTCGTAGTCGCGCCAGCTCCTGCACGGCGGCAAGTTCACTTCGAGCACGCCGGGGTCGGCGGCAAGCCCGAGGCCGCTCCTCGACGGTCCGCCCGTGGGCTCGTATCCGCAAAGAACCAAGTCGCGCACGGCCGCCTTGGCCGCCACACGCTCGATGACCTGCAGCAAGGCGCCAAACGCCTCGAAGCGGAGCGGAGGGATGAACAGATGGAGCCCGCCGCTCTTCGCCTCGACGGTGAGCGCCCGGCGCAAGTGGCGTTCGTCGAGCTCGGCGAGCGGGAGCCGAAGCCCGAGCGGGGTCTTTCCCGGCACCAGCACGACCGGGTCGTGCGGCGAGAACGGCCACAGGTCCGAAGCCCAACCGGTGCCTGTCCGGTCGAGCGGCAGAACCCAACCTCGCGGCCGATCGGGGGCCTCTCCCCGCTCCACGCAAGGCAGGACGTAGCGACCGAGCCCGAGCTCGGCGGCAATGCCGCCGATCAGCTTTCGAGCTTCGAGATCGGTATTGGCGCCGGGCTCGTCGTCCAATCGAAGGATGTCGGGACGCGTCCACAACGGAACCCCGTCGTCGCGATCCAAGATCCGCACGACCCATCGCGGAAGGGGCTCGCCGGGATACTGCTTGCCGAAGACCTGCATCGCGACGCCGCCCGGGTAGAGGTCACGCAGCAGCCGCGCCGCCAGCCGGCGGGCGTAGCCGAGCTTCTCAGGCCCGATCGCCTCTTGGTTCCATTCGGGCGCCTCGGGGTTTTCGGGAATGAACGTGGGCTCTCCGCCCATGGTGAGCGCCAAGCCTCGAGCCTGCAGACGGCCCTCCACCGCGTCGGCAAGCTCGTCGACGCTCATGGTCACACGGAGGTCTCCTTGATGTGCAAGTCCACGGTCATGTGTGAGCGGACATCGCCATTGTGGAAATAGCGGCCTTGGATCGGGTTCACCCATTGCGGGCGGTTCGCGACCGCAGCCGGCAGGAAATGATGGTCGGTCAAGATGCCGTTGGTGGGATCGAACCCTCGCCACCCGGCGCCGGGCAAATAGACCTCGGCCCATGCATGCATCGAGCCCGCCGCCCGGTTGAACGCGCTCACGCCTTCGGGCGGCGGCGGCTCGTACAGGTATCCGCTCACGAAGCGAGCTGCCAAGCCCAACTGACGGCTCGTCGCCACGAAGAGCTCTGCGAGGTCGCGGCACGATCCAGCGCCGGTTGCGAGGGTTTGGTTCGCAGTCTGGACGCCTTCGTCCTCCCGGCGCCGGTAGGCGATGTTTCGATGGATGGCGAGATTGAGGTCCGTCAAAAAGCCGATGGTCTCGCGACCCCGGGTGGAATCTCCGAGCATGCTTCGAGCCCAGTCGAGCACTCTCCAGCGCTCGGACTCCTCGGCTTCGAGATACGGCCGCAACGCGCTCTTTTCCTTCTCGTCGTAGCTGAAAGGAAAATCGGCGGCGCGCGTGTCCAAGATGAAGTCGAATGGATTTTCCTCGGCCACGTCGAACACCATCTGGCAGTGAAACGACAGGACGGACGACTTCACCAAGCCGAAGCTGACCACCGCCACGATGTTGTTGAAGCAGTCGCGCACCCAGCGCACCCTGACCTCGGGGCGGCATTGGAGCGAGAAGCTACGAACGTGCAGCGTTTGGCTCTCGCGCGGCCGCAAGTAGAGCGAGTGCTCGCCGAAACCAACCGGTTGCTCGTAGCGATATTCGGTCAGATGGTCGACCGAGATCCTCATGTGCCATCAGTTAGCAGGTTTTACCGGCAGGTGTGGTTTCCGACTCATTTCCGATCCATGTCGGCAACGCAACATCCGCTAACGCCCGTCGTCCGCACGTGCCAAGCGAAACGCGCGGCGGTATGGTCTGCTCGTCGTGAAGAACGTCATCCGTTTTCCCACGCAGCTACGCACCGCGCGCTCCGCGGCATCGGATTCGAAGCGATATCGGAGGATTCACGGCTACCGACGCGCGTTCATCCACGCCGGGAGCGGGCCGCCGCTCTTGTTGATCCACGGCATCGGCGACAGCGCCGAGAGCTGGATGGACGTCATTCCGTCCTTGTCGCGCAACCACACCGTGATCGCTCCGGATCTATTGGGGCACGGTGACTCGGACAAGCCGCGCGCGGACTATTCCCTCGCCGCTTATGCCAATGCCATGCGGGATCTGCTGAGCGTCCTCGACGTGGAGCGTGTCACCGTGATCGGTCACTCCCTCGGCGGCGGCGTCGCCATGCAGTTTGCCTACCAGTTCCCCGAGCGCTGCGAGCGGCTGGTGCTCGTCGGCACGGGCGGCGTCAGCCACGAGGTGCACCCCGTGCTCCGGTTCACCTCCGCGCCGAACGCGGACTTCGTGCTTCCCCTGCTCGCAGCGCCGGGGGCACGCTTCTTCGGCAAGGCCGCCTTTCGCGTGCTGAAGGCGCTCGACACGGACCTCGGTCACGACGCCGAACCTCTTTGTCGCGTCTTCGATGCCCTACCCGATGCCGCCTCCCGCCGGGCCTTCGTCCGCACGCTTCGAGCCGTCGTCGACTGGCGAGGGCAGGCCATCACCATGCTGGACCGCTGCTACCTCACGCACGGCATGCCGACCCTGCTGGTGTGGGGCGCCCGCGACGCCGTGATTCCGGTTGCGCACGCACACAAGGCGCATGCCGCCATGCCGGGAAGCCGGCTCGAGGTGTTCGCCGAAGCAGGTCACTTCCCCCACCAAAACGAGCCGCAGCGCTTTGTTCGCGTGTTCCGGGACTTCTACGACAGCACCAACGCCAACTCGCACAGCATCGAAGACTGGCGGGCGCTGCTTCGCCGGGGCCCTATTGCTGCGCCTGCTGCTGCGCCTGTGCTCCGTCCGGTGATTCCGGGTCAACCCGGGTGACGCGCACCGACACGTCGAGCCGCTCCCCATGGCCCCCTGCGTAGAGAGTGCCTGCGGTCGGCGTCGCATCACGGTAGTTGCGTCCCGCGGCCACGCGAATGTGATCGAGATCGACGAGACAGCCGTTCGTGGGGTCGAAGCCTCGCCAACCCACCGACGGCAGGTACACCTCCGCCCAAGCGTGCGAGGCCTCGGATTGGATCTGGTTGTGGTACGTCGAGCCGGTGTGGATGTAACCCACGCGATAGCGGGCGGGCACGCCGAGCAGCCGCGCAAGACAGATGAAGAGGTTCGCGAAGTCTTGGCAGACCCCGCGCCGTTCCGTGTACACCTCGAAAGGAGACGTCTCGAGCGTGGTCGCGCCGGGGATGTACTTGAAGTCGCGGTGGAGCGTTTCGTTGAGGTCGATCAGCGTTTCGAGCAGGTCGTATTCCCGGCGCGCGGCAGAGCTCATCGCAAATCCCGAAAGCTCCCGAAGCTCGGACTCGGGCAGCTCGGGCGGCAACAAGTACGGATTCATCATCTGACGTTGCCAGGGCATCCATACGAGCGGGATGTTCGTGCTCCGTAGCGAAGAATGCGTCTCCACGTGGTACGTCGTGACCTTGGCCTGCACCCGAACCCAAAGCTCCGTGTACGGCTGGTTGATTTGAAAGCTGAGCACGTGGTTTCCGAACACGTCCTCGTAGGAATACGACTGCCCCGGCGGAGAGATCTCGAGCACATACTCCAACACGTCTTGAGTGAGGTCCCGCACGGGCTGCAGCCTCACCGTGTGAGTCGACGTCTCCACCGGGGTTTCATACCGATAGACGGTCTCGTGGATGATCTCGTAGGTGCGCGAGCTCCCATGCCGCGAATCGAGCGGCGGCAAGGCAGGCCCCGGCACCGAGGGCTTGGGACGAGGATACGGCTTCACGCTCACCTGCGGCGCGTCCGGTCTTGACTGGGTCCACGACGAGCTCGCCGGTTCCACCACGGCGGGAATCGGGGGAGCGATGACCAGGCCGGTCTCGATCGAACGGCCCCGACTGATCACCCGCATCTCACCGGGGGCAAGCCGGCTCCAGGGCTCGTCCGACAGCGGCCGTGTGGAGATGATGGCAAGCGTACGGTTCTCGTCGACCGAGCTCGACACGTCGAGCTCGAGCAAGTCCGACTCGAGCGTGATCGGAGACGGCGGGGGCACGCGCCGAAGGTGATGGAGCGCATTGAAGCCGCCTCGATCGTGGTAGGCGACGACGTGGAGCCCGTCGCTCCAGATGACGTTCAGCGTCCCGAGCTGGTTGAGACGGTAAAGCCAGTCTCGAACCGTATCCCAGCCGAGGTCCGAAAAGCGACGCGCACCCGCGCTCCGCACCTGGCCCATCAGCCAGCAAAAGGCGTGCTCCGAATCGGTGTGTCCAACGGGCTCGAAGCCGAGGGTTTCGTCGAGGGGAAGCGTTCGGTCGAGGTTTCGGCCGAGGTCGCCGTTGTGGGCAAAGATCCAGTCCCTTCCAGCGTGGCTGCGAACGAACGGGTGTGTGTCGGTGAACGAGCGGCCCCGGTGGGTTCCGCTGTGGCAGATGAAGATGCTCGAGCGAAATCGATCCCACCGCTGCACCGCGGTGGCGACCGCCATGTCGTACTCGACGTGCGGGTCCTTGAGGACCGATGCGCCGACCCCATCCCGCGGATACCAGGCAAAGCCCCAACCGTCCGGCCGGTTGCCCTTCTTGAAGTGGATCTTCGGGGACGCGGGGCTGTCGTAACAGATCGCGAGCAGATCACTGTTGAGCTGCTGCACTGCTTGCCTCCGCCAGAATGCGAGTCTGCAACTCCGTCGACTGGAAGAACTCTTGCTCGATCGACGTGCAAAGGTCCGTCACCGAATCGACCAAGTAGGTCAGCTCCTCGTGGAGCTCGTCGCCCACCAGCGCATGGCCTTCCCGCAATGCCAAGTGGCTCAGCAACGCTTCCATCAGCGCCGTCGACACCATTCCAATGCGATTCGACCCGAACCCTCGAACGTGGACCAAGGCATGGCGGGCCGCTCGCAGGCAGTGCGATACCGAGCGCGGAAGGTCGGGCTCGAACAGCAAGAAGCTCACCACGTCACGCGCCGTCGGGGTGCCGAAGGAACGCTTCTGAAACGGCTCGGTCGCCGAGCAGCATGCGAGCAGCGCCCACCACTGGGCGAGGCGCACCGGGTCGTCGATCGGCCCTTCGTCCGGGAAGGTGTGGTAGTGCACGTCCATCAGCCGCGCGGTCTGGCCGGCGCGCTCGAGGTACCGTCCGAGCCGCATGAAGGCGAGCGGCTCGCCGTTGAGCATGGTTTCATCGGCCTGCCCGTGGAAGAGCTCGCCCATCTGACGGATGTGTTGATAGAAGTGGTCTCTGTCGGAGCGGTAGAGCCGGCGGCCCGGCCCTCCTTGAAGCCAGTGCCAAAGCGAGTTGATCGTCTCCCACATCTCCGAGCTGACCGTCTCGCGCGCCGTGCGCGCATTTTCGCGCGCCCACCGTACCGACTCGACGATCGAGGTGGCGTTTCGCCGATCCCAGGTCAAATACTCCTGCACCGTTTCTCCGTCCTCGTCCTCGCCGAAGTGGCGCCGATATCGCTCTTCTTCTCCGGCGACTACGATCAACGGATGCCACCTCGAGAGCTGGGGCAAATCGACACCCGGCACGAAGGCGCGGTTGACGCGCAGGAGGCGCGCCATGCTGCCCGCCCGCTCCATGTAGCGATTCAACCAAAAACAATTGCCAGCAACTCGCGAGATCATGTCGGCGGTCCCTCCAATACCCAGGTGTCCTTCGAGCCCCCGCCCTGGCTGGAATTCACCACGTACGATCCGGCCCTGAGCGCCACGCGGGTGAGACCCCCGGGCAGCACCCAGCTCGTCTTTCCCGTGAGCACGAACGGGCGCAAGTCGACGCGGCGGGGCGCGGCTTCGCCATCGACCCAGGTCGGACAGGTGGAAAGCTCGATGACCGGCTGCGCGATGTAGCCCTCGGGGTCTGCGCGGAGCTTCTCGGCGAACTCGTCGAGCTCGGCACGGGTGGCTCGCGGGCCGAACAACATGCCGTATCCCCCGCTGCCATCGACGGCCTTGACCACCATCTCGCTCAGCTTGGAAAGCACGTGGTCGCATTCGCTCGGACGCGCACAGATGTAGGTCTCGACTTGGCCGAGAATCGGCTCCTCGCCGAGGTAGAATCGAACCATCTCCGGCACGAAGGGATACACGGCCTTGTTGTCTGCAACCCCGTTCCCCGGCGCATTGGCGAGGCTCACGTTGCCGGCCGCATACGCCTCGACCAGGCCGCGCACGCCAAGCGCGCTGTCGTCCCGGAACACCGCGGGGTCCAAGAAGTCGTCGTCGATGCGACGGTAGATCACGTCGACCCGTTCCGGGCCCGAGGTGGTTTTCACGTAGACGTGCTTGTCGTGCACGAACAGGTCGCTCCCCTCGACGAGGTCGCATCCCATCTGGCGCGCCAAGAAGCTGTGCTCGAAATACGCCGAGTTGTAGGGGCCGGGTGTCAGCACCACGATCCGGCTCTCCTCGGGCGGCCGCGGCGACACACTCATCAGCGCATCCCCCAACCGCGCGGGATAGGCCTCCACAGGCCGCACTCTGCTCCTGCGAAACACGCGGGGAAACACCCGTTTCATCACGACCCGGTTCTCGAGCACGTAGCTCACCCCCGAAGGCGTGCGCAGATTGTCCTCGAGCACCAAGAACCCGCCCTGCGCCCCGCGGATGAGGTCGATCCCCGCGATGTTCACGAAGACCCCCTCGCGGGGAAGGATCCCGCGAAGCTTCTCGAGGTAGCCGGCAGTGCCGAAGACGACCTCTTTGGGAATCCGCCCCTCCGCGAGGATGCGCTGTTCTTGATAGAGGTCGGACAAGAACATGTTGAGCGCCGTGACCCGCTGGATGAGACCCCGCTCGACGGTCGCCCACTCGGCAGCGGGAATCACGCGTGGAATCAAGTCGAACGGGAAGATCTTTTCTTGCCCCCGGGCATCCGAGTAAACCGAAAACGTCACCCCGCCTCGAAACAGGGCGTCCTCGGCCAGCTTCTGCCGGGTCATGAACTCCGCGCGTCCGAGCTCATTCAGCTCGGCGACCAGCTCGGCCACCTCCTCGCGCGGGCTTCCATCCCATCGAAATAGCTCATCGTAGGTCCTGGGAAGGGGCGCGTAACCGTCGAGTAGTGTCGTGTCCCCGGCCAGGCCAACGGTCTGCTCGAGCTCCGCTGGCATCATGCCAGAGCATGGGATCACCCGTTGCGCCGAACCAGCAAAACTTCGCGGCTGTGTTCATTTCTTACCTGGTCGAAACAGAACGGAAACCGATCCTGTTGGGGGCAAGCGGCGGGTGCTATAAGGAGCCCTCTCATCGGAGGAACGCGATGCATCCCTGGCACGACGTCTACATCGACGAGGACCAACTCGAGGACACCTTTCCGGTCGTCATCGAAGTGCCCATGGGAAGCAAGAACAAATACGAGCTCGACAAGGAAAGCGGCCTCTTGAAGCTCGACCGGGTGCTCTTCAGCGCGGTCCACTACCCGGCCAATTACGGCTTCGTGCCACGGAGCTTCTGCGACGACGGCGACCCGCTCGATGCTCTGGTGCTTGGCCAGGAGGCGGTGGTCCCGCTCTGCATCATGCATGCGCGCGCCATCGGCGTGATGCGCATGCGCGACGACAAGGGCATCGATGACAAGATCATAGCGGTGAGCGTCAACGACCCCCTCTACAATACGCACGCCAAGCTCGAGGATCTCCCCAAGCTCAAGCTGCGGGAGATTCAGCGTTTCTTCGAAGACTACAAGGCGCTCGAGAACAAAGAGGTCGTGGTCGACGGCATGCAAGAACGAGACGAGGCGCTCCACATCCTCCGCGACTCCCTAGTGATGTACCGCAAGCTTCGGCGGGGCGAGCTCGGCAAGGACTGAGCCCGCCTCCCCGAGGACGAGCCGCTACCGATCGGTGAGCTGCCGGATCAACGCCGCTTCTTCGGGGTCGTAGGGCGTGCCGTCCGGGTAGAATACGTCGTGAAACCAGGGGTCCGCCGCGGCCGGGTCCATCGTCACCCAGGAAATCCAACTGTAAATCGTCTGGGTGCGCCCGCTGACCAGCCCCCAGTTGTACGCGCCGACACCCTCCGCCTCGAAAATCGGCAGGATCGTCTGGAACGTGCTCCCGCCGGACCGGGCCAGGTACTCGGTGCATAAGAGGGGGCGCCCATACTGCCGGAGGTCCGTCAGCAGCTCGGCGACGACCTCGGCACGGGCATAGCTGTGGAAGCTCACCACATCCGACTCGCTGAGCATGAGCTGGTTCAGGGGCGAGAGCGCAGCCGGGTCTTCCCACTCGCCCTGCCACACGCCGGCGGTGATCGGCTGCGTCGGACCGACCGACCTGGCCCAGGCGAAGGCCTTCCTCAAGAGGGCCTCCGCTGCCGGCGCTTTGACCGCCGCTGGAAGCTCGACCTCCAGATACGAAATGAGGTTTGGGTTGTCGGGCTCGTTGAAGAGGTCCCAGGCAAGGACGCGCCGGTCGCTTTGGAAGCGTCCGATCACCTCCGTCACATAGGGCTCGAGCTCGTCGTGTCTTTCGAGATCGCCTAAGATTTCAGCGCCAGGGCTCTGAACCCATTGCGAATTGTGAACGTGCTCGATCGGATCGGGCTGCGGGCCTGCCACGGGAAACGGGTTCCAGACGCCATCGAACAGGACGAACATGATCCGGATTTCGTGCCGGTCGGCGACCGCCAAAAACCGGTCGATGCGGTCGAGGAAGCCCCCGGGATCCGCTTCGTAGACCAGGTCGTGCAGGAACACGCGCATGGTGTTGAACCCCAGGTCTGCCGCCCACCCGAGCTCGCGATCGATGGTCGGCTCGTCATAGGTGTCCGCCTGCCACATCTCGAGCTGATTGACCGCCGTGCTGGGGACGAAGTTGGCGCCGACGATCCACGGCTGACCGGCGTACCAGGCCTCGGCCTCCACCGCCGACCAGCGCTCGCGAGGCGTCGGCTTGGAGTCCCCATCGCCGCATCCGAAGAACCCCAAAATCGCGCCCAAAACGAGGGCCCGCCCTGTGCACGGGGTGCGCATGGAGCCCGCATACCACACCGATCGCCCCCTCGAACAGCATGTGACGGTTCCGTGAAGTCTCGGGCGCAAACTTTGCAGTGATTTGCGTCACGGAGGGACTTGCCTTGTTCGGGGCGCTTGATAAGGTGCCCGACCCATTGACTCGAACAACACTTACCGGAGGGGAATACATGCACAAAGCTAGCTGGGTACTCGTGCTCGCGGTCGGCCTGATGCTGACTGCGGGTTGCAAGAAAGACGAGCTTCGAGCGAAAGACGCTCGCATCGCGGAGCTCGAGGCGCAGGGCCAAGACACGGCCGCCGCGCTCGAGCAGTGCAAAGAGGATCGCGCCAACCTCAACACCCTCGTGAAGGGCTACACCGGTGAGATCAACGCGATGGAGGCCGCGCTCGCCGAGGCCGCTGCGCGCGAAGCACGCGCCGCCAAGCGTCTCGAGGAGTACAGGTCGATGCTGAAGCAGCTCAAGTCGATGATCGACGCGGGCAAGCTCTCGGTGCGCATCGTCCGCAACAAGATGGTGGTCGAGCTTCCGGAGGCCGTGTTGTTCGCGAGCGGCAGCGCCAAGCTCAAAGAGGAAGGTGTCCGCGTCCTGGCCGAGGTCGGACCGGTCCTCGCGAGCCTCGGAGAGCGCCAGTTCCAGGTAGGCGGCCACACCGACAACAAGCCCATCCGAACGAAGCGCTTCCCCTCCAACTGGGAGCTTTCGGGCGCGCGCGGTATCGAGGTGACCAAGCTCCTCATCGAGTACGGCGTTCCCGCGACCCGCGTCTCCGCCGCCGCCTACGCGGACACGCAGCCGGTTGCGGATAACGAAACCCCAGAGGGCCGCGCGCTGAACCGCCGCATCGAGATCGCGCTTCAGCCGAGCCTCGACGAGCTGCCGGACCTCTCGGACATCGGAACGGAATAGTCAGGACCGCCGCGCTGCTTCGAAGGCGGCGCGAAGGACCCACGAACGTGCCGGTGTGCCTCGCGCACCCGGCACGTTTTCAATTGGGCCCACGCACCCCGCGCCGCAAGTTCGGTGTGGCTTTGGCGCGCGATTGTTGCTAATCGGCAAGCTCGGAGGATGTGGATGATGCGTCGTGGTTGGACTCTTCTTTGTGCCTTGGCCTTGCTCGCCTCGAGTAGCTGCGGCGACGACGGTAGCCCGGAAACCACTACGGTGAGCGGCATCGCCTGGGGATTCACGCTGCCCGACGACGTTGGCGGCTACGATCGAATCGCCGACGCCACCATCTCGGTCCTCGAGATGCCCGAGCTGACCACCATGAGCGACGCGGACGGCGGGTTCAGGCTCGACGGAGTCCCCGTGGGCTCCGAAGCCACCTTCGTGCTCGAGCATCCAGACTATCCACTCACCTACACGAAAACCCACATCATCCCCGAGGGCGGCATCGACGACCTGACCTTCCAGATCCCCAACAACGGCTTGTACGCGGGCATCGAACTCGGGCTCGGCATCACCAGCGACCCTGAGCGTTGCCAAATGGTGAGCACGTTCACGCGGGTCGGAAAGACGATTGGGGACCCAGGCGCCCACGGACAGGCAGGCGCCGTGCTGACCATCGAGCCGGCCGAGCTCGACATTGAGGAAGGCCCCATCTACTTCAACGACGACGTCCTTCCAGATCGCAGTCGCAGCTACTCCTCCATCGACGGCGGCGTGCTGATCCTCAACGCCGAGCCCGGCGACTACACCCTTCGGGCGTCCTGTGTGGAAGATGCGGACGACCGGGCTGCGTTCCTCGCCGAATACCCGCCCGAGACGTATCCCGACGAAGACCTCCGATGCCAGACCGAGGACGTCCAATTCGAAGAGGTGCGCATGAAGTGCCGGGCGGGTGTTTTCCTGAACGCTTCCCCATCATACGGGCTCCAGGCGCTGCCGTGAGCGTCGGTCCGGGTGTTGCGGCCGTTTGCCGCTATGATGGAGCGGCATGACTGAAAAGACCCACGACCCCCACGCCGACATCGCCGAAGTTCTGTTGGAGCGGAACAAGGCCTGGGTCGCCGAGCAGCTCGCCGGCGACCCCGACTACTTCAAGAAGCTCGCCGAAGGACAGAGCCCCCATTCGCTTTGGATCGGTTGCGCCGACAGCCGGGTTCCCGCCAACGTCATCACGGGCACCCGCTCGGGCGACATCTTCGTGCACCGAAACATCGCGAACGTGGTCGTGCACGACGACCTCAACATGCTCTCCGTGCTGCAGTTCGCGGTCGAGGTCTTGAAGGTGCAGCACATCATCGTCTGCGGGCATTACGGCTGCGGCGGCATCAAAGCCGCGCTCACCCACCAAAATCTCGGCCTCATCAACAAGTGGCTGCGATACATCAAGGACGTCTACCGTCTGCACGAGCGGGAGCTCGCTGCGTACACCGACGGCGATTCGCTCGAGCGGCGCATGGTCGAGCTCAACATCATCGAAGGCGTGCGCGGCCTCGCGAAAACCTCGATCGTCCAACACGCATGGGCCGAGCGGGGGTCTCCGGTGCTGCACGGGTGGGTCTATGACCTATCCGATGGCATCCTACGCGACTTGGGCGTGACCATGTCGGACACCGGCCGCATTGAAGACATCTACAAGTACAACTTCGACGAGTAGCCGAAGCCGCCACCCACGGGGCTCACTATCCGGCCCGTCCGGCAATCACCTCGAGCCGGCCGCCGCCTGAACTTCCGCGAGCAGGCTCTCGCTGTAGATTCGCCCCGTCAGCCGCTCGCGGGTTTCCTTGCCCGCCGCCTCCCACTCGGGCCGGAACGGGGTGGTGTCGACGACCTCGATGCCGCGCTCGATCATCACGTCGTACGCTCGGGCATCGTCGCGCCGCACGACCTGATCGAGCGCCAGGCCCGCCCGCTTGGCCGTGTCGAGCAGGACCTTCTGATCCCCTGGGGACAGCTCCTCCAACTTTTCCTTCTTGATGAGGGTCGCGCCGAGCACGATCCCGAAGCTGTCCTTGGACATGTACTTCAGCTTCGTGAACCACTGCAGGGCGACCGCACCAATCGCCGAGGCCGGGACGACGTCGACCATCCCGGTTTGCAACGCCGGATACACCTCCGGGACACCGAGACGCACGGGATTGGCCCCCACCACCTTCAAGAACTCCGCGAAGATCGGGTCGTCCTTCCACGCCCAGGGCCGGCTGGTGCGGAGGTCGGACGGCTTGGTGATGGGCAACGTGGACATGAGCCGCCCCTTGCCCGCGTCCGACCACGCCAAGAGGACGAAGCCCGCCTCCGCGAACATCTCGTCGAAGCGCGCGTTGAGCTTTTCCCGCACCCGCGCGAGCTGTTCGTAGCTTTCGATGACGCCGGGCGCGGACAGAACCAAGACCGGTCGCACGACCAGGCTCAAGCCGACCGTGGTCACGCCGGCGGCATCCATCTGTCCCGCGCGGATCTTCCGAATCACGTCTCGCTCATCCCCTTGAGCGCCTCCGGAGTACACCCGGAGCTCCACTCGCCCCTCGGTCTCCTTGGTCAGGCTGCGGCTCCATGCCTTGAGCACCTTGCCGAACGCGGACCCCGCCGGCGCCAGGGTTCCGTATCGGATCACCGTCTTACCCGCGGCGTCGGCATCGCGGGCGCCGGAGCCCCCGAGGAGCACAGAGGCCGCCACCAACGCAAACACGAGCCGAGATTTTTTTGCTGCTTGGCGCATCGGTTACTCCAACAAGTCGTCGCGAAGTTGCTGCAAAGCCTCTTCGGAAGCGCCAAGACCCTCGATCAGATACGCCTCGACGCTGCCGTGGCGTTCGAGGATCTCGTCGTGGGCCGCCTGGAGGCTTTGCTCTTTGACGTACAACAGGCCTTCGACGCGCTCGAACGCAACTTCTTCAGCGCCCGCCTTGCCCTGGCTCGCCGCAAACGCCCGAACCATGTCGAGCAGCTTGTCGTTCTCGGCCTTCCGATACTCGTTGGACAGCAGATAATCCTCGAGCACCGTCTCCCACGGAACGCCGAGCGCGCTCAGCACGATCGCCGCGCCGAACCCCGCACGGTCCTTGCCCTGGGTGCAATGAAACACGAGCGGCCGGCTGGCCGGCTCGCGAAGCGTCCGCAACAAGCCCCCAAACTGCTCCGCGAAGTCGCTCACCAACAGCCGATTCACCCGTTCGAGCAGGTTTGGCGGCAGCTGCGAGAAGTCGCCCTTCAAGAACATCGGAATGAGCTTCGAGAACACGTCGCTCGAGGCGATGGGCATCGGTCGGAGCTTCGCCCCGGGCGGCAAGCGCCCTTGCCCACGCGCCGCGATCTCCTGCGGCGATCGAAAATCGACGACTGTCCTGATGCCGAGCGCCGCCAACTTGTCGACATCGTCTTGGCTGAGTTGGCTGAGCTCGCCCGAGCGGTAGACGGCGCCCCATCGAACACGCCGGCCGTCCGCCGCCTCGTAGCCGCCGAGGTCGCGAAAGTTGGGCTGCCCTTTCAAAGGAACGTGCCGATTCATAGAAGCCCTCTATGGCCTCCCCGCTCGCCGGGCGCCACCCCTGAGCCACCCCTAGCCCTCTCGGCCGAGCGCCGCCAAGGTTTCGAGGTCTTGGACGGCGGATACGAGACGCGCGATGTTGGCCGCGGTGATTGCCTCGCCATAGTTCTCGGTCGGAGTGATCAGCCAGCCGATCACCAGCCCCCAGATCGCAGCCTGCCGATATCGGAGCCATGCTTCGCTCGGGCTGGGCGCGCTCCGGACGCCATGCTGCAAGAGCGCCTCGAGGTAGCGCTCGAGCAAGGCGCGGTCGTGCCGGCGGCGTTGTTCGGTCGATAAGCCGGTGATGACGAGATAGGTGAAGTCGTGCGCCCACCTTCCCCTCATCATGAGCTGCCAATCGAGAAACCCACCTCGCGCATCGGGCAAGAGATACGTATTGGCGATGTGCGGGTCCCCGTGAAGCAGCGTCTGCGGGCCTTCGGCCAGGATGCGCTGCCCCTTCCACAAGGCTTCCCAAAGCGCGTCGACCGTCTTGCCGAGCGGCTGGATGAGCGCAGCCTTGTACTCGTTCGTCTCGACTTGATTGCGAATCAGGTCGAGCCCGAGCGCCTGGAACACCGGCGCCATACCGCCCGACAGCGGCGTGGCAAGCCATCGAAGCTCGGAATCGAGCCACGGGCTTTCCCAGTAGCGTGCATGGAGCGCCGCCAACGTGCTCATCAACCCTTGCATCTCTTCGAGAGTTACGCTCGTCATCGCGTTCGGGAACCGCGCCCCGCGAAGCGTCAGGTCCTCCATGAGCACGCCGAAGCTCCGATTCGCCTCGTCGAAGATGCTCCCAAAGCACAGGGGCGCTTCGATCGAGAGCTCGGGCCTGATGCTCCGATAAAACCGCACCTCGTTCACGTACATGGCATCGGGCGCGTGCGGATAGCGCCGCTGATAGGCGCCGATGGCCGAAAACACCCACGGCCGAAGACGGGAGCCGAATGGCAGCGAGCCGAGCGCGCGCAGAGTCTTGCCCGTGAGCTGAATCGCCGACGGCCCAAAGCGCAGGCCCCGATGCAAGAGCACCGTCTTGAGCAACATCCGCGACGGAAGCCCGACGTCGCGTTCGTATTCGAGCTCGAGTGCCACCCGGTCGGCCGTCGACGCCACGCCATCGCCACGGTGGGCGCTGCGCAACACCTCGAGGCCGGTCACGAGCGCACCCGGGTGCTGCTCGGCGAGCAACGCCGTCACCACCTCGGGCGTCAGATCATCGAGCCTCGATGGAAACCGAAGTTGCGGCATGGCTCGAGGTCAGCCCCGCTCGACCTGCGCCTTGAGGTCCTCATTGAAGCCCGCGTACGACGGGCCGAGCTCCGCCCGCAGAAGCGCCCAGACCAAAGGTGCCAAAATCCCGGAAAACCTCTCCCCGTGACGAAAGTGCGTCCGCCTCCCGCCATCGCGCGGCTCCAAGATGAAATAATGGCTTCCCGTGATGAGCCCCTTCGGCCCGCCACGCCAACGAAGCTCGCGCGCCTCGTCTGCTCTTTCGATGACCACCGGAGAGCCCAATGCCCGCCCAAACAACGGAAACTCAACGCGTCCGCGCTCTCCGACGACGGCCTGGCCCCTCAGCTTGAAGGAACGGCTCCACTCCCCGTGCCTCTCGAAGTCGACCAAATGCCTCCACACGGCCTGCGGCGGCGCATCGATCGTGACGTTCGTCTCGTGGGTCACCATCGGAGTGAAAGTATCACGGTGCAAGTTCCCCGCGGCGCGAGAGGTCAAGCCACCTGGTGCGCCGTTGGTGGGCTCGACTCCCGGCCCTCTTGCCAGACAGCCGGGCGCGTGCCCGTCTCTGGGGCAACGAAGGCGTCCCAAAGGTGCATCGCCGCGTAGGCGCGCCAGGGTCGCCAACGTTCAGCTAAGCTCTCGAGCTCCACAGAGGAGATGGAGCCGGCGTCGCGGGCCGAAGCTTTGCGCAGCCAGGGGTCATTCGGCGGAAATGCGTCAGGCTCCCGGTAGACGCGCATCGCGATGTATTGCGCGGTGGTGGCGTTGAGGTCCGCGATCGAGCGGAGCCCCTCGATCGCCGCATCGAGCGATGGCGCGCCGTCGAGACGAAGCGCCCCCTCGTGGACCGCCTTGGACAGAGCCTGAATCGAACGGCTCCGGCGAGTGGGAATGCCGACCGATTCGAGCCGCGCTTTGCTCAACACGTACGGGCTCGGGAAGACGTGCGTCAGGGAGGGCTGCGAAGTCTCGATCCGCTTGCCGTACTTTTCGACGATGCGATCGATGAGCTCAGATGCCTCTTCGGGAGTGATGTGCTGATTGAGCAGCATCATGACCGCAGTCTCGAAATGATCGAACGCGCCGGGCACGCGCAGCCCCGGGTTTGCCCGAAGGCTCCGATCGAGGAGCGGGTGTCCGTCGAGATGATCGAGGATGGTGTGCAGCGGCGCGTCGAGGTCGAACAAACGCCGCACCCCGGAGACTACGTCGAGCAAATGCGAGCCGAGAGAGCTACTCACCCGAACGCTCAGGGCCTGCTCGCTAGGCTCGTAGGTCACACAGATCTCCCCAGTGGCCCTGCCAAACGATGCGGTGCGGCAGTATCGATCGGATACTACCTGCTCCACACCCGAGGCCGTCCATGGGTCGATGAACTGGAGCATTCTTCCCCACGCGAAGGGGCCCTCGATTGGAATCTGGATCTCGAGCTTGCTCGCGACTCGATTTGGATTCTTCCGAAGGGCGGTCGGAGGGCAGCCGTACACCTCGTTGATCACGGCGTTGAAGCGCCGCACGCTGCCGAAGCCGGCGGCCCGCGCGATGTGGGCCATCGAAAGGCTGGTGGTTTCGATCAACCGGCGCGCGAAGTCCGCCCGGCGCATCAGCGCGACCTGAACGGGGGACTTGCCCAGGTGCTTGTGGAATAGCCTCCGAAGCTGGCGCGCGCCGATGCCGAGTCGCTCGCACAACGCGTCGATATTGGCATGGTCGAGGACGCCATCCTCGATCAGGCGGAGGGCACGGGAGACGGTACTGGACGCTCCCTGAACATCTTCGGATTGTTCAACGGGCATACGGGGGAACTTCGAAGCTAAACCAATTTCGGCAATAGCGTTAGCACTTTTCGGCCACAAGAAGGGTGTTTCGCTCGTTTTGGTGTGCACGTGTAAGCCAGCTCACACATCGCGGATGGATCCCTATGGAATCGCGGCGGAGCAATCCGGTGCACAGCTGCCCGACGTACCGTCGTTGACACCATCGTCGCAGACCTCGCCTGCCGCCGCGTTGACCGTGCCGTCACCACAGATCGCAAGCGTGCAATCCGCATCGCAGGCCGCGCTCTGGCCGCCCGTGTCGCACTGCTCACCCGCGGAAGGATTGGCCCGCCCATCGCCGCAGACCACCGCGGTGCAATCGCCGTCGCAGGCGGCCGTTTCGCCGCTGGTGTCGCAGGTCTCACCCGCAGCCGTGTTGGTCACGCCGTCACCGCACACCACCGCCGTGCAATCCGCGTCGCAGGTGGCGCTGGCTCCGCCCGTGTCACAGGTCTCGCCTGCCGCCGTGTTCGTCACGCCGTCGCCACACGCCACCGCCGTGCAATCCGCGTCGCAGGTCGCGCTTGCCCCGCCCGTGTCACAGGTCTCGCCTGCCGCCGTGTTCGTCACACCGTCGCCGCACGCCGGCGCCGTGCAATCTGCGTCGCAGGTCGCGC